>Ga0214473_10006450_pt1 | contig 14012 bp, 14 predicted proteins | sample RVTome_7_FD_203509 | JGI IMG/M metagenome (GOLD analysis project Ga0214473, IMG submission 203509) | Soil microbial communities from uranium-contaminated site in the Upper Colorado River Basin, Wyoming, United States - RVT98D197 | ecosystem: Environmental > Terrestrial > Soil > Contaminated >... | reverse complement strand
TATGGATGCCGATCTTCAGGATGACGTCAACGTAATTAAGGAAATGGTATCGAAATTCACCGAAGGTTATGCCGTGGTTTATGGTATTAGAAATAGTCGGCACAATGATTCGTTTTTCAAGAAGCTTACTGCTGAAACTTTCTATAAATTAATGCTTTTTATGAAAGTTAATAGTATTTACAATCATGCAGATTTTAGACTTGCCAGTCGACGTGTATTAAACGAACTTGAAAATTTTAAAGAAGTTAATTTGTTCCTTCGCGGGGTATTCCCACTTATTGGTTTTAAATCGGCGTTAGTTTACTATGAAAGAAAAGAACGGGTTGCAGGAGAAACTAAATATTCGCTAAGTAAAATGTTTGAATTTGCATGGAATGGGATAACTTCTTTTAGCTCATATCCGTTAAAATTAGTTTTAAAACTTGGGCTTATCATTTTTTTTATGTCTATTGGACTATCAATCTGGGCACTATGGGCAATGCTTAAAGGAATAACTGTTCCAGGTTGGGCATCTTTGGTAATACCTATTTTTGTTTTTTCTGGTTTGCAAATGATAAGTATCGGATTAATAGGCGAATATCTTGGGAAAATATTTCAGGAAATTAAGTCTCGCCCTAGATATATTATTGAAGAAGAATTATAAGCGTTTATTGTTCAGACTACGGATGAGAAAGAATCGTGAAGGCCGTTATCACAACATGAAACCTATCGAAAAGAAAACCGAATTCGATGGATTCGCTCACGGATACTCGGGTGAAATTGAGGATCCTCTTAAGCGGCTATTCGGCGAGAATCTGGACCAATTTATTTATGTCAAAGCAAAGTGGCTCTGGAACTACCTGACCCGGAGCCAGGGGAAAATATCGCTTGATAAAGATTATCACCTCTTGGATTATGGTTGCGGAACGGGGGAGATGCTTAAATGGCTAAAGCGGTTCGGTTTTCCCGGATATGTGCATGGTGCCGACGTCTCACAGGCGATGTTGGAGGAAGCCGAAAAACGCTGGGATGCTTCGCAGAAGCCGTTATTATCCTGTATTGGTGAAACAAAAACGGATTTTGCCAACAATTCTTTTTCCTGCATTCTAGCCACCTGTGTTTTTCATCATATTGAACCGGATAAGCGTGACGCTGTTCTCCGGGAAATAAAACGTATTTTGGTTCCGGGGGGGATTCTTGTTGTTTTCGAACATAATCCGTTTAATCCGCTGACTCGCTTAATTTTCAAAAGGGCAGTTATTGATAAGCACGCAGTACTTCTCTATCCAAAAGAAATAAGAGATCGTTATCATAAAGCGTCATTTTTAAACTGCAAATTTGAGTACATCATGTTCTTCCCGCCGAATATGAAAAGTTTCCAGAGAGTTGAACAATATCTCCGATGGTGTCCCTTAGGGGCGCAATACGTTGCTGTTGCGGAGAAATTATTATGATGCCGGGATTATTCATTCAAGTTAAGAAGTTGTCCGCTATGGCTTTCGAAGGCATTGCCAATGTTTTCTCCTGGACTGACCATGGACTCAGGGTTCGCCTCCTGCTCACCGGTCTTATTACGCTCATTTTTACTGCGGGCGTACTTCAATGGTCGTTTCGCTATGGACGTCTCGCATACGATATTACCTATGATGATGTTATGTACTTTCAAGACGCTTATTCACGAATCAAAATCCTCTATGAACAAGGACTGGGTTCGATGATTACTGAATTATTCCACAAGCCGCCCCATAGTCCTTATTCAACTTTGTTGGCGGCTACTGGGTTTGCCCTATTTGGCCCAGGTGACTGGGTGCCTTATTTGATGAATGGGATCACTCTATTCCTTTTTCTCGGTTTCCTAACATACATCCTGAAGGATATCCCTTTCATCCTCTCTGCAAGTTTTATAACACTCTTTCTTTTCGTTCCGGTTTCCTTTTTTGCAGTACATGAATTCAGACCGGATTTTGCAGTTGCAATACTCACATGTCTATTTATTTTCTTAGCTTTTGAAGCATCAGCATCCTTACGAAATTATGATAGCTTTAAATTACGTTGTGCCGGAGCAGTATTTGGCCTTGCGCTCCTGAGCAAGCCTTCCAATTTTGCCCATACGCTTGTGCTGGGTTTTGGGGTTTCCATTCTCGTCACACTTTCTCAGCTCGTCGTCAACTATCGTCAGTGGCAGCAGAGAACGAGTAGAAAGATATTATCCATTTTAAGGGATTTCTATCTGCCGGGACTGGTCCTGGCTGTTCCTTATTATGTGGCAAACTGGCGGCACGTATGGGACTACTTTTGGGTTAATGTCAGAGGAGAAAATGCAGAGGTCTGGAGTTTCAAAGGAAGTTATTGGGGGTTCCTTAAAGCATATACGGTGGATGGTAGTAGTGCCTCCATGATTTCCCGCTACCTCTTTTTATTCTCGGCTATAGTTATGTTTTCAATGTGGTTTTTCTTCTACAAGAAAAAGTGGCGAGATCTGTATTTGTTGGCCGGATTAATGTCCATCGGCATAGCCTCGCTGGGAATTGTGATTTACAGTCAATACAATAATGCATATCTTGGCTTAACCTACCAAATAATGTTCTGTTGCGCCACGTGCTATTGTTTGTCTTGTTTATACGGAAATAAGTTATGGTTTACATTTATCGTATTAACTTTTGTTGTGTTTACCGGATGGCACATACTGAAGGTGCCATTGCCGGAAATGGTCAATAATCAAACCCAGCTTACCCGCAAAGGAGACAGCGCCAATCTGAAAATAATCAAGGGTATTAAAAATCATCTAAAACAATTTGATTCGAATATTGCGCCAAGTAAGGTGTTTGTTTCATTTGCTGGCGAGGTGAATGCAGATTCGATGCAGTGGTTTGCTTTACAGAAATCCATACCCTTGCAGTTTTTTGAGTTAAATATGCTCAAGGATATAGACGCATACAAAAAGGCTATTTCGGAAAGTGATTTTATCGTGGTTGCCGATGAAGATGCCGCTGGCGTATATCGTTGGCTTCCGTCCTATACGATGCAGAAACAGTTCTTGGATTTATTAAGAGTGCAACCGGTCATGAAAGAGATAATGGTTTTGAAAACGAGCCATGATACCATAAAAGGTTACATAAGACTCTTTGCTAATCAGTCAAAACTGGAAAAGAAAATTATTACAGTTTCTTTATCGTATCCGATAAGCGGTTTCTTGACTCCTGAGGGACCGTACCCCCAATGGAAACTTCCGGTGGTGCGCTGGGGGCTTTATCCGGAAAGTCGGATCTTACTGCCTGACAAACTTTCAGGAACCGTAAAAATAAATTTATCTGCCTATGGACAACAGGGTGCGAACTTGTCAATAACACTTAACAAAACAGAGATATACCACCATATATTTAAAGGGGAATCATTTGAGGATATAGATATTCCTTTGATTGTTTCATCAGGAAAGAAGGTGATTGGTTTAAAGTATGATAAATTTTCGGGCGGAAAGGATGAATTTAACCGGACCATTCTCTTTCAAAACATACGTATATTAATGCCTCTTCAAAAATCTATCTCCACACCTTTGGAAAAAGAACATTAACCGAGAATAGCTATCATTACCTACCTCTCCTCTCTAACTTATTTTGACACTGCCGTTCAAATTAATTACTGATCAGGAAAGTATATCTATGGCGGTCCCGGCCCTCGAAGCTTTTCTTATATCAAGACTTGTGCCGGTTGAGAATAATACAAAGACAGCATCTTTATCTAACAAAATAATCCGGTCGACCTCGTGAACTCGGCGGCTGATTTTCATGTAATGTTCACCTTCAACCCTTAATCATTATCTCAAACCATATTCCCCGAAAGTCACATGAAAAATAAATCAACCAATAACCCTGAGATTTCGGTGAGTGCCGTGAGGCCCCGGGGGACGGTGACCGTCCTGGGAAATCTCAGGGTTTTTCTTTTTCAGGAAAGGGGGTGAATTCTTTCAGGCTGAAGACAGAACAAACAATCAGGCTAATGGACAGGGAAAGACAAACGGAAATCAAGATCATCGATTACAGACCCTTTTAAAGAGCCGAACCAAAAAGAAAGGTGGTGAATGAAATGACTTGCATAACCAAAAGACGGGGCCGGTGGGTCATTGACTTCTATGACCAATTCGGGGTCAGGAGGTGGAAGACCCTTAAGGCCGAAGCTACCAAGACCAAGGCCAGGGAGGAACTAAGGACTATTGAAGACGCCCCTGAGAAGGGCTTTCTCCTGCCTAAGTCCAAGGTCCCTACATTCTCGGAGGTGGCCAAGGAATGGCTTGAATATAAAAAATCCAAGGTCCGGGAAACGGACTGGGAGGTCATAGAGGGAATGTTAAGGAATCACTTTGACGATTTGAACGAACAGAAAATAACCCGAATTACCACGGCCACCATTGAGAAATACATCACGGCCAAGCAGGAAAAAGGGGTTCATATCCTCACTCTGAGAAAGATCCTTGTTTCCCTCGGTCAGATCATGGCCTATGCGGTTAGACATAGATACGTCGGACATAATCCCTACAGGGAAGCCGAAAAACCAAGAGACCAGAGGACACAGGAAAAGGAAATCAATATCCTGACACCTCCACAAATCCGGGCCTTCCTGAATGCCGTAGAAAATATGAAATTCAAAACCCTTTTCCTAACGGCCATTATGACCGGGGGCAGACAGGAAGAGCTTTTAGGGGCAAAGTGGGAGGACCTGGACCTTGAAAAGAAACAACTCCACATCCAGAGGACTTTTAATAATGGCCGATTCTTTCCTACCAAAACGAAGGGGTCCAAGCGAAAAATTGACCTCTCCCCTACCCTATTGAGGGAGTTGAAAAAATGGAAACTGGCCTGTCCGAAGACTGAACTTGACTTGATATTCCCTAACAATGCCGGGGGACCGATTGATAAAAACAACCTGATCAAACGGGAGTTTGATTCGACGTTAAAAAAGGCAGGGATCGAAAGGATAAGGTTTCATGACTTAAGGCATACCTACGCCAGCCTTATGATCGAACAGGGAGAGAGCATCAAGTACATCCAGACCCAGTTAGGTCACTCCTCCCCGATGGTCACTTTAAACGTTTATGCTCATCTGATGAAAGAGACAAATCAAGAGGCTGTTATGAGGTTAGAGAACACCATTTTTAAAGAAGATGGTAGCAAAATGGTAGCAGAAATAAAAAAGGACTTAATCCAAAATGGCTAAGTCCTTGTTATTCATGGTAGGCACGAAGGGTCTTGAACCCTTGACCTCTACCGTGTCAGGGTAGCGCTCTCCCCCTGAGCTACGTGCCTATATCTGTATTTATTTTTAATCAATTCTAACCTAACGTGTCAAGCAAAAACCTGGAGCACACTCCATAAATTTTATCCACAATCCTCTTGATCCCCCGAAAGGGACTCCGATCCAGGATCATGACCAAAAAATTAAACCCCAAAAAAACCTTTGATGAATTAGAAAATAGGCCGTGTTCCCTTCCCCTCGAAACGGCCAAGAGGGTTTTTGACCAATTTTCCGAGTCGGCGGAAAGGATCAGGTTAAAATTTTCAGGCCCGAATAGATGTAATGAAACCCAGAAAAGAGGGTAAAGATTAAAGTCAATAAAACCAGTCCTTGTCTTATCCAATCGGAAAAATGAATATAACCGGAAGACAAAACCAGTAAAATCAAAAGCAATTGAAAAACGGTGGTCATCTTGCTATAGACGGTTGGTTTAATTTCAAAACGGATTTGAGTAAGGAAAAAAATACTGACCCCCAGGACAATCACTACGTCCCTGCTGATGACAATCACCGAAAGCCAGACCGGAATCTCCTTCATGATGGCCAGGGAAATAAAGGCCGTGGACAATAACAATTTATCGGCAACGGGATCCAACAAAGAACCCAGACGGGTCTTCTGAGAAAACCATCGGGCCGTGAATCCATCTAAGGCGTCGGTTACCGCCGCCCCGGCAAAAACCCAAAGGGCCTGATTAAAAGAACCATTGATGAGAAGGATGGCAAACCAGGGTATTAGGACAATTCGAATCAGGGTCAAAAAATTAGGGATCGACATGGTTTCATCTTCAAGTTAAGAATTCAAAAATTTTTGTTCGTATCCTATCAAATTCCTGGGGAGAAAACCAGTTTAAATTCTTTTCCTTGGCCAACCAGGTCAACTGTCTCTTGGCATAACGGCGGGTATCCCTCCTCAACCGATCAAGGGCCTCTTTTAAGTCCAGATTTCCTTTTAACACCTCGGTTAAGTGGCGGTAACCAAGGGATTTCATGGACTTTAATTCTGGTCCATAGCCTTTTTCCAATAACTCATGGACTTCCTTAAGAAATCCTTTGGTCATCATGTCTTCGGTCCTGGTATTGATCCTCCGATAGAGAACTTCACGGTCCAGAGAAAGGGCAATCCAGAGGATTTCATATTCCTGACCGGTCTTCTGCTCCCATTGCTGCCATTCCGAAATGGGCTTGCCGGTCATTTCCAATACCTCCAGTGCCCGGATTAAGCGAAAGGTGTCATTGGGATGAATCCGGCTCGAAGCCAAAGGATCGGCTTCTTTTAAAGCAGTCCAGAGGAAATCAGGACCATAGGCGATTGCTGCTTTTTGCCATCGTTCACGGATCTCCGATTTTGGTTTGGGACAGGAGAAAATACCCCTCTGCAGGACCCTTAAATATAGGCCGGTTCCTCCAATCACCAGGACGGGAATCCGGCGGAGATGCAGGTCTTGAATAATCAACCGGGCTCGATTTTTGAACTCAGAGGCATCAAAGGATTGGTCAGGATCGATGATATCCAGTAAATGATAAGGGACCTCCTGTCGTTCCGATAGAGTTGGCTTGGCCGTTCCGATGTCCATAAAACGGTAAACCTGCATGGAATCGGCATTGAGGATCTCTCCCCCCACCTCCCGGGCCAGTCGGTGACCGAGACCGGATTTCCCAACCGCGGTGGGTCCGGTTATGAATACCAATTTAGGGCGATCCATGGCAATTCTTTTGGATAATCTTTAAAACCTTGAGTAGGCCTTCCTTCCCTTGAATCTTCGACTCCTTGACCCCTTGAACAGGAATAGCGAGCGCATTCCCCGCAGCTTGCTGCGTGGGTTAGCGAGCGAACTACAACAAATAAATCCTTTCCTTGCCTGGAAGATTCCCTGCACCTTGGTGCAGGGAGCTTCAATCCTTTTTTATAATTATTTCCTTTTGAATCTTTTTTCAATTTCTTCCCAGGAGATCAAAAACCATAGGGGACGGCCATGTGGGCAATGAGAAGGGGATTCGGTTTGATCCAATTGAATTAATAAGGCTTTCCATTCCTCCGGGTTTAATACCTGCCCGGCACGGATGGCGCTGTGACAGGCCAGAAGTTTTATCAGGGACTGCTGGAAATCTTCAGGCGTTGATAAACGGTTCCCCGCCTTCATTGCTTCCAGAATTTCCTTCAAGGTCTCTTCCCCTTGCCCTGAATTCATTCCTGCGGGTATGGATTTTATCCAAAAGCTGTTTCTGCCGGCCGGGGTGATCTCAAATCCGAGGGCACCTATTTCCGGCTGGATCGATTCAATATCGACAACCCACCCGGGAGGAAGTTCAACCAAAATGGGGATAATGAGATATTGAGAAGAGACCCCGCCGGTTTGCCATTGTTTAAGGTATCGTTCATACAGGATCCTCTCGTGAGCCGCATGTTGATCGATCAACACCAGGCCGCTGGTCGTCAGGGCCACCAAATAGGTCCCATGAATCTGACCCAGTAAGGTTAATCCGGAAAATCCTCCTCCCCTGCCGACCTTTTCTCCTTCTTCCTCCATTTCATCTATGGTCAGAGGGGTTGTTTGATCCTGAGAAAAAACCTCCTCTCCGGACCCAAAATCCAAAGTGGCCGGACCCTCTATTGGGGTTGAAGTAGCCAGAAATTGGGGGATATCGGACTCCTTGAACAAAAAGGGTTGACTGGGAGGCGTCGTCCAGTCCTGAGAAAAAAATTCTTTTTCCATCCTCCCCGGTTTAGGCACATGGGATTTCAAAGAGCGTCCAATGGCCTTTCCGACCAGCGTTTGAATCCAGGCGGTTTGACTGAAACGCACCTCTTGTTTGAAGGGATGGATATTGACATCAATCAATTCCGAAGGAACTTCCATCCAAAGGACCGCCGTGGGAAAACGCCCCGAGGGAATCATACCGGCATAGGCCCGGAGAATCAGGGGGTATAAAAGAGGACTTCGTACCCAACGCTGGTTGATGATAAAGGCGATATTCCTGGAGGAATTTTGATGATGGTGAGGCGGAGAGATAAAACCGTAAATCCGGATCCGGTCCTCCGCCAAATCCACCGGAATCAATTCTTTTATTCTTTCCGGACCCCATAAGTCCTGTAAACGAAGGTTCAAGTCTTGGGCCGGAAAGAGTTGGAGGACCTTTTTCCCGTTATGGGAAAGTTCGAAACGAAGCAAAGGGAAACCCAAAGCCACCCGTTCGAGAGCCGTTTGGATCTGGTTCCACTCGACCCTGGGACTTTTTAAAAATGCCATTCGTGCCGGTGTATTATAAAAAAGATCCAGCACTTCCACCGTTGTCCCGGAAGTCCCGGCCACTTCCTCCAGACCGATCTTTTTCCCTCCCCAGATTTCCAGGCGATGACCGGAACCCTCCCCCGAAGGAATGGAAATGATGGACATCCGGCTGACCGCAGCAATGCTCGGCAGGGCCTCCCCCCGGAAACCCATCGATTTAAGGGCCATCAGGTCGGCGTATTCCCTAATTTTGCTGGTCGCATGCCGTTCGATGGCCAGGAGTAAGTCATCCTTGTTCATGCCCCGGCCGTTGTCCGCCACCCGGATAGAGGTTTTTCCGGCTTGATGGATATCGACCTGGATGTCGAACGCCCCGGCATCGACGGAATTCTCCAGCAATTCCTTAACCACCGATGCCGGTCTTTCAACAACCTCGCCGGCGGCAATCTGGTTAATCAGGGATTCAGAAAGAATTTGGATCAAACCGCCCATGGTATTTATTTATGGATTCCTTTTTTTCTTCGATTCTCCCTTCTATATAACACAGGCCTGATTAATCGGCCATGAAATTTTCAAATAAACCCCTTGATTTCCCTTCAGGGACTGGGGTATCTTTTATTTCCAAGGAGGGCTGCTCAGGTTCTTCTTAACCAAGGGCCTCTGCTGAAAGAAACGCCTTCTTCCTCATGCGGAGGCCCGTTATTTAATACAAAAATAGGGTTCGAGGATTCCAGGCTACCGGCTCGGAGAGTTTCGAAGGGTTCAAGGGATTAAACTTCAACCCCTTTCACTTGAATCTTGGACCCCTTGACCCCTTTAATTCTATAGTTATTATCAGGAGGTTTGAACCGAATGAAACCTGAAGAGGAAATGGTCTTAAAAGTGACCAAAGAAATCGTTATCAAATACATTGAAATCGGCCGATTGCCCATAACAAATTTTGACGAAGCCTTCCGGAGCATCCACAAAACGGTTCAAGAAACCGTTCGACCGGAAAAAGGATAAACAAAAAAGCCCGCCACCCCGATTGATAATAAATGGACAAATCCAATTTAAGGGATGATCAAAAATGTCCAGAGGTAAGGCATCCGAAGTCCTGAGGAGTGAGGCGTACCCTTATGTACGCCGCAACAAGCCTGCCCCGACGAAAGGCGGGGAAGGATGAGGGAAACGCAGCAGATGGGCGTTTTTCATCATCCCTTTAAGGATAGAGGACTTTCCTCAAGAATAATCCCTGAGCCGGGGCCATTTCTCCGGCCCTGGAACGGTCTTTGGAAAGGATAATCTCCTCCAGTTCTTCTATCGGGGTCCTTTTTAAACCGACCCGGATCAGGGTTCCCACCATATTCCGGACCATATGCCTTAAAAAACCGTCGGCTTTAAACCTCAGTCTAAAACCGCCCCAGGGCACGGGGAGGAGCAAGGCCTGAGAAACGATGCGCACAGCATGGGAAACCTCGCTTCCCTTGGATTGGAAGGCAGAAAAATCCTTTTCCCCTTTCAAGAAAGACAGGCCGGCCTTGACCAGAGAAACCTCTATGGGTTCCTGCACAAACCAAACAAAGTGACGTAAAAACGGGGTGCATGGAGTCTGATTCCAGATAAAATAATCATAGACCTTGGCCTTGCTGGAATATCGGGCATGGAAATCCGGTTCAACCTGCCGGACCTGGCGGATCAAGATATCCCGTGGTAAAAGGGCCCGGAGGGCCGCTTCAATTTTTTCAATTCTCAATTCAGAGGTCGTCCGAAAGCTGGCCACTTGTCCCCAGGCATGGACCCCGGCATCGGTCCTCCCTGCTCCGAACAGGGAGACCGGTTGCTGGGTTATTCGGGTCAGAATTTCTTCAATCGTCCCTTGGATGGTCAGGTCTTCCTTCTGCTTTTGCCAGCCTTGGTAACGAGTCCCGTCGTAGGCGATCAATAGACAAATGTTGCGTTCCGTAATAGCCATAATGTCTTATTGGTCTATAGAGTCTATTTGGTCTGTTCGGTCTTCCCCGTTCGTAGAGGAAACAAAAAAAGGGAAAGCCCCTTGGACCTTCCCTTTTATATCCTGAGAATTTTTAACCGGCAAGGCTAACGTTTTGAGTACTGATAACGAGCCCTGGCTCCTTTTTGACCGTATTTTTTACGTTCTTTAACCCTCGAATCCCGGGTAATAAAACCGGCTTTCTTCAACACCGTTCGAAGTTGCGGGTCATAAACCAATAAGGCCTTAGTGATTCCGTGTTTAATGGCCCCGGCTTGACCGGAAAGACCGCCCCCGGTCACATTAACCAGGATATCAAATTTTCCGACGGTTTCCGTCAATTCGAGAGGTTGAAGCACAACCATCTTGGCCGTCTCCCGGCTGAAATACCGGTCTATGGGTCTGCCGTTAATCGTGATCTGTCCTGCCCCCGGTCTTAACCAGGTACGGGCGATGGCCAGTTTCCTTTTTCCTGTTGCGTAATATTCTTTGTCTGACATATTCCCTTCCATACCTTCGCAGGAGGTTAAGACACCAATACGGGTTGTTGGGCCTCATGGGGATGAGCGGCCCCGACATAAACTTTTAATTTTTTGTTTAATTTCCGACCAAGGCTGTTTTTAGGCAACATCCCCTTGACCGCCTGGCGAAGCAGTTCTTCAGGTCTTTTCTCTTTTAACTTTTTGGCTGTAATGGATTTAAGACCGCCGATGAACCCGGAATGACGGTAGTAAACCTTTTGGTCCATTTTTTTCCCTGTTAAAATAAGCTTTTCAACATTAACCACCACCACAAAATCTCCGGTGTCGGCATAGGGAACAAATCCGGGGTTATTTTTTCCTCTCAGACGTTGGGCCACATCAGAGGCCAGCCGGCCCAAGACCTTTCCCTCGGCATCAAAAAGACACCAGTTTCGATTAATTTCATCCTTTTTGGGTATATAGCTTTTCATGGTTCAATAACTCCATAATTTAAAAGGGTATTTATAATTTAAAAATATGTTATTGTCAACAAAATTATTAGATCCACTTGAAAATTTCTTTTAAGTAGGATATATATTTTTCTTATAAAGATTTTTGGAGGCTTTTTCCCTTGGTAGAAAAAATCACAAATCCCCTTGACCCTCTTCAAAACTCCTTGGTATATTTTTTTAACAATATTAATCTGTTAAGACAGTCACTGACTCATCGCTCCTATGTAAACGAACACCCCGGAGCGGAATGGAAGCACAATGAACGGCTGGAATTCCTGGGAGATGCGGTATTGAATTTATCCCTCAGCGATATGCTGTTGAAAAAATATCCGAACCTCCCGGAAGGCCGACTTTCCAAGATCCGGGCCGGCCTGGTCAACAAAAAAAAATTGGCGAGCCTTTCCCTCCAATTGGGGTTGGGGTCCTATTTGTTGATAGGGAAAGGCGAGGAAAGGACCGGGGGCCGTGAAAAACCCTCACTCCTGGCCGATACCTTTGAAGCCGTTCTGGGGGCTGTCTATTTGGATGGCGGATTTAACACCGCTTCCCTCCTGGTCGACCGACTTTTTCAGGCTCATTTTGAGGATCATGGCAACCTTTTTACCCAGGATTATAAGACCCTCTTGCAGGAATACTGCCAGGGAAAACTGAAAACCATACCGGTTTACAGCGTCTTTCGGGAAGAGGGACCGGATCATAAAAAGGTCTTTTTTGTGGAAGTAACCATTCAAGACCAGGTGGTTTCCAGCGGAAAAGGCAAAACCAAAAAAGACGCCCAGCAAAAAGCCGCCGAAAAGGCCTTGAGCCAATTAGAATTAAAAACTCCAAGCTAACAAAAAGGATCCTCCGTGTCCTTTAAATCCGGGTATGTTGCTTTAATCGGGGCACCCAATGTGGGAAAATCGACCCTGCTGAATGCCCTGTTGGGACAAAAAATATCCATCGTTTCCTCCCGCCCGCAAACCACTCGAAACCGTATCCTGGGAGTCAAGCATGTTCCGGGAGGTCAATTTATTTTCCTGGACACTCCGGGGATCCTGGAGCCCAAAGGGATTTTAAATAAAACGATAACCCAAATCGCTTTAAAATCCCTTTCGGAGGTCAACCTGATCATCGTCCTGATTGAACCTTTTTCTGTTCAACCCTCCATTCCGAACGATCTTTTATCCCGTTTGGTCAAGACCAAACCCCCTGTTTTTCTGGCTATCAACAAAATCGACCTGATCGACAAAAGAAGTCTACTGCCCCTTATACAACAAGCCTCCCAATGGTCGCTCTTTCAAGAGATCATTCCAATATCGGCTCTGACCGGAGAGGGTTTGGAGGAACTGGAAAAATGCATCCGGCAAACCCTTCCGGAAGGTCCTCCGTACTTTCCTGAAGACATGGTCACCGACCTTCCGGAAAGATTTTTAGTGGGGGAGCTGATCCGGGAAAAAATTTTTCGCTTAATCTCCCAGGAAGTCCCTTATGGGGTGGCGGTTACCGTGGAAACGTTTAGAGAACGTGAAGACAAACCCATTATCGATATTCAGGCCACCATTCACGTGGAACGGACTTCTCAGAAGGGAATCCTGATCGGCAAACAGGGAAAAACGTTGAAATCCATCGGCCTGCAGGCCCGGGAAGATATGGAGATCTTGTTAGGAACCAAGGTCTTTTTGGAGTTATGGGTCCGGGTGGAAAAAGACTGGGGCAAGAATCCCAAGTTTTTAAGAAAATTCGGGATTGAAGAACCCATGTGATTGCGGATTTCGGATTGCGGAATAAGAAAAACAGATTAAAGATTTCCTTTTTTGGAGTTCGTGCTTTCTCAAAAATCCATAACCCCAACAACCTCACCTCTGGAATTATTTTCAATAAAAAAGGCCTTCTGCAAAATTCCTCAGAAGACCTTTTAACTTTTGTTGTGTTTTATTTTCTCTGGTCTTGTTGTTTTCTTCCGAAATCCGAATTCCGTCATCCGAAATCGATCATCGTCATTATTTTTTCGGTTGACCCAGCACCGGTTCGAAAACAGACTCTTCCATCAGGGCCCCTTCGGCAATCCATTGACGATATTTGATGAAGTCGATCTGGTCCTGACCGGTGATTTTTTTGGTATTAAAGGCGGCGAATCCCAGAAAGGCCTCGGTCCTCCAATGTTCCGGTCCTCTCAACGCATGATTTTTTAAGCCGTCATCTCTTGGCAGCCATTCTATTCCCCTAATTTCCTCACTTTCATTTTTTCGATATATTTTTCAACCGGATTTTAGTGATAGCAAATGACCTAAATTATTTTCCTGCGGAATAACCGCCGCTACTTTTTAGCCGATTCTTATCCCTGAAATCCGTGCCAAAGAAATTAGCTCAGAACAGGATTAACCCACCTAATCTCTTTCCAAAAGACTAAAAATCGGGGATTAAGACAATTCGTCTGGCCGGAGAACCGGTTTTATGGACCTCTTCGAAGGTTTCCCGAATGGTGCTCATAGGTCTGGTTTCCACAAAAGGATCAATATCGATTTTTTTCTTTAATACCATATCCAATACCGCAGGATAATATTCCGGCAGGCAGGCCCAGGTCCCGA
>Ga0214473_10006449_pt1 | contig 14012 bp, 9 predicted proteins | sample RVTome_7_FD_203509 | JGI IMG/M metagenome (GOLD analysis project Ga0214473, IMG submission 203509) | Soil microbial communities from uranium-contaminated site in the Upper Colorado River Basin, Wyoming, United States - RVT98D197 | ecosystem: Environmental > Terrestrial > Soil > Contaminated >... | reverse complement strand
CCTGAGGCTTGAGCTGACCAACCATTTAAATCCCCTTGTTGTGGTTTAACTTTATGTACCACAACAAGTTAATAAACTTTATCGAATTTTGCGAGAAAAATTATACAGCGATTAAATCAAAGGTTTCGAATAGTGAGTATTGAATCCAATATAATCGTTTTCAGAGTATTTAGAATGGCTGGTCGCAATCCACCTTGGTCACGCGTCGTGTTAATTCTCGCACTTGATCTCTACGTCCGGCAATGGGGAAGGACCGTCATCAACAAGGACGATCCCAAAGTAATAGCGCTGAGCGAGATCCTCAATAGCCTCACTCTCCAAAGAAACAGACCCTGGCTCTCGATAACTGAGCTACGGCAAAGGCTGAAGCAGTGAAAAGGGCAGTCTATCTCCTTTCGATTTTTCTTTTTCTGAGCACTCTCTACGCGGGCGATTTGGTCAAGGTCACTTGCGTGATCGATGGCGATACCTTCGAAATAGACTCCGACCAGAAAGTCCGCCTTATTGGTGTTGACACTCCCGAAACTATTCTTCCCTACAATCTAGTCGAATACTTCGGCAAGGAAGCATCGGCTTTCACACTCCTAGAGATTGAAGGCAAAACTGTCCGGCTCGTATCACCGCCTCCCCCAATCTTCACTCCCCACTCAGGGGTAGCACCACCACTGTCTGGTTCAGATCCGGAGCGGCGGCTGGAAAGCGCAGGGTATCTCCCTCTGAAGTAAGCGCCTGGATGTAATATTCCAGGTCGTCCGAGGTCGCCTCCGGTCCCAGCCCGGCCGCATAAACGCCCCGAGCCAGGCGCTCGAGCGGTATCTCCGCGAAACTGCCCTGGCCCAGGGGCCGCCAGCGGACAACCGCGGTCTCCGGCATCTCGCCGATAAAGATCACTTTCAGCTTCAAAATTTCACCGTAGGACACGCTTGTCCGCACCACCGGGACGAGCAGGCGGGGCGGCCCGCTGTATTCGCGGGGCGGCAGGGCTGCCTCGGGCAGGGCCTCTCCTAACAGCCGGGCCAGCTCTTCTCCCGGACGGGTGAGCAGATCGGGAAGCAGGTGCTGCTGCCAGTTGGCGAGGGTCCCCAGGCCGCCGGAGGTGGAAACCGAGGCCATGAGCCAGGCCTGCGCCTGGGTGACCGCGGCCGCCAGCTCTATCCGCAAGGGCAGGGCCAGCTCCCGGGCCAGCCGTTTCTTTTCGACGGCGTCCCGGCCGGTTTTGGCTTTTTCCAGCGCCAGGGTGAAATTCCTGCGGAGGTAGTTTATCCGCGCCACGGCCCGCAGGTAGCGGAAGCTGTTCAGCCAGTAGTCGAAACGCTCCAGGTTGCCGGCCCCCCGGACCTCGGCCCGCAGTCCCGCCAGATCATCCACGAAAGCGTACTGTTTCTGCGTCTCTTCCCAGGCCAGGCTGTCCGGGGCCAGACCGCCGGGGCCGCCGACCCAGGTGGAGGGCCGGGGCAGATGGCCATCCAGGCTGGTGAAAATCCGCGCGGCCGGTTCGGCTACTTCCGGCCCGAACTGCTGAAGGGCCCAGTCGGCGTAGAAATCCGCAGATGGCAGGTCGCGCGGTCGCGCTTCCGCGGCTGAATCGGTGTGCGCGCCGGAGCTGCCGCTGTTCCAGCCGGTCTGGTCCCAGGCCGCCTGGGCCAGGGCGGAGACGTTCGGCCCGAGGATGCGCGTGCGCCAGTGGATGCCCATCAGGCCCGTGCAGCCATAGGCCAGAGCATCCGCGGCATCCCGGCGCATCCTGCCGGCCCAGAGCTGAGGGATAATCAGGGCCGGGTCATCCTCCAGCCAGGGGATGGCCCATTTCGGCCTGCCGCTCACTGAAGCGAACCCCGGCTCCACCGGCTCCATGCCCACCTCCCGGTTGATACAGCTCAGCGGCATCTCCCTGGGCAGCGCCTTATCGAACAAGGCCCGGTCGCTCTGCGGGCCCAGCACCCAGCCGCAGGTGGCGAGGGTGAAAGGCGCTTTCACGTTTTCCGCGGCAGCCCTGGCTGCTGCCAGGTCGGCGAGCGTGGCCTTCACCTGTCCGGGCGTGGCGCCCTGCCAGGTCCAGTTCTCCGGGGTCCAGAACCAGTAATAGTCCAGCAAATAGTTTTCCATGATCCGCCGGAAAATCCCCTCGTACAGACGGCGCGTAACTGTCGAGTCGGCCGGATCAAGGCCCAGCTTTTTCAGCCGGGCGGCCAGGGCCTCCGGCACCACCAGCGGGGTCTCCGTGCCCACGCAGGTCCGGACCCCCAGGCGGTGGGCGAAACTGAAAGCCTCCCGCAGGAGTTTTCCGAAACGCTCGAACAGCGCGTTACAGTCCGCGGGCGCAGCCGGCCAGGGAGCCATCCCCTCCATGTAGTCCGCGCCATAGGCATCCCGCTCGTAGAGTGCGTCCGCGCCGAAAGCGTAGTCGCTCGTTTTTTCCGGCTGATAGCCCCAGGTGCCGCTGAGAGTGGTGAAATGACGGGCCGGGTAGCTGAAAGCGACAGTGCTGTCCGGGCCCAGGTCCTCCGGCAGGCCGATCCAGACAGTCGGTTCCGGGCCGGCGTGGCCCTGCGGGTAGGTGTGCAGCCCGAAAAAGTTCATTCGCAGCTTGGGCAGTTGGCTCAGCACGGCCTTGTAACCGTCCAGGTCCCACCAGTCCGGCCCCTCGGGGAAATCGTGGAAAGGCTGGATCCCGCGCAGGGCAAAGAGCGGCCGGCCGGTTTCATCGACTTCCGGCAGACCCGCCGCTATTTGGGAATCCGGCACTTCATCCCCGTGCAGGTAGAAGCGGACTCCCAGGTGTTCGGCCAGACGATAGGCGCCGTAGAGCGTGCCGGTCTGGTCCCCGCCGGCCACCAGCAGGCACGGCCGGCCTTCGTAGCGGACTGTTTTCAGCCGGTACTCCTCGGCTTTCAGACCTTGGACCTCGGCTTTCAGCGCCGGATCGGCCAAGAGGGCGGAGACCTCGGGCCGGGCCTTTCCGCCGACTACGATCAGCCCGCTTTCACCGGCGGCCGGCAAGCCCTCGACAAGCCGCAGAGGCCGGCCTGTGCGCAGGTAGTAGTAGCGGCGAATCTCTTTGGCCGCCAGGACCTCCTCGAATGAACCACCCGCCGGCGCGACAATGACCGGGAAGTTTCGAGCCTGCCTACCGGTAGAACAGGCGGCAAGGGCCAGGGCCAGCAAAGGCAGGGTGAAAACGCAGGTGCGGTTCGGCATGGGGTACGCTCGCGTGAGATTGACAGGATGAGGGAGAAACAAAGCGACATTCCTTTTTTTTAGCAGAGGGGCGATGGAATCTTTGTTTTCAAGGCTCCTTGAAAGTCACCGCCACAGCCTGATAGGCCCCCATTTTTGGAAGAATGACCTCCAGTTGCCTTCCCAGGTCTCTGACCCGGTAATCACCCTCGGCCAGGGTTTGCACATTTCCGACCGTTTTACCGTCGGGAACCCGGATCAGCAGGCGGATATTTTCCAGGGGCGCGAGATAATATTCGTTGGCCCAGTTTCGTTCCAGCTTGTTTCCGGTCCAGTTGACCAGATGGAGCACGCGGGTATTCCCGCGGACAGTCATATTGGCGATCAGGCATTCCGGACCCTCCACCTGGTACGGAGGCGGCTCGGCAGCGACGTAATCGATCACGCTTGCCAGAAAGTCGGCCAGCTCCTGAATATTGCTTCCGAGGTAAAGGCTTTCGAGGCTCGACGCCAGATAGGCGACCTTACCCTTGCCGTAGCGGGAGACGACCAGCCCCGGAACCAGCGGAGCGAGGCCGTCTCCGGTGACGATGTCGGCAACCACCTCTGCGCCGTCGAGGGCTTCGACCGGTTCGTAAAACCAGAGGGGAACGAGGCGGTCCGGCCATTCCGCGAACTGGTTAGCCACGGGCTTTTCAACTCTCAGGTACAAATCGTTGGGGCCGCCAACCATCGTGGTGTAGTTTTCGATTTTTTCCAGCAGCCGACTGTCCGCTTGCAGGGGGCGGACACCGATCAGTTTCTCCAGGCCGAAACGCCCGTTTTTCCTCCCCTGGGCGTCGTACAAGGAAGTTGCGTAGCTGGCTATCAGAGCTCCGCCCTGTTCCACAAATAGCTCGATGTTTTGCACTCTTTGCGGGGAAAGGTATGGTATGTCGGCAAGGTAAAGCACCTTATACTTCTTCATTTCTTCCGGGCGGTCCAGCAGGTTTTCCAGCACCGAGCTTACCTGGACGTGCCGGTAGAGGCAGGCGGCGAAAGCGCCCAGAGTGGATGACCGCACATCGGCTTCCCACCACCAGCCTTTCCGGGCATGGCCCTGAGGGTTCCGGAAGCCGTAAACGACCGCCACGTGCGGCAGGTTGACGAACTGCCGGAAAAACTCCTGCCTGGTATCGAGCAGCTTGAAGGCCTCGGCCACGATCCAGCGCTTGTCCGGCTGATTCAGGAAAGCATAGGGCTGGGAGATGATCGGGCCGCCGCCAAAGACTGCCGTGGTAAATATCTCCTGCTGATAATCCAGGCCGTTGTGGATCGTCCTGGGCCAGTTGTCATAGGATCCCACATAAGGCCAGATCGCCAGGCCGGCAGCCCGGGCCAGGCTTACACCCTCGGCTCGTTCCAGCAGCGAACGGCCTCTCTCGTAAAGGAAGGCGTCCATATTGGCGATCACCCGGGAGTCTTCGGTGGTGATCTTTTCCGGATCGTTGATGTTGTATATCAGTGGAATATCCCTGTATTTTTTGACGATGCTCCTCACTTGAGCGAGGATCGACACCAGCTCGTCCTGATACCAGGCGTGGTAGCGATCGATCACCGCCAGCTCTTCCCGGCTGTAATCTTCCAGCTTTTCCTCGTACGGAATTTCCAGGCCGGTGGCCCGGCGGAACCCCTCACGGCAGCCCGGACAATAGCAGGTCCCGGGTTCGGGATAGAAGTAGAAGGCTTTCCAGGTATCGAAATATATCCCGTCGATTTCGTAATCGCGCACCACGTGCTCGACCAGGTCCAGATAGGCTTTCCGGTAAGGGGTGTTCCAGCAGACTGTCCCGTGGTCTTCGCCGGCGTACATGTGCGACCGGCTGGGCCTGGCTCCGGGCGAGGGCTGATGGGCATATTCCGGGTAAGTTTCCGTAACCATCGACCAGGCCAGTTTATGGCCGGTGGAGATGTACGGCACGACCCTGATTCCCCGGGGTTTGCAGGCCTCGATCATCTCTTTCAGCAGGTCTCTTTCACCCTGGCCGGGGTGAGTGGAAAAGCGGACACCCTGGATCGTGGCGTATTTTCCCATCGTGGCCATCCGCACCGTGTTCACGTTCATCCGGGCCATCACTTCGGCAATTGCCTCGGCCTCGAACTCCAGCCGTGGAGCAAACGGATACTGGTAGGCATCGATCAGGAAAATCCTCGCCGTCTCGAGCCATTCATAGGAACTCCCCTGGAGAGCGCCGTACGAAATGGCCAGCCAGATCAAGGCTATCCGGCAGGAAGTGGCGGCAGTCTTCAGCGCCATACTATCTCCAAATGAATGGGAGTGGTCCGGGGGAAATGTTTCTTTCGCTAAAAATGAACGGAGCGGCCCCCGGCGGCAAGGCCCTTGGTCCAAAAGCCCGGTCTGAAAACGAGTCCGGGAGTGACGAGAAAAACCCGAGTTTAGTTTCCCTTTGGATCTGCCAGCGCCTAATCGAAAAAGATTGTGCCCGCCTGCGGCAGGCGTCATTATTCAGAGAACCATTCCTCATTACCATGCAGCGGGGGTTACTTGAATGTCCAAATCCGCCAGGCTGTTAATCTGTATAGCGTCATTCTTAATGCTTCCTGCCGTGGTATTGCCCGCGGGTAACGCGCCTTCGACGAAAATTAAGATCATCATCGATACCGATATCGGCGAGGACGTGGACGATGCCCTGATCGTGGCTTTCGCGCTCAACAGTCCGGAGTTCGACCTGCTGGCGGTGACCACGGTGGACGGCCAGGTGGAGGCGCGTTCGCGGATCACCCGGCGGCTGACCCAGGCTTACGGCAGGCCGGAAATCCCGGTGGCGGCGGGGTATGTCTGGAACATGCCCTGGCCGGACGATCAGGATGTCGCGACCGGCGGCCTGACCCAGGGGGAGCTGGCCCCGGATGAAACCGGCCTGCCCCCGGCCTATCCGGGCCCGGCAGATGAGCTGATCGCCAGGCTGGCCGATAGATTCCCGGGCGAAATCTATCTGCTGACTCTCGGCTCCAAGTCCAACGCGGGCCAGTTGCTGGTACGCCACCCGCACAGCGCGGCCCGTCTCAAGGCGATTGTCTCCAGCGGCGGATTCATGACAGCCGAGGGCTTTACCGGAGCTCTCGTGCCCATGGACTGGAATTTCCGCTATGACCCCCTGGCCTCGGCGACTATCATGCGTTCCAGCGTGCCTTGGGTCATCACCCCCTCCCAGACCGTCAACACGACGGGCGGAATCCCCTGGGACCAGGTCGACCGGCTCCGCCGGGCCGGCCTACCTACCACCGATCTGCTCGTGCGCTCGGTCGAGCTCTGGCTCAAGAACAAGCCGGACCATTCGCCGTACCCGCACATCGCCGATCTGAGCGCGTTCGCCTGGGTGCTGGGAGGCTGGCTGACCGCGGAGCGGTACGAAGTGGCGATGCTGGTGCCGCCGGCAGGCCAGGTTGGCCAGCTAAAACTGGAGAAGAATCCCCGGGGAAGAGCATTGGTGGCGAATCCCCTGCCGGCGGAGAAGGGTCCGGTTCTGCGGGAGCTTTTCATGGAGCGTCTGCTGGCCGCGCCGATAGGGGATAAAGAATGAGCCGGCCCGCTGGCTGAAGGGGCGCGGCATGTTCATCCTCTCGGCCCTGGTTCACAAATTATCGCAAATCCTCGTAGGGGCGAACTCCTGTGTCCGCCCGCTGTTTGGAAATTTCTCGAGGGTAAGCGGGCGCACCCGCGGGTGCGCCCCTACAAAAAACTTGAAATGCAAGATTTTAAGAAATCCAGGCCAGGCGGGGTGTGTAAGGCAGAGCTACAGGTTATGGATAATTCGCACCGATAATGAATTGAACTCAAGTTTTTGCTCCCTGGAGGAAAACTAAATGAAAAACTTCATACTTCTGTCGATCGGTGTTCTCGTCTTTTTGCTCCAGGCTGAGCTTCGCGCCGCAGTCGAGGCGGGGGCCGCGGCGGTCGAAATCACGCCTCCGGCCGGCTTGAAAATGGCGGGCTACGGTGCCCGCAAGGAACTGTCCAAGGGGGTGATGGAGCCGCTCTTCGTCCGCGCTCTCGTGCTGCGCTCGGGGTCGCGCAGTATCGGCATCGCGGTCTACGACCTGATCGGCACTTTCAGCCGGACAGTCAACGAAGAGCTGACCGGCCGGATCAGAAAAAAGACCGGTATCGAGGAAGTCATTCTCATCGCGACCCACACCCACTCGGGCCCGTCATTGTCCGACGGCGCCTGGATCGACTCCCTGCCTGATTTCGAAAAAGCAATCTGCGACAAGACTGTCGAGGCGCTGGAAAAAGCCTTCAGAAACCTGGAACCGGTGCGGCTGGGAACCGGTTACGGCAAAGTGGACTTGAACTACAACCGGATCCGGAAGCTTCCGGACGGCGGAGTGCAAATGGTCTGGGAAGACCCCCGGAAGGAGCCGCTGGGGCCGGTGGAGCAGACGGTTTTCGTACTGAAGATGGACGACCTGCAGGGGCGCACCAGGATCCTGCTGGTCAACTATGCCTGCCACCCCGTAATCCTCGGCTTCGATAACCTGCTTTATTCCCCGGATTATCCGGGTGCCATGTGCCGGGAAGTGGAGAAGTCGCTGGCGGACAAGCCTCTCTGCATCTTCATCAACGGCGCCTGCGGAGACATGAACCCGTATTTCGCCGACGAGAACGACAGGCGCGCCGAACGGGTGCAGGAAGTCGGGCTGGAGCTGGCCGGCGAGGTTATCCGGGTCGCGGGATCGATCGTCCCGGACAAGAATACGGCGGCGAACGATCTCTCCTGGAAAACCATCCGGTTCCAGGCCCGGGGAAGATGGGACCTGGAGCGGTGGAGGTCCGTGGCCAGCGACGAGTCGACGCGGAAAAGCATAGAAAGACTCTCGGCCGAAATGCAAGACCTCGAGCTTCCGGTCAGCCTGGTGCTGCTCACTCCCGAAACCGGCTTCGTCGGCCTTCCCGGTGAATTCTTTTCCCTTTATCAGCGTTCGCTCAGGGAAAAATCGCCCTTGAAAAACCTGATCGTCGCCGGTTATACCAATGGCGATTTCGGTTATTTCCCCGACCTCGAGGCGGCCGCGCTGGGAGGGTACGGGGCCAATGACGAGGCGACCCGCGTTAGGCCGGGCACCGGCGAGCACGTGGTGATCGAGGCCGTGGTTGGGCTGAATGAGCTGCTGGGCCGGCTTCGGCCGCTGCCCTCCTCAGACCGGACCGGCTACCGCGAATGACCACACTGAAATTTAACCGGCTTTTCGAGCAAAAGTTGCCTTTCCGGCCGAGGGTAAGCATGTCCCGGATAAATGGCATCCGGCGCTGGACCATGAGGGCGGGTCTGAGCCTGGCCCTGGTGTCGGCCGCCTTTGGAGCGCAAAAGGCCGACCGGCCAGTCTACCTGGACCCCCAGGCCCGGATAGACCGGCGGGTCGAGGATTTGCTGGGCCGCATGACCCTGGAAGAAAAGATCGGCCAGCTGAACTGGCCTTGCGTGTACGTGGATCAACTGGGCGAGGACATTTCCGCCAAGATGGAATCCTGCCGCAGCTTCGCCGCGGGCGGGCTGGTGGCTGGACTCGGCCCGGGGGGCGGTTTTTTCACCCTGGCCAACACCATCCTGCACCAGGGTCCGGCTCAGCAGGCCGCATTTTTCAACCAGCTGCAGCGGATCGCGCAGGAACAGACCCGGCTGAAAATACCGCTGATTCAGGTCGAAGAGGGTACGCACGGCCTGATGTGTTCCGGGGCCACGATTTTCCCGGAGGGCCCGGGCCTCGGCAGTTGCTGGAACATGGACCTTGTCCGTGATATTTACGCCGCAGCCGCAGCCGAGGCCCGTTCAGTGGGGATACACCAGCTTTTCACCCTGGTGGTCGAACCCAACCGCGATCCACGCTTGGGCCGCAACCAGGAAGGATACAGCGAGGACCCTTTCCTCTGCGCCCGCATAGCCGAGGCAATCGTGAAAGGCGCACAGGGGGAGGATATAGCCTCCGGGGATAAAGTCGTGGCCGGACTGTGCCATTATCCGGGCCAGAGCCAGCCGGTGAGCGGGATGGAACAGGGGGCCATGGAGGTTTCGGAAAGGCTGCTGCGGGAAGTTTTCCTGCCTCCCTGGGAAGCCGGGATCACTAAAGCCGGCGCCCTGGGGGTGATGGCGACCTACCCGGAGATCGATGGGGTTCCGGCGCACGCTTCCGAGTTCCTATTGACCCGCATTCTCAGGGATGAACTGGGGTTCAGAGGCGTGGTGCTCAGCGAAGGGGACGGCTTCTCGACCCTGACCACCCGGGGAGTGGCCGGAAGCCAGAAAGAGGCCGGAGCCATGGCTCTACGGGCCGGGGTGGACGTGGGCATCACTTTCGAGCCGGCCTACATGCTGCCGCTTGTTGAAAACGTGCGGGAGGGCGTCGTGCCCCTGGAGGAAGTCCACCGGGCGCTGCGCCGCGTGCTGGAGCTCAAGTTCCGCCTGGGGCTGTTCGAACGGCCGTTCGTCGATCCCGAGACGGCGGTGAAAACCTGTCATTCATCGGAGCACCAGGAGCTGGCTCTGCGGGCGGCCAGGGAGAGCCTGGTGCTGCTGAAAAACGATAAAAATCTACTGCCCCTGCGCAAGGACCTGAAAAAGATCGCCGTGATCGGCCCCAACGCGGACGATGCGAGAAACCAGCTCGGCGATTACATCGCCGACGTCATCCTTCAGGATATAGTCACGGTTCTGGACGGTATCCGCGAGCTGGTTTCATCTCAGACCGTGATCGAGTATGTCAAGGGCTGCGGGGTGGTGGGCGGCGAGCCGGATGAGCTGGCTGAGGCGGTCCGGGCCGCAGCCGGAGCGGATGCAGCGATAGTCGTGCTGGGAGAGAACGAGCGGTTCAAGCCCGACGGCCTGGGCACCGACGGCGAACACAAGGATGCCGCCACCCTGGAGCTCACCGGCCTGCAGGAGGAGCTGCTCCGTAGGGTCGCAGCCACCGGAACGCCGACAGTGCTGGTTTTGATCAACGGCCGGCCGCTGGCGGTGCGCTGGGCCGCGGCGAACGTGCCGGCGATCCTGGAGGCTTGGCTGCCCGGAGAAAAGGGAGGACGGGCTGTGGCGGAGGTCCTTTTCGGCGACTTCAATCCCTGCGGCCGCCTGCCGGTGACTGTACCCCGTCACGCGGGACAACTGCCGGTCTATTATAACTACAAACCCTCGAAAGCATTCGGCATCCGCCGGACCGGCTATGTTGATTTGCCGGCCACCCCGCTCTGGGAGTTCGGCTACGGGATGAGCTATACCCAATTCGAATATTCGGACCTGCGTATCGAGCCGGAGAAAATCGCTCCCTCCGGCCGGGCCGCGGTGAGTCTGACAGTCCGCAACACCGGACACGTATCGGGGCAGGAAGTGGTCCAGCTTTATCTGCGGAACGAGATCAGCTCCGTGGTCACGCCGGTCAAGCAACTGAAAGGCTTCCGGAAAGTGGCGCTTGGGCCCAGCGAACTGAAGAAAGTGGAATTCATCCTTTCTCCGGAGGACCTGTCCCTGTTGGATAAAGAGCTGAAAAGGGTGGTCGAACCCGGTCTTTTTCAGATCATGGTCGGCGCCTCCAGCCAGGATATACGCCTGCAGGGCAGCCTGGCGGTATCCGGTCAATGACCTCATTGAATTTCACTTGACTTGATTTGAAGGAGGCGTTTACTATGAGGCGTCGAAACCATTAACAAAAGAATTTCCACGGTTTTTCACTCCCTGATTGTTTTAGCGGATTCCTCTTTTGGGCGGCGCATACGCTCGAACTATTCCGGCCGGGCGAAATGTCTTGGAAAATAGGAAAAGTCTCCACGCATCTGCAGATCACCAGGAAAAGGATCCGCGAGTACGAAAAAGAGGGTTTGATCAAGCCCCGGCGAGTCAGAAAGAGTAACTACAGACTTTACGATGAGTTTGACGTCCGGCGGATAGAACAGATCCAGCAACTGATTCACGAGCGCGGGTTCACCCTGTCCGGCCTCAAGTACCTTCTGGCCCTGGCGCCCTGCTGGGAATTATTTCCCTGCGCCGAAAAAACGAATTGCCTGGCCTACAATTATCCGCACAGGCGCTGCTGGGAGTTGAAACAGGCCGAAAACGGCGGCTGCAACTGCATGGGCGACTGCGACCGCTGCCCGATATTTCTGGGCCGAAATTTCGCGACCAGGCCCCTGTTCGATAAAACGCCCAGATGAGTAATCGCCCGCAGGTGCTTTCCGCTGATTGTCCACTCCATACGAAACAAACCATTTCGGGGAGCTCGAACTTCCGAGCGGTTCGCTCCCTCGCCGGGAAATTCTATCCCGCGGTAAAGCCGGGGACTGCCGGACCAGTCTGGAAAATTGTGAAACTTTTCAGATCAGCGGCCGGTTCAAAGCATAGGACTCCACAATATCCATCTGCTTGATACCGGATGCACACCAGGTGCATCCTACCTTATAGCAGCAGGCCGTCCCGGCCCCTAAGTCTACACATTATTTTGTTAAATGTTCTTGACGCCCGGTCGAATTATACTAAATTCAGGAATAAGAATAATGTCTCAGAGACAAGCCGCCTGCCTTACGGAAAGTTCTGATCTGACATCGGCAATACAGCCTTACACTTTTTTCATTCAGCATTGTCCGGCGGTTCCAGCGCCTTAGCCGGCGATTTTCCGCCAGCCGCATACGGCCGGTAGCCGAGATATCTCGGGAAGGAAAGCCTGATTGAGCATTTTCGGTCGACTTTGGAATGCGTTGCCTCTGCCGGACCAGGTCAAGCGCCTGATAATCATTTTTGTGCTCCTGGCCGCCGGCTGGCTGGCATTGAGACATCGGCTGGTGCCGGAGACATTCGGCAAGGCCGGTTTTTACCGTTCGGCGGCCGTGGATTCGATCGTCGCCCTGCCGATTTCGTATGTGGGACACGAGGTCTGCGAGGGGTGCCATACGGATATTGCAGAGTTGAAATCCGCAAGCTACCACCGGGATCTTTCCTGCGAGATTTGCCACGGTCCGGGGGCGATGCACCTGGAAGACCCCAGTACGGTCAAGCTGAAGCCGCCCAAGGAGCGGAGCTTGTGCACGGTCTGCCACGGCTACAATCCATCCAGGCCGACGGGCTTTCCCCAGATCGACCCGATGCTGCATAACCCGATGGTTCCCTGCAGCGATTGCCACAACCCGCACGATCCGAAACCGCCGAACACTCCGGAGGAATGCGGAGCCTGCCACGGCGAGATAGCGCGGTCCAAATCGGTATCTCACCATCACGACTTAGCCTGTACTTTTTGCCATGACACGCCGGAGGCGCATAAGGAGAATCCCAGGGCGGCTGTTCCGCAAAAACCAAAAACTCGTGATTTCTGCGGATCGTGCCACGGTGAAAAAGCGGAAAGCACCAAAGAGATACCGAGGATCGATCTGGAGAGCCACGGCGGGACGCATCTTTGCTGGGAATGTCATTATCCTCATCACCCTGAGGCTAACTGATGGGCGAAAAACGAAATGAAATGAGCCGGAGAAGCTTTCTCTTTAATGCTGCGGTCACCGGGCCGCTGCTCTTTGTGCTCGGTCCCAGGGTGCTGAAGGCCCAGGTGGAAAAAGCGGCGGAGGGGGAGGAGCTGATACACTACTACGCCATGGGTATCCAGGTGAACAAGTGTATCGGCTGCGGAAGGTGCGTATCAGGCTGCAAGACCGAGAACAACGTGCCGAAAGACCCCTTTTATTTCCGGACCTGGGTCGAACGCTACATTATCACGGCCGAGGGTGAAGTGGTAGTAGACAGTCCGGCCGGTGGAATGAACGGTTTTCAAGACCTGAACGAAAAGTACTCCATACTGCGCTCGTTTTTCATTCCGAAATTGTGCAACCACTGCGGTAATCCACCCTGTGTGCAGGTTTGCCCGGTCGGCGCGACCTTCAGTACCAAAGAGGGAGTAGTCCTGGTAGACAAGGATTACTGTATCGGTTGCCGGTACTGCATTCAGGCCTGCCCGTACGGCGCCCGGTTTCTGAACCCCCGAACCAAGACCGCGGACAAATGTACTTTTTGTTTCCATCGCCTGTCCCAAGGCCTGGTTCCCGCCTGTGTGGAAGTCTGTCCCACGAAAGCCCGCGTTTTCGGGGAAATCGGTGTGCGCAGCAGTCCCCTGACCCGCTTTCTTCGATTTAACGAGCTGCAGGTTCTGAAACCCGATTTGAACACCGAACCCCGAGTTTTTTACGCGAACCTGGACGGAGTGGTGAAATAAAATTGGACCAGATCATAGAACAACTTCAGCGCAACCTGTCCCAGATAATCGGCTACATCTACCCCAACGAGATCGAGCTGCACTGGGGCATTCTGATTGTTGCCTACCCTTATATCACGGGGCTGGTTGCCGGCGCCTTCATCCTGGCATCACTGGAGCGGGTGTTCAACGTCAAGGAGATCATGCCGACATACCGGCTGTCGCTGCTCACCGCCCTTTCCTTTTTGTTGGTCGCCCCCCTGCCGCTTCTATTGCACCTGGGGCACCCGGAGCGCTTTTACGAGATAATGATCACTCCCCATCTCGAATCGGCGATGGCGATGTTCGGGTTCGTCTATATCTGGTACCTGATGATGGTTCTGGTGTTGGAAATCTGGTTTGAATACCGGCATGACCTCGTCCTCTGGGCCCGCCAGGGATCAGGCCTGAAAAAATACCTGTATTACGTAATGACCCTGGGTTCTTTTGACCTGTCGGAAAAATCCCTGCGCTTCGATAACAAGGCGGTGACATTCATAACTATCCTGGGCATCCCTTCGGCATTTCTGCTGCACGGCTATGTTGGCTTCATTTTCGGCTCGATCAAGGCCAAT
>Ga0214473_10006448_pt1 | contig 14012 bp, 30 predicted proteins | sample RVTome_7_FD_203509 | JGI IMG/M metagenome (GOLD analysis project Ga0214473, IMG submission 203509) | Soil microbial communities from uranium-contaminated site in the Upper Colorado River Basin, Wyoming, United States - RVT98D197 | ecosystem: Environmental > Terrestrial > Soil > Contaminated >... | reverse complement strand
TCCGCGCCAGGGCGTGCATTAGGCGGCCCGTGTATTCGTGGCCCTTATGGCTTTCCGTTGTCGCCAGCATCAAAGCAAATTGTAAATTAAAATCGCCGGAATGCACCGGAAAAAGGGGTTACAATGGATAAGAATTACCGCGTTATCCTGCAAATAAAAGGCCCAGAGGAGTATTTTTTCAGATTGTGGGATAGAGGCCAGCAAATGTTCACCGGGTGGCCCACGCCCGGCACAAAAATCTCTTCCTTCGAGGTGTCAAAAGAGGAAACAGCGGCCCGAAAAAATCTCGTTTCAATCGAGCCGGAAATTAAACTCCCTTGTTCAATCCGCGTAGAGGAGTGGCCGGAAAAATTCGAGCTCATAGAGGCAAAAGGTTTTTAAGTATATTCTGGGTCTTCGGTTGCAACCCCGAACAAAGGAGAAAAATTATGGCTAAGAAAAAGAACAACATGGACAACCCGGACATGAGCGAAAACGAGGAGGCGCAAGAGCTCGTAAAGCGTCTCAAAATGCAAAGGTCCGAACGCTCCGATTTGGACGAGCTCGGCCGGAAAATCGACGCCGAGGGAAAACTCAAGTAACCTGCGCGTTACCTTTCATTTTTCAAAATTCGCCCGGAGAAATCCGGGCGTTTTTTTTCGCCCGCGCCAAAGCGCCCCTTTTTCAATTTCCGTCAATTTTAATTTTCGCATGGCATGGAGTTCGCGCCCCGTTCCCCTTACCTACCAGGAATTGCGGTTAATTCGTTACGCCCCGTAATTCCAAAACTAACGGAGCGAAGGCTCCGCTAATTTCGTTACTTGCCACCGCGTTAAGCTGTCCAAAAAAATTTCGATTCTCGTTTAGAGAAGCGAAACAAACAACTCTTTTGGATGCTGGAATGAGAAAACGAAACCAGAAAAAAACGCAAAGGTATGACCCCCCTACCCCCCATATTGGGAGGAGGGTCAAAAAAAGCCGGCCGGATTTCTCCCGGCCGGCTTACTTCACTTTTTCCAGCGTGCTACAATTTCCTCGCGCCGGTCTGTATCGAGTTTGGCCCGGATGTCCGATAAAATTTTGGCTATCTCGGCCTTGTCCCGCCGGCAATCCTCGGCGCGGATCTCTTTCCAAGGGTTGCGAATATTTTTTATAGGGCCGTCCGGCGAAAAAATCGCCGGATCTACTTTCACGAACCTATGGAGCGCCCCCCGCCGCTCGGCCGCCGATATCCATAGGAGCCGGTTAGCCCAATTGGTGAGATAGGCCGCTGAGTACGGTTTCAATCCCTCCACGGCCGCCGGCGAGGCCGGAGCGGCCGCCGGCATCGCCTTCGCCAATTGCCGGGGGGATTGGCCGAGCTCCCGTAGGTTTTCCCGCTGTTGCCGTGGGCTTTTTCCCATTTGCCGGGGGGAATAGCCGCGTTGACGCGGGGAGGTTCCGAGCGGCCGGTGCCGATAATTCACGAGGCGGCCGCCGGCGCGAATAAATCCGTTTGCCGGGGGCATAGAACGCCCTCAAGGCCGGATCCATACCCGCACCTATCCCCGCAAAGGGGGCATTTTGGAACGGCTACGAGGGCAACCCCGTTACAAAATCCGCATTTAAAGGGGTCGAAAGTCCATTTCGGCCGGCGTTTCGGGGCCTGTTTTCTTTTGCAACTCGGACAAATCAGCAGCATTTGGGCCTTTCCGGGGGCTACCGAAAAAAGGCCCGCGAGCGCCGCGCCGAGAGTTTATATTACGGGATAGGGAACCAACCTATCCGTAACCTTGGCGTTGCGGCTCGCGGGGCCCCTTAATCGGGTGGCCCCGCTTTTTTATTTCTGTTTTTTTGTTTCCCGCATTTTTATCGCCTTCGGTTCAACGGTTTCGGATCTCGATTTGCTGGCTAGGTTGCGGTATGAAATTTGAACCTTGCCGGCATCCTTGCCCGTAAGGCCGATTCCCGTAACGGCGCCGGCGCAATCGCCGTAAAAAATCTCATCGCCCACGTTCCATTTTTCCTTACTCATGTTATCGCCTCCTCCAAAAGTGAAACCCACCGGCCGCCCGGCCGTGCATAGCGGCCTTTTCCATCCGTGACGAACGCCTCGGCATCTTCCGTATTGGCCGGCCCTTGCTTTTCCTCTAGTTCCTGGATTGCCACGTTGACGGCCGGGAGATTCGGGAAAGGAAGGGCATTTTTAATTTTCGGCGTCCATGCGTGGAAATAGCCCCCCCAAAAATCCCCGCCCCGGCGTTGGATCACGAAAAAAAGGCCGGGCTTTCTAATGGGGTTCGCGGCCACAAGTTCCCAATCCACAAATAGCACCGCGTGATTTTTCATCACGCCGGGAACGTCGAGGAGCACCTCCCAGATTATCCCCGCGAGTGCCGCGCCGGTATAAACCTTGTGCCAGGGGTCATATTCCAAAATCTGGATTTCATCGCCCGGCTTATAGTCCCGGTCATTGACGCGAATTTCGAAGGGCTTTTTCCCTTCCAGGGTGAGCCGAAAATATTTTGGCCAGCATCTTATAACGTGCTGCTTTTTCATACTTGCCCGAGCGGTTCGCCATCATCGGCAAATACCAAGTTTCTCCGGCAATCGAACACGACAAAGGGATTTGATTTGTCCAGGGCCGCGCGGGTAAAAGGGCTACGGTTGTATTTCCGCGCGGCCGCGAGCGCCGATTTTAGTTTGGTGTGTGTTGAAATCGGAGCAAGGCCGCTTTTGTCGCCAATGTCCGATTTTAGAATGATACGGTAACAGTAATCCCTCATAGTAACCCCTTCCGATTTTAATTTTTCCAGGATTCGGGAGCCGCTCCGGTCCCAATTAAAAGCCCGAAACGGTCTAGGCATTGCCGGGCCAGCTGATCCCAAATCACAGCCTCCCCAATATGCCGGCAAGCCTCTTGACAGCGCCTTATAGCTCCGGTGCGCGTATAAACCGAGGCAATGAGCGCCCCGGACAATTTCCGGCGTATTTGATAGCGATAATTTTTCATCCGTAACCCCTTTCGATTTTATCTTTTCGGGATTTTCCCGTCTTCGTACGCCTTTTCTAATCGGTCTTCCGCGTTCTCTAACTGTGAGCAGCGGGGGCAAAAATTCTTCGCTTCTAATTCCTTGAGCGCTTTCATATTTGGAGGAATAAGCCCAAGCGCTTTTCCCTTGATTAGGTGGGTCCAACACGTCCACCGGATCATCACTTTGTCCGCATCTATTACAATGAAATTTTCCGTCACGGTAAGCCCCTACGGTGAAATGGCCTTTAGATAGGCGGCCTTGACTTCCTCGTAATCCCGCGTCCCGTAGATTTCGAGCGTGGTTTTTACGTCCGTATGCCCCATGAGGAGGGCTAGATCCTCCCACGGCATCCCGGCGGTTTTCATTTTCCGCGCGAAGGTATGCCGCAAGGTGTGAGGGTTCAAAAACTTGAGGCCGGGCCCCCGTGCCTTTATCGACGCGCGCGCGCCGGCGTTCCGTACTATGTACGCCACCCCCTCCGGCGAGATCCTCCCGCCGGCGGATTGCTTGGAAATGGTCCGCGTCGGGAACACCGGGCCCGAGCGGCGGCCGCTCAAATGCTCGCGCAAGTGATCCGTGAGGAAAGGGGGCATCGGCGCAAGGCGGGTTTTTCCACCTTTGCCCAAAAATCGGATTTCGCCACGCTGAAAATCCAGGGCCGCCGCATTGAGGTTGCACACTTCCCGCCGGCGAAGTCCAGAATAGAGCATGAGCTCCAGCACGCAACGCTCTTTCACGTCCAGGGTGTGTAAAAGAAGCGCCCGCTCCTCCTCGACCGATAGCGTGAAGTTCCCGCGCCGGCTCGTTACTTCCAGGTGTTGCCGTGGACTCATGGGCGTAATATATACTCTTTTCCTGATTTGCGGTAAATCCTCGGCCGCAATGGGAGAGATACCCCGAAATCAGGCCGAAAATAAGGGCCAGGGCCAGGGCCGCGCCGCGTTTTATACCCATTCTATCCCTTTCCCCTACTTATCGCCCCGGAGGGCCGTTTTTAAGGCCCTGGACACCCTCGGGATGGTCACGGGTCGGCCGGAGCATACAACGCCGAATATGTCCAGGGCGGCCCGCGCCAGGGTGTTGCCGAACAATCCGAGGGAGCATTCCTGGCAAAGGGTTTGCCCGGCCATCTTGAGGGCGGCCGGCCGGCTTTTGTCCATAACGTGCACGCAAATCGAGCGCAAGGCGGCCGGCGGCCGCCGTGGCCGGCGCGGCCGGGAAATGGTGAGGGCGCGCGAGCTCATGCGGCCGCGCCTTTCAGAATACCCAATGAAACCCGGATTCGTTTTCCATTGCCGGCCACGAGCTCAAGGAATGCCCCTGCCTCCATATCGGGGCGGCTTTTCGGGAAATACCGCATCACGAGCCGGCGGAATTCCTCGGCCGCCTCGATTATGGCCGGCGGTTCCACGCTCGCCGCCGTCAAATCTTGGGAATCCATCCAGGGCATTTTATTTCGTGGCGTCGATTTTCAAATCGGGGGTTTTCCCGAGCACCCATCGCAGGGTATCGGTAATCGCCTTTATGCGCCGCCATTTGTCTGGCTCGTTGGTTTGGGTGAGATCGTCCTGCAATCCCTCCATGACCGCCTCGATTTTTGTTTTTTTAAGCATTGACATTTTGCGCCTCCAGTTCGAGATAATTTTTCGCGTTGTAAATCACCGTCCCGATTCCGGCCGCCACGAGTAGCCCCCGCTCCGTTTTGGAAAGGCCGCCCACCTTCGCGCCGGCCCATACGAGAAAGGGCCCAAGTATCAGCACGTCGAAAAGCCGGACGCCTTGGGATTTCACGCGCCGGCCTTTTTCGGGGCGTCCGTCACGCCCTTAATAGCCCACATTACCGACTGCTCAAGATTGGTTCGGGCGAGGGCCCCGTATCTCGAATTGTTAAACAGCATTTCGAGCGCCACGGCCCGAGTTTTAATTTCGAGAATGAATTCCTTTTCATCCTCGGAGAGTGGCCGATATTCTTTGCGGAAAATATCGCTCGGATAGCCGGGGCCCGGCTCGGGGAACGGTCTTTTCACGGGGCCCCCTCGCCGGCGGCCGCCGGCGTCACATAGGGAAACCCACGCCCGGCCTTGTCCCGCTCCAATTTGTTTAACGTGACCTGGAAGGCCGAGCCGGAGAGCGCCGCGTCCCACGCCATGCGGGCCGCTGAAATGGGCGCAATGCTCGGCCGCGTGGCCGTGGCCGTGATATTGGACGTGGCCCAATCCTCGAATTTCATTTCACGGCCTCCCGGATAACGATGTAAAGCGCCGCGAGGAAACACGCCGAGCGAAAGGCCGCGCCGGCATGGTAAATCCAAAAGTGCCGGTAATGCCATGCCGGCCGCATCTTCACCGGCTCGCCTCGCATATATCGGATTTCCTCGGGGGTGAGCTTCGCGGCCTTTTTCGTTTCCGCTTCCATAAACTGCTCGCCCATTTTTTGCATCATGGGGCCCACAACCTTAAACAGCCCGGAGAATTTCCGCCGGCACCCATCGCATACCCCGCTTTCGAGGTTCGGATCGAAATCGTGGCATAGGACGCATTCCGGGCCGCCCGGTTCCTCGAAGTCCGAGCCCGGCCGCGCGGTATCGTCGAAATCCTCGCCGCTCATGCCGCCGAGCTCATTTCCGACTCGATGAGGCGGGCCAGGGTTTCGCCGGGCTCGCCAAGGGCCCCGACAATGGCGCGGACGGCCTTGGCTTTTTTCGCCGTATCGCTCCAAATCTCCAAGAATTTCGGATCCGCCGTGAGCTCCGCGCGGTAGTCCCGGCCCACCGCGTCGGAACGGGTGAGCTTGTGGAGGTATTTCCGCGCCACGGGTAAAAATTCGTCCATGAGTTTGTCGAGCCATTCCGGGGAATCGCTTTCCTTTGCTTTCGCCGGGGGTTTGCTTTCGCGCATAATGAGCGCCGCCTCTCTTTGGTCCAGGGATTTTAAGCGTCGTTCGAAACTCTCCTCCAATGCCGCTTGGCCGAATGTGCCGGGCGGCACGCCGGCCGTGCCGGCGAGAGGCGCGAAAAGGTTTTTGTACAACGCCATTTTTCGTAAGAAAGCCTCTTCCATTAGTTCGGTGGTCAATACTTGAGCCGGCGGGGGCGTCCCCCCGCTGGCTTGCACGCCGTTAGGCTCCGGGGTTACGGAGAGCGCAGCGGTCTTGATGCGGCCTATTTTATAGTACCCGCATTGCATCTTGAAATCTTTTTTTCCTTCCTTCCATTGCCGCATACATTGGAACGAGCCGATATACCCGCGTTCCTGTAACCAGTTTTCATCGACCTCCGTATCGCAGATTTTTTCCTGGTAAATTCGCTCATAGCGCCCCGGAGAGCCGGCCAGGGGTTGCACCAAATAAATTCTTATCTCGAAGGGTTTACCTTCCCAAATCCGGGTTCGGACCTTCACCGGAACGCCGTCCACGTCGCCGGCGTCCGTCCATTTCGTCGTTTCCTCATCGGGAGGCGCGGCCGCCGCCGCCGCCGGTTCGAGCTCCTCGCCTTCTCCGCCGGCATCGCCTTCGCCGGCCTCGAGCGCGGCCGCCTCGAGCGCCTCCGCTTCCTTTTCCTCTTTGCTTTTGCGCCCCATTTGTAACCCCTTCCGATTAAATAATTATTCCGCGAAGTAGTAGCGCCGCCGTTACGGCATCAAAATATGGCCCTAGCTCCGTTTCCAGGTCTACCATTTCGGAGGTATAGGGCGGGAGAGAGCCATATTCCTCCACTAAAAAAGCCTCCAATTGGACAACAGTAAAGCCGTCGAAATAAAACAGCGTGGCCCCGTCCACTAAAACCTTGTTCAACGTGCCGGCAGGAACCGGGCAGGCCGTGCCTAGAGCTCCGGTACCCACATAGGAGATGTTTTTTACCGTCGCATAATGGTTTTGCGCCGCTGTCGTTTTCCGGGAAAGTCCGATTTGGACATTTTCATCAAAAGGATATAGCCCCGATGCCGAGGTAAATTTTAGATCGTCGTCCCAATAAACCTCGACATTTCCGCCCGGAGCTTGGACAAGCCTAAGAGTCCCGGAAAAATCCGTGGATATGGGGAACTCCGAAATATTAAAATCGACGGTGAATAGCAGCAGGTCGAACTCTATGCCGGCCACATTATCCCGGACCGACAAAAAAACCTCATTTTTCGCCGTGGGAAACCCGGAGATTTTAAGCCGCAACAGGAACGCTGGAGAAATCCCGGCCGGGCATGAAATAATTTCTGCGATTGGAACGGCGGACGTCGTCGAATACCCCGCCGTTAGGTATTCAATATGCGCGGATAAATCCATCTGTAACACTTCGGGAAGGCCGCCCAAAGTTTGGGATAAATATTTTTGGAGTGCGAGATTTTCGGAGTCGGCGTCAATGGTCCGGCGGTAGGAGTCTGCGTCCTGTTCAATGGTTGGATTGCCGCCCAGGGTTTCAATAGTCCAATCCGAATCGACGCCGGGGCCGGCGGCCGCATCCTCCCAATAATTGAGGCCAGGGGCACAAGTGCTAGGAACGGCCATTGCATCCTTTCAAATAAGGCGCATCGCCCATTTTACGCCGTTCACCATGTAAGAATGGGCGCGGGCATTGGCTAATTGCGTTGCCGCCGCCGCGCTTTCCCGAATCCCGATAGCTACGCGCCGCTCCGGGGCCGGAAATGCGGCCGCCATAATTGCCCCGCTTTCGTATCCGAAAAAAACAAAGGCCGCCGGAAGGCCCACGATTGAAGCAAAAGGAAAAACCGTTGTGCCGTTCGCGCCGATGGCGGATCCCAAGGTCTGCGGAGCGGGGGTAACGGTCACGTTTCCCGCTTCGTAATTGGTAATAGCCTGCGGGGTATTGAGCGGCGTTATCTGCGTTTGCGCCGCCGTGGCTAAGGTTCCCGTGTCCAGGTTGTGCGCCGGCGCGGTTCCGATGTCCCCGAGCACTACCGGAACGGTCACGTTTAGGAATTTCGCGCCGATGTTCGCCACGCCCGAGGATTCCGATACATAAACGCAATCCCTCCCCGTGGCGTCGGCCGCCACAACGGCCGCGTCGTTGCGAAAGGTGAGCGTCCACCCTAACGCGAGCATGAGTTGCCAAGTCTGATCGTCGTCCGAGCCGGCCGCCGGCGGACCCGCGCCGCCGGCCACGAAAAGGATATTTCGATTCGGGAGTAAAAAACCTCGCCGTTTGCAATCGCACAACTAGCGCCCCCGACGCGACGGCATGAGGAGCGCCGGCGCTTGGCCGTCTCGGGTTTTGCCGAGAAAATTATCAATCCACGCCTTATTTTTTATTTCGTAGACGTTGGCCTGAAAAAAAACGGTGATTGAATTTGTTCCTATCAGGGCGAACGGTTGCGTAAGCCGGCCGCGAAACGTCCCGCGCAAGCTGTCGAGCTGGTCCGCGAATACCGCAATGAGCGTTTCGAGGCCATCCACGAAATTTATCTGTGGTATGGCGTTCGGATAGATTTGCCGGTTGGTTTGGGAGGGGATCCGAAGTTGTAGAGTGGGCATCACCCCGCCATTTAGCGCCGTGGTGAAATCGAGCTCCGCAATGTCCGCAGAAAAATTGTAACGGTCGATTAAATAGAGGTGGTTTTTCTTGAGCTCAAACTCCGGGTTAAAAAGTACGTCCGTATTTCCCGCGCTGTTCCAATCGTAAAACCCCGGCGTGACCGCGTTGAATACGGCCGTGAATTGGATCACGGGTTGCCGGAAGTCCGAGCCGGGGGGGATTTGGATAACGAGCGACATTTTTAACTCATTGGCCTGGTGTGTTCGAGCTCCAATTGCGCCGCTACACCCGTCGTAACGGCCCCAATAAGCGCCGGCACGCCGAGCATAGAAACATCTCCAACGAGGCCGTCCGTCTCCAAAATAAAACGGTATCTGGCCGCCGTCGGGGCCGTGAATTTTACCCCCACGTCCGTAAATCCACAAGTGGAGGAAAGAAAAATCGAATCGTTATTGAGCTCCGGGATATTCTGGTTCCCCACGCCGTCCACGTTATAGAGTAGACGCAAAATCGGGAAAACAAAGCCTTGAACCAATCCGTGAGGGAGGATCATTTTCACGCGCTTTAATTTCACATTGTCGCCGGCCTCGAACCATTGAAACCCGCCCGGATTGAAATAAACCACGTCGCCCGCGGGCCCTAGGATATTCACCGCGTTAGCCGCTAGGTTAACCGTGATTTGAGGGCCCACGTTATAGCCGTGCCGGAGGTATTCGAGAATCACGCGCCGGCCCCCTTGGCGAGCGTTCGACCTACTAGCAAAATGTCAATGAAAGCCGGGTTTGGCGTTGCCAGGGCCCCGCGAATATTGATGGTTAAAACGGACATTCCCGGAAATTCCTCGTTTATCGGGAGCATCCCCTGATAGCTCGAAGTATCGCCGGCGGCCGCCGGCGTAGTGTCCACGCCCGGCGTTGAAAAAAGCGTCCCCTTCGCTCCGAAAGAGGTTTCCGGCTTTTTCATATCGAACAATACATAAGGCCGTCCGCCGGGGTCTATCACCTCAAAAAAAATCGGGCGGAAAACTCCGGCCGTCACGGGATAGGAAAAAAGGAAATATTGGAGCTTATACCTAAGCGCCGATTTGGGAAGTCGGATTTGTTCCTGGTAGCTCGTTCCCATCGGGATACTCCGAAAGGAGATAAGTGTTGGGAAATTGTATTTCGACCTGAGGGCCCGCGCGTTATTGCGTGCAACCCCGAGCCGCAAATAGGTATCGACGGGCATGAGCTCCTACTCTTGGGGTGTGTTTTTCTCCGAGGCGCGGAGCTTCTTTCCCCAAAAAAGGAAATTGACGACGTTCTGAAACGTGCCGGCGTTGGCTACCTCGATTCCGATACCTCCCGAAGCCGGGAAAATATGCTCGAAGGGGAACGGGTAGAAAAGGGAGTTTGACGCGTTGCCGGCCACGCCGGCCGAAAGGGAGCGCCCCGGCGAGAGCATGAGGTTAAGAGGTACGAACGCATCCGACAATTTGAGATCGTTGCTGGCGTCCGTGAAGCGCGCGGACATGAGGTTTGTTCCCGCATCCACCGGGCCCACGTTTAGCGTGGTAAAATCCCCGGTCACGAAACGGGAATCAAAATGCGCACCCGATTTGATGTCAACGGTAACGTCGTTATTGCCAGACGCCGGCACGACAATACGGATGGGGATCACGAAAAACCATTCGAGCCGCCGGTCATAGAGCCGCTCCAATACCGCGGCGTCGAAATTGGCCTGGAGATACTCGAAAGCCGGTTGCATCGGCCCGATTTGCTGGCCGGCGGCCGCGTGAGGCTCATTATTGAATGGGTTGTTCTCATTATTGAATGGGTTGTTTCTTGGCATTGCGCGAGCTCCTTAAAGGCCGGCGGGAGAGCGTGAGGCCCTTCCCGCCGGCCGGCCTTATTGGTTTTTACCCGGCGCTGTTCTTGACACCCACCAGGGACGCGCAAACGAAATCCCCATCCAGCGTTGCCGCCGGCGCGAGGAATTGCAGCATCCGGATCCGAAAATCCGTAAGGCGGGGAAGCGGGATATAGAGGTTGAATTGCTTCAAGCTCTGGAACATCCCTTGCGAGCGGAAGGTGGCATTGCTGCCGGCGGCCGCCGGGACTATGAGCGTGAAATCCGGGACGCCCATGATTTCCGTCATTTTCCAAGTCCCGTAGTCCTTTTTCGTCGGGAGGTCCATAACCAATACGGATTGGCGGGCCCACAAGACGAAATCGAGGTATTGCGCCTCAGTCTTGTTGCTGTCCGGTTCGAACCAGATTTTGAGGTTGAACCCGGCGAAGGCCGTGCCCTCCTGCTGCTGGCCGTTTTTGAGGTTGGTATCCGCAAGGGTTTTGCGGACGGTCGAAACCGGATCGGCGTTTCCGATTCCAATGGCGAAAAACTCGCGTTCGATCGCGCCGCCGGCGTTCAACAGAGAAAGCCGGTCATACTGCGAGGCGTCGAACTGGTCACCCTGCGCGTTGAAAAGCGGGAGATTGAGGGTCGGGGGAATGACGGGGTTTTGTAGAGCTTCCATTTTTGTTCCTTTCGCGTTTTTGTTTTTCTCGAAAAAGTCCTTAACCCCTTGGTTTCCTTGTTCCTTTCAACGTCCTAGCATGAGGCCCGGAAGGCAACACCGGAGCGGCCCATCATGCCGGGACGGCCGCCGGGGCCCATCATGCCGGGACGGCCGCCGGGGCCATTGAAGCGCCGCATTTCCGCCGGGCCGGACATTGCCCGCATTTCCGCCGGGCCGGAAAGCGCCGGGGCCCGGCCTTGAGTTTGCAGGAAAAGAATCTGGTCACGGGATAGGCTCGAAGTGCCACGCCGGCCACGGCCGGCCAGCATGAGCACGCCCCGGTTTTGCGCTAGGGTGAATCCTCCGGCCATCGCGATACCGACGCCGGCCATTTTCACGAAACCGCCAAGGCCCTTTTTCGGAACCAGGATCGCCAGGGCAGCGCCGCCGGCAAGCTGCGCTATACCTCTCTTAACTCCCTGCATGGGATCGGAGCCGGGCATGAAACGCCATAAGGCCATACGCGAAACGCCCGCGCCGGCGAGGCCAAGGCCGATTAAAAACGTCAAGTCTTTTGCTTCTTGTTTGATGCTCATGTTCCGATCCTCCTAAAAGAATTTCCCGATAAAAGATTTTCCGCCGCCGCGCCGCTTCTTTCGCTTCTTTTTCTTGGCCGGCCGCGTCCGGTATACGATTTTCGTTTTCGTGATGGTCCGGGTTTTCCGGGCCGAGCGCCGCGCGGATTTGCGTCTGGCTTTGCGTCGGACTTTGCGCCGTTTTTTCTTGCCGCCGGATTTGCGCCGTTTTTTGCTGCTGCCATTTTGCAAGCGCCAAGCCTTCGCCAAATCGCCGCCGGCGGCCTTGATGAATTTTTTCTTGAGCTTCACGCGGCCGCCCTGGAAGGTTTGAACATCTTCCCGCCAAGATATAAAACCGCGAGGCCCCCGACAATGACCGCGCCATATTTAAGCCCGGTTTTGACGGCCGTCCCGTCCCTTAGCAGGGGGTCAAGGGCCATATTCACAGCATCGGCCGGGGCGGAAAGGATCGCCTCTACGCCCTCGCCCATACGCTCAAGCCAGGAATCTTTCGGGATGGTCCCATCCATAAATTCCCGCATTGCCACAAGGTACGCGGAAACTTGAGCGCGGGGAAGGCCGGAGAGCTCCACCATGTACTCGAAGGTCTTTCCCCATCCGGTCGAGGCACCCACCCCGAGCTCGAAAGCGGGCATATTTTTTTCGTACACCGCATAATCATAAGCCTGATTGAGCCCCTCCAAGCGTTGCCGCGTCATGGTGGGATAGGCAATTATGGCCCGTTCCATAATCGCGTCAAGCTCCTCCTCCGAAAACGCCGGCATTAGCCCCGCCTCTTTTTCGATAGGTAGTTGAGCAGGGAAACACCGGCCACGCCAGCCACGCCCACGGCTACCCATTTTTGCACGGGGGTCCAGTTTGCAAAAGTGCCGAATGCGGCCGCGTCGATTTGCGAGCCTTCGGGAATCGAAATTGCCACGTTTTGCACGCCCTCGGGGCCCGGCAATTCAATTACCGGGGTTATCACGTCCATCGCCATTCCCTCCGAGGAAATGACGGGAAGGGATATAATAGCCGGGATATTTTGGCCGAGGGGAATTTCCAAAACTTGGATGCTCGGCGTTATCATCGTCGGCAAAATTTCGATTTGCGGCCTGTCCGGGTTATAACCAAACCCGTAAGGATTTTCAGGGGTTGGAGCATAAAGAGGATCGGGAGCAGCAAAATCCATAAACCCAAGCGCGGGCAAAACCTGTTCGAGAATCGGAGCGGGAATTTCCACCGGCGCGATAACGGGAACCTCAAGGCCCGGCATAACGATTTCATTATAAGGGGAGGTTCGCCCGCTCTCCGTAGTGAGCGCCGCGAAACTCCCCGAGGCGGAAGATCGTATTGCCTCGGTTATTGCGGCCGTCAAGGCGGAGGATGGAAAAAGTATTCCCATACTTCCGCGCATTATTTCCGCCCCTTGAATAAAAACGCCGTGAGGGACAAAAGCGCCACGCCCCCGACAACCCACACAACCGGATTTTTGAAAAGGTCGCCGGCCGCTCCCCACTGATTTTTATAGGAAACTCCCGCCGCTTGGATAACTTGTTGCTGTTCCGGCGTTAACGCTCGGAGCGCTTCCGATGCTCCGCCGCTGGCGTAGGCTTGCGCCGCCCGCGAGGCGGCATCTAAAATTTCCTCATCGGTCAAAAGCCGAATAGTGTCCCCGGCTTTATCCCCCAGATAGTCGAATGTATCGGCGAGCACGTCCCCGGTTCCGTCCTTGATTTCGCCGGCAACCTCTACCATTTTATCCCAAGAATCAGAAACCCAATCGAACATTCCCGCCATTCCGTTTTTATCGGTGAACATCCCGCGCCAGGTCAAGCCGGGAAAAACCTTTCCCGCAATTCCCAAGAATAAAATCCCCGCCTCCGTATCCGATAGGCCGCGCGGATCGAGCACGGATTTTGCCGGACCTTGTAGCGTGGTGATTTCATTCATGGCGCGAGCTCCTCCGCATAAGTGAGAAAAGGCTTTGCTTCGCCGTATCGGTTTGAGGGGAGGGTAGCGTCCGCGTTAACCCATGCGCGGCCGTCGAACACGACCGGGAAAACGTGATGGATTTCCGCGCCGCCGTTCTCGATGCCGGCAAGGAATTTGTAGGGGAGGCGGTTGGCCCAAGCATGACTGGCTAAAAGGATACTCTTTTTTTTGCAGTCAAGGGCGGGAAAATACCCCGAAATCATGTATTTAGGCCGGCTAACTATTTCGCGTTCCGGGTTCAAAAACAGCGTTGGATCGTCCTGGTATGGTATTTTCCTAACAAAATCCCAGTACACCGGCCACGGCCAATAAAGCATGGCCCCAAGGTCGCTCGAATAATTCCGCGCCAGGGCGTGCATTAGGCGGCCCGTGTATTCGTGGCCCTTATGGCTTTCCGTTGTCGCCAGCATCAAAGCAAATTGTAAATTAAAATCGCCGGAATGCACCGGAAAAAGGGGTTACAATGG
>Ga0214473_10006447_pt1 | contig 14012 bp, 12 predicted proteins | sample RVTome_7_FD_203509 | JGI IMG/M metagenome (GOLD analysis project Ga0214473, IMG submission 203509) | Soil microbial communities from uranium-contaminated site in the Upper Colorado River Basin, Wyoming, United States - RVT98D197 | ecosystem: Environmental > Terrestrial > Soil > Contaminated >... | reverse complement strand
TTTCTCCGTCCGGGGAGCCGAAATCCGAGAGGGGGTCCCGAAGATTCTGGATAGTCAGATCCCTTGGATTTGGGGAGGTTTGGTTTCCCTTTCCGGTCTCTGCGCCCTCTGCAGTGAGGTATTTGGGTTGAAACCTGATGGGCCTTTGCGGTCTTTGCGCCCTCTGCGGTGAAATGGTTGGGTTCTATCGGGGGAAGGTGTGACAAACTCCATTGCAACCACCCTAAGCGCGGACCCACTCTCCGAGCAAATTGTCCTCTTCCTGCTCGAGAACGAGACCGCCATGGACACCGCCAGGGGAATTGCCAACTGGTGGGTGCGCCGCGACGAACTTGCGGTCCAGGCTGCGCTGGATCGCCTCATCTCCTGTGGGGTCATCACTCCCCACACCTTCACGTCCGGCATCCTCTATGCCCTCACCAGGAATCAAACGATTCGCGAATGGCTTCGCGCAAATTGCGCCCTCCTATCGAAAGGCGGGAGCCACTCCTCTGGCGACGGCAAGGGCCGACCAGGCGATGGCAACCGGCCGCTAGCTGAGAGCACATAACTGGGACTCCAAACGTTCCATGGTTCAGCAGTTCGGCATTTCGTGATTTCGAGCACACTCGAACAGCCCCGCTCCCGAACGGTTGAACCCTGGAACGTCTTTGTTTTGCCTTAACGGTGAAATATCGAATGCCGAATCCTGAACATCGAATGAACGACGCCCAAGCGGCTCCTTCGACATTCAATATTCGGGCACCCACTGGGTGTTCGATATTCGATATTGGTATGCCTTCTGGTTGTGGCTGCCAACTGCGAGCTCCTAGTTGCTTGCTCAAGGAGCGACCGAACCGCCGACTCCGCCCCGCTACGCCGTTCGGAGCGGGGACGGTCGAACAGCTCGTGCTTGTGCTTCTAGACGATCGCGGAGGGCCCGCCCGGCCCGCGCGCTGCGCCACACCTTCGGGCGCGCCACGCGCTCACCGGGCTCTCGGTGTCAACGACGCATTGTCACTTGACGGATAATCCATAGGCGCTACGCAGTCAGTGGTCCGTGGTCCGTGGTCAGTGGTCAGTTGTCCGTGGTCAGTTGTGAGGTAAGCGTTCAGTGTGCGGAATAGTCGGCTACATCGGTCCAAGACAAGCCACAGACATTCTCATCCCTGGTCTAAAGCGGTTGGAATACCGCGGGTACGACTCTGCGGGTCTGGCGGTTATGAACGGGAACAGCTTGGTCATCCGAAAGGCTCAGGGCAAGATCGTCCGGCTGGAAGAAGACTTGGCGGGGACTCCGGTTTTGGGCACGCTGGGAATCGCCCACACACGGTGGGCGACGCACGGTGTGCCCTCGGATCGAAACGCCCATCCGCACGCCGATTGCACCGGACGTCTGGCCGTCGTCCACAACGGGATCATCGAGAATCATCGCGCACTCCGAGCACGGCTCATTGCCGGTGGCCACCGCTTGGCGTCCGATACCGATACGGAGGTTCTGGCTCACCTGATCGAGCAGAACGTCAACGGGAACCTTGAGCAGGCTGTCGCGGCCGCACTGACCGAGGTCCACGGGGCCTGTGCCATCGCAGTGGTGGATTGGGAATTTCCGGACCGCCTGATTGCCGCCCGGGTGGGCGGATCCCCATTGATCATCGGTGTCGGCGATGGAGAGTACATCTTGGCCTCGGACATCCCCGCAGTGCTTCCCCTGACCCGCGATATCCTCGTCCTAGAGGACGGTGAACTGGCGATTCTCACACGGGCCGGCGTGGAGATCCGACGTCTCACCGGCGAAATTGTACGGCGCGAAACGCACCAGGTCGCCTGGACAACCGAAGCGGCTGAAAAGGGCGGCTACCCCCACTTCATGTTAAAGGAGATCTTCGAACAACCCGAGGCGGTCGCAGCTACGCTCCGAGATCGGGTGAATCCAGACACCGGGCAAGTGCACCTGGCGGAACTCGCATTGACGACTGAGGAGCTTCGACGTCTTCGCAGGATCGTCCTGGTAGCCTGCGGCACCTCCTGGCATGCAGCCCTGGTCGGCAAGTATCTCTTGGAGGAATGGACGGACCTCCCCTGTGAGGTGGACATTGCGTCGGAGTTCCGCTACCGCCATCTCCTGGTGAACGACCGGACCTTGGTTATCCCAATTTCCCAGTCGGGCGAGACCGCGGATACCCTGGCAGCCCTTCGGGAGGCGCGCCGGCGGAAGGCGAGAGTCATTTCTATTTGCAACGTGGTCGGCAGCTCCGTTGCGCGAGAGTCTGATGGCGTCCTGTACACCCGCGCTGGCATCGAGATCGGCGTGGCCTCGACCAAGGCCTTCACCGCGCAACTGGCAGCATTGTACCTCCTAGGCGTCCACATGGGCCTGGCCCTTGAGCGCCTCTCCTCCGCCCTCGCCCGCAACCTAGTGGCTTTCCTGCGCCATGTTCCTGAGACGCTGCAGGACATCCTTACTCGATGCGAGGCGGTACTTCCTCTGGCGGACCGGTTCGCTCAATCCAGGGATTTCCTCTACCTGGGCCGCGGAATCCATTTCCCCGTGGCGCTGGAGGGGGCCCTCAAGCTGAAGGAAATCTCCTACATTCATGCCGAGGGGTACCCCGCTGGCGAGATGAAACATGGCCCTATCGCGTTGATAGACAGTGCCATGCCTGTCGTCGTTCTGGCGCCGTTCGGTCGGACCTACGAGAAGGTCGTCAGCAACATCGAAGAGGTCAAGGCTCGGCAGGGGATCGTCATCGCCATTGCCTCCCAGGGAGATCGGGAATTGGACGGAAAGGCAGATCACATCCTGCACCTGCCATATCTTTCGGAATACGTGGCACCGATTCTGGAAACGGTGCCGCTACAACTCCTTGCCTACTATATTGCAGTTCGGCGAGGCTGCGACGTGGATCGTCCCCGAAACCTAGCTAAGAGTGTCACTGTTGAGTGAGGAAAACCCTTCGAAGGTTCGGTAGCTCGGTTGTTCGGTTGGACTCGGAAAGCGGAAACCACGAATTCTCAGACTCTATAACCTGGCCAAATTGACAAATCGACCAATTGACTAACCGACGGAAAAGGAACCACCTAACCACCGAACACTCGAACTACCGAACGCATTTATTAGTAGAGTGAGTCATGCCACCCCAGCGCGTTTTCAGCCACCACATTTCTAGTCGAACGCTGATTTTGGTCCTGGCCGATTTCGCCATCCTTGCCGGCAGCGTACTCGCTGGTAACTGGATCGGAGTAATCCAGGAAGCATCGTCTTGGGTAGGGACCGTCGCCGCCATGCCAAGGGTTGTCGGCTTCCTCTTGCTCGGCATGCTGACTTTTCACGTTGCAGGCCTCTATGACTACAGCCCGCAACTGGGCCGGAAAGAAGTGGCCGTCCGCGGTATGAGTGCTTCCGCCGTCTGGGGAGTACTTTATGCCGCAGTCGCTTTCTCGGTCCCAGGCCTCCGTTTGAACCGATTTGCCGTCCTGTTCGGGCTCCTGATCGGAACAGTGGGAACGATGTCCGTCCGATGGCTCTTATCGCTCCGGCCAGCACTCACGAAGTTTCGCGAGCGCTTACTCTTCCTGGGTGCCACCCCTCTGGCGGAACAGCTGACTGCAGAGCTCGGTGCTACGAACACCGGGTATGAAGTCCTCGGATACGTGGACGACGATCCCGCGAACGCCGCGTGTCTGAACAATGGCTTTCGAATCCTCGGAACATCCCGGCAGCTCCAGGAAATTGTTGCTGCAACCAAGGCAGGGATGATCGTGGTAGCCCTGGCTGAGCGCCGTGGCGTTTTTCCCATGCAGGAGATCCTGGAATGCAAACTGCGTGGCGTCCGGATCGAGGATTGGCCCACTTTTTACGAGAAGCTCACCGGGAAGATCATCGTCCAGAACCTGCGGCCGAGCTGGCTGGTCTTCTCTGAGGGCTTCAACCGCACTCGCGTCACGCGCCTCGTCAAGCGCGTGGTGGATCTCGCGCTCTCCACCCTGTTCCTCGCCTTGGGGTGGCCGATCCTCCTTCTGGCCGCCATCGCGATCAAGCTTGACTCACCGGGGTCGGTGTTTGTGCGTCAGGAACGGGTCGGCGAACGAGGTCGGATCTTCAGACTGCTCAAATTCCGGACTATGGTGGATGATGCGGAAGCTCAGACAGGACCCGTCTGGACATCGGAGAAGGATCCGCGGATAACCCGGGTCGGGCGTTTGCTTCGCAAGACTCGACTTGACGAGTTCCCCCAGATCCTCAACGTCATCAAGGGCGAGATGAGCTTTATCGGCCCACGACCCGAGCGACCCCATTTCGTGGCCCAGCTCCAGGAGAAGATTCCATACTATACCCAGCGCCATGTTATCAAGCCAGGCATAACGGGTTGGGCGCAGGTCCGCTATTCTTACGGAGCGACAATCGAGGATGCAGAGCAGAAACTTCAGTACGACCTTTACTACGTCAAGAACATGTCCATCTTCCTCGACATGCTCATCCTTCTTTCCAGCATTCAGGTGGTGCTCTTCGGCAAAGGCGCCCGCTGATCGTTACGCAAGCGCATAGCGCAAAGGGCAGAGCGCATGGCGCACAGGGCATACCGCGAAGTGCGTACGGCAGAAAGTATGGGGTGCGACCCCCCGAGCAGTGCGCTTTGCGCCATGCGCTATGCGCTTCGCGCTTTGCGCATCGCCAGCTGAATTAATTAAGGTTGCCCAGTGGAAACCCCTAGAATGGACAATTTGGATTACGTCGCGATCCTGCGAGGGATCGTCCGACGGCGCAAGCTCCTCGTCGTGGCTATCTTCTTGGGCCTCGCAGTCCCGCTATTGACGTACCTCCACCTTACAAGGCCTACCGTTTACGTCTCAACCGCCACAATCTCTATCGAATCCTCTCCCCTGGATCATCTCCCTTTCTTCCGAGATCTCCCTCGAAGGAACAACCTTTCCGCCTATAGGGTGCTCCTCAACAGCCGGTCGCTGGGAGATGAGGTGCTCGAGAGCCTTCCCAAGGAAAGTTTCGCGGAGCTTCTCACACACTCGCAATATACCGACTATGTCCTGCTACTCACAAATTTGGTCAAACGCTGGGTAGGTAGGCCCCCGGTTGTTCTGAGCCCACGACAGCAAGCCATCACGGAGCTGCGAAATGCCCGGATGGAATTCAACACACTGCGTGACGCCCCGGATGTCCTGAATATTCAGGCCAGCGCCTCCAATCCGCGAGTGGCCATGGATCTGGTGAACACTCACATCCAGGTCCTGCTAAGACGAACACGGGGCAGGAGCTTGGAAGACACACAAGAATTACGGGAATTCTTGGAGGTTCAATCGCGGCAGGTCAAGGAAAATCTTGCCCAAGGCGAGGAGGCGCTGGTCAAGTTTGAGCAGAAAAGAGGGCGCATCAGATTCACCGCGCAAACGGAGCTCGACCTCGTAAGGCTCTCGCAAACAGAAGGCGCTCTCGCCGAAGCGCAGGCCAGCCGTGAGGTCCTGGCTGCCCGGATCGCGGCTCTCGGCCAAAGGCTGGGGCATGGGAAATCAAGTGATGAGGGCGCGACTTCAGCCCCTGGGGCCGAAGACCTGGCCCCCTTGACCGCACTCAAGGCTGCGCAGGAACGCTTGGCCAGGTTAGAGGCCAAGCTTGCCGGCCTGCGCGAGCGGTATACCGAGGAGCATCCCCTCGTCCAGGCCACCAGAGAAGAGGTGGTCAGAGAACAGGCCCGTATGGCACATCTGGCTCGCGAACTTCCCTTGGCCCCTTCACCAAGAGACGTACGAAAACCACAACCGATGCCAACAGCGGCGTTGGATCGAACCGAGATGCACCGGCAATTGGCGGCCCTGGAAATGGAGGATGCTTCCCTCCAGACGAAGGTTGACAGTCTTAGGCTCCAGGCAGAGCGGCTGCGCGGAACTCTCCGGAACCTCAGCCAGGAAGAGAAAGAATTCAGCTCCTATCGCCAGACTGTCGAAATGAACCGCAGTCTCTTGACGGCTCTCTCTGATAAGCTGATGACGCTCCGGATTCGGGAGCAAGGGGAAAGCAGTGTCACACGGATCATCGACCCGGCATCCTTTCCGGCTCAGAGCACCCAATCCAAGACTCAAAAGCTGATGCTCATGGTCCTGGCGATGGCTGGCGGTATCGCTTTTGCCGTGGCTTTCAGCATCGAATTCTGGCGTCTGCCAGTGGATATAGAATCGGATGTCCAAAAGACGACTGGGCTCCTTGTCCTGGGATCCGTGGGCATATTTGAAAATCCCACAGATGGTCGGAAAGGACATCGGAGGCCGCAACTCTCCTCACTGCCAATTCTCCTTCCGGGCTCTTCGGTTCCTGTGGGTATTCACATGGAACTCTATCGCGCGATTCGCGCTGTTGTAGAAATCGAGCGCCTGAAGAGTCCGTTCCGCTCCATCTTGGTGACCAGTCCTGGGCCCAGCGAGGGCAAATCCAGCACAGTCCTCAATCTAGCCCATGCCTTCCAGGAGTTCGGCCGGCGCGTCCTGATAGTAGATACCGATCTCCGTCGGCCATCCATCCACCGTGCTCTCTCGTTGCCGAACAAGACCGGAATTGTGGACCTTCTGCGCGGCACGGCCAGCTTCGATCAGGCCTGTCAGTCCTTGCCATCGGGAGTCACCGTGATCCCTGGACAAGTCGCCCCGGAAGATGCCGCATCCCTGCTTGCATCCTCCCGTGCAAAAGACTTGCTGAAAGAGGCCAACGACCGGTTTGACCTGATTCTCGTGGATTCGGCGCCTGTCCTAGCCGTTCCCGATAATCTATTACTACTCACAACTCTCGACCGGGCCATCATCGTGGTAAAGGCCAGCGCAACCAGCAAGCGAGACCTCCAGAAGACCCAGAACTCCTTGCAACAGATGAATGCCAACATCCTGGGGGTAATCCTGAACCAGGCCAATCGACGCGACGTGCACTACTACCACCCACGCTACAGCAAGTACTACAGCTCGAATGATGGGAAGGGCGCTCAAACCACCTCGAAGAAGTCGAGATTACTGTCGTGGAGACGGAAGCACTAAACCGTTCGGTCGTTCGGTGGGTCGATGGTTCGGTTGTTCAACGGAAAGGTATCAGCGCTCAGCTATCAGCCGTCAGCCATAAGCAAAAGGCATAACAATGTCGAATATTGAACGCCGAATTATGAATGTCGAAGGAGACGGCCTCCTATTGTTCATCATTCGATATTCAGTATTCGATATTCGATATTGGCTCGTTGATAAGGGATAGCGATCGCTATGTCGATTCACTCTGACGAGTTAGAGAAAAAGATCCTCGACCGTAGCGCCCGCATCGGAATCATAGGATTAGGCTACGTCGGCCTGCCAGAAGCCGTGATGTTCGCCCAGGCCGGCTTCGCCGTGAGCGGGTTTGACGTTGATCCAGAGCGGGTGCAAAAGGTCAATAGCGGCGAGTCCTACATCTCCGACGTGCCCTCCGAGCTTCTTGCCTCTCTGGTGAATTCCGGCCGCCTCCGGGCAACCCCCATGCCCTCGGCCCAGTGCCAGCAGGCAGCTGGCAGCAGGCAGCTGGCAGGCTCAGCACCATCCCTCGCACTCATAAACTCAAGGGCTCAACAACTCAATAACTTAGCGGAGCAGGACTGTCTCTGTATATGTGTTCCCACCCCCCTGCGTAAGAGCCGCGACCCTGACATTTCGTACATCGTCGAGGCGGTCCAGGCGATCCAACGTGAGGTGCGTCCAGGACAGCTTGTGATCTTGGAGAGCACCACCTACCCCGGAACAACGGAGGAAGTCGTCCAGTCCATGTTAGAGGCCGCCGGCCTCAAGGCAGGAGTAGATTTTCACCTGGCCTTCTCTCCAGAGCGGGTTAACCCCGGTGATCCCCTGCATCCGCCGGGCAGTATCCCCAAGGTGGTGGGTGGAATTACACCTACATGTACCCGTCTGGCCAGCCTCCTGTACGAGCAGGTAGTCAGCAAGGTGCTGACGGTCTCATCCCCACGCGCCGCTGAAATGGTGAAGCTCCTGGAAAATACCTTCCGAAGCGTCAATATCGGACTGGTCAATGAGTTGGCGCTCATGTGTGATCGGTTCGGTCTCGATGTCTGGGAGATCATTGATGCTGCCGCGTCTAAGCCATTTGGCTTCATGCCGTTCTATCCTGGCCCCGGCCTGGGCGGCCACTGCATCCCTGTGGACCCCTTTTACCTGTCGTGGAAGGCCCGGTCGAACGGCTTTGAGGCGCGGTTCATCGAACTGGCCGGGCAGGTCAATAGCTACATGCCCAAGCATGTGGTCTCTAAAGTAGTGGACGCTCTCAACGACAGAGAGCAGAGCATCAAGGGATCCCGGATACTGATCGTTGGCGTCGCCTACAAGCCGGACGTCAGCGACACCCGTGAATCCCCCGCCCTCGAGATTATTCGACTCCTGCAATCTCGCGGCGCCCACGTCCACTACCACGACCCCCACGTCCCTCAACTCCTGGTGGACGACAAGATCTTGAAGTCGATTCCTCTCGTCAACTCTTCCACAATCGAACAGCCAAAGTCCACAGGTCGTAACCGAGGCTCTCGGTCCACCAATGGCGGCCGTGGCGCCAGCCGGATCGGGAACCCTCGTGGTGCGGCAAATCCGCCTTCGGCCCAACTCTCTTCCCTTGGCTCCTCGCCCCCCCCTTCCGGGTTCCGATCCACAGACGAACAGTTTCCCGTTTCCCGCTTTGATTGCGTGGTCATCGTGACTCACCACTCTGCCATAGATTACGACTTTTTGGTCAAAGAAGCCGCCGTAATCGTTGACACCCGTAACGCTACCAAACACGTGCCCTTTGGGCGAGAGAAGATCATTAAACTCTAAACAGAGTCCCTTGAGTCCGTTGAGTCTATAGAGTTATTGAGTCCGGAAAGCCTAAAGGCGGGGGGAGTCATGGCGATACAGCGATTTGAGGACATACGGGCATGGCAAGAGGCAAGGACGCTCACCAAGCATGTTTACACCTTGTGTAGGACATCTCCAGGTCTTCGACGCGACCGGAGATTGCGTGACCAGCTTCAGGCAGCCTCCGTCTCGATCATGTCCAATATCGCTGAAGGCTTTTCCCGAAGGAGTTCTAAGGAATTCACCCAATTTCTTTTCGTGGCCAAAGGTTCTACCGCTGAAGTCCAAAGCCTCTTGTATGTGGCCCTCGATCAAGAGTACTTCGGCCAACGAGAGTTCTCTGAGCTTTACGGCCAGGCCGAGACCGTGGCAAGGATTACTTCAGGCTTTATCACCTCGCTTCTAAGCCGGTCAGCGCGCACTCACTCAAAGAACAGGGGCTGAATGCCCTGAAGGAAACCAGAATCACGTTTTCGGTTTGGACTCAATAACTCAACAGACGCAATAACTCAATGACGACAAAGATTCTTCTCGTCGCCGGTGCCCGACCGAACTTCATGAAGGTCGCCCCCTTGCTCCGGGAGTGCGAGCGCCGCAAGGGCATCCGTGCGATCCTTGTCCATACCGGCCAGCATTATGATGACGGATTGTCCGACGTCTTCTTTCGTGACCTCGCCATCCGTCCTCCCGATTATGAATTGAAAGTCGGATCCGGATCTCATGCAGAGCAGACCGCCGAGATCATGCGCCGATTTGAACCCGTTTGCACTGCGGAGAAGCCTGACATCGTCGTCGTGGTTGGGGACGTGAACTCAACCATGGCCGCCTCCTTGGTCGCGGTGAAGCTAGGGATCCCGGTGGCTCATGTGGAGGCCGGCCTCCGAAGCTTCGACCGGACCATGCCAGAGGAGATCAATCGCATCGTCACCGATGCGATCGCATCATGGCACTTCACCACGGAACCCAGTGCCAACGAGAACCTCCTTCGTGAGGGGATTCCGGACAGCCAGATCCATTTCGTGGGAAACGTGATGATCGACACCCTGATGGCGTGCCGAGATCAGGCGGAGCGGTCTCCGATCCTTGACGTCCTCCAACTTCGTAACGGATCTCATGAAGCTATCCCCTACGGGGTAGTAACACTACACCGCCCCAGCAATGTGGACATACCAGGCCAGCTCCTGCGGCTCATGGAGGTCCTCCAACAGATTGCCACCGAGCTGCCTCTGATCTTCCCGGTGCACCCGCGAACGGCGGCGACATTACAGAGGCTGGGCTGGCATGCCAAGCCCGTCGGCCTTCAGCTTGTGAATCCGCTGGGATACCTGGACTTCCTGAAGCTGACCGTGCATGCCCGGCTCATGATCACCGACTCCGGTGGAATCCAAGAGGAAACGACCATTCTCCAGGTCCCATGCCTGACTGTCCGAGGGACCACGGAGCGACCGATTACCGTCCAATGCGGCTGGAATCGCCTGGTAGGCACCAACCCTGACACGCTGGTTACGGCGTGCCATGAAGAGTTAGCCAAAGGAGCCCGGCGGGGTCAACAGCCACCCCTCTGGGACGGCAAGGCAAGTCAACGCATCCTCGACGTTCTCACAGGAGAGAAGTCCGCAGAGAGAGTCAGCACGATGGATTCTGAGCCATGAGGATTTCTGTAACCCGCGTAATGCGATGGCGTCCTTGGCGCCTTGGCGGTTCAAAGAGTAGATCGGACTCAATAACTCAACAGACTCAAGAGACTCAATTACGAGGAAAAGAATTTGGGCCTTGGCGCTCTTGGCGCCTTGGCGGTTAATAGGATCGACATAGGTCACCCTCTGACACTGGAAATCAGTTCAGAGTAGTCCCCGCCTGGCCAGGGTAGTCTTCCGCAGGCGACGGCAGTGGCCGACTTCAGACGTAGACACATTTGGTCTCGACCAGGGGAAAAGGTGGAGACCAAAGAAGGCGAAGCCTTCTCTGTCACGAAGTGGCAGCGAAGCTGGCAGTTAGCAGCTGGCAGCAGGCAGCAAGAACTATAAGGACGAGTTGACGCTATGATCAAGAGCTTTAGGGAGTTGACGGTGTACCAGAAGGCTTTTGAACAGGCAATGAAACTCTTCGAGGTATCGAAGAAATTCCCGAAGGAAGAACAGTACTCCCTGACAGACCAAATCCGTCGCTCCTCAAGATCCGTATGCACTAATCTCGGTGAAGCATGGCGAAAAAGACGTTACCAGGCTCATTTCGTGAGCAAGCTTACCGATGCGGACGCGGAGGCCACCGAGACGATGATCTGGCTAGATTTCTCCTTACATTGTGGCTACATCAGTACGGCCGTTCACACCCAATTCTCCTCCGAATATGAGCAAGTCGGAAAGATGCTGGGCGCAATGATTTCTGAGCCTGAGAAGTTTTGCTATGACACGAAGAAACTCAAATGATCCGGATCTCGGTTCGCAGCCGGCAGCCCGGAGGCTACGACCTGCAATCGTTGTGTTTGCTGCCAGCTGCTCACTACCTGCTGCCAGTTAGGCGATCACGATGACCAACCAGCCCTCTACCCTGATCAGTGAGACATCGGAAGCAAGCTGCCCGCTGCCCGCTGCCCGCTGCCAGCTAGGCGAAGTCTGCGAGCCGAATTGGTATGTGTTATGGACCCGCAGCCACTGCGAGCAGCAAGTGCACAACCAGCTCGCCGCAAAGGGATTCCGACTCTTCCTCCCGCGGATGGATACCTGGGCACGGCGCAATGGAACTCGGTATCGCACTTCCGTTCCCATGTTTCCTGGGTACGTGTTCGTTCATCATGTCATGGACAAGGATAGCTACATCGAGGTACGGAAGACAACTGGGCTTGTAAAGTTGCTCGGTGAACAATGGGATCGGCTGGCAATTGTGCCCGACCGAGAGATCGAAGCGATTCAGAAGATCCACCAGTCCCGGCTGCCCGCCCTGCCCCATCCGTACTTGCGGGAAGGTCAGCGGGTTCGAATTACAGGCGGATTGTTAGCAAATGTGGAGGGTATCCTCCTCCGGACAAAATTCAACAAGGGCCTCCTGGTCGTCTCGGTTGACCTCCTCCAGCGCAGTGTGGCGGTCGAGGTGGACTGCACGCTGGTGGTTGCCGCGTAATGGACCCGACGAGGCCAACCATCATCAATGCTTTGAGTGTTGACGTCGAAGAGTATTACCACGCGACGATCTTCCAACAGGCAACAAAGGGCAGCCCTATCCATGACCATGAAAGCCGTGTTGAGGCGAGCGTGGATCGCCTCCTCAATCTGCTGCGTACTCGAGATACAAAGGCGACATTCTTCGTCCTGGGAGAAGTCGCAGCCGCCCACCCCGCGCTGATCAAAAGAATTGCGACTGAGGGGCATGAAACTGCAAGCCACGGCTACCACCACAACCTCGTCTCCCAACTGACGCCACAAGAATTCCGCGATGACGTATCCCAGGCGAAGAGGATCCTCGAGGATGTCACAGGCAAGCCTGTGGTCGGATATCGCGCTCCCAGCTTTTCGATTGGGTCCGGCCAGCACTGGGCGTACGACATCCTGCTTGAGCAGGGGTTTCAGTACGACTCGAGCATCTACCCAATCCTGCATGACCGCTACGGGAACCCGACCGCGCCGCGTTTCCCGTACTTAATACGGCGGAACGGTCACCGACACCTCATTGAATTCCCGGTGGGAACAGCTCGCCTCCTGGGAGTCAACCTTCCCATTGGGGGGGGTGGGTATTTTCGTATCCTGCCATTTGCGTTCATCCGATGGGGGATCCATCGCGTAAACACTCATGAAAACGAACCGGTTTTGTTCTACCTTCACCCCTGGGAACTTGACAATGACCAACCCCGCCCCCCCATGGCGTGGAACCACCGCTTCCGTCATTATGTGGGCATCCGAGGGACGGAGGCGAAGCTTTCCTGCCTCCTCCGGCATGTTCGCTTCACTTCCATCCGGAACATCCTTGACCTTTCATAAGCCAGACCTCTCCGGACTCCGTGGACTGACATGCCTCCCCACCTCAGACCTGATAAGGCAGGTATCCTGAAAGCCTCAACCTACCAAAATCTCCCAAGCTGCTTCTCGTCACCGTCTTCATGGTGATTCGCACAGTTGAATCACTGCTTGGGAAGCAACATCCAACTGCTATGCAGAGATTTGCAGCTCCTGACTAAGGCTCAGCACCAAGTGTGATTCTTCTCGTCTTCCTATGCGCTACTGAGTCGTCCGCTATAGTATTTCCCCTGGCCTTCTATAACACAGGTGACCGATCGATCGTTTCATTCTCGACTGGTCGTGCCGATCATCTCTAATCCGTACCGCCTTCCCTCAAGAGTCAAGCACTCGAGAAGGGTAGCCTTCGTTCTCTTACTACATCAATATCTGCGACGTCCGGCTTGCATCCATCATTTGAAGGTGTTAGGTCCCCGATTTCCCCTCGACCAACTCTATGACATCCCCATACACCCCAGCTCCTTCTCCGATTATTCCATCTTATTTGACTTCCACCCCCCTCACCATTCAGCGGACTAAAGTATGAGCAAGCCTTACCCGCGTGTATCAATTGGGCTTCCCGTATTCAATGGCCAACGCTTTCTAAATGAGGCGCTCGACTCGCTCTTGACGCAGACGTTTCAAGATTTTGAACTGGTTATATCAGATAATGCCTCCACTGATGGCACTGAGGAAATGTGCCACGCTTATGCTTCCAAGGACTCACGCATTCGCTATTACCGGAACACATCCAATGTCGGCGCAGCACGTAACTTTAACCGAGTCTTTCAATTATCCACCGCCAAATATTTCAAGTGGGCGAACGCCGATGACGTCTGCGAGCCCGAGCATCTGGCCCGCTGTGCCGCCATCCTTGATCGAGATCCTAGCGTGGTGCTCGCTTATCCCAAAGCGCGTTTTATTGATGAAGATGGGCGTGTCCTGGATGTGCATGATTCCGGCTGGAATCTCCAATCCGATTCCGCTCATGAACGTCTCCGGTATGCCCTCCTTGCCAGAGGCTGGGTCAACGCCATTTATGGACTCATGCGCGCTGCCGCCCTCTCCAGAACACGGCTAATCGCTAGCTACCCGGGAGGCGATTATCGTGTTCTCAACGAGCTGGCCTTACTTGGAAAGATTGTAGAGCTCCCCGACTATTTCTTCCTGCGACGACTTCATCCT
>Ga0214473_10006446_pt1 | contig 14015 bp, 14 predicted proteins | sample RVTome_7_FD_203509 | JGI IMG/M metagenome (GOLD analysis project Ga0214473, IMG submission 203509) | Soil microbial communities from uranium-contaminated site in the Upper Colorado River Basin, Wyoming, United States - RVT98D197 | ecosystem: Environmental > Terrestrial > Soil > Contaminated >... | reverse complement strand
GCGAAGAAATTTCGCGCACCCGGATTCATCTTATGTCCCTCTGTCTTTCCTGTCAAGAAGAGTCAGGGCAAGGCGTTTTTCAAATATTGCTTGACTTTACAGGAGGATTTGCTAATTTGAGTGACATTTTTGGTTCAGGCATCTTTTTTGAATTTTCTGGACAGGTTCCAGGAAGCCTGACTGGCGGGATCAGCGGGCATAGCTCAGCTGGTAGAGCACAAGCTTCCCAAGCTTGGGGTCGCGGGTTCGAACCCCGTTGCCCGCTCCAGGGTATCCTGCAAGCATGGCCTAATTCCCTTTTTGAGGTTGCCCCCTCAGCAGGGGTGATGGACTTCGAATTGCGGACGCTTTGTTGGTGTTGTCTCATGCTTTTTGTGGTATAACAGAACAAGCGACCAACCAGTTCACAAACAGGAAGCGGGCCCCCATGGCCCGCTTCTGTTTATGGCCCATATGGAGATAAAGACTCAAAGCATTGCCAAGCAAGTGGGGAGCCTCGTCGAGCCTATTCTCGAAGAGATGGGCTATGAGCTTGTGGACGTGGAGTACGTCTCGAGCTTCGGGAGATGGATCCTGAGGCTCTTTGTCGACAAGGAGGGAGGCGTCACCATCGGGGACTGCGCCCATATCACTGAAGAGCTTGGCGATCTCATCGACGTGAAGGAGTTCATCCGGCACGAGTACAACCTGGAGGTTTCTTCGCCCGGTCTTGACAGACCCCTAAGGAAGGAGAAAGACCTGTCTCGCGCCCTTGGAAAGAAAGTCAAGGTGCGAATGGCTACTCCCCTGGACGGCCGACGGAATTTTACCGGTGTTCTTCTCCGTTACGGAGACGGAACCCTGCGCATCGAGGTGGACGGTCAGGAGGTGGCTTTATCCTGGCCTGATGTAGAAAAGGCGAATCTGATCTACGAATTCAACTCAACAGTTGGAGAGAAAGCATCATGATTTCAGATCTAAAAAGAGTCATCGACCAGGTGAGCCGTGAAAAGGGCCTTGACCGGAATGTTCTCATCCAGACTCTGGAGGAGGCTGTGAAAGCAGCAGCCAGGAAGAAATGGGGCCCGAATTACGACATGGAAGTGACTTACAATGAAGAGGCGGGCGAAATCGAAGTGTTCGAGTTCAAGACCGTTGTGGAAAAGGTCACCAATGAGCACGTGGAGATTTCGATGGAGGAGGCTCACGAGGTTGATCCGGAATCCGAGCTGGGGGACAGCCTCGGCATCAAAATGGATACGGATGAATTCGGAAGGATCGCCGCCCAGTCCGCCAAACAGGTGATCATGCAGCGCCTCAGGGAAGCGGAGCGGAGCAACGTTTATGCGGATTTCAAGGACAGGAAAGGCGAAATTGTCCACGGCATTGTGCAGCGATTTGACAAGGGCGCCATTGTTGTGAACCTGGGTAGAACGGAAGCGGAACTTCCCGTCAAAGAGCAAATTCCCAAGGAGTCCTACAAGCAGGGAGACCGTATCCGCGCTTACATTTGTGAAGTCAAACAGTTCAGCAAGGGACCTCAGGTCATTCTCTCCAGGACCCACCCCGCTTTACTCGCTGCTCTCTTTGAAAATGAAGTTCCTGAAATGTCTGAAGGGATTGTCTCGGTCGTGCATGTGGCGAGAGAACCGGGGAGCCGTTCCAAGATCGCCGTCAGCTCGAGGGATGGCGACGTGGACCCCGTGGGGGCTTGCGTGGGGATGAAGGGTAGCCGGGTCCAGGCGGTCGTTCAAGAACTGAGGGGCGAAAAAATCGATATTGTCCCTTGGGATAACGATCCGGCCAAATTCATCTGCAATGCCCTGGCGCCTGCGGAGATTGTGAGGGTCATTGTCAGCGAGGGTGAAAAATCCATGGAAGTGGTGGTCCCGGATGACCAGCTCTCGCTGGCCATTGGGAAGAGGGGACAGAACGTTCGCCTTGCCTCCAAGCTCTCGGGATGGCATCTGGATGTGACGAGCGAATCCAACTACAACCGCGCTCTGAAAGAAACCTACGATTCCCTTCTCCAAGTGGATGGAGTCGGGGAAAAGACCGTGCTGGCCCTCTACCAGGGAGGATTCCGATCGGCCGAAGAGTTGGCCAGCGCTCAGATCTCCGACCTGATTCAGTTGACGGACATTGCCGAAGAAAAGGCAGCGAAGATCATTGAGAGTGCGATCGAGCTCGTGAAAAAGAAAGCGGAGGCAGGCGAAGAAGTGGAGAAGACCGCAGCCCCTATGGGAGGGGAAGAAGGAACTGCCGCCGAGGTGAGCCCGGAGACGACGGAGGAGGTCGTCGAGGAAAAGAGCGCGGATGAGCAGGGGTAAAGGGCACATCCCCGTGAGGACCTGTGTGTCCTGCGGGGCAAAGCGGAGCAAGAAGGAAATGCTTCGTTTTGTTCTTGGTCAAGACAAGCAGTTGGTCAGAGATGACTCCGGCCATCAAACAGGCAGGGGGGCCTATGCCTGCAAGGTTTCATCGTGCATTGAAACGCTGATGAACCGCAGGCGCTTGGAGAAGGTTTTCAGGGTCCCTCGCGAACAAAGGCAAGAGATCGGAGGGTTTCAAAAAGAGGGTCGATGAGGGGAAAGCGATCGGAGACGGTCAGGGCGTTGTCGGGGTTAAGAATCCACAGGATCTTGGGGGTGTAAATGGCGAAAGTCAGGGTCTACGAGTTGGCCAAAGAGCTGAGCATGGATAGCAAAGAGCTTGTCGAGAAGCTCAAGGCAGGGGGAATCCCTATCAAAAACTACATGAGCACGCTCGACGAGGAGGTGGTGGCAAAGGCCCGGGAAGTCGCACTCGGCGTCGTTTCGGAAGTGATCGAGGAGAAAAGGATCCGGCCTACGGTCATTCGCCGTCGCAAGAAAACCGTCACGGTTGAAGCAGAAAAAATCCCCGAAAAGGTGGAAGCGGCGGTTGCGGAAGCGGTGCCCAAAGCCCCGGCCGGGGCAGCACCGAAACCCCCTGCGGAAGAGAGGCCCGCAGCAGCAGCGCGAGCGCCTGCGGCTAAGGTTCGCCAACGGGCAAAGGGGGAGGCTTTTGAGGAGGCGATTGAAGAGGAGCGTGCAGAGGAAGCGGGAGTGGAGCCTGTCGTTGAAACAAAGGAGGAGAGGCTAGTGGAGATGGAGACCGCCGCTGCGGCGGAACAAGGCGCGACTGTGGAGCCGATAAAGGCAGAGGAAGCGATAGAGACCCCCAAAGCACAGGTTTTGGATAAGGAAAAGCTTAAGGACAAACTGAAAAAACCGAAGAAGAAAAAGCTGGATCAGCCTGCCAGGATAATCCGAAGAGCCGAGGAAAGTCCTCTCAGAACGGTTCCGGAGAAGAAAAGGGAGGAGACCCCTCGGGTTGAGGAGCGGGTCTCTTTTAAGCCTCCTAGCCGGGAGCCCGAAGCGGTGGTTCCTGAGGAAGAGAAGGAGAGAAGAGGAAAGAAGAAGAAGGAGAAAAAGGGGCTTCAGCGTGAAGAGGAGACCCCTCGGAGCGTCATTCGCCTTCGCAAGTTCGAGGTCTTTGAGAGAGCGGATCTCTATGAAGGCCGCATGATCAAACGCAAGAAGAAGGAAATGCCGGGCAAAGAGATCCCCAAGAGGATGAAGCAGCCGGAACTCGTTGTGCCGAAACCGGCCAAGAGAAAGATCAAGGTTCCGGAAAAAGTGACGGTGGCGGACCTGGCCAAAGCGATGAGCGTTAAGGCGGCCGAACTCATCCGGAAGTTGATGGCTCTCGGCATGGTGGCCAACATCAACCAGGCGATCGACTATGAGACGGCCTCGGTTCTCGCCGAAGACTTCGGATACGAGCTGGAGGAAGCCCGCTTTGATTTTGAAAAGAGCCTGGCGGAGGTGGAGGACAAGGCGGAGGAGTTGAAGGCGCGGCCTCCGGTGGTCACCATCATGGGCCACGTGGATCACGGGAAGACGTCCTTGCTCGATTACATTCGGAAATCCAACATCATTGCGGGCGAGTCCGGAGGAATCACTCAGCACATCGGGGCTTACTACGTGGAGCGGAAGGGCGGAGACATTGTCTTTCTGGACACGCCGGGACATGAAGCGTTCACCGCGATGAGGGCCAGAGGAGCCAAAGTGACGGACATCATCGTGCTGGTGGTGGCCGCCGAGGACGGGGTGATGCCTCAAACCAAAGAAGCGATCAATCACGCCCGCGCCGCCAATATTCCGATCGTGGTGGCGATCAACAAAATCGACAAGCCCGAAGCCAATGTGGAGAGAGTCCGCAGAGAGCTGGCCGAGCTGGGGCTGGCGCCGGAAGAATGGGGAGGCCAGACCATTTTCGGAAGCATCTCGGCCAAGACGGGCCAGGGGGTAGACGAACTTCTCGAGCTGATTCTTCTTCAGGCGGAGGTGCTGGAGCTCAAGGCCAATCCTGAGAAACCGGCCAGAGGCACGGTGATCGAAGCCAAGCTCGACAAAACCCGAGGGCCCGTGGCCACGGTCCTCATCCGAAGCGGAACCCTCAAGCAGGGCAGCTTCTTCATCTGCGGGGAGCACTTCGGCAAGGTCCGGGCCATGCTCAACAACAGGGGCAAGCGCATGATCGTCGCGACCCCCTCAATGCCGGTGGAGGTCTATGGCATCTCGGGAGTGCCCATGGCAGGGGACGAGTTCATCGCCGTGCCGGATGAGAAGACGGCCAAAGAGGTGATCGAATATCGCCTGACCCAGTCCAAAAAGTGGGAAGGGGAGAAACGGGGGATCGTCAGCCTGGATGATCTCTACCAGAAGATCAAAGAGGGAGAGGTCAAGGAGCTCAGCCTCGTCTTGAAGGCGGACGTGCAGGGATCCATTGAGGCGATCTCGGACTCCCTGACCAAGCTCGCTACCGAAGAAGTCAAACTCAAGATCATCCACTCCTCCACGGGAGGCATTTCGGAAACGGATGTCATGCTGGCATCGGCTTCCGGGGCGATCATCATCGGCTTCAATGTTCGAGCCAACCCCCGGGTGACCGAACTCGCTGAAAAGGAAACGGTGGACATCCGATATTATGACGTCATCTACAATTTGATTCAGGACATCAAGCTGGCCATGACCGGACTCCTGGAGCCGGTTTTCAAGGAGAATGTCATCGGCCGTGCGACGGTCAAGGAGGTGTTCCACATTCCCAAGGTGGGAGCTGTGGCAGGATGCTCTGTGACGGACGGCCATGTGGAGAGGAACGCCCGGGCGCACCTTCTGAGGGATGAAGTGGTGGTCTTTGACGGGAAGATCGCCTCCCTGCGGCGTTTCAAGGATGACGTCAAAGAAGTGCAGACGGGCTACGAGTGCGGCATCAGTCTTGAAAATTTTCAGGATATCAAGCCGGGGGATGTCTTTGAAGTGTATCAGATCGAAGAGGTGAAGCCGGAGCTCTGATCCATGGTGGTGGGCACCCTGAAAATCGAATTCCGGATCCAGGACAACCACTCGCTCAAGGGCAAACGAAAGATTGTCCGGAGCGTGGCGGACAGGGTGAAACACAAGTTCAACGCCTCTGTGGCGGAGGTGGGGTCCAACGACAACTGGCAGAGGATCGAGCTCGGTGTCACCACGGTGGGCAATGATCGGCGCCACATCGATTCGTCGCTCAGCAATATCCTGGGATTTATTGAATCCCTCTATTTGGCTGAAATCGTCAATGTCGAAACCGAGGTCATAAACTTGTAGGGCCATGCTGTTTGTTGGGAGCAGCTTAAAGTAGAGTGAGACAGGGATGTTGCCGGGCAGAAGAGCAAACAGGGTCGGTGACCTGATTCTCAGAGAGGTTGCAGATCTCCTGATGACCAAGGTCAAAGATCCGAGAGTGAAGAAGATAACGGTCACAGGGATCTCTGTCAGCAAGGATCTCCGCTACGCCAGGGTGTATTACAGCCTCATCGGGAATGAGCAGGAAATCGTGGAGGCCCAGCTGGGGCTGGACAGCGCCAAAGGGTTCATCAAGAGAGAAATCGGGCTCCGCATAGATCTCAGGTACGTGCCGGACATCGTCTTCAAGCACGACCCGTCCCTGGCCGAAGGGGACTACATGGAAAAGCTCTTCCAGAAGCTCAGGACGGAAGAGGAGACTTAGAGAAAGGGGAGTGGTCGAAATCTGTGACGGCGTGCTGATCGTGGACAAAGATGAGGGCGAGACCTCCTTCAGCGTCGTGAGGAAAGTCAAGAAGCTCCTCGGGGTCAGCAAAGTAGGGCATGCCGGTACGCTCGATCCCTTTGCGACCGGGCTGCTGCTGGTGTTGGTCGGCCAGGGAACAAAACTCTCACCCTATCTCATGGCCGGGGATAAAACGTACCTGGGAACCCTGACCCTGGGGACTGAAACAGACACCATGGATCGGACAGGCCGGGTCACGGACGTGAAACCTGTTCCGAACTTAGATCCGGAGCTTGTCAGGGAAAGAGCCAAGGCCTTCGTGGGCGAGACGGAGCAGACGCCACCATCTTTTTCCGCCCTGAAGGTTCAGGGGAAGCGGGCCTATTCGCTGGCGCGGAAAGGGCTTCCGGTGACGCTGGAGAAGCGACGGGTGAGGGTCAAGGAATGGACCGTCCTCTCGCAGGATCTCCCTGATGTGAGCTTCAGGGTGGTTTGCTCTTCAGGCACGTATGTCCGGAGTCTCGCTGCGGACCTGGGAAAGGGTCTGGGGGTGGGGGCTCACCTCAAAACCCTAAGACGAACGGCCATTGACCCTTATCGTATCGAGGACGCCCTCCGGTCGGGAGACATTGGAACCGCCGCAGAGACCGTGAGAGGAAAGATCATCCCTTTGCGGCATGCGCTGCCCCACTTCACGGAAGTGGAAGTGGATGAAAAAACCGCCCTCCAGGTGAGAAGAGGGTATCAGCCCGGGTGGGAGGAACTCGGAAAGAAAGCGCCTTTCCCTCAGGAAGACGTGAAACTCGTGAGCGGGCCCGATCTGGTGGCTCTTGTCCGTTTCGAGCCCGGGGCAAAAGGCCAACTCAGGGTTTCGCGAGTCTTCGTCTGACGCGCGGTCTCAAGGCCGGAGTCTGAGGAAGGGTAAATGGGAAACCAAACTCGAATCTCGAAATCCGAAATTCGAAACAAATTCAAAAGGGCAATGCCCCAAGGTCTAAAATAGAAAACCGGCGAACAACCGTTTTGGTCATTTGAATTTGGATCATTAGGGATTGTTTCGGATTTCGTGCTTCGGATTTCGAATTTTTGACTTCTCCGCGAACAGCGGAGCGGTCGGTAGGATTCTAATTTAAAGGAGGTATGCAACGTGGTGCTGAAAGCAGAAGCCAAGAGAGAAATCATCGACCAATTCAGGCTGCATGAAAAAGACACGGGTTCTCCGGAAGTCCAGGTGGCCATTCTGAGCAACCGCATCAACAGCCTGACGGACCATTTCAAGACCCACAAAAAGGACCACCATTCACGAAGAGGGCTGCTGAAACTGGTCGGTCAGAGGAGACGGCTGCTCAACTATCTCCGGAAAACGGACGAAAAAAGATATTTGACGATTATCAAGGAACTCGGCCTGAGGAAATAGGGCCGATTCATCGGAGATGACGATCCTGAAGCAGGCCCGGGCGGAAGGATCCTTTGTCTTACTTCATCGAAAGGACGGAAGGACACATGATCAAGAGTGCATCAAAGGAAATGAATGGGCAGATGATGCATATTGAAACTGGCCGGATTGCCAAGCAGGCCAGTGGCTCTGCCGTGGTTACCCTGGGCGAAACCGTGGTGCTGGTCACCGCGGTTGCAACCAATCAACTCAGGGAAGGCGTGGATTTTCTACCTCTAACAGTCGAGTACCAGGAGATGTCTTACGCGGGGGGGAGGATACCAGGCAACTATTTTCGAAGGGACATGGGGAGGCCGAGCGAAAGAGAAACGCTGGTCGCCAGGCTCATTGACCGGCCCTTGAGGCCTCTTTTCCCGGATAACTACTATTACGAGACCCAGATTATTGCCACTGTGGTCTCCACGGACCGGGAGAATGAGGCGGATGTTCTCGCTCTTGTAGGCGCCTCTGCAGCGCTCGAAGTTTCGGATATCCCTTTCCGGGGACCGGTTGGAGCGGTCCGGGTAGCGAGAGTAGGGGGGAAATTTGTGGCGAACCCGACCCTTTCCGAGCAGGAGGGGAGCGATATCCAGCTGATTGTGGCGGGTACTCGATCCGCCGTGGTGATGGTGGAAGGGGGCGGGAACTTTGTCTCCGAGTCGGACATGATTGATGCGGTCTTTTTCGGGCATGAAGCGCTTCAGCCCATCCTGGACATGCAGGAGGAGATCCGGAGAGAAGCCGGGAAACCCAAGAGGAACCTGCCGCCTGCACCGAAAGACGCGATTCTGGAAGCGAAGATCAGGGAAATGGCTTTTCCCCTGCTCCAGGAGAGCGCGACCACTGCCGACAAAAAAGCAAGGGAGAAAAAAAGAGAGGAGGCCGTAACCAGGACCCTGGAAGCCCTGGCAGCGGAGTATGAGGGAAGGGAGTCCGAAATCAAAGAGACTCTCTCGGAGTTGGAAAGAAACCTGGTTCGCCGCATGATCCTGGAAGAGGGAAGGCGAATCGACGGCCGGAGCTTCACCGAGGTGAGGCCCATCGAGTGCATCGTCGGAGTGCTCCCTCGCGTTCACGGCTCGGCCCTTTTTACACGGGGAGAAACTCAGGCGCTTGTGCTCACCACGCTGGGCACAGAGATGGACGAGCAGAGGATCGAGACGATCTACGGGAACCGGTTCAAGAGGTTCATGCTCCACTACAATTTCCCTCCCTACTCAGTCGGGGAGGCCAAAAGATTGGGAGGCCCCAGCCGCAGGGACATCGGCCACGGAGCTCTGGCCCTCAGAGCCCTGATGCCCGTCTTTCCTCCCAAGGAAGAATTCCAATATGCGGTGCGTGTCGTTTCCGAGATTCTTGAGTCCAACGGCTCATCGTCCATGGCGAGCGTGTGCGGAGGCTCCCTGTCTCTCATGGATGCGGGTGTCCCGATCAAGGAACCGGTGGCCGGCGTGGCCATGGGCCTGATCTCCGACGGCAGCAGGACGGTCATTCTGACGGACATTATCGGCGACGAGGACCATTACGGGGATATGGATTTCAAGGTGACCGGGACCGCGGCTGGAATCACAGGGCTCCAGATGGACATCAAGATCGACGGGGTCACGCGCCAGGTGATGCAAGCTGCCCTGGAGCAGGCAAGGCAGGGGAGGCTCCACATTCTGGACAAGATGAACGGTGCGATCAACAAGCCGAGGATCAAGGTCTCCCAGTATGCGCCCGTGATCACCATCCTCCAGATCAAGCCTGAGAAAGTCCGGCTTCTGATCGGTCCGGGAGGCAAGGTCATCAAGGAAATCAGCGCGGCCACGGATTCCAAGATCGATGTGGATGACGAAGGCCGGGTCATGATCGCATCCCCTGACGGAGAGCTGTCAAAGGCCGCTGTAGAGATGGTCGGCCGGATTGTGCAGGAAGCGGAAGTGGGCAAACTCTACAAGGGCAAGGTCAGGAAGATTATGGACTTCGGGGCGTTCGTCGAGATCCTGCCCGGGACCGACGGCCTGATTCACATTTCCCAGCTGGACAAAGAGCGGGTGAACAAGGTAACGGATATCCTGAGAGAGGGAGATGAGGTCCTGGTGAAAGTCCTCGACATTGACAAGAACGGAAGGATTGCCCTGTCCCGGAAAGCTGCGCTGGGTGAAAGCCTGAGCAATGCATCATAAGACGGTTCTGAAGAACGGGATCAGAATTATCTCCGAGAGGCTGGAGCATTTCCGCTCCATCTCTCTGGGCATCTGGGTCAACGTGGGCTCCAGGGATGAAGTGGAAGAAGAAAACGGCATCTCCCATTTCATCGAGCACATGACGTTCAAGGGGACCCGCATGAGGAACAGCCTCCAGATCGCCAAGGAACTGGACGCCATCGGGGGTTTTTCCAATGCGTTTACGGGCGCGGAGTCCACTTGCTTCCACTCCCGGGTCCTGGACAAACACCTCCAGACGCTCGCCGACATCCTCTGCGACATTTTCCTCAATTCCCTCTTTGATCCCCAGGACATGAGCCGGGAGAGACAAGTGATCCTCCAGGAGATCAACATGCTGGAGGACACACCGGACGAGCAGGTCCATGTGTTTTTCAACCGATTCTTCTGGCCGAACCATCCTCTCGGGATGCCCATCATGGGCACGCCGGCAACGGTTGGGGCCATGAACAAGCAGACGGTGCTCGGCCACATCCGGCGTTTCTACACTCCGGGCCGGATCATTGTGGCGGCTGCGGGCAATGTGGACCACGACGGTCTGGTTCGCTATCTGGAGCCCCTTTTTGAGTCGCTGCCCGCGGCGACCGAGGATCCGGTGCGCACGGCTCCGAACGGCCATTTCGGCGTCTCCTGCCACCCCAAGGATCTCGAACAAGTGCACCTCTGCTTGGGAGGCAACGGCCCGCATCTTTCAAGCGACCTCCGGTTTGCCGGAGCCGTGCTGAATGCGATCCTGGGCGGCAACATGAGTTCGCGGCTCTTCCAGGAGATCCGGGAGAAAAGAGGCTTGGCCTACAATGTTTTTTCCTTTGTGTCGTCTTACATCGATGCCGGCATGCTCGGCATCTATGTGGCCACGGATCCCAAAGAGGTGAACCGGGCTCTCAAGGTGATCAAGAAGGAGATCAAGAAGATCCAGAAGGGAGACATTTCCCGGTCCGACCTGGACGCCACTCTGGAGCACCTCATCGGAGGCATTTTGCTAGGTTCAGAAAACACAGACACGAGAATGATCCGGCTTGCAAAGAACGAGGGGATCTTCGGCCGGTACATCTCCTTAGACGAAGTGGTCTCGGATCTTCAGAAGGTCACGCTGGATCAGGTCGTGGAGGTGGCGGTTCAGGCGTTCAAGAAACTGTCGGTCTCCCTGGTCACGCTCGGGCCCCTGCAAAAAGAGGAGCTGGATCTCAATAACGTCTCCTTCGGCTAGGTGCAGGTTTCTTGGGGGAAAGGGATGAGTGACTCTCCGGATCACGTGACCATCAGGGTGAAGCGCCTTGACGGCAACCAGGACATCGCCCTGCCTTCCTATGAAACGGAGGGCGCCTCCGGCCTGGACCTGCGGGCTGCAGTGAACGGGGAACTGACGCTTCGTCCCGGCGAAATCAAGCTTGTCCCGACCGGGCTGGCGATCTCTCTTCCGCGGGGCTATGAAGCCCAGATCCGACCCAGGAGCGGGCTGGCTCTCAAGCACGGGGTTGGGATGGTCAATTCTCCCGGCACCATTGATTCGGATTACCGAGGCGAGATCGGCCTTGTCCTGATCAACTGGGGCAGTGCCCCCTTTGTCATCAAGAGGGGCGATCGTATTGCCCAGATGATTGTCACCCGTGTGTCACAGGCAGAGGTTCTGGAGGTGGACCGGCTCGAACCGACCACGAGAGGAAAGGGAGGGTTCGGGCACAGCGGAGTGGAGTGAAGGGATGCTCGATTGGAAAAAGGATTGATGCGATTCTCAGTGCTTGCCTCAGGGAGCAGCGGAAATGCGTGTTATGTGGAAACCGCAGAGGCCAGGATTCTGATCGATGCCGGGTTGAGCGGCGAGGAGTTGATCCGTAGAATGGAAAAGACCGGGATTGACCCGGCCAAACTGGATGCCCTCATCCTGACCCATGAGCACATCGATCACATCCGGGGCGCCGGACCCCTTGCGAGGCGCTTCAACCTGCCTGTTTACATGAACAGGTTGACCTTGAGAAGGGCGTTGAAAAACCTGGGGAACCTTTCAAAACCTGTCGTCTTCCACACGGGTCAGCCGATCACCCTTCATGGGCTCTGCATCGAGACCTTTACCAAGTGCCATGATGCAGCGGATCCGGTTGGGATCGTGGCCCACGCGGACGGCGCAAGGCTGGGGATCATTACGGATCTCGGGCGGAGCACGCCTGTGGTTGAGGACCGGCTTCGAGGGTGCCACGCTCTGGTCGTGGAGTTCAACCATGATGAGAGAATGCTGGACGAAGGGCCTTATCCCCTGGAACTCAAAAGGCGGATCAAGGGGCCTGAAGGGCATCTCTCCAATGCGCAGGCCGGGGGATTGTTAAAGATGCTCTGTCATGACGCTCTGAGCACGGTCATCCTGGCCCACCTGAGCGAGACGAACAATCATCCCGAGAAGGCGATTGAGGCATCGGAACAGGCCCTGTCCGGTTCCAGGGTCAAGGTCCTGGTGAGTGACCAGGCCTGCGTGCTGCCGATGATGGATGTGGCTGCCTGAGTGCTTTCCGGGTCGGTCCATGGAACAGAAACCCCGTCAAAGAAAAGAACGGAGAAAAGAGCCTTATCGGTGCAGTTGCTGCGGAAAGGAGCAGCCTTTTTGCTGGACCTGCTCCTGCGGTTTCCAGATTTGCAACACCTGCATGGAGGAGAATCTCTGGGGCTTTACCTGTAGCGGGGTGAACTGGCAGTGTCCGGATTGTGGCTCTCTGCGACCCTTCTAGTGGGCTCCTGAAAAACGCCCATCTACGGCGTTGTCCTCATCCCGCGTCGTTGCGACGTACTGGACTGTACGTCTCACTCCTCGGGATTTCGGCCGCCTTGTATCTGGCCGTTTTTGAGGAGCCCACGAACTTAGGGTTTTTGGACGGATGTCGGGGCGCTGAGGGACAAGAAGAGCCGAGCGGCACTCTCATATCATCATGTGGATTCCAGTTGAAAAGCCTTTGAGGATTGTGAAAGCCTGAGCAGAGGAAAGGAACAAGAGATGCGATGAGTCTGGTTGACGCAATCAAAAAAGAAAACCGAATTCACCAAAGAGTCCTGGATATGAGCTCCTATGCTCTGGACGATGATAAGATCGTGGTGGAGGGCTCCTTGAGGGATGAGCGCTTCCGGCCCGTCTATGAGCTTTCGGGTCAGAAAAAGGAAGAGGGGGTTATCCACCACATGGTTATCCGGCTTCTCGTCGGAGGGGTTCCTCTGCGGATTCTTGACGCAGAAGCGGAAATGCCCCACGTTCCGCTCCCGCTTTGTGTAACGACCCGCGAGAGCGTCAAGAAAATCATCGGCCTAAAGATCAAAAGCGGGTTTGGAGAAAAAGTCCACAATCTTATCGGAGGAGCGGAGGGGTGCGCGCACCTGACCCATCTCCTGACCGTCATGGTGCAGGAGGCCCTTCACGGGTACTGGACCCACAAGATGAGAAAGCCCGAGCCGCCGCCCGGGTCTCTGGAAGAGATTGACGGACTGCCCTATCTGCTGAACAGTTGCAGCCTTTGGCAAGAGGACGGCCCGATCATGCAGGAGATCAAGGACTTCATCGAAGGCCGCAAAGCGTCCTCATGATTCGAACGAAGCCTTATCTTCACGTGGTTCTCCATCAGCCGGAGATACCAGCGAACGCAGGCAACATCGCCAGGCTGTGCGGGGCTGCGGAGCTTCGCCTCCACCTGATTCACCCTCTTGGCTTCAAGGTCGACGACAAGCACTTGAAGCGGGCGGGGCTCGATTACTGGTCTGAGATAGACCTGCGCCATCACAGCAGCTTCGAAGCGTTCCTGGAGAGCAAGGAGGAGGGGCAGTTGATCGCCTTCAGCAGCCGCGCGTCTCAAGATTACCCGGAGGCGAAAGTCCGGCACGGGGATTATCTGCTCTTCGGCAAAGAGACGGTCGGTCTTCCCCAGTCCATCAGGGAGGCTTACCCGTGCTACCGAATTCCCATCTGGGGAAAGGTTCGGAGTTTGAACCTCTCCACAGCCGCGGGAATCGTTGTCTATCATTACTTGCACAAGATGGGGAGATTCTGACCATTCATGAAGAAACCTGAGGGGAGAGGAAAAGCCGTGACATCAAAACGAGGAAAGGAAAAAGTGACTTCACGACATGAGGGGATCGACGATCTGTTGAAGTTCGCGATCGAGGTGATCCATCATTGCGGAGAGAAAGCCCTGTCCTTTTACGGCAAAGGGCACAAGGACGTGAAATTCGATGAAGGGCTCGTGACCGAGGCGGAGCTTCAGCTGAGAGAATTCTTTCAGGACCAGCTTTTTGCCCGTTTCCCGGATCACAAGGTTTACAAG
>Ga0214473_10006445_pt1 | contig 14015 bp, 12 predicted proteins | sample RVTome_7_FD_203509 | JGI IMG/M metagenome (GOLD analysis project Ga0214473, IMG submission 203509) | Soil microbial communities from uranium-contaminated site in the Upper Colorado River Basin, Wyoming, United States - RVT98D197 | ecosystem: Environmental > Terrestrial > Soil > Contaminated >... | reverse complement strand
TGCTGAACTTGCCGCAGATCACGTTCGTCCGCAGCTTGGAGCTGGAAACTGGCTTGGTGCGGGCAGCCCGAGATCTCGAGCAAGAACTGGAAATCGTCGAGTGCGAGCTGCCGGCAGTGGTTTCCGTCACCAGCGAGCTCAATACACCCCGCCGGCCGCCCCTGAGTGCCATCCTCAAGGCCGGGCGCAAACCGATGGACACCTGGAGCCTGCACGACCTGGCTTTGCCGGCTGACTCGGTGGGCGGTCCGGCGGCGCAGGTCGAAGTACTCAGCAACCTGGCTCCGGAGAAGGCCAGAAAGAACGTGATGCTGGAGGGCGATGTCGACCGGCAAGTGGAGGCTCTGCTGGCGGCGTTGGAGCGAGAGGGGGTGCTGCCCTGAGCGGCGTGCTGGTCTGGTCCGATCGCGACCAGCTCGCTCACGAACTGCTGATCTTCGCCGGGATTCACCGGGACGTGCTGGGCCCGACCTACGCGGCGGTGTTCGGCGAGCGGGCCACGGCCCGGGCCGAGGCCTACCGCAGCTGGGACGCCGTCTGCACCTACGTGAGCGAGGCGGTCGAGCCGACCGATGAAGCTATCGCTCATACCCTGGCCGGACTGGCCGAACACCTGCAGATCCAGCTGGTGCTGCTGGGCGCCACCCGCCGCGGCCGCGCCACGGCTCCTCGGCTGGCCCAGATCCTGGGCGCCGGTTGCGTTTCGGAGGCGGTGGAGCTGACGGTGGAGGATGGCCAGTTGATCACCAGCCGTTACACGCTGGGCGGCAACACCCTGGCCCGCGAGCGCATCCGGACCGCCCGCAAGGTCATCGCGGCGATCCCCGGTGCCGTTGGAGAGGCACCAGGCTCGGCCGGGGAGGGCCCGGGCGGGTCCACGCCGGAGGCTCCCGGCGGCAACGCCGGAGAGATCCTCCCCCTTCCTTTCGAGCCATCCGCGTCCCGGGCGCGGGTCGTCCGGCGGGAGCCCAAGCCGCGGGCAGGAGCCGACCTGGCCGGTAGCGAAAGGCTGGTGTGCATCGGGCGCGGGCTGGAACGCGCCGAAGACCTGCCGCTGATCCAGGAGCTGGCCGAGGCGCTGGGAGCCGAGCTGGCCTGCACCCGGCCGCTGTCCTACGAATACGGCTGGCTGCCGGAAGAGCGCATGCTCGGCATCTCCGGGCTGCGCCCCAGCCCCCGGCTGATGCTCTCGCTGGGGGTCTCCGGCCAGGTGCAGCACACGGTCGGGATCATGGGCTCCAAGCTGATCGTGGCGGTCAATCGCGAGGCCTCCGCCCCGATCTTCAGACTGGCCGATTACGGCATCGTGGGCGACCTTTATGAGATCGCCCCGAAGCTGACCGAGCGGCTGAGGGTGCGGTCGAAGGGCTAGGCAGCGTGCGTTCGGCCGTGTTCCCACCGTTGCCTCGACCTCTGCTCGCGCCATCTGGCTTGGCTCCGCAACGTGGGATTGGCCCTCCCTGCCCGGCAGTACCTGACCTAGAATATCGCGAGGCAGTCCGCCGAGAATGACCACTGTTGCCGAGATTCCAGCACCCCAAAGGCGATCGACGGCCATCGCGCTGAATCGGGCCGCCTATCATCTCAGCCGCCACTGGCTGGCCTGGTTCCTGGTGGTCGCCGGGCTGTGGGTTCTGCTTCCCTGGCTGGCGCCTGCCTTCATGCGGCTAGGCTGGGAGGGGCCGGCCCGCGCCATCTACTGGTTCTACTCCTTCCAGTGCCATCAGCTCCCGCAGCGCTCCTTCTTCCTCTTCGGCCCACAGCCCATGCTCTCGCTCGAACGCGTCCGCTCGGTCTGGGCCGACACCTTCGATCCCCAGGTACTGCGCCGGTTCATCGGGGACGCCGCGGTGGGATTCAAGGTGGCCTGGTCGGATCGAATGGTCTCGACCTATTCCAGCCTCCCGTTGGCGGCAGCGCTGTGGTGGCCGTTGCGCAGGCGGCTGAGGCCGCTGCCCTTCTGGGGCTTCCTCCTGTTCATGCTTCCTCTGCTGCTGGATGGCGGAAGCCACATGGTGAGCGACCTGGCCGGGATCGATCAGGGCTTTCGTTCTACCAATGCCTGGCTGGCGGCGCTGACCGCCAACCGCCTGTCGGCGTCCTTCTATGCGGGGAATGTCCTGGGGTCGTTCAATTCCTGGATGCGGCTGATCACCGGAGCGTTGTTCGGGGTCGGGGCGGTATGGTTCGCCTTCCCCCATGTGGACCTGAGCTTTCGCCAGACGGCTGAAGCGATCCGGGAGAAATCCGAGCGTGCAGGGGTTGAACTGTGAGTGATGAGCGCAGCCTGCGCGCCGTCCTGGCGGACGATCACGCGGTGGTGCGGGCCGGGATCCGGCAGTTTCTGGAGGCCGCCGGGGGCATCCAGATTGTGGCCGAGGTAGACGACGGGTTGGCGGCAGTGGAAGCCGTGAAGGCCCACGACCCGGACGTGGTCGTGCTCGACATCCAGATGCCCGGGATGACCGGCATCGAGGTCACCCGCTGGGTGCGGGCCAACGCCCGTCGGACCGGGGTGCTCATCCTCAGCGCCTTCGACGATGATCCCTACATCCTGGCGGTGCTGCAGGCGGGGGCCAACGGATACGTGCTCAAGACCGCCGACGCCGCCGACATCGTCCAGGCGGTCCGTGCCGTGCACGAGGGCAAATCCGCGTTGGACCCGGAGATCGCCCGCAAAGTGATGGCCCAGGTCTCCGGCCGCAGCCTGTCCGACCCGGTGGAGCGCCCCACCGACCGGGAGCTGGAGGTGCTGGCCCTGGCCGCCCGGGGCTACACCAACAAAGCTATCGGCCTCCAGTTGGGCATCAGCGACCGCACCGTGCAGGGCCACCTGGCCAAGACCTTCGACAAGCTGCAGGCCTCCAGCCGCACCGAGGCGGTGATGCGGGCTGTCTCGGTGGGGTGGCTTCCCGCCGATCTGGGCCAGTTGCCTGAAGGGTGAAGCGGCCCACGCTCATCAAGGTTGCCAGGAGCGTAGCAAAGCAATCAGGTTGGCGACCTCTTCTGAAGCAAGAATCCCCCCAAAGCCATCCATGGCCGTGCCTCGCCGTCCTTCCAGGAGGAACGACACCAGGTCCTCATCGCTCCTGGACTGCACGAAGTTGTTGTCATTCAGATTCGGTCCGGTTCTCCCGGTCCCGCCCTCTCCGTGGCAGGCGGCGCAGTGGGTGGTGAACAGCTCACGGCCCATTTCCTCCGGCGGGAACAGGCTGACCAGCAGCGCTTCAGCCTCAAACAGCCGATTCTCCCTGATTAGCTCAACCGCCTGCTGGAGCTCAACCGCTTCGGGTTCTTCCGCCTGGGCTAACGCCGCCCCAAGGTGAAACGTGGCGTCGAGCGGGTCGAACTGCCGGACAGCATAGAGGGCACTGCTCACCCGCCGCACCACGCTGATGTCCGGCGGCACGGTCAGCCCATCCCGCCAGGCCCGGATGAGTGCGACCAGGTCGGCTATCTGCTCAGGGGACAGCACAGTTCCCCAAGTCGGCATGCCTTTGGCCGGCCGTCCGTTGGCAATCACGTCGCGGTACCAGCTATCCTCGAACTGCGAAAGGCGTTCCCGATCGTTGATCGCCGGCGCGATTTCCGTTCCGCTACCGCGCTGCCCGTGGCATACGAAGCAGGTGGTCTCAAACAACGTGGCCCCACGCACCGGATCGGGTAGGCGCTGCTCGACCACGATTTGGGGCGCAGTCGGCTCCCAGGCCCGGAGGTAGGAGACCAACTGATCGACCTGTTCGTCGGTGAATGGCCCGCCGAACACCTGACCCCAGGCGGGCATGTTGGTTCCCGGGACCCCGGTTCGTGTGAGGCTGAATAGGAGTTCATCCGGAGTGGTTCGGAGCAATTCACGCGAGTTGAGCGGCGGCCCCACCAGACCCTCACCTTGATCGCCATGGCAGGCGGCACAATTCTCCGTGTACAGGCCGGCGCCGGCCTCCACCGCCGCCTCCTGATCGGCGACCAGATTGGCCTGAATGCGAGCCGGCTCGCGCAGGATGTAGAACTGGAATGTCCCCAGGATGGCCAGGCCGAGGACCAGTCCTGCCGCGTAGAAGGGAGTGAAATCCTCTCGCCTGGGCATGTCCGCAGATCACCCTGCGTAGAAGACCTGAGCGAGGTCGAATTGCCCGCGCTGGGTCGGTTTGCCGGTGTCGATGATCAGCTTGCCGTCCTCCAGCCGCAACGGGAAGTAGTCAAGTGGACGTGGCGCCGGCCCTCCCGTGACCTCGCCCAGGCGATTGAACAGGGAACTGTGGCAAGGACAGTTGAACTGACCCTGCTCTGCTCGCCAGGGAACGGTGCATCCCAGGTGGGTGCAGCGCTGCCAAAGGGCCAATAGGCCCCCATCCTCAAGCCTGACGATGTAGCACCTGGCCTGCAGGATGTAGTTGACCGATCCCGACGTAAACTCCTCCAGGTTCCCAGCGACGACCTGCCCACCAAATCCGCCCTGCGGTGTAGACGGCTTGAGAAAACGCAGCAGCGCGATGCCCGCCTGACCGATCATCCCCGCCAGCGTCGCCATCCAGGCAAAGCCAATGAATTGTCGGCGTGTAATGCCAGTGCGCTCGATCGGTTGCCTAGCCATCCTGTCTCCACGGTTTCACAGGTCGCTCCACGGATGGTATCCCTCGGGCATCTCCCAGGGCCAAAACAGCTTGAATCCGGGCCCACGAAACAGAAACCCACTGATGGTGAAGACCACCGCCGATACAAACAACACCGTAAATACCGCCAGAATCAACTCGCCTCGGCTGGCCTTGAGCCGCCAGGACAGGAGCGCCGGCAGGGCGGCGATGAGCAGCAGCGTTACGCCGGGCACCAACCCCTGGCCGACCCACTGTGGCGCGATCGCACGCAGTAGTTCGCGGGCACTGAAGGTGTTATCGATCAGGATGTAGGCGGGCATCGCCACCAGCGTGTAGAACGCGGTCAAGACAACGATCCGCCCGCCCCGTGGGGAGGCAAACCAAGTCCCAACCCCCAGACGTGACCGGTCGAAGTAGGGCAGCGCCACCAGGAATCCGATCAGCAGGGTCGGCACGGCCACCCCTGCAAGCGTCGGGTGCATGTGCTCCAGCAATTCTTGCAGCCCGACGAAGTACCAGGGCGCCTTGGCCGGATCGGTGGTCACGAAGGGATTGGCGATCTCCTCCAGCGGCGCCTGCTTGAGCAGGGAGAAGAGGAAGACAGCCAGGGTGACTCCGAGCAGCAGCAGCCCCTCCCAGAGCAGCACCATGGGGAAGGAAAACTCGGTATCCTCTGGCCCGCGATCGACCATCGGGGTCTCGCCCCTCACCAGCTCCACCAAGGCAAAACTCTTGCTGGAGCCTTTGGGGAAGACTTCGTCTCCGCCCGCGCGCTCAGCCGACATCGCCCATGGTTCCTTCCGACTGATCGCGATCCGGATCGCTAATCGCCAGCCCACCGTCCTTGCGGACCCGCCAGACATGGACCGATACCAATGCGGTGATCAGCAGCGGTAGCACCGCGATGTGCAGTGTGTAGAAGCGGATCAGAGCGTTCTGTCCTACTTCCTGGCCACCGAGCATGAGCTCCCGCAGCGCCGGGCCCGCGCCTGGCGCGTACCCCGCGATGTTGGTCCCGACAGTGATGGCCCAAAACGCCAATTGGTCCCATGGCAGCAGGTAGCCCGTGAAGCTGGCTCCAAGAGTGAGCAGGAGCAGCACGACCCCGATGATCCAATTGAACTCCCGCGGCGGCTTGTAAGCACCAGTATAGAAAACCCGCAGCATGTGCAATACGACCGCCAGCACCATGGCGTGCGCCGACCAGCGATGCATATTGCGCGTGAACTGGCCCAGCGGGACAGAAAGCTGGATCTCCTTCATCGTGGTGTACGCGCGCTCGATGGAGGGGACGTAGTAGAACATCAACAAGACGCCGGTCCAGATCAGCACACCGAAGAGAATGGCCGAGATGATGCCAAGCCCGAAGGAATAAGACCAGCGCAGGCTCTTGCGGCTGACCTTGACCGGGTGGATATGAAAGAACAGGTTGCTCGTGATCGCCAGGGATCGATCGAGCGGATTATCCGGCCAACCATGCCGGAAGACGGACCGCCACACCTGGCTCTGAAAGAGACGGTCGAGCATCTTCGGTCGTGCCATCACCTTTCCTGTGAGCCGCGGGCAGGGAGGTGGGCCGGAACCGGCCCACCTCCCGAAGTGTTCTTCGCGCGCCGTCCCTGAGCACCCCTCTGGCTATCTCCACCCACGCTCACTGCGAGGGCAGCGTCTGGGCGAAGGCCAACAGATCGGCGATGTCGTCCAGGCTCCATCCCAGCGCCAGCCCTGAAGGCATCGGCGCTCCGGGCTGTCCGAAGGAGGCCTTGTGCATGAACTCCCAGGGGTTGTCCCGGGCGAGCGTGCCGACGAATTCCGGCTCCTCGGCGGTGCCGAAGTTCATCGTCCGGCCGTCGATGCCGTGGCAGATGGAGCAGGTTCCGTCCCACATGCCCTTGCCGGCCGCCGGATCGCCGACGACCGTCTTGTCGGGGTTGACGTAGGCCGAAACGGCGTAGGTCTCCTGCCTCAGGAAGGCGACCAGAGCTTGCATGGCAGCCTCACCCATGGCCGAGAAGTCGTGGTTGGGGTCGGCCGAGCCATTCAGCCGGGCGGCCACCTCTTCGGCTGTCATGTCCGAGGCCCCCAGCACGCCCTTGAAGCCGGTGAAGTGCGAGCCGGAGCCATAGGCGCCCTCCGCGCCGAGGTAGTCCCAACCATGACATTCCTTGCAGCGCCAGGTATCGACGCCCGAGCGCGTGTTGGTGGTCTGGGAGGCCCACAGCGGCTGGTCGCCCTCAGGTGCTTCCAGCTCGAGCACCTCCCACCAGTTGTCATAGAGCTTCCCTCCCTGGTTCAGGGAGGCATCCTGCGACAGGGTCTGGGCATAAGCCAACAGGTTGACCACCTCGGCGTCGCTCCAACGATTGACCACCGCCGAGGGCATCGGCCAGCCCGGTTGCCCGAAGCGGACCTTGTGCAGGAATTCCCAGGGGTTGTCCACTGCAACGGTGACCACATACTCCGGCTCTTCAATTCCATTGAAATTGATCGCCACGCCTTGAGGCCCGTGGCACAGCGCACATATATCCACAAACTGGCTCTCTCCCGCGGCGGGATCCCCGCGGGATGACTTGTCGGCATTGACGAAGGTGCTCGTGTCGATGAGGCCTTCCGAGAGGAACACGGCCAGATCGGTCAGGGACTGTTCGTCGAGCACTGCCGAGAAATCGTGCTCGGGGTTCGTGCTGCCCCGCAGGATCCCGAGCAACTCCGCCACCGGCATCCCGCTGCTGGAGCGAACGCCTGGGAATCCCGTGAAGTGCGAGCCGGAGCCATAGGCGCCGTCAGCCCCCAGATAGTCCCACCCGTGGCATTCCTTGCAGCGCCAGGTCTCGGCGCCGGTGCGCGTGTTGGTGCTTTGCGTCGCCCACAGCGGTTGATTGGTCGTGGGGGCTTCCATGGCGAAGTCGTGCCCCTCCTCGCCCTCCTCCTCGGATGCGAGCACCACCCACCAGGTATCGTAGAGTTTGCCTCCCCGAACCATGTCGCCGGCCAACGCCTCCGCTTGCTCGGTGACCTGTTCTTCTACCTGCTCAGCTTCAACCTCGGTGGGCTGGACGGTCGGTACTTCGGTCGCCGCCCCTCCACAGGCTGTCGTAAGGAATATGACAATCAGCGGACCAGCAACGACCCGAAGCGACTTCCCGTTCAGTTGGCGCATCTGACATCCTCCCACCCGTGTTCCTGAGACTTGCTGCATTTTCCGAGTATCGAGCCGCGCGCTCGCCGGATTGGCGGGTCAACTGCGCGACTGGTCGATTTCCTCAAACACCACTTCCTCCTCGAACTGGAAGGTCTCCATCCTGACAGCCTCGGTGGGGCAGCGGGCCGCGCACAGCCCGCAGCGGATGCAGCGGTCCGGATCGAGCAGCATGGCGCTGGCTGCCGGCCACTCGGCCCTTCGATGGCGGATGAGCGCGGCCAGGTGTTCATCGCCGGCCAGCGCTTCGGCCGGCACGAGTTTCAGGCAATCCATGGGGCAGACGTCCACACACCCGTTGCACAGGATGCAGAGTTCGCCATCGAAGACCGGGTTCAGACTGCAGATCAGGCAACGGCTGGCTTGCCGTTGCGCCGCCGAGGCCTCGAACCCGATCTCCACATGGGATACCCCGATACGGCGTTCAGCCGGCAACACGGGTGGATTCGTGCGTCTCCAGCGTAGGAAGTCGCGCAGTGGGCCAATGCGCGCATACTCCCTTCTGGCGACCGGGGTGAAGAACCCCTTGCGGACGGGGCGCGGCCGGACATGCTGCAGGTGGGCGTGAATTCCCCGGGCAGCTCGCTGCCCATCGGCGACGGCGTTAATGATCAGGCGTGGCCCGAAGGCGATGTCCCCACCGGCAAAGATGCCCGGGGCGGTCGTCATCAGCGTCTCCCGATCAACCTGCAGCGTCCCGCGCGGAGTGAGGTCCAGGCCATCCTCCGGCTTCACCCAGCTTAATTCGCCCATCTGACCGATGGCGACGATTACACTGTCACACTCCCAGGAACGCTCGGTGCCGGCGATGAGCTGCGGATTGAAGCGGCCGCGCTCGTCGAAGGCGCGGGCAACATCCAGGGTTTCGACCTGGAGCGGCGCGCCCTGGCCGCCCAGAATCCGCTTGGGTGCAAGGTGGGTGTGCATCAGCACGCCCTCTTTCTCGGCCTCCTCGACTTCGACCGGATCGGCCAGCATCTCGCGCCGATCCTCCACGACCAGGCAGCGCACCTCCTGTGTGGTCCCCAAACGGACTGCGGTGCGGGCCACATCGAGCGCCATTTCCAGGTCGCCGCCGGCCTCAGCTGGGTGTCCCAAGCGGGCAGCGGTTCGAGCGACGTCCATGGCCACATTGCCACCGCCCACCACCAGCACCCTGCGGCCAAGATCCAGGTTGTAGCCGCCCAGATTGACGTTGATCAGGAAGTCCACCGCCCGCAGGACGCCGTCCAGTTGTTCACCCTCGATGTTCAGCTTGCGGCTCTGGTAGGTTCCAATGGCAAGGAAGACGGCGTCAAAATCATCTCTCAGCTCCGCCAGGTTGAAGTCTCGTCCGAGTGCCTGATTCACCCTGAGCTCTGGCCCCAGGCTCAAGATGGCTTGGATTTCGAGGTCGATGAGCTCGCGCGGCAGGCGGTACTCCGGCACCCCCAGGCGCAGCATTCCGCCCGCCAGCGGCGCACTTTCGAAGAGGACTACTTCATGGCCCAGCAGAGCAAGGTCGTGGGCGCAGGAGAGCCCGGCCGGTCCGGCCCCGATGATCGCCACACGCTTCCCGGTTCGATCCCCACGCCTTCGCGAGGCGATCAGCCCACTGCGGCTGGTCGGAAAGTGAGTGTTGCCTAGGTCGAATGCGTTTGTTGGACCGACGTAGGCCGGCCAGGCCGTCGCCGGTGGTGTTTCTCCGGACTCGCTGAGATAAACGCCAAAGCGATCGTTCACAAAGCGTTTAAGCGCCCGGATGGCGATGGGCGCGTCAATCTTCCCCCGCCGGCACGCCGCTTCGCAGGGTGCGCCACAGACCCAACCGCAAGTGGAGGCGAAGGGATTCGTCTCGCGGGCGATCAGGTATGCACGCTCGTACTCCCCGCAGGCGATGGCATTCACGTAGGCTCGCCCGTCCGTGCGCACCGGACAGGCGAACTGGCAGGCAACCGTCTGCTGGTAGAAGTTCAGGTCAGGAAGGAAGGCGCGGTATGCGGCCATGCGGGAGGCTTGTCGCCCACGGCCATTGTAGGGAATGAAGGTCTAGATTGGGTCTAGATGAAGTGTGGGTTGGGTGCGGGTCACTCAAGGCGATATCCGAACCCACGCTCCGTAAGGATGTGCCGAGGATTTCCGGGGTCGGCCTCGATCTTCTTGCGCAGCGACCAGATGAAGTGTTTCACATGACTGATCTCACCCGCATACTCGGGCCCCCAGACCTGGCGCAGCAGGTGTTCGGAGGGCACGGAACGACCTGGCGTGCGGGCCAGGGTTTCAAGCAGGTGATACTCGGTCGGGGTGAGGTCCACGGCGCTGCCTTGTGCCATCACCCTGTGCTGATCGAAATCGATGGCGAGGTCGCTGCGGGTGATGTGGGCCGGGGCTCTCTCGCTCACGCCTCCCCGCGCCAGCACTGCACCGACCCGGGCCGCCAATTCAGCGAAGGAGAAGGGCTTGGTGACATAGTCATCCACCCCCAGGTGGAAACCGTGCAACTTGTCGATCTCCTCCCCTTTGGCAGTGAGCATGATGATCGGAACCCCTGAGACCTGACGCAGTTCCTGGCAGACCTCCCAGCCATCCATGCCGGGCATCATTACGTCCAATACCACCAGGTCGGGCAAGGCCTCCACGGCCAGGCGCAGGCCGCTCCGGCCGTCCGCCGCGACCAGTGGGGAATAGCCGGCGGTCCTCAGATGGCCTGCCAGCAGCTCGAGCAGGGTGGAATCGTCATCGATAAGTAGGATTGTGGCTTCTCGCATCTTCATCCTGCCAGACCGGCAGCGCCAGCGAAAACACCGCTCCGCCCTCCGGATGATTCTCGACCCACACCCGCCCTCCCTGCGCCTCGGCCAACAAGCGGCAGACATATAGCCCCAGGCCGTATCCATAGGCGGTCTGAGAATCGCTGCCGTCGGAACGGTAGAACTTCTCGAAGACCCGCGACAAATCACCCTGCTTCAGCCCCGGACCGTGGTCGCGCATAGAAACCACGACCTCGGATTGGTCAGCCCGGAGATCGACCACGATATCCGCCCCGGGCGGGGAGTATTTATCGGCATTGTCCAGGAAGTTGGCCAGAATCTCGGCGGCTCGATCCCGATCTGCGAAGACCAGCGGCAATCCAGGCTTGGTAGGAAGCTGCACGTGTCTCTCGGACAATCGGGCCTCGGCCTGCCCCAGGACTTGCTCGATGACCGGGAAGATTGATAGTGGCTCCTGATCCAAGACCAGCTCGCCCGCCTCGATCCGGGCTGCACTCAACACGTCACCGACTAGGTGATCCAGTCGCTCGACCTGCTGGTTGAGCACCACAAACATGCGCCCGCAAGTTGAATTCACCGCCGAACAGCCAGACTGCATTCGGCTGACCGCCCCCGCCATGTTGGTCAACGGGGCACGGATCTGGTGTGTGACCAACGAGACGAATTCCGAGCGCATCTGGTCCAATCGCTGCAATTGCAGGTTGGCGCCCGCCAGCTCATCGACCTTCTGCCCCAGCTGGCCCGTTCGCTCCGCGACCTCTTTGTTCAGGCCCTCGTATGTGCGCCTGATTTCCTCTTCCCGCTTCCTGTGGCTGGTCACGTCCCGGAGCACAAGCGACATGCCCTGCCAGCGGTGATCGGGGTTTCGCAGGGCGGACGCCGTCAGCGAGACTAAGAGAGTGCCCCCTTCACTATCGTGGGCGGTGGTCTCGTGGCCGAACACCTGCCCGGCCTGCGCCACATTCTCCAGCAACCAGCGGCACTCCAGCTCTCCCCCGCCACTGCTTCCGAGCAGATCGCTGAGCGGGCGACCCCGGATCTCGTCTTGCCGGTATCCCAGAAGCCTTTCGGCGCCTCGGTTCCAGGTCACCATTCGACCCCGGTCGTCGGTGCTCACGATAGCCTCGCCCGAGGTCTCCACAATGGCGGCCAGCCGGCGCGCTTCGGAGTCGCGCCCGAGGCGGGCATCCGCCGCCGTCTGTAGGAACCACCCGGCGAGCGCAGGCAGCGCTAACCACAGCAACAACCCTGCCAGCGCATAGGCCACAATCACGAATCCAGCCTGAACATCTGCGCCGTAATTCTTCAGTGCCACGCGACTGGCCAGTGCGTGCGCGACTCCCAGCGATGCCACGAAGATTGGCAATAACCAGCGAAAGTGACTCAGCTTTCGATTCAGTGGACGCGAGGCCTGATCCATGGTTCCACCCCCTTGCGCAAGGGACAGATGCGTGGGATAGCAGAGGAATCCGGTCTGATGGGTCGATTATATGCGCTAAGCGGGCCGGCGGGGCACGGGACCCCTGACTATGGCCAGGATATCACCTACAATGAATGCCGCGTGGGGAGTGCCCGGTATGTTGCCAGTTCATTTGCGCCAGTTACCCCAAGCATGAAGCTGCGCGTCGGTGGGCTGCATCTGCAATTGCTCGCGCTGATCGTCCTCCCATTCAGCCTGATCCTGCTGGCAGTGGCGCTCACCGGCATCAGTGTGCATCAAGGGGCGATGCGCCAGCTGGTCGCCGAGCGCGATGAGCGCTCCGCCCGGGCGGCCGCCGCGGCCATCTCGGAGCAACTGCACCATCGCCAGGCAGCCGTGCGCGGGCTGGCGCTGAGCGTTCAAGAATCGGCCTCGCCCGAGCGAGCGCTGCAGGACGCCGAGTTTCTTTTCCCCGACTTCGACGGCGGTCTGGCCATCACCGACCGACAGGGGGTGGTCCTAAGCAGTTCTGCCCCGGGGGTCGACTGGGCCGGCCGTCCGCTGCACCCCTGGATCGATACGCTCATGGACGATCGCGGCGATTTCTCCAGCCCATTCGTGGAGGGGGGCGAGAGTATGGTGATGGTCGGATCACCGGCGGACCAGGTGCTGGTGCTGGGGGCATTCTCGATCCGTTCCCTGCTGCAGGCGGCGCAGCTCAGCACCATGGTTTCCTCGGGCGATAGCAGTGCCTACCTGGTGGACTCATCCGGGGTCTTGCTCGCCGGCGTGGGGAATTCCCCGCCCGAACAGGACTTGCTGGCACATCCCGGGGTGCGGGCGGCATTGCGGGGCGAGATCGGATCGCACTACCTGGAGGCCGCCGATGGGGAACATGTGGTGGCCTTCAGCCAGGTGCAGCCCACCGGATGGGCGCTGATCGTCGAGGAACCCTGGGCCAGCGTGGCCAGCCCCATGTTGGAGATCTCGCTGGCCGCCCCGCTCATCCTGATCCCGGCCCTGCTGCTCACGCTGGTGGCGCTGTGGTTTGGCGCTCGCCAGGTCATTCAGCCGCTGCGCCGGCTGCAACAGCAAGCACAGGATCTGACCGACTCCCGATACGACCGAGTGGGAGAGCCGGTCGGAGGGATCGCCGAGATCCAGCAACTTCAGACCACTCTGACGGACATGGCCCAGGGGATTCGCTCCGCCCACGAAGCGCTGCAAAGCTACATCGGCTCCATTACCTTGGCCCAGGAGGAGGAGCGGCGCAGGCTGGCCCGCGAGCTGCACGATGCGACCATTCAAGACCTGATCGCCTTGGACCACCGCATCCAGCTGATCCAGCAGCAGACCCAATCGGCAACTACGGAGGGGCCCGACCCGTTGGCGGGACTGCGGCCGGATATTGGTCGCTCCATCCAGGAGCTGCGCCGCCTGACCGGGGCGCTGCGGCCGATCTTCCTGGAAGACCTTGGGCTGGTGCCGGCACTTGAGATGCTGGTCAAGGATGCGCGGCGGGATCTGGGGGTGGAGGGGAGCTTTCAGTTGGACGGCCAGCCGCGCCGGCTGGGCCCGGAGGCAGAGCTGGCCATCTTCCGCATCGTCCAGGAGGCACTGAACAACGTGGGCCGCCATGCCGAGGCCGGGTATGCCACAGTGCGACTGACTTTCGACCGGGGGACCGTTCGGGTGCAAGTCGAGGACCAGGGCAAGGGCTTTGAGCCTCCGGCGAGAATCACCGAGTTGGCCACGGGAGGACATTACGGCCTGCTGGGCATGCACGAACGTGCTCAGCTGGTAGGGGCCCAGCTGAGCCTGGATACTGCCCCGGGTGCCGGCACCCGGATCTCGGTGGAACTGCCGCTGCGGCCCTAGGGCGTGCACAAGCGGTTCCCGGCCGCGTCCCGTCACTTTCAGGCGGAGATGCCCGCCGAATTGCCTATCCGGCTCGCAGTCAGATACCCCTCGGCCGCCCAGTCGGCCGCGCGTACAATCAGGGCGGAGTAGATGATGGAAGGCCAGGGATCGTTGCTGGTGGACTGTGGCAG
>Ga0214473_10006444_pt1 | contig 14016 bp, 11 predicted proteins | sample RVTome_7_FD_203509 | JGI IMG/M metagenome (GOLD analysis project Ga0214473, IMG submission 203509) | Soil microbial communities from uranium-contaminated site in the Upper Colorado River Basin, Wyoming, United States - RVT98D197 | ecosystem: Environmental > Terrestrial > Soil > Contaminated >... | reverse complement strand
AGAATTATTTGCGTTTCCATTTGAGTTCCTTGTGACGAGTTACAAAGCCAACCAAAGTGATTACAGTTATTCGGATAAAACATTTCTGATTGCCGATTATGCAATCTCGTATGCACCTTCTGCAGCTGTTTATGCAGAGGAAGTGCAAAACCAATTAAGTAATAATAATAAGGTGTTGATTGTCGGTGACCCTTCTATCGATAACCAATCACAGGAAATTGCTGAGCGAAGAGGTTTGCTCGAAGAATCAATCAGTTCACCCAGAAGCTTTACACTCCTTCCGCTGAGGTATTCCAGCGACGAAGTGAATATGATTGGTACGATTATGAAGGCAGATAATGTATTTTTGAAAAAGGATGCAACAGAGACCAACTTTAAAGAAAATGCGGAACTTAGTAAGGTTATTCATTTATCAACACACTCCTTACTTTACAAGAAACAACCATTAATTTTCTTTTCAAATTTTTACGACCCTGAAAATGATGGTTTCCTGGAGGCTTCAGAAATAGTGCAGCTCAAATTAAATTCTGATTTAGTTGTGTTAAGCTCATGCAGCTCCGGACTTGGCAAGCTTGATGAATCTGAAGGAATTATTGGAATGACAAAAGCTTTCTTTGACGCGGGAACAAAAAGTATTATTGTTTCTTTGTGGGAAGTAAATGATAAGTACACATCCAAGCTAATGACCATGTTCTATCAAAAGCTTAGCGAAGGATTCGATAAGTCTGAAGCTTTAAGGCAGGCAAAAATAGAATTCATTAAAACTCAATCCCCAAATCCATATTTTTGGGCAGCATTTGTACTTTCCGGTAATACTTCTAAACTTAAGCTCGAATCTCCTTCAGCATTTTCGCCCTACATCACAGTTGTATTATTATCACTTCTGATTGCAATTTCAGTTTATATATTCAACAGAAGAAAGAAGCAATTAAAAATTTTCTAATATCCTCTCGTAAATATTTTTACCACATCAGCTTTAATCATTAGCCTCACCAAATCACTGAACTTAGTTTTGGCTTTCCAGCCCAAAAGTTTATTTGCTTTCGATGGATCACCTATTAAAAGATCAACTTCTGTTGGGCGATAATAGTTTGGATCAATTGTAACTACGGTATCGCCTTTTTTAATGGCTTTACCAAAACTGTGACGGTATTGTGATGATTTATTCTTCACATCTAATAATTTTTCTGCTTTGTCGTGATCAATGTTCTTAATCAGGCCTTTTTCCAATTCACCTTTTCCTGTCCATTCAAGATCAATGCCAATTTCCTGAAAAGTCAACTCAACAAATTCTCTTACGGTATGAGTCTCACCAGTTGCGAGTACAAAATCCTCAGCTTTCTTGTACTGCAGAATTTTCCACATACCCTCACAGTATTCCGGAGCAAAACCCCAGTCACGTTTTGCATCAAGATTACCAAGAGATAAAGTTTTTTGTAATCCGGCAGCAATGGCAGAAGCAGCGCGAGTTATTTTTCTTGTTACAAAAGTTTCACCTCTCCGAGGTGACTCATGATTAAATAAAATACCATTGCACGCAAATATATCGTATGCCTCTCGATAGTTAACAATTATCCAGTAACCATAAAGCTTGGCAACACCGTAAGGCGATCTCGGGTAAAACGGAGTTTTTTCTGTTTGAGGAACTTCCTGAACTTTTCCAAAAAGTTCACTTGTTGATGCTTGATAAAATTTAACCCTCTTCAACCCAACTTCTCTAATTGCATCAAGAAATCGGAGCGTACCTAATGCATCAACCTGCGCAGTATAATCCGGTATTTCAAATGAAACTTTAACATGGCTCTGTGCAGCAAGATTATAAATTTCGTCAGGTTCGATTTTTTCAAGCAAACGATTGAGATTGCTCGTATCAACAAGATCGCCGTAATGAAGAAATAACTTTTTATTAAGAACACTTTTATCGGCATATAAATGTTCAATTCGTCCTGTATTAAATGAACTGCTTTTTCTCAATATACCATGAACCTCGTAACCTTTTTTTAGAAGAATCTCAATGAGATAACTTCCGTCTTGGCCTGTAATTCCAGTTATTATTGCTTTTTTCATAATTCCATTCAAAATTTCCGCCAAAGACGGAACAGCCTCCGGCTTGAAAAATAAAGAAATAGGTTATTATTTAGTTATACTTTGAGTTTATGATATCTAAAACTAACAAAATCTTTCTACTTTTAACATTTTACTTCTGACTTGACACAAACCATTTATACGCTTTTTCAATTCCTTCGTATAATTCTGTTTTAGCCTTCCAGCCGAGCGCATTGATTCTGGAAACATCCAACAATTTCCTTGGAGTTCCATCAGGTTTTGTTGAATCATAAACTATTTCACCTTTAAACCCGACAATTTCGGATATCATTTTTGCAAGCTCTGCGATCGTTAAATCTTTTCCTGTCCCAATGTTGAGAAAAGACAAATTATGATCATATAAATCTTTTGCATCAACTTTTTCCATTAAGTAACAAAGACCTTCAGCCAAATCATCAACATACATGAATTCGCGCAAAGGTTTTCCTGTTCCCCAGATTGTTACAGAACGCTGCCCATTTATCTTTGCTTCATGAAACTTGCGTAACAACGCAGGTAATACATGCGAAGTGTTAAGATCAAAGTTATCTTTTGGTCCGTATAGATTGGTTGGCATGATTGAATAATAATTGCAGCCATACTGCTTGTAATAATTTTCGCAAAGCTTAATACCTGAAATTTTTGCAATTGCATAAGGTTCATTTGTGTATTCCAGATAATCCGATAATAAATATTCTTCCTTCAACGGCTGATTTGCAAGCTTAGGATAGATACATGAACTCCCTAAAAATATAAGCTTTTCCACTTTATTAAGGTAGGATGAATGAATCAAATTTGATTCAATCATTAAATTGTCATAGATGAATTGAGCACGGTAAGTATTGTTTGCTTGAATTCCACCGACTCGTGCAGCAGCTACAATGACAATTTCCGGTTTCTCCTCATAAAAAAATTCTTCAACTTTTTCCTGCCTGATTAAATCAAGCTGCTCCATTGATCGGAAAACAATATTGTCATATCCGCTCTTCTCCAGACTCTGTCTGATGGCCGAACCAACCATACCGGAATGCCCGGCTAAATAGATTTTTTTCTTTAGGTATTTCAATGCTTTCATAAATAAAAACCCCGGTCAGTGTTTCTTAAAAAATTCATTTATCATATCAACAACATAAGTAATTTGTTCGTGAGTTAATTCAGGGTATATCGGTAAGGCAATAGACGTATTCGCCGCCTGTTCGGAAAATGGGAAATCCCCTAATTTATAATTCAAATAGGAGAAGCATTCTTGCATGTGGAAAGGAATGGGATAATAAATTTCAGTACTAACTTCTTTCTCCGCCAGGAATTTTCTCAGCTCATCTCTTTTTTCCACTCTTATTATGTACTGGTTATAAATATGATAATTTTTAACAAGATTGGCTTTATAATTATAAACAGCTTTTGGTAAAAGAACTTTACTTATATTATCAAAATTTCTTTTACCCTCTTCGGCAGCTAACCCTCTCTCAACAAAAAGCTTAGTGTACGATGCGGCATTATTTCTCCGTTTTTCCGACCACGAATTCAAATGCGGCAGTTTAATATTAATAATTGCAGCTTGCAAAGCATCTAATCTGAAATTGCCTCCAATGATTTTGTGATAGTATTTTGGTTCACCACCATGCACTCGAAGTATTTTTAATCTTTCTCCAAGATAATCATCATTAGTTGTTACAAGTCCGCCGTCACCAAAGCACCCAAGATTTTTACTCGGGAAAAATGAAAAGCATCCAATATCGCCAATAGTACCGACACATTTACCATCTTTATATTGAACACCGATCGCTTGAGCAGCATCTTCTATTACTTTTATGTTTCTTTTCCGAGCGATAGTCATTATCTCATCCATCTCGCAGCTTTGCCCGAAAAGATGTACCGGAATAATTGCTTTCGATTTAGGTGTAATCTTTTTTTCAACTTCAGCAGGATCAATATTAAAAGTAACAGGGTCACAATCAACAAGAACAGGAATTGCATTCAATCGGGCAACAACTCCGGCTGTTGCAAAGAACGAAAAAGTTGGTACAATAACTTCATCACCCGGTTTGATATCAATTGCCATCAAAGCAATCAGTAGTGCATCTGTACCGGAAGAAACTCCAAGTGCATGTTTACTCCCAAGGTAGTCGCTAAATGATTTTTCCATTTTATCTACTTCGGGACCAAGAATAAAATACTGGGATTCAGCAACTCGAATTAAAGTTTCATCAATTTCCTTTTTAAGAGACTGGTATTGAGGTTTCAAATCCAACAGAGGAACTTTCATTAAAGTCTTTCTTTTTTATTTGATAAAATTAAAGATTATAGCAGAAAAAAAATATATTCATTTATCGGAGTTCAAATGACAAGAATTACTTAACAAATAAACTCGATATGAAAATAACAATAATAGAGGGCCTGTTATATTAAAATGTAAAATGAGTTTCAATTTCTTTTAAGTATTTTGCGTTCATGTCCTTATCTGAAACGATCGGATTTTCAATCCCCCATTTTATTATTAGATCGGGGTCATCAAACCTAATACTTCTTTCGTGCTCCTTGCTGTAAAACTCGGAACATTTATATTGAAATATCACTTCATCGGATAAAACAGCAAAACCATGAGCAAATCCTGCTGGAATAAATATCTGAGTATGGTTTTTTTCTGAGAGTTCAACTGCGAGATGCTTACCAAATGTCGGAGACCCAAACCGTATATCCACAGCAACATCAAGAACACATCCTTTAATCACGTGACAGAGTTTTGCCTGAGCTTTGGGAGGAATTTGGTAATGCAGCCCTCTAAGAGTTCCTTTTTTTGAAACCGATATATTATCCTGAACGAAATCTACGCTAATGCCTTGATCTTTATAGCGCTCAGAGTTAAAAGTCTCAGCAAAATAGCCTCTGCTGTCTGTATAGACATCAATCTCAATTACTAAAATCCCTTTTATTTTTGATTCTGTAACTTTCATTGTATTAATAACATTTAGTTGGAATGTAAATCATAATAATTTGTTATGATTGATCAAGATCTTAACAAATCATGACCATCATTACAATCAGTGTGCCAATAGTCTTTATCCTCAAATACCCAATTTGAAACTATAAAATTTAAAACCCGTAACCAAAAGATAATCCGAAGGTAGAATTTTTACCATTCTGGTAATCAGGGGTTCTTAAGGTGTTTTCATCGGAAATGTCTGTATAAGTGAAGTCAATTTCTCCGAATAAGTTGTGAAGGAATTCATATTTAAGAACGAATCCAATATTAGTCATTCTTAGCTTATCGCCATAGAGAAATTTCGGATAGGGTAACCTATATTGCTCTTCCGGCAGTTCTTTTTGACCTTTGCGTATATGCTCACCCCAAATTTTTAATCGCAATCCTCGTAAAAAAGAATGTTTAAACTCTGCATAAAATTGATCAGCATTACTGCCAATCCAATGACCTAATTGATAACCATGACTTGTAAAAAGCTGTGCATCATTTGAGTTCAAATAAACAAAGGGATTTAATCGAGAGTACTCAAAGCTTAATTCGGAATTCTTCAGTATTGGATCGATAAAACTCACTCCTGTTGTAATTCCAATTGACGACAGATTTGTACCTTTAAGTAAATTAGTGATTGATAACTCATCAATAAAAACTGTTGTGTACAACTTGGATCTAAGCTCAGTATTCTTGTAGACCACATTGAAAAACAGTTGTGCATTATCGCATGTGTTGCTGCTGTTTGATAAATAATGATCGACCGCCCTGAAAAATAATACGGGAACAAAGTAAGCAAACTCAAGCCTATCACTGTAAACCATTGACTCGCCAATTGAAATAGAAAGGTTGCTTAAAGGATAAACTGATACTATGTGTGCAGCAATAAATTTTTCCCTTTGCGAATAGCTGTCTCTATCCTTTACCAGGGTTGTGCGTATGGTTGAGGAATCAATCAAACCGGAATGAAGCCAGCCATGAAAGTAGACGAATTTTAACCAATTCACCGGAGTAAACTCAAATTTAACAAAAGGAAATGACGGGGCTTTATTGCTTAGAATTAATCTCCCACTTATACCGCTCCCCCATTCAATGTATTCTTTACCTACTGATATATTTCCATTTTTCCATGAGTATGAAACCAATCCTTGCACATCAACGTACTCAATTGTCCCGGGATTATTTTTTGAAAGATTAAAACCCGGCTCAGTTGAAAATATTTTGGCTTTATCTATTCTGTCGCCGCGTTCCTCATTATCTCTTAAATAAAATTTGAAACCCCAATTATTGTTGACATATCCGTAAAACTGCAATCCATTCCATCTATGTGTCTGTATTTCATCAAAACGATTTTTAATTTCAAACCCGAGAATAGGATCCATATTAAGTGTAAAGTCCTCATTTCCAAATAAAAAGAATCTAAAGCCCGTTAAATCATCAAACTGGAAGAATTGAGGTTCTTCATTTAGTTTGACTACTCCTTTCAAGGCAAGTTCCAGTGCATACTCTTTTTTGTAATATTCAACTTCCTCCCATTCTAATACGGTCAGTTTATCTTTTTGATTTGCTGCTTCTATTAATTTAACAGCTAACTCAGTGCGGGATAAAGGTTTTAACTCATCGTTAAATTCTATCACACCTTTTAGGGAAAGGCGATTTAATAAATCATAAATAGACGAAGATGACGGTTCAAATACTACTTGCGGTAAAATTGTAGTAATTCCCAGAATAAGTATAAGGAGCAGGTTTTTTTTCATGAAATTTTAGTGCCTGAATAGCAGAACAGATAAAATAATCAGCGGAATGATGAATGATAAATAATAGAGAGGAGTTTGAAATTTTGTTTTAACTGCTGTTATCACTTTGTAAAAAATGTAAAGCAAAAAACTATTAAACATTATTAGATTAGTATTTACTATTTGACTGTTGGGAAGTAAACTTGATGATACACTAAGAAGAATGATGAAAACTAAAATTATTAAATCAATACCGGTAAGAAAGGTTACTTTCTTCTGTAAGATTCGTTCTCTGAAAAATAAGAAAAATGCTACAACAGGAAGAACTATAAGCATCAATAACTGCCTTGGACTAACGAGGCTAAAAATGTTTAAGGTATTTTGTATAGTCTCAGAGTAATTACTATATAACAAGAACACAATCAGATTAATAAAAACTAAAATGTCATTGAGATACCTATCCCGATGATAATTAATAACGCTGAACATTAAAAGCACTGCCATGAAAGTCATTGATAACAAAATAAAATAGTTGTTTATGCTGGATTTTATGGGTACTAATCCAATAAAAATAGCAGCCAAAATCAACGATATTATGGGGAGGAGAATTTTTATGAACAATGTAATAAACACTTCCGGAATTTTTGTGTAGATATTACGGAAGAACAATGAATGAACTTTTTGCTGAATTTTATCTAGAATTTTGTTGACGAACAAAAACGGAATCGCGATAATAACAAACATTATGATTCCGCCAACCTCTGAACTCCGGATATAATAAATTGAGGCTGCCGCAAATAAAATTGAAAAACCCTGTAGAATGAATACCGTAACCTTGTGCCTTATTTTCATTCCGAAGAGAATATGATGCATATGACTTTTATCAGGCAGGAATAGATTTTTTTTACCTACAAGTCTTATAACCATTACTTTTAATGTATCTAGTATTGGAACTCCGAGTAGAATTACTGGAAACGTAAGATCAAGTATCGGTTTATGTACTTTAAGAGAGGCCAAAATAGCAGCTGAAACTAAAAAGAAACCTAATGACTGCGAACCGGTATCCCCAAGAAATATCCTTGCCGGGTATGCATTGAATTTTAAAAAGCCAATCAGCGAACCCATTAGGCTAAAGGACAATATCATAAGAAATTTATCGTGGTAATAATATCCCATTACACAAGTAACACTTACTACAAGCAGAGAATAACCGCTCGCCAAACCATCCAGGCCGTCTAATAGATTAATTGAATTTATTCCACCGACAATTAATAACACTAGTATAAAAAGACTGAATGGAAATGGCAGGTAAATACCAAATAGGTATATTGATGAGAAGAAAGGTGTTAAAAAATAGACTAAAAATATTGCTGCTATAAATTGAAAAAGAAATTTTTTACTCCAATTCACACCTATTATATCATCAACAATCCCCAAACCTACTATAACAAGAGAAGCAATTACAAAGTATCTTATTGAGTTTAAGTCACCATAAGAATTTATAATCCAAATCATCGCCATGAAGTAAATGATTACCCCCCCCATTCGGGGAACCGTGTTCTCATTTATTCTTCGATTTCTATCCGGATAATCAGTTACTTTTAATCTTGTTAAAAAATCAACAAGATTAGGAGTAAAAAATAACGTGATCAAAAGACTGGTAAAGAAAACCACTAAATATAGCATGTAGTAATATTCAAAAATTATTTCACTTAATAAATAGCTGGGGAAGCTTTGTAAAATTCTTCCTCAATAAAATTGGCAGAACATTTGAGTATCCATTCTTTTTCAATGCAAGATAATCTTCATAACTCTTCCTTAAGATGTTAACGAAGTTTTTGTTGCTCTTTCCTCCCGTTCTCATTTTGACAAATACCTCCGGTAAGTAAGCAGTGGATATTTTATGCCTGCCTAAAAATCTTAAAATCAAATCGTAATCCGAAGCAATTTTAAAGGAGGTATCATATAATCCGTATATATCATAAATTTCTTTTTTCACAAAAAAAGCAGGATGGGGCGGCATCCAGCCAATCTTTAATGATGTATTTGTAAAGTCGCCGGCTTTCCAATAACGAAATATTTTATTCACATTATCTTTATCCACATATAGAAGATCGCCATAAACGCTATCGGATTTTTTCTCTTCAAATACATTTGCCACTTTTGCCAAAACATTTTCGTTAGAATAAACATCATCCGAATGAAGCAAACCGATAACATCGCCTGCAGCAATCTTTATACCTTTGTTAAGCGCATCATAAATTCCCTTATCCGGTTCGCTAACCAACTTAAAATCTTGTCGACGTAAGGCGGATTTAATTGTGTCTATGCTTCCATCTGTAGAACCGCCATCGATAACAATATGTTCAACATCGACATGGGTTTGCGCAGCTACCGATTTAAGACATTCTTCTATTGTATCCTTAGAATTATATACGGCTGTTATAATCGATAGTTTCAAGTAACTTGTATGCAGTTGGTTTTTAACGAACTATAAAATATTTCTTTACAGTTAAGCAGCTTAAGCTAACGGTGCACTGTTATACACGTAAACTAAAAAATATTAGTCTACTGTTCTTTTTTTAATGGGCACAGCAGGATTTCCCTGGTAGATTGTACATGAATCGGCATCTTTCGTTAGCACCGAACCAGAGGTAAGTATTGAGTGACTTAGCATAGTTACACCAGGACACACAATTGCTTTTGCTCCAACCCACACTCCTTCATCCAGATTAATATCTTTAATAATTAGATCGAATGTATTTTTCTTATAGTTATGGCTGCCGCACAAAAGCATTGCTCCCTGTGAAATACAAACATTATTTGCGATCTTGACTTTGCCCAGATTATCAATCCACACTTCCTCACCAATCCAAACGTTGTCACCGATCTCTAAAAACCATGGGTACTTAATATTAACGCCAGGTTTTATTACAACTCCTTTGCCGACTTTGGCACCAAAGAAACGAAGAGTTAATATCTTTAGTGCGTTCGGCCACGGCACAGCCGACTTAAACAAAAACAAGTTTTTAAAGTACCAGATAAACCTCTTTAACAAATTACCGGGTTCGTACCAGGAATTGTCGAAAGCTGAAAGATCGGTCTTATTATTCATAGCTTAATACCATAATGTTTTAAAATCACTTCGGGAATCGTTTTATTTTCTTTTCTTGCTCTTCTTTCGATGTCATAAACTTTTGAATCTATCAGAAATCGAAACCAAAATCCTTGCAGGAAATGAAAAATCAAACCCTCTTTTCCATCCAAAAATCCTAAACGAAGAAAATACCTTTGAATGAAGTAAAGAAAGGGCCTAATGAACATAGGGAATTTTTCGTATAAACTTTTTAATGCTCGTCTACGTTGAATAGCATGCCCAAAAATATTTGAAGCCAAGATTTCATCATTTTCACCTGCGGTTAATTGATAAATAGCTTCAAGAGTTGACCATTTATTATGCCGTTCCGTAAAATTTATTAAAGAGTCCGTAATGATATCTACTATCTCGCCTTTTAATTTCAACAGATTACCTTTAACTAAAAAGTGCTGATCATAAAGTTTTTCTTCACACTTACCGAATCCTTTTCGGAAGAAGTTTGCATGATAAGTTGGGAAATGTCCACCGTGCTTAATCCACTTACCCATAAATATTGTTTTACGGCTGATGAGTATACCATTGATGTCTGAAGGGATACCTTTGTGGAATAAAATTATTAACTCATCCTTTAGTTTAGAATTTACCCGGTGATCGGCATCTAGGTTTAATATCCACTCATTCTTAATGGGCAGATTTTCCAGCGCCCAGTTTCTTTGCTTTGAGTAATTTTCAAATGTATGAGAAAAGATTTTATCGGTGTATTGTGTTGCTATTTCGATTGTCTTATCTGTTGAACCGGAATCAATTATAAAGATTTCCGTACAAAGTGCCTTTATGCTCTCAAGACATTCAGTTAAATTATTTTCTTCGTTTAATGTAAGAATTATTCCAGTAATTGGTAGTTTAGACATTGGTAATATTTTTTAGTATGATTCTTTCAATTTGATCTTTAAATGATGAAGCAATTTTATCACAGTCAAAATTTTCTTCAACATATCTAGCTCCCCTACGCCCCATCTCTTCATAATTTGAGCTTAATATTTCTTTAATTGCTTCTGCAAATTTTCGAGGAGTATTATCAACCCATTTACCGCAATTATATTTTTCCACTTCTTCCCATGGTGTATTTTTACTTGCAACAATTGGCGTTCCTGCCGCAAACGCTTCGGCGTATACCATTCCAAAGTTTTCATAGTATGAAGATAAAGCAAACACATCCGCATTACTCAAGAAGTTTACTTTTTCTTCGCCTGCAATATGACCGATAAAATAAATCCTGTTAGTAAGCTTTTTTTCATTTATCAGTTTTTCCAGTTCTTTTTTTTGACCAAAATCTTCACCCGCAATGAGCAAAAGCAAATCATGATTTTGTTTTATCAAATTATCAAAGGCATCTATTAAAATATCAAATCCTTTTATTTTATGAAGCCGACCCATTGAAACGATAATTCTCTTTTCTTTACATTCTGTCTTGGCATATTTATTAAAGAAAGACCTATCCTTTAATTTATTTTGATTAGGAAAATCACCTAAGTTAATTCCATTAGGAACGACAAATGTTTGTGCAGAGGGAAATAATTCAAGAATATCTCTTTTTTCTTCGAATGAGGTTAAATGCCAATAGAGTTTATTAATAATGGGTTTAATGAAGACCTTCAGCCACAATTTTTTAAATCTGCTGCCTGATTTTAATGACCATTCACCCAACTGTCCATGCGGTGATATTATTAGAGGTTTACTAAAAAGCCTGCAAAAAATTATTGAAAGTGGCGTCGGCGGGGAAAACACAGAAACTAGATAGACCAGGTCAGTTTCTTTAATATCCTTCCAAAGATTTAATGCCATAGAAAGTGAAGCACCTTTTGAATTCAAAGCAGAGTAATATTTAACATGCAGCTCATTTTCTAATAAATGAAATATTCCTGGTTTAAGTTTTACTTTTTCTTTTCCGTTCGCATTTGTGGTTACAACTTTAATGTCAACCTGTTGTTTCATTAACCCTTTCGCCAAATTGAAAACTGAATATATGGGTCCGCCGTAATATGTTGCTGGATGGAATGAAGGAGAGACAAAGAGGATTTTCATCCGTTATTAAATTGGTTTTATTTTTTGAAGGTAATGTATTGAAGAAGAATAAGCATTGGGAACAGCCGAATCCACTCGACAAATATTGTGTTAACGGCACTGTCAATTAATACTACCGAAGAAAGTAACCCGATAAAAATAATTAGGCCACCCGACCCCAATTCAATAAACCGAAATAAAGCATTTTGCATAACTCCGAAGATGAAGAAAATAACGATTATGAGAAAATTTCCCCCGGCAAAGTACAAAAAACCAAATGGAGACATCGCTGTTGAAGAATAATAATTCCGCCCATATACTTTCTGAGTAAACCATAACCCAATATTTTCCAAAGGTTTATCAACCCAAATGAACCTCGGTAGTACAGCTTGCAGTGGAATTGAAAATAATCTATTTGAAAAATCAGGATCGTTTCTGTTTAGACCCACTTTGTCTTCATAATCAATAGCTTTTGCGGCATCAATTATATAATTATTTCTGCCAAAGAAAGCAAATAAAAAAAACTCGGTGTCAGTTTCTTTAATTAAACCAACTTCCTCGTTTAAATAATATGCATCATACATTGTCTGCAAAATATACTTGGGACTGCTTTGAAAATTTGGATCCATATTACGTAATATTCTAAATGGTTCGATGATAATATATGCAGTGACAATTGCAGCTATTGCTAATACCAAAAAAGATTTTTTGATTCTTTTTTTTAAAACCAGGTAAGCCACAAATGGGATTACAAAAGGAATCACTACTAATGATTTCATACCACTTATAAAACCAAAAAATACTTCAACCGAAATCAGCGCTATAAATAATTTTTTATTTTTTTGTTCTTCAGAGCTAAAATAGGCTAGTGAAATAATTAAAAGGGAGTATTGCGCAAGCAATCCTAATAGATAAAAGTATTGTGAATATTTCACAGCTTCAGATATTTCCTCGGGACTTTGGGCGTAGCCGTAAACCCCGATGAGGATAGCATAAAATCTTACTAAAACACTTAATACTATAAAAGTATATAACAGCGCATGTTTGAAATCAAACGTAACTCTAAAGAGCTTTTTAAGATTTATTACCCCTGTTGTCAGTAATCTAAAAAGAGTAATGCCTAAATTAGTTCTGTATCCAACCCACATACTAACCGCTCCCAAAATCACCGAATCCATAGACGTGTTTAGAAGATTAAATGCATTATTCCCCAAATTTAAAAAAAGATTATCCCTTGGCGGTGAATTTGGAATAAAAAAAATGAGGTTGGTAATTCCATAGCCTAGTATAAAAGTCATCACGGATGCAAGCACAACTGGACTGACTATCCAATTCTTGCGATCTTCCATTCTTATAGCAATAATTTCAGTGATCAGATAGAAAGTAAGGAGAAGTGATTTGGCTAGAAATGTCGTTTCACTGTTTAGCAATCTACCCAGAATAAGGATAAATAGATAAAGCAAACCAAAACCGACATATATGACAAAAGACATTTTTCTAGCGCTTGTTGAATTTTGGTGGAAAAATTTTAACAAAAAAAAGCGAAGTCAAATAAGAAAATGATCCTACCAGTGCAATATTTTGAATATTAATTTTGTACGCTTGATTGATTACAATTAATGATGCAAGGAATAAAAAAATCGGTATTATTCTAATCACAACCATAGCATATATTACTTCACCCTTGGCATAAAAATATGTTTTATAATTTTCTACTAAGCTGCCAATCGCATACCCACAAAAAAAAGGCATTAACACTAAGATTTTTCCCCAAATGCCAGCATCAAGATTTTTACTGAAAATATAGACAATTATTAATGCAGCGATAAATAAAGCAAAATTTAAAGTTATCGCATAATAATTTGTCCTCTTAAAAAGTTTCATATCAACAGATTTTATGTATTTAACAAAATGGATTCGGTTGATGTAATTTATTAAAGTGGTCCAAGGTAATGTCGCGAAATATCTCGCTCTTTCATATAATCCGGTAGATGTACTGTCAAATAATCTACTTACAATAAGTAAGTCTAAGCGAAAGAATAATGCCTCTGATAATCTGCTGA
>Ga0214473_10006443_pt1 | contig 14018 bp, 8 predicted proteins | sample RVTome_7_FD_203509 | JGI IMG/M metagenome (GOLD analysis project Ga0214473, IMG submission 203509) | Soil microbial communities from uranium-contaminated site in the Upper Colorado River Basin, Wyoming, United States - RVT98D197 | ecosystem: Environmental > Terrestrial > Soil > Contaminated >... | reverse complement strand
TCACCCGTCCGCCACTAAGATGAAGGGTTGCCCCTCCACCTCCGTCCGACTTGCATGTGTTAGGCACGCCGCCAGCGTTCGTTCTGAGCCAGGATCAAACTCTCATCCGTAACTCATCGAACTCTTTAAATTGACCGGGCACTACGCACTTTTTAGGCTTTTCAAAGAGCTATTTTAACTGCAAGAATGTTAATAATACCTTGACTGATTTTTTTTGTCAACTGCGTTTAGCTCTCTTCGGACGGGCCGTCTTTTATTTTCTGAAATGCAGTTCGAAGCGCACGGGGGCGGGGGCGGCAAGCTCTCTAATCCTGTCTTCAAGCCGCCTCATCTCCCGGGGCTTATGGACTACGCCCCTCACTATTATCTCGCCCCCTTCGGCAAATACATCGAGGACGGGTATGAAGAACGAGGGGTCGGTGGCTACGCCGGCCTTCACCCTTCCCGCAAGGGCTCGCATCTCGAGGAGCGCTTTTGCCTCGGGGGTCTTTTCTCTATCTTTTTCGAGGAGCGCTTTCTTCAGCAGGGTTGTTATTTCCTCAATACTTTTTTCGCCGGTATCGAAGAGCATGTCATATTCGGAAGGGTCGTCCCATTTTTTTCCATAAATGGAATGGATGAGGCAGGCCCTTTCGCCGTCGGTTTTTTCCATCAGCCACTGGGCGGTCTCCCGGTCGACGGAGTCGTGCCTCATCACCCGTTCCACTCTTTGCTCAAGCGGGGCCTTGATCAAAACCCTTAATGCGTGAGGGACACCTTTTAAAAGGAAATTCCCTCCCCTCCCCATGATGACCACATTGTCCCTTATTGCGTGTTCGAGGATAGCGCTTTGGAGGAGGGCGCCAAACCCCCTGTAGGACCAGTCGAATTTCTCCCATACCGTGGGGCAGTGCTCGTCGAAATCCTTCCCCCACTCTTCCCATCTCTTCCCGCTTTTCCTTATATCTTCAAGCAGGCGGCCCTTATCTACGTATTCGTACGAGAGGAGGCGCCGAACGCCCTCCCCTATCTCTCCTGCGCCGCTTCCAAGCTCTCTGGCTATTGTGAGTATGGCCATTATTCCGGCACCCTTTCCCTCGTGAGCTTCCACTTCATCCAGAGTTTTCCGATTACTATAACCCCAACCGCAAAAGCCGCCTCGACCGAGTACTTCATAATTGTACCTGTTTTCAAGAAGGATTCCACATAGGGGTCCGTGATTATCATCTCGCCCCCGACCTTGCCGAGGATGGCCGCGCCTATGTAAATGATCACCGGGTATTTGTCCATGAGCATGGAAAGCAGGTTGCTCGTAAAGACCACAAAGGGGATGCTCAGGCCGAGCCCGAAGAGGAGGAGAAAAATATTGCCGTGGGAGGCCCCGGCCACCGCAAGCATGTTGTCCGTGGCCATCGTGATATCCGCTATAACGATTATTTTTACAGCCTGGACAAGGCTCTTCGCCTCGTTTCCGGCCCCCTGCTCCGGCACTCCCTCCATGAAGAGTTTTACAGCTATCCAGGTTATGAGGACGCCGCCTATCAGCTTCAGGAAATTTACCTGCAGGAGCTGCGAGACAAAAAACGTGAGGACCACGCGGAGGAGGACGGCCGCCCCCGCACCGAAGATAATCCCTTTTTTCCTCTGGCTTGCCGGGAGCGACCTCACGGCCATCGCGATAACCACGGCATTGTCTCCGGCGAGGATCAGGTCTATGATCACAATGCTTAAAAGTCCGGAAAGAAATGTGAGGTCCAGGCTGAAACCGCTAAAATCCAATGCGCTCGTTCTCCCTTTATTTCTGCTTCCCGCTAATCATATCATTTTTCCTCTTGCTGCTTTCAAGGGGAAGCGCCCGGGGCCTGAACGGCCCCGGGTTTTGAATGTGTTCCTAAATCTTCGGAGCCGAAAAGAGGATCCCGCCGAAGATGAGATAGGCAAGGCCAAGGGTCAGGAAAATATTTATCCCCTGCGCCAGCACGAAGGCGAGGGCCGGCCTTCCGCCGCCCAGCTTGGCAAGCTCGCCGAACCTCGTCTCAAGCCCTATGCACGTAAACGCAAGGGCAAACCACCAGGTGCGCAACCCGCCCAAGCTCCCTTTTGTGGCGCTGATAACCTCAGGCGACATGATGAACGAGAAGAGGATGGATGCCACTATGAAGCCCATGACGAACTTGGGGAACCTGTACCATATCTCGGCCGCTCCGGGCTTTTCTCCGGGGGCCAGGTTGGGGTTCTTCCTGAAGGTCCAGACGATGGCAAGCACAAAGGCCGCCACGCCTATGAGGACGTTCTGGGACATCTTCACGATGACGCCCGTCTTCATGGCGGTCTCGCTTATGAGCTCGCCGGCCGCCACTACCGAACCGCTCGTGTCGAGCGTGCCGCCGAGCCATGCCCCGGCCACCACCTCGGGCATGCCTATTGCCTTTGCTATCACGGGCTGAAGGAGGAGCATCGGTATGGCGCATATGAGGACTATGGAAGTCACATAGCTCAGCTTCTTCGGGTTGCCCTTTATTGCGCCCGCCGTGGCTATGGCCGCCGAAACGCCGCAGATGGCGACCGCCGAGGAGAGCATGGCCGCGAACTCGTCATCCACCTTGAGCTTCCTCGCTATCCAGAAGCACACGTACCATACGACCATGACCACGATCACGGCCTGCGCGATCCCGTATGCCCCGGCCTTCACGATCTCCTTGAAGAATATCCCGGAGCCAAGGATCACAACGCCGGTCTTGATGTAGAACTCGGTCCTCACGGCGGGCTTGAGCCACTCGGGAACTCCTATTACGTTGCTTATAAAGAGCCCCAGGAACAAGCACCAGAGCACGTACTCGACCCCGTAATAACTAACCGTATAGTTTCCCGCTATGAACTGGGCCAGCCATGCCAGCACAAACACGACCGGGAACCCGATTACAATCCTCCCCGCCTTTTCGCCCAGGAGCATAAGGGCGAGAATCGTGATGGCGAGGTAAGCGAACCCGATGGCGACGGCCTTCGTGATATTCTCCCCCGAGAAGACTTTGCCCGAGAGATTGCCCGCCTGGCCTTTTACCTCCTTCCCGATCAAGCCGGCCTTCTTTTTTATCCCTTCATCCTTGGATTCCTTTGAAATATCCTCGAGTTTCTTTCCGGCCTCGCCGATGGCCTTTCTGTCGCCCGTCTCGAGGGCGGCCCTCAAGGCGATTGCCTGGTCCCTTACCGCAGTCTCGCCTTTTTCATCGGCGCTCCCGGCAAGCTTCTCGACGGCGGGTGCGGTCTTCGCCGTAAAGGAGCTGAACTCGCCCTCCATGGTCCACTTGAATTTGGGCATCTTCGCGAACGCGCCCCCAATGACGACCGCGATTATAAGAAAGCCCACCCATACGGCCAGCCAGTCCTCTTTCTTCCAGAGGCTTGACCAGTCAATGCCTTTCCTGGTTTCTTCCATCGTTCCTCCCTTCGTTATTTATACGGACTTTTTCATGGAAAGCACTTCCAAAATCCCCGGTAGCATTATTTTGGAATGAGGGGGGGCTCAAGTAGAAATTTTTTTTTCTAATAGTGCCCATAAACAAGGAAAATGGGCGCGAAAGGATTACAACTAATTGTATTTATTGGAAAATTGGAGCCCTAAAATTATGGATAAAAAAGATGTGAAAAACGGAAAAACAGAGGGCCTAAAAATTCTATTTTTATCAAGCGCCGGAGCCAGCCGGTTTCTTTTTAAAATTCGAATATGGGCGAAAATTCCCCCCCGGCCTTTTCCCTTATAAAAAGAACCTGGGCGGCCGGAATCGCCAGCCAGCCGGTTTCGGATTCGAGGTGCACTTCGGCCTCGGTGACCTCTACAAGCTTGCCGGCGTAAACGAGCCCGATCACGCCAACCTCGACCTCTTTTCCTATAAGCGTCTCCATCACTTTTTTCCACCTCCAAGCCGGCCCGAATGGCTCACGATCTCCGCCCCTATCAGAAATATGCAGGACGAATAAAACACCCATAAAAGAAAAAAAACAAACGCCGAAAGGGGACCGTAAATGGCCCCGATCAAGGTCACCTTCCTTATGTAAACCGTAAAAAGCCTCTTGGCGAGCTCAAACATCAGTGTGGTGAACAGTGCCCCCCGCAGGACATCGGCGGGCCTCACCCTCCTTCCGGGCAAAATCGCATAGACGGCCAATGTGGTCCCGAGCATAAGAGAGACCGGGACTATGTGCTTGAAAAGGGCCCGTATGAACCATGAGAGGTCAAAGAAATCCAGCCTGCCGTCAAAAAACCTCAAGACGGGCTCCATGTTATAGAGGATGAAAGAGCCTGTCAATAGGAGCGCAATGGCGGCAACCGTGACTACCGCTATGAAGAGAGATACAAAAAAATTCCTGCTCTTTGCCGACTTGAATATCACCTGCATTGATTTTTGCACCGTCATGAAAAGCCCCAGCGAGAGGAAGGCATAGAGCAGGAGGCTCAGGTTCCCTATCCCCTTGTACCGGATAAGCGTCTTTAAGTGGAGTGCGGCCTTTTCCGTTCCGGACGGAAAGAAGAAACTGAGCTTGGATTCGAAGGACCTGAAAAGTCCCTCATGCCCGCCCAGGAAATACCCTGTCAGTGAAAGCAAAAAAATCGAGAGGGGCACGATGGACATGATGAAGAAAAAAGATATTGACGAGGCATGGAGCATGCCGTCGTCCGCGAAAAAGCCCCTTATGGCCGCGAGGAGTATTTTGGCCGTCCTCATCTCTTTTTCCTCTTCACTATTCTTATGGGTGTGCCGGCAAACGAATATCTTTCCCTCAGGCGCTTTTCGAAGTATTTGAGATAGGCGTCCTTGAGGCCCGCGGGGTCTGTAACATACAGGGCGAAGACGGGCGGCTCCTTCCCGATCTGCTTCATGCCGGCTATATATATCTTTTTCCCCTGATGCCTGGGCAGGTGTATTTCAGCAAGGACCTCCTCGAGAAAACCCCGCAGCTCCGCTTCGGGGACTGTCTTCTTCCGTTCCGCGAGCACGGAGTCGAGGAGGTCAAAGACCTTGGTGATGCGCTTTTTCTGGAGCCCGGAGGTCGTAAGGATGGGCGCGTGATTAAAAAACCAGAATTTTCTTTTTATCTCCCCTTCGAGCCTCTTAAGCGCGTTTGCGGGGTCTTCCACGAGGTCCCATTTATTGAGGAGAAATACGGCCCCCTTGCCGTGCTCCATCACAAGGCCCGCGATCTTCTGGTCCTCAGTGACAACGCCTTCCCAAGCATCCAGCACGATCAAGGCCGCGTCGCACCGCTCTATGCTCCTTAAAGCCCGCACCATCGAGAACCTTTCCAGGGCGTATGCCCTCGCCTTCCTTTTTATCCCTGCCGTATCTATAAACAGGTATTTCCTGCCGTAATAGGTGCAGATGGCGTCTATGGAGTCCCTCGTAGTGCCGGCCACGGGGCTCACGACAAGCCTTTTTTTCCCCAGGAGCTGATTAATAAGGGTGGATTTTCCCACATTCGGCCTTCCAACGACGGCTATCTTCGGAAGCTCTATCCTGGGCTCGGGAGGGGCCTCCGGAAGCGAGCGGAGAAGCTCGTCCATGAACTCCTCGAACATGTAGCCTGTGGCGGCGGAAAAGAAATAGAGCTCTTCCGCCCCCAGCCGGTAGAAGTCGTAAAACAGGCTCTCCCTTGTCGGCGCGTCTATCTTGTTTACGGCCCAGACGACCTTCCGCCCGGAAGCCCTCAAGAGGCCGGCTATGCTCTCGTCCACGGGCGTGAGCCCGTCCTTTCCGTCAAGCAGGTGGATTATGAGGTCCGCCTCGCCCGCGGCAAAGAGCGCCTGCTCCTTTATCTCCCCGAATATCTCCTCTTTGGATTCCGGATAGAACCCCCCCGTGTCCACGATTATGAAAGACTTTCCCTCCCGTTCCGCGTCCGCGTAATTGCGGTCCCTCGTCACCCCTTCCGCCGCCTCCACGATGGCGCCTTCCTCTTTCCGGCGGAAGGAGCCCACAATCCGGTTAAAAAGGGTCGATTTGCCCACGTTCGGTCGGCCGATTATGGCTATTATCGGCTTTGCCATCCTTATCCCTTAATCTCTCTAAATTGGGAGAACTGATTGCGTGTTTTTTTGCACACTGTGCGTGAAATCACGTAAGACATCTACCAAATATAGCAAAAATCCTGAAAAAAAGCGGCTTTTGACCGGGTACAATTATTGCACTTAGTAATTATAAAACCGTATGGTTCTGAAAACCAAAATTATAGGCATACTTGCCATAGTATTGCTTTTTAGCATCGGCCTGTCCACTATAGCCATCCTTAACTTCCAAAACCAGCGGCATATCGAGTCCGAAGTCCTGAATATGGGGCTTTTCAGCAGCATCATAATCCGCAGTACGGAAAGCGCCATGCAAAAAGGGAGCAAGGAGGATGTCCAGAAGATACTCCAGAACATAGGCAAGGACCCGGAAATACTGAGCCTGAGGATAGTGTCCCCGGACGGATACATACTGAATTCCAAGGACCCCGGAGAGATGGCCTCCCGGTCCAAGGATTTCGTGCAGTTCAATTTCACGGGGAGGGAAAGCTCCCGGCTCTCGGATAATACGCTCACCTATATCGCCCCTATCTTCAATAAGCCCGCCTGCTACGGCTGCCACAGCAGGAACATGAAAATAAACGGCGTCGTGGAGATTAAATACGACATCTCCCGGAGGAACAAGGACCTGCTCGCCACGAAACGGTTCCTGCTCCTGTCGAACATTCTCTCTGTTTTTCTGGTGTCTCTGCTCCTCAGCGCCCTTTTTTCGAGGAACATACTGAGGCCCCTGCGGGCTTTCCTCTTGACAATGAAGAAGGTGGAAGGCGGCAACCTGGATGCCCGGGTCGAGATAAAAGGCGCGGACGAGTTCGGCACGCTCGCCGAGTCCTTCAACAACATGGTGGGAGAGGTGAAAAAGCTCTATGACAAGAACCTGAAAAAAGAGAAGGAGATATCGCGGGCCCGGATGGAGCTTGAGCACAAGCGCAGGGTCGAGGACCTGAATTCCCAGCTCGAATTCAAGATAAAAGAGGTGGAGACGGCCAATAAGGCCGTCCTCTCCCTCACGAGGGAGCTCAAGACAAAAAACCTCGAACTGGAAAAGATGGTCGAGCGCCTGAAGAGGATAAACGAGGTGGGCAGGATCTTGAGCTCGATCATGGAGACGGAGGAGCTTATAAAGCTCATCATCCGCACCACGGCCGAACTCCTGAAGGTCGAAAAAGGCTCCATATATCTCAAGAAAATGAACGAGGCCCGGCTTACCCTTCAGTACCAGAGAGGCATGGGCGTGGAAAATACGTCGGATATCTCCCTGGACTTTCATCCCTTGTATCAAAAAATACTGACCGAGGGCACAAGCATACTGGTAAGAAAAAGTCCGGACGGGGCCGAGATGAGCGCCATAGGCGTGCCGCTCAAGGTAAAGGGGCAGATAATAGGGGGCATTCTCCTGGAAAAGCTGGAAAGCCCCTTCAGCGAGGACGAGCTTGACCTTTTGAGCACGCTCGCCAACCAGGCCATGGTCGCCATAGAAAACGCCTGGCTCTATGAGTCCGTCAAATCGAATTATTTCGGCACAATCCAGGCCCTTGTGAACGCCCTCGAGGCCAATGACAAGTACACGCGCGGGCATTCGGAGAGGGTAAAATACCTCTCCATGGAGCTTGGGAAAAAGCTCGGCTTGAATTACAAGGAGCTCGAGATACTGGAGCACGCGGCCATCCTGCACGACATAGGCAAGATCGGCGTGGACTCGGTGATACTCAACAAGACCGGCAGGCTTACGAGCGCGGAGTTCAGCCTTATAAAGGCGCACCCCCTGATAGGGGACGAGATACTTGGCCCCATAGGGACATTGGAAGGCGTGCGGACCACCATAGTCCAGCACCATGAGCGCTATGACGGCGCGGGATACCCCTACGGGATAGCGGGCGAGGAGATAACGCTCAAGGCCCGCATCCTCGCCGTGGTGGATACGTTCGACGCCATGATGACGGACCGGCCCTACAGGAAATCCCTCTCCCTCGCGCGGATAAAAGAGGAATTGCACAGCGGCTCCGGGACCCAATTCGACCCCGTGGTGGTGGGCACGTTCCTCCAACTTCTGGATGAGCGGGAAGAAGAGCTCCTGCACACGGCGGGCTATTCGCTCAATTAGATGTTTCGCTATTCAGCCTGAATTTCCCTTGACAAAGGAACTTACAAATTGTATTTTTAAGCAGCAGAAATTCGCTTGGGGGAACGGGGCCATTTCCGGCATTTTGCCGGAGGAGGGGGCATCCGCAATGCGCCTGAAAGATTTCTTCCTGAGATTCTTCATTTTTATCCTTCTGGCAATCTTCAATTCCGGCAATGGCTATGCGGTTATAAATGAAGGCGGCCCGGACATCTCCAAAGGGACGGTTCAAGAGAAGGGAAAGGAGGGTCGGTACAAAGAGGGCGAGCTTCTTGTCAAATTCAGGCCCAATACTTCTGAAGAGAAAAAAGACGGCCTTCATAAAAAGCACGGCTCGAAAAAGATAAAAGAGTTCCCCTCATTAAGAATCCAGAATATAAAGCTCAAAAAGGAAATGACCGTAGAAGAGGCGGTTGCGCTCTACAGCGCCGAGCCCGATGTGGAATATGCGGAGCCGAATCTCATCGTCAGCATCCTAACTACCCCCAACGACCCCCGCTTTGGAGAGCTATGGGGGCTTCACAACACCGGGCAGACGGGAGGGACCTCCGATGCGGATATCGATGCCCCGGAGGCATGGGATATCTCTATAGGGAGCAGCGATGTCGTGGTTGCGGTAATCGATACGGGGGTTGATTATGGCCATGAAGACTTAGCCGCTAACATGTGGACAAACCCGCTGGAGATACCCGGAAATGGCATAGACGACGATGGAAACGGGTATATTGATGATATATACGGAATCGATGCCATAAATAACGACAGCGACCCGTTTGACGACAACGGGCACGGGACGCACGTTTCGGGCACGATAGGCGCAGTGGGCGATAACGGCATCGGTGTTGCGGGCGTGAACTGGGATGTAAAGATAATAGGCTGCAAGTTCCTCGGCTCGAGCGGTTGGGGATATACCGATGACGCCGTGGAATGCCTCCAGTACATAAAAGGGCTGAGGGACAGAGGTGTAAATATAATTGTCACGAGCAATAGCTGGGGCGGAGGAGATTACTCCCAGTCGCTCTATGACGCCATTAACGCTCAGAGGGAAATTCTGTTCATGGCCGCCGCGGGGAACTCCGGAGCAGACAATGACTCTTATGATTCCTACCCCGCGAACTATTATCTTCCCAACCTCCTCTCGATTGCGGCGACCGACCATAGCGATGCCCTGGCATCCTTTTCCGAGTACGGGAGGAGGTCCGTCCATGTGGGCGCACCGGGGGTAAGCATCCTCAGTTCGTTTCCGGGGAACAGTTACTCAAGCATGTCGGGCACCTCGATGGCCACTCCCCATGTGAGTGGCCTGGCCGCCCTTCTTAAAGCCTCTGACCCCTCATACGATTGGATTGACATAAGGAATCTTATCCTCTCGGGCGGGGACAACATACAATCTCTGGACAACATAACCATTACCGGCAGGCGCATAAACGCCTTCGGCTCCCTTGCCTGCGTGGACAGCCCCCTCTTAGCCGTCCTGAAAGCTCCTGAGTCGCTCACCGTCGGCATCCCCGAAACGCTGGCGGTGCTGAGCATCAACTGCGAGCTTCCCGTGGGGCCTGTGACAGTCACCCTTTCCACGGGCGAAGTGATAAACCTCATGGATGACGGTATCGTTCCGGACCTTGCCGCTGGCGATGGGATATTCAGCGCGGCATGGACGCCTGCGAAAGATATCGAAAAACTGACGTTTTCCTCCCCCGGCGGGACAGAAATAATCGTCATCCCCCCCTTATCCATAACTACCGGCTACCTGCCCAGTAGGCCGGTCGGCATGCCTTACAGCCAGACGCTCTCCGCCACGGGCGGATTGCCGCCTTATACCTGGTCGATTATATCAGGCGGCCTCCCGGACGGCTTAACACTAAACAGTTCAACCGGCGAGATTTCAGGAACGCCTACGACAACAGGCAAATCAAGCTTTACCGTCCAGGTGGCGGAATCGTACCAGACAACATCGGCAAAAGAGTTGTCGATTACCATATACAATGAAAATGCCCTCGACCCGTTATGGGCAAAAACTTACAGCAACTCCAATGGAGCAGAAGCCGTGGCGATAGACGGGAGCGGCAATGTATATGTGACCGGAGTAACCGGATTCTATACGGATTACCTCACCGTCAAATACGACTCGTCGGGCAATGTGCTCTGGGCCCAAACCTATAACAGCGGGAATAATGATTTCGCCAGAGGCATAGCCGTTGACGGCAGCGGCAATATTTATGTGACGGGATATTCCTATAACGGGTCGAATTACGATGTCCTCACCGTCAAATACGATCCGTCGGGAAATGTGCTCTGGACAAAAACCTACGACAGCGGCATTAATGATTATGCACGCGGCGTTGCTGCGGACGGCAGCGGTTATATCTATGTCGCCGGCAGCACGTTTGCCGGTCCGAAGCAGGGTTCCCAGAATAATATTCTCACCATAAAATACGACACGGCAGGCGCTATGATATGGGACAAGACCTTCGATGCGGGGCGCGCTGAGTTGGCATTTGGCATAGCCGTAGACGGAGAAAACAATATTTATATGTCAGGCGTCCAATGGAGTCGCTCGAATCCCGGCGACTTTGTAACCATTAAGGCAGACCAGGACGGCAACGCGTTGTGGACCGCCATTTACGACAGCGGAGACGAAGATTACGCCACAGGCGTAGCTGTCGACGCCGGCGGCAACGTCTATGTGACGGGCTCCTTTTATAATGGAAAATATTATGATTACCTGACCGTCAAATACGATTCAAACGGCGAGGCCCTCTGGAATAGAATTTACTCCGGCAACGGGGACGATTACGCCGAAGGAATAGCTGTATATGAAAACAATATCTACGTAACCGGTTCCTCATGGAACGGCCTGAATTATGACGCCCTCACCATTAAGTACAGCCCGGAAGGCGTTGACGAGGGAGTTAAAATATACGATTCAGGCGATAATGACTATGCCTATGCCATAACAGCAGAGGAAAACGGCAATATCTATGTGGCAGGATATGACAATGGTTTTCTTATTATTAAATATATCGATCATCCTCATATACTAAATACGTCTTTACTTATCGCAGCCGTAAATATCTCTTACAGCCAGACTCTTATCGCCCTGGGCGGCCTGCCGCCTTATACCTGGTCGATTATATCAGGCGGCCTCCCGGACGGCTTAACACTAAACAGTTCAACCGGGGTCATTTCCGGCACGCCTGCAGCTTTAGGCACATTCAACTTCACTGTACAGGTGACCGATTCCGCTTCCCATACGGATACCAAGGACCTTTCGATCACTGTCCGTTTCATCAGCATCAACCCCTCATCCCTGCCTGACGGGACAAGGGGTGTCGCTTACAGCCAGACACTCGTTGCAGCGGGCGGCCAGCCGCTTTATACCTGGTCGGTTAGTTCTGGCAGCTTGCCGACAGGTCTTACGCTCGATAACTCAACCGGTATCATTTCCGGCACCCCGACCGCAACGGGCACTTATGATTTCACGGTGCAGGTCACCGATGCAAACGAGACGTACGATACATGGTGGTTCTCCATTGTAATTTGTGATCCCTTGATCATCACCACATCCACGCTATCTTACGGGATAACAGGCGTCGCTTACAGCCAGACACTTGCGGCATCCGGCGGGAAGACGCCTTATACCTGGTCGATCACAATCACATCGGGCGACCTGCCGCCGGGCCTTGCGCTTAACGGCTCGACCGGCGAGATTTACGGCACCCCGACCGCCGCAGGCACATTCAACTTCACTGTACAGGTGACTGATGCCAATTACAGCACGGATACCAGGGACTTTTCGATCTCCGTTTATGACCTTTTGATCATCACCACTTCATCACTGTCCGACGGCGCAACAAGTATTGCCTATAGCGAGACACTTACGGCCACCGGCGGAAAGGCGCCATATACCTGGTCGATCTCTTCAGGAGGCCTGCCGCCGGGTCTTGCACTCAACAGCTCGACCGGCGAGATATCCGGCACCCCGACCGCCGCAGGCATATTCAACTTCTCGGTACAGGTGACCGATGCCAATTACAGCACAGCCACAAAGGACCTTTCGATCTCTATTATCGTCTACGAGCCCCTGGCCATCGCTACTTCATCTCTGCCTGACGGCAGGGTTGAAGTCTATTACCGCCAGATGCTCTCTGCCATGGGCGGATTGGAGCCGTATACCTGGTCGATCATATCAGGCAGCCTGCCGGACGGCCTGTCATTTTACAGTCCTGTCGGCGAGATTTACGGTACCCCGACCGCCGCAGGCACGTTCAACTTCACTGTACAGGTGACAGACGCCGCTTCCGGTACGTCTTCAAAAGAGCTTTCAATCACCATTTATGACCCTTTGAGAATCACCACGCCATCTCTGTCCGACGGCGTAATAGGTAATGCTTACAGCCAGACACTTACGGCCACTGGTGGCTCGCCGCCTTATACCTGGTCATGGTCAGCATGGTTTAGCAGCCTGCCGCCGGGCCTTGCGCTTAACAGCTCAACCGGTGAGATTTACGGCACCCCGACTGAGGTAGGCTATTATGGTATCGCGGTGCAGGTAACCGATGCCCTAGGTACAGCCAGCATGGGGTACTATTATCTCACTATCTGGGGTCCGGTAAGGATCACGACATCGGGGATGGAAGGAAGCCGCGTATGCAGAGCCTACACTAAAACGTTGACCGCAGAAGGCAATTTCCCGCCCTTTACATGGTCGATTGTTTCGGGGAGCCTGCCCGAAGGATTAACCCTTAACAGTTCAACCGGCGAGATTTCCGGCACCCCGACCGAGGTAGGCCAGTTTAATTTTTCTGTACGGGTGACGGATACTGAGTCCAATACAGACGAGAAGACCTTAGGTATGCTTGCTTATTTCTGGCCGTGGATTTCAGGACATGAAGGTTGTTGCGGGGATATCCACTTACAGCCTTTTTACTCTGTTTATGTCCCGGACGGCGGCATCCTTCAGATCCCGGCAATGAGCACAACAGAGGACCTTACCTTTGACCAGGCCAAATCGGTTGTATTAGAGGGCGGATATGACTGCGATTTTACGGACAATCCCTCGTACACGACCATTAACGGAAACATGACCAACAGCTACGGAACAACAACCCTGGAGAAGATAATCCTCAACGGGACCCTGACCATCACCGGCGGCACGGTAATCCCTAACGATATGATACTGGAGTAAAAAAAGATCAGGAGGTTGCCCTTAGTCCACAAGGAGATAATTTCTGCCCATCTTGTCATTCCCGCTTGTCGGGAATCTTTCTTCAAGAAGGATTGCGGACGAGCCGCAATGACAACAACGGAAAGGAAAGAGCATCGCCTTACCAATGCATTCATTCTTAATTGGGTTCTTTCCTGCCGCGCTATTAGAACCTATCTTCAAAATTGGTTTTCTATTCTTTTTGCGTCATTCCGGGCTTGACCCGGAATCCAGTGACTTTGCCGTTTATATATAAAAACAAAGACTTAGGAATTACCGATTTAAAAGCACCAACGTCGCTGGATGCCGGCTTTCGCCGGCATGACTGATTTGAGATAGGTTCTATATTTCGAATATAAATTCTATCTCCACGGGGCTAATAAGCGGGAGCACCGGCACGCCCACGGCCGACCGGCTGTGCCTTCCGGCCTCTCCGAATACCTCGTAAAGCAGTTCCGAGGCGGCATTGAGCACGGCGGGCTATTCGCTCAATTAGATGTTTCGCTATTCAGCCTGAATTTCCCTGTTCCGCCAAAATGATAATGTCCTATTTGGCCAAAGTAGAAATGTCCTAATGCAAAGCTATAATTTCCTCTTTCTCAAGGGAGGGGATTATGGCTGGAAAGGGCATTATCGAAATGAGCTTGCGG
>Ga0214473_10006442_pt1 | contig 14019 bp, 12 predicted proteins | sample RVTome_7_FD_203509 | JGI IMG/M metagenome (GOLD analysis project Ga0214473, IMG submission 203509) | Soil microbial communities from uranium-contaminated site in the Upper Colorado River Basin, Wyoming, United States - RVT98D197 | ecosystem: Environmental > Terrestrial > Soil > Contaminated >... | reverse complement strand
TTCTTCGCGTTGCATCGAATTGAACCACATGCTCCACTGCTTGTGCGGGCCCCCGTCAATTCCTTTGAGTTTCAACCTTGCGATCGTACTCCCCAGGTGAGATACTTAATGCGTTAGCTTAGGCACCGATCCTTGCGGACCGACACCGAGTATCCATCGTTTAGGGCGTGGACTACCAGGGTATCTAATCCTGTTTGCTCCCCACGCTTTCGTCCCTGAGCGTCAGTTGTGGGCCAGATGACCGCCTTCGCAACCGGTGTTCTTCATGATATCTACGCATTTCACTGCTACACCATGAATTCCATCATCCTCTCCCACACTCAAGATGAGCAGTATCGAAAGCAATTTCACGGTTGAGCCGTGAACTTTCACCCCCGACTTACCCATCCACTTGCGGACCCTTTACACCCAGTGATTCCGGACAACGCTCGCACCCTACGTATTACCGCGGCTGCTGGCACGTAGTTAGCCGGTGCTTATTCGCAGGGTACCGTCAATCCCAGTCGTAACCGGGACATTCTTCCCCTGCAAAAGAGGTTTACATCCTGACGGATTTCATCCCTCACGCGGCGTCGCTGCTTCAGGCTTTCGCCCATTGAGCAATATTCCTCACTGCTGCCTTCCGTAGAAGTCTGGACCGTGTCTCAGTTCCAGTGTGGCTGACCATCCTCTCAGACCAGCTACCCATCGTAGCCTTGGTGGGCCGTTACCCCGCCAACAAGCTAATGGGACGCAGGCCTATCTAGTGACATCACCGACTTGCGTCGGGACCTTTAATCCCGACACGATGTCGTGTCGGGACATTATCGGGTATTAGCTCCGGTTTCCCGGGGTTATCCCCGTCCACTAGGTAAGTTGCCTACGTGTTACTCACCCGTTCGCCGGTTTACTCGGGATATTGCTACCCCTTTCTCCCAGACTTGCATGTGTTAGGCACGCCGCCAGCGTTCGTCCTGAGCCAGGATCAAACTCTCCGTTGTAAGTTTCAAACTTGCAACTTCGAGCGTGATCAAATCCCCACTTTCGTGGGGAAGGTTGAAGCTCTGTTTCAAGCTTAACTTAGGGCTGTGCACACTATTTCAAAGAACACACAAAAATGCCCATTGTTTAAATGGGCCTTTAATATACTAATTCCTCACTCATAAGTCAACATATTTCCATCCCACCATCACTATTTTTTCTCTCTCGAAAGATACCCCACCCCCGTCCCAATGTCAAGTCCTCCACCACGTTTTTGCCTTGACAAACCCCCATTTTTTTCACTAATTTGTCCGTCCTTATCATCCTCATCACATCAGATGCCCACACAAAAGGATAACTGGGGTTCGCGCGTCGGTCTTGTCCTCGCAATGGCCGGCAATGCAGTCGGTCTCGGAAACTTCCTCAGGTTCCCCGTCCAGGCGGTCAACAACGGCGGCGGCGCTTTCATCATTCCCTACCTCGTCAGTTTCCTCCTCATGGGAATCCCACTTCTCTGGATCGAATGGACCATGGGCCGCTTCGGCGGAAAGTACGGCCACCACTCCACCCCCTTTATCCTCGACACGATGGCCAAGAGGAGATTGTGGAAGTACTTCGGTGTGTTTGGTATCTGGACCAACCTCGCGGTCGCCGCGTACTATTGCTACATCGAATCCTGGACAATGTCGTATGTTTACCATAGCCTCGCCCGCACCTTCAGCGGCATGACCCAGGGCCAGGTCGCGGCATTTTTCCAAAGCTACATCGACATAGGCGTCTCGACAACCGGGATTCCCTACGAGGCGGTCGTCTTCTACGTGCTCTGCCTTGGCCTCAACACGTGGATACTCTCCAAAGGACTCAGCGGCGGCGTCGAGAAAGCTGCGAAGATCGGCATGCCGCTCCTCATCCTGTTCGGCATTTTCCTCGCGATTCGCGGCCTAACCCTCGGAACATCCGGCGCGACGCCCGAACATCCCGACGCGAGCGCGTGGGCGGGGATCAACTTCCTCTGGGAGCCGCAATACAATTCTCTCTGGGATCCGAAAGTCTGGCTCGCGGCAGCCGGCCAGATCTTCTTCACGCTGTCGGTCGGGATGGGTACGATCCATTGCTACGCCGCCTACGTTCGCGCCAACGACGACATCGCGCTCAACGCAATGTCTGCCGGATGGATGAACGAGTTCGTCGAAGTCGTCCTCGGGAGTTCGATCGTCATCCCGATCGCCGCGGGTTATCTCGGCCTCGACTGGGTGAAACAGAATGCCGGATTCGGGATGGCGTTCCAGACGATGCCCTACCTGTTCGAGAATTGGGGGCCGTTTCTCGCCGTGGTCGCGGGAGTGTTCTGGTTTGGATTACTGTTCTTCGCCGGGATTACATCCTCGCTCGCCATGGGAACTCCCTGGATGGGGTTCATGCAGGACGAGTTCTCCATGAGCAGACATCGCTCGGCGTGGTCCTTCGGACTCATCGTGCTCGTCATGGGCCTCCCGACCGTCTTCTTCTACCAACTCGGCGTTTTCAACGAGTACGATTACTGGGCCGGAACGGTTTCACTTGTGGTGTTCGCCCTCGCGGAGTCTATCATCTTCGCGTGGATATTCGGAATCAACAGAAGCTGGGAGGAACTGAAGTCCGGAGCAGACATGAAGGTGCCGCAGTTTTACAAGTATATTGCCAAGTTCATCACGCCGCTTTTTCTGCTCTTCGTCTTCATCGGTTCCCTCTTTTCCCCGATGAATCGCGACTGGTCCGGTGCGCTGGCGTCGTTGTTCGGTGGAAACGGCTGGCCACTCGACAACTCCTCCATCATCAAACAGGTTCTCAACACCGGACTCCGGGAACAAATCGCAGCCGCCACCGACACTGCCGTGCGGGCGGGACTGGAGGATCAGCTGTTCTTCGTCAACGCATCACGGCTGCTCTTGATGCTGGTGTTCCTGGGGATATGCTACCTGGTGTATCTTGCTCAGAAGCATCGGGATCGGGAAGGGAGGAGCGCATGACTGCCACGGCAATCGTCGTGATGGTGGTGACGATGTGTACGGTTACCGCCTTCACAGGCTATTTCTTCCTGAAGGTCCTCCGGCCGCCCAAGCCCGGAGGAGCAGACTCACGCGGAAAAACGGAAGGCTGATCGGGGGGATTCGCCTGCCGGGAGGAAGATTCTCATTTCAATCGATCCAGTTTCCACGCCCGCATTTTCTTCATCATCGCGTAGTCGGTCAGGTCGTACTGAATGGGAGTAACCGACACGTAGTTGTTCATCACGGCGACCTGATCCGCTTCAATGCCGGTGTCGATGACCTCAAGGTCGCCCGTCAGCCAGTAATATTCTTTCTTGCTCGGGTCGCGTCTCACTTCGAACGAATCGTTCCAGCTGCTCTTGCCCTGTCTCGTGATCGCCACCCCCCGAATCTTCTTTTGCGCCACGGCCGGGACGTTCACGTTCAACAACGTTCCCTGAGGAAGCCCTTTCGCGAGGACAACCTTTGCCAGCTTCACCGCAAACCTGGCGGCGTACCGGAAATCCGGCGCATCGTACGTGGTCAACGAAACGGCAATGGAGGGAATACCCAGGATCGTCCCCTCGGTGGCGGCCGAGACCGTGCCGGAATAGATAACGCTGATGGCGGTATTGGAACCGTGATTGATGCCCGAGACAAGCAAATCGGGACGCCGCCGGAGCAGCGACCGAACACCCAGCTTCACCGCATCGGCCGGCGTTCCGTCGACGGCGTAGCCGAAGAACGCTCCGTTCTTCTGAACACTGATCACCCGCAGCGGGTAGTTCATCGTTATCGCGTGTCCGATGGCGCTTTGCTGCTTGTCCGGGGCGACGACGACGACGCGCCCGACCTTCCGCATCTCGTTCGCGAGAGCGTAAATACCCGGGGCATCAATGCCGTCGTCGTTGCAGATGAGAATAACCGGTTGGCGGGGTCGGCGGGCCGGCAAGACTAGTAGCTTTCTTTGTTTCCGGGAAATTTCCCGGAACGGACGTCGCGTATGTACCTCCGGAACGCATCCCGCATCGTTTCGGCGAGCTCGGCGTAGCGGCGGACAAACCGCGGCCGGAATTCTTCCGTCAACCCCAGCATATCGTAAACGACTAGAACCTGTCCGTCGCAGTGCGGGCCGGCCCCGATGCCGATCGTCGGAACGCTGACCGCATCGGTGACCCGCTTCGCCAATTTGGCGGGAATCTTCTCCAGGACGATGGCAAAGACTCCTGCTTTCTCGAGGACTCTGGCATCGTGCAGCAACTCATCGGCTTCCGCCTTGTCCTGAGCCCGGACTTCGTATGTCCCAAATTTGTTTATTGCCTGCGGCGTGAGGCCGAGATGTCCCATGACCGGGATGCCGATCCGGACCAGACGCCTGACGATCTCCGCGATGTACTCTCCCCCTTCAAGCTTCACCGCGCCGACTCCGACTTCCTTCATGATCCGTCCCGCGTTCCGGACCGCATCGTCGACACTCGTTTGAAAAGACATGAACGGCATGTCGACGACGATAAGCGCGTTCTTAACAGCCCGCTTCACCGCCTTCGCATGATACATCATATCTTCAATCGTTACGGGAAGTGTCGTCTCGTACCCGTGCACGACGTTTCCCAGTGAATCACCCACCAGGATGATATCGACGCCGACGGAATCAAGATTCTTCGCGACGAGAAAGTCGTATGCGGTCAGCATGGCGATCTTCTCGCCCGAGCGTTTCATCGTGAGGAGGGTTTTTGTGGTGACAACACGGGTTTTCTGAGGCTCTTTCACGGAGGGATCCTATTGAAGTTCTGGTTGAGACATTATTGGTACATCGTATCGAAAGACGCTTTCATCCTCTTCAAACTCAATCCTCAGAGCGTCTTCAAAACCCTTCCGGAGCGCTCCGGCCGCCTCGTCGAAGGAAACTGACCGGCCGAGGATGGTCTCGACCTCGACGGTTTTGCGATCCAGGATTTCCCGGACAGCGTTGCGGTCGTGCCGGGACGAGGGTGAAAGAAATTCGTATAACCGGCGATGGTCAGTGCCGAGAAGAATCGAGCCGTGCTGCAGGAGCACGGTGGCGCTCTCCCCATGCGGCAACGCGTACTGCCGTTGCGCGCTGCCGACAATCTTTCGACTCTGGTACTGAACCTCGGCGCGCGTCGTGCTTGCAAAACAGGAAACCGACCCTTCCGCCCAGGGAAGCTTCGACAGCGCATCGCCGCCGTTCACCATCCCGGCTTGCACGCCAAGAGCGGCAAGAGCGCTCACCAGGCCGCGACTGATCCACTCATGCGATTCCGCGATGCTGCGGCCTTCCGAAGGCATGACGACGCTGTAGGTAAGCTCGTGCCCGTGGAGAATGGCCCTGCCGCCCGTCGGCCGCCGCACAACATCGATCCCCTCCCTTCTGCACGCTGCGCGGTCGATATCCTTTTCTTCCTGATGGAATCCGATCGAAATCGTGTATGGCTTCCAACCGTAAGCGCGCAGTGTCGGGACTCCTCTTCCTTCGAGCAGGCGTTTCGCGAGATGCTCATCGTACTCCATATTGAACGCCCCCCGCCGCAACCCCGTGTTGAGGAACCTCCACGTCATCGCCGGCCTCCGATGATTCCACGTTTGCTGGCGCTGACGAAGCCGAGTATGTGCTGAATCTCCGGAGTCTGCGGCAGTTCGCTTTTGATCCTCTCGACCGCCTGCGAAACGTTCAAGCGCGACTGATAGAGAATCCGGTATGCCTCCTCAAGGAGGTCGATCGTCTCGGCTGGAAAGTTCCGGCGTTTCAAGCCGACAATATTCAGCCCCTGGAACACCATCGGTTCATGACCGGCGAGAATGTACGGCGGGACATCCTTCGGCACGCGGAAGCCGCCGCCGATCATCGAATGTCCTCCGATCCGTACGTACTGGTGGATGGGGGACAAACCGCCGATGATCACATAGTCTTCGATGACGACGTGGCCCGCCATGTTCACGCTGTTGGCAAGTATGACATGATTGCCGACGTCGCAATCGTGGGCAACGTGCGCGTAGGCCATGATGAAACAGTGGTTTCCGACAGTCGTTTTCTGTCGCTCGTGCGTGCCGCGGTTGAGTGTGGCGTACTCGCGGATCGTCGTGTGATCGCCAATTTCCAGCGTCGTGGACTCGCCTTTGAATTTCAGGTCCTGCGGGATCGTGCCGAGCACGGCACCGTGATGGATGCGGCAATCCTTGCCGATACGCGTCCCGGACGCGACGAGAACGTTCGATGCGATCTGCGTGCCCGACCCTATAACCACATCATCTTCGATGATGCTGTTCGGTCCTACCACGACGTCGTTTTCAAGGTGGGCGTTCGCGCTGACAACGGCGCGGGTGTCGAGGGTGGGGCTCATGGACGCTTACGATTCCGGGGCGGAGTCGACACGATCGACGATGGCCGCTGAGAGTTCGGCTTCGGCCACAAGCACGCCGTCAACGTATGCCTTTCCCTGCATCTGGCAGATCTTGCTCCGGCGACTCACCATTTCAAGCTCAAACACGAGTTGGTCGCCGGGCATCACCGGCTTTCTGAACTTTGCGTTGTTGATCGACATGAAGTACACGAGCTTTCCGTCCGGGTTCTCCACGCCGTTCAGCAGGAGGATACCTCCCGTTTGTGCCATGGCCTCGATGATGAGCACGCCCGGAACGACGGGCTGGCCGGGGAAATGTCCCTCAAAAAAGTATTCATTCACCGTCACGTTCTTGACGCCGACGATGCGTTTATCCAGCTCAAAGTCGATGATTTTGTCAACCAGCAGCATGGGATACCGATGGGGAAGGATCCTTTTGATGGCGTTGATGTCGAACACCACACCTTCCTTCTTTTCGTGCTGGTACTTCTTTACCAGCTTCTTTTGCATGTAGAGTTTGCGGACCATCTTGGCGAACTCGACGTTCGCAGCGTGACCGGGGCGGGCCGCGAGAATCTGCGCCTTGAGCGGCGCGCCGATCAACGCGAGATCCCCCATAAGGTCCAGGAGTTTGTGGCGGGCCGGTTCATTCTTGTAGTGAAGATGTTTGTTGTTCAGGATTCCGTTCGTGCCGATGATAATCGATTCCGAGATCCCCAGTTTCGTGGCGACTCGTTTCAGCTCGCCTTTCGGGAGCTCGCGGTCAACGATGACGATGGCGTTGTCGAGGTTCCCTCCCCTGATCAACCCCTGCGCGTGGAGGGCCTCCACTTCATGGAGAAAACAGAACGTCCTCGCCGACGCGAACTCTGTCAGAAATTCCTTGTCCAGATTGAACAACCCGGTGTGCTGGCTTCCGAGGACCGGGTTTTGATAGTCAATCATCACGGTCAGCCGGTAATCGTCCGTGGGAAGGCCGACGATGTCCACGCCCCGTTTCTCGTCGATGTACCGCACCGTCTGGTCGATGATGAGGTAGTCTTTCGGGGCATCCTGCATTTCGAAGCCCGCCTTCATGAGCGCGTCGGCGAAGGGCTTCGCGCTCCCGTCCATGATGGGGGGTTCGATGTTGTCCAGCTCGATGATGATGTTGTCGATTTCCAGTCCGACAAGCGCGGCGAGGATATGCTCGACAGTGTGCACTTTTGCCTCGCCCACGGAAATCGTCGTGCCGCGGGCCACGTCGACGACAAGATCCACGAGAGCGGGAATCTCCGGGCCGCCGCCCAGGTCGACACGCTTGAACCGTATGCCGTAATTTTCCGGCGCCGGCTTGAATCGCATCGTCGTGGAAACGCCGGTGTGCAGACCAACGCCGTTTAACGTGATCGGCCGTTGTATCGTACGCTGTTGGACGAGCATGCTATTTCCCTTGAGGTGATTTCGTGGTCACGTGTTGATACACTTCTTCAAGCCGTCTCTTCAGCTCACGCACCGTGTTCAACAACTCCGGGATCTCGCGCAGCGCTCCTTCGATCCGGAGTCTTTCCCGATGTTCAAGCGCCGGGGTGCCGAAGTACGTCTTCCCTGATTCCCTAACCGTCTTGTGCAGACCCGATTGCGCGGCCACCGTCGTTCGGTCGGCAACTTCTATGTGCCCGACGAACCCAACCTGACCCGCGATGATACAGTTGCTTCCGATCTTCGTGCTCCCCGATATCCCGGTCTGCGCGGCGATCACCGTGTTCTCACCGATAATAACATTATGGGCGACCTGAATCAAGTTATCGAGCTTGGCCCCCTTCTTGATGCGCGTTTCGCCGATGGTCGCCCGGTCGATCGCACAATTCGCCCCGATCTCGACGCAATCTTCGATAACAACATTGCCGCGCTGTTGGATTTTCTCGTACGTCCCATCGGCCCTCGGAACGAAACCAAAACCGTCGCTCCCGATCACGGTGCCGGAGTGAACGATGACCTCGTTTCCGACAGTGCAGCGTTCCCGAATCGAAACGTTCGGATAAAGAACTGAATGTTCCCCGATCACCACATCATCGCCCGCCACGACGTTGTGCCACAGAACCGTACCGCGCCCCACGGCGCAGCGCTCCCCAAGGACGGCGTGCGCGCCGATCGCGACATCCTTCGCGATGGTGCAGCTCTTTGGCACGATCGCCGTGGAATGGATTCCAGGCTGGAGCGGGGATGCAGGCGGATGGAACACCTCGATGAGTTGCGCGAACGCGGCGTAGGGATCGTCGACGCGGACGAGGATTATCGGCGCCGTTCGCTCAGCGAGCTCCTTGAACTGAAGATTCCGCGCCACCAGAACGGCCGACGCTTTAGTGGTGGCAAGATACTTCGTGTACCTGGGGTTCGCAAGAAACGTGATCTCCCCCTCCCCCGCGTCCTCGATCTTGGCAAGCCGCTGGATATCCATGGACGGGACGCGAGCACCATCCGGATGGTGTTTCGCGTCGATCTCACCGTGAACGACGGCAACAACCTCGGATAGTTTCATGTCAGCGGGTGAACACTTTCAATCGTTCGAGAACTCTGTCGGTCAAGTCAAGCCGGTCGTTGGCATACATGAGCAGAATCTGCCCGCTCTTGTCGAGCACGTAATCGAAGTTATCCTCCTTCGCGACATCCTGGATCACCTTGAAGACTTTGTCCTGAACGGGTTTCATGAGCTCATTCTGTTTCTGGAAGAGCTCACCGTTCTGCCCGAATTTCTTCGTCCGGTACTCGGCTATTTTCTTGTCGAGTTCCTGCAACTCCCGCTCGGCATCAGCCCTCCCCTGCTCGGTGAGGATGAGTTTCTTCTTATCGTAGTCGTCGAACTTCTTCTGCCAGTCGGTTTGCATCGTCGTGAGCTCGGTCTGCCAGCCCGCAACGATCGCGTCCAGTTGACGCTGCGCTTCCTGCGCCTCGGGGAGCTTGTCCATGATGGCCTGCGAGCTGATCCATCCGACCTTTGCTTGCCCGTATGCCCGGTCTGAGCACACAACGGAAACAACAAGCAGGATTCCAAGGATGTATGTTGAAAACGATATTTTTCTCATAATCCCCTCCTAACTTCTAAATTCTGAATTCTGTCTCCCGCTCTTCATTTTCGCTTTAACTTATCAATCACCGTGTATGTATAATCGTATTTCGGGTCACCGTACAGGAGGATCTGAACTGCATCGGTCTTATCGAACACGAACGTCAGCTTCTCCGTCTTCGCCACGTCCGCGATGATCTTCTTCACCTTATCGTAGATAGGGGTAAGAATCCTGTCCTGGTATTGCGACAGCTCTCCCTCACGGCCGAGTTTCTTTTCGCGGAAATCCATCGCCCGCTGCTCCATCGCGAGCAATTCCTGTTGCATCGATTGCTTCGCCTGGTCGGTCATGAGGGAGGATTTCTGCTGGTACTCCTGCATCTTTGTCTGGTACGCAGCGCTCATCACTTCCAGGGAATCCTGGACTCTTTTCCCGTAGGCTTCGAGCTTCTTCTTCGCGTCCTGCGCTTCGGGATACTCCTCGAGAATCTTCGCCGAGTTCACGAACCCGATTTTCAGCTGCTGGGAGAATACAGCGGCGGCGGGTATGAGCATGACGGCAAACAGGATGACGATGGATCGGGCGGTGAAATTCACGGTTTCCTCACTGAAGTTGATGAATGGTGGTCGTTGTGAGCTAGTGCTCTCGCAACTGAATATACGGTAATTCACGGGTCGCTCCTGACGGAGCTTGATATTGTTTCTGTGCTGATCTACTACAAACAGTTCGTCCCTATCCCGAAGGGATCCCTTCGGGACGGGACTCTCACACAAGATTGACGAATTCAGTGAGCGCTCCGTAGGAGCCCACTGTTTGTAGTCAATGGTCCAAAAAATAAAACCCGAGCCCCAGAGGGGCAGCCTGTTCGTGTTTTATCCAATGCCCATGAGGCAAAGCAATTTCATCATTCAAAGTTTTCAGCTTGTGTTCAGTCATTTTGACGGAGTGGCGTTAGAACCCTCGTCCGAACTGGAAGTGAAAGCGCCATCCGTCCGGCTGGCCGTCCCGCGGTGAAACATCATCCGCGCCGTAGCCGTAGTCGAAGCCGATCAGGCCGATGGGGTTGATCAACAGACGAGCGCCGAATCCGTACGAACGTTTGAGATCGAGAAAGTCCGCCTCCGTAAAATTCCTGAATAAATTTCCGCCTTCAACAAACCCCAGGACGTAAATCGGGATGGGGTTCAAGGTGACGGCGAGCCGGAGTTCTGCGGTCTGCTTGGTGAGGACATGCCCGCCGGTAAATTGCCCGTTGATGTTCACCGGGCCGACAGACTGGTCCTCGTACCCACGCAACGGAGTCGTCGCAATGAACCCGAGTCCGGTTCCGCCCATGTAGAAGAGATCGAGCGGCGGTATCTGCACGTCGTTCCCGAAGCCCTGCAAGAATCCTTCCAGCGTGCTCGTGTAGAGGACGAGGCGCGGCGAGCCGAACAGCGGGGTGTAGGTTTCACCGGAGAAAATCCATTTATGGAAATCCACGTTGCCGGGAAGGAGCGGCCCGCCCGACATCTCGACCGAAAGGGAGAAGCTTGAACCGGTGCTGGGGAAAATCGGACTGTCGGTGCTGTTGCGCGAGAAGATCTGCGTGACGCTGAACTGACTTGTTTGTCCTTCGAGATAAATTCCGCCTCCGTTGATGACGTCGTTCGATTGAACCCTGAAGATCCAGTCGCCGCGGAAGTAATCGTCCGGCCAGCGGAACCGACGTCCGATTCGCACCGAACCCCCGGTCTGGTGCAAATCGTACACGTAAATCTGCCGCGTGTCGAACAGCGATACTCCCAACGATGTCGGCGTGTCGAACAACCACGGTTCCGTGAAGCCGATCGAAAACGTCCGGTACCGCGCCCCCTCTCCAAATTCCCACTGAAAATTCAGCACCTGTCCTCCTCCCCCTTCGAAGGGAGCAGAGATATCGAAGTTGTTGATTGTGAACCCCACCGCCCCCGTCACGCCGAACACGCCGCTGTACCCTACCGAGGCGTTCACATTGTCGCTGGATTTTTCCTCAACCTCATATACGAGATTGACCGTCTTGTCGCCGACAAGTTTGTAATCGGGTTTCAGCTTCTCGGTGTTGAAGTAGTTCAATTGGGTTAGTTGCCGCACGCTGCGAATGATGGCGGCGCGGCTGAAGAAATCACCGGGGAGTGTGTACAACTCACGCCGGATGACTTTGTCTTTGGTCTTGGTGTTGCCTTTGATATCCACCCTCCCGATCCGGAACTGATTCCGCTCGAACACATGGATGGCAATGTCGAGGCTGTCGTTCCCCGCCCTGCGCTCTTCGGGCTCGAGATTGAACGTCAGGTAGCCGTTGTCCAGGTACAGCGAGGCAACATCCACCTGGTCCGGATTACCCCGGAGGTTCTGATCGAATCGCTCGACGTCGTAGATATCCCCCTTTTTGAATCCGAGCCGCTCGGAAAGAACTTCACTATGATAAACTGTATTCCCTTCCCAGGTGATATTCCTGACTTTGAATTGCGATCCCTCGTTGAGCGTGACCAAGATGTGCAGCTTGCGTTTCGAATCGTCATACGACAACGAGTCGAAGAGAATTTCGGCGTCGATGTAGCCGTGCTTCCGGTAATACTTCAGCACACGCCCTTTGTCTTCCTCGTACTTTTTCTTGTCGAATTTTGCGCCGCGCCAGAACATCCACCAGATGTTTTCCTTGGTGTCTTCCATTTCTCCGCGTAGGTCCCCGTCACTAAACGCCGTATTGCCGTCGAACACAATCTCGTCGATCTTCACGGTCGGTCCCTCGTCGATCACGAGTTTCAGGACAACCCGATTCGGTCGGGTGTAATCTTCCACGACCGTCTCCGGCGTAATTGCCGCGAGAAGGTGACCTTCTTCCTCGTACAACTTCTTGATGTTCTTGACGATCGTGTTGATGTCCTGCGGAGTGATGATCTGACCTTTGACGAGAGGGACTTTCTTCATGATATCGTCTTCGCTGACGTCATCCTCGCCGCTCAACTCAACCCGCTCCATGCGGGGATTTTCCTTCACCTTGATGAGCAGGTATAACCCGTCCCCAACCTGATTCTCAACAAGAATCTGAATGTCTGAAAACACGCGAAGCGCCCAGATGCGGTCTATCGCCTGCCGGAGCTGGTCGCCGGGAACGGTAATCTCATCGCCCACCTTGAGCCCCGAGTTGGCGATGATCGCCGAGGGTTCGGCCGTGATGTTACCTTCAACCGAGACGCCGAGAATCTTGAAAACTTCTTGCTTGGCCTGTTGTCCGAAGGCAGTTAGCGAAAGGGAAAGGAAAGACAGAAACACAATGGCGACATATGCACGCATGGAAATTGTTACGATGCGCTTTTTACCCCGGCGTATGAGGTCGTGTGGGCCTTCTGGGAGAGTTGCTCGCTGACCATACCGAAGCGCCGTTCGCGTTTCTGGAAGTCGCGGACGGCCCGGTACAACTCATCGCGTCGGAAATCGGGCCAGTAGAGTGGACTGATGTAGATTTCGGTGTAGGCAAGCTGCCAGAGCAGAAAATTGCTGATGCGGAACTCGCCGCTGGTTCGAATGAGCAGATCCGGGTCGGGCGCCGAGGCGGTGGAGAGATACGCCGAGACCATCGATTCACTGAGGTCTTCCGGCACAATCTTCCCGTTCTTCGCGTCGGCAAGAAGCTTCCCGATCGCGTTCGTAATATCCCAGCGGCCGCTGTAGCTGAGCGCCAGATACAGGTTCAGGCCGGTGTTGTCCCTCGTCTTTTTGATGGCATCGAACAATTCATCCTGGACCTCGTGCGGAAGGGTCGAGATGTCTCCGATGGCATGAACGCGCACGTTGTTGCGATGGAGCTTGTCGGTCTCATCGCGAAGCGCTCTCATCAGCAACCGCATGAGGAGCGAAACTTCATCCTTGGGACGTTTCCAGTTCTCCGTAGAGAATGCGTACAGAGTAAGACATTTCACGCCCAACTGACCGCACACCTCGACGGTATCACGGACGGATTCGACGCCTTCGTTGTGTCCGGCGATGCGGGGCAGGCTACGTTTCTTCGCCCACCTTCCGTTGCCGTCCATGATGACGGCGATGTGCGTCGGTATGGGACCGCTCCGCTTCAGCTCTTGCTGAACGGTCGCATCGCTTCCCGTTGCTTCCCGAACACCCCGCGGCGAATTACCCCGGCGGGCCGAGCCTGTCTGTCCGGTCGATTCCGACTTCATCGCGGCAGGCCCTGACTTCGTCGGGGCGGGCACGTCGTCGACCTTCGAACTTCCCACGTCTCATCTCCTCTGCGAGGTCGTGTCCATGACGATGCGGACGGACCCCAAAAGTTGTTGAATTTGTGTGAATTACGTCGTTTAATGTACGGCATTTTGCCAGGAAAGTCAAGGTATCGAACGGAACCACAAACCTGATACGTGGGGAAAGACAAGAAGTTCCGGATATCAGGACGACAGAATTGTCACCTCGCCTGCGTACACTCTCTGCTCCTTGCCCTCGAGGACGAGCACAAGGGCACCGTCGTCCGCGATGCCCCTTGCGACACCGGTCAGAGTCTTGTCTTCGATCCGAACCCGGACGGTTCTCTTCAGCATCGAGCACCGCGACTCCCATTCCGCGAGCATGACGGGGAGTTGACTCTCCAGCGGTTGTTTCACCAAC
>Ga0214473_10006441_pt1 | contig 14020 bp, 14 predicted proteins | sample RVTome_7_FD_203509 | JGI IMG/M metagenome (GOLD analysis project Ga0214473, IMG submission 203509) | Soil microbial communities from uranium-contaminated site in the Upper Colorado River Basin, Wyoming, United States - RVT98D197 | ecosystem: Environmental > Terrestrial > Soil > Contaminated >... | reverse complement strand
CAGGGTGGAGAGCGCAATCGACTCAACGGCCGTGTCCGCCCCGAGGGGGGCCAGCAGGCTCGGGTTCCAGAACCTCGACGACGAGGTGTCGGTCGACCGGCTCGAGGTTCGCGGTCGGATGCCGGATTGGCTCGCGGGCGAGCTCGTACGGGTGACTCCGGCGCTGCTGGACGTGGGGGACCGGCCGCTCCGCCACTGGTTCGACGGGCTGGCGATGCTGAACGCGTTCTCGTTCGCCGACGGCAAGGTCTCCTACGCGTCGAGCTTCCTGAAGACGGAGGCATATCGCCAGACGCGCGAGGGACACCTCGACATGGTCGGGTTCGCGCACGACCCGTGCCGGTCGCTGTTCAAGCGCGTGACGACGATGCTGTCGCCGCCGCGAAATGACAACACGAACGTGAACCTGAGCCGCCTCGGCGAGCGCTACGTCGCGATGACCGAGCTCCCGCTCCCGGTCGAGTTCGATCCCGAGACGCTGGAGACGATCGGACTGATCGAGTGGAAGGACAAGCTCACCGGACAGGTCTCGACCGCGCATCCGCACCTCGACCGCGGGGGCGGCGAGTTCCTGAACTACGTCGTCCACTTCGGCCGCAAGACCGCGTACGAGGTGTACGGCGTGCCGCCGGGCTCGATCTCGAGGCGGGAGATCGCCTCGATCCCCAGCCGCGAGCCCGCCTACATGCACAGCTTCGGGATCACCGAGCGCTACATCGTCCTCGCCGAGTTCCCGCTCGTCGTCAACCCGATCAAGATCGCGACCTCGGGCCTCGCAGGGCGCGCGTTCATCGACAACTACGAGTGGAAGCCCGAGCGCGGAACCCGCTTCCTCGCGATCGAGCGCGCGACCGGGAAGCTCCACGGCACCTACGAGGCGGAGGCCTGCTTCGGGTTCCACCACGTGAACGCGTTCGAGCACGGCGGCGACCTGGTGGTCGACCTGTGCGCGTACGAGGACCCGTCCTTGATCGAGGTGCTCGAGGTGCAGCGGCTTCGTGACGGCGCCGACCCGATCCCGATCGGGGAGATGCGCCGCTACCGGATGCCGCTCGAGGGCGGCGACGCCCACGGCGAGAAGGTCGCCGACGTCGCGTTCGACCTCCCGCGGATCAACTACCGGTCGCGGAACGAGCGCGAGTACCGGTTTGCCTACGGGGCCGGGATCAAGGGACCGGACAGCGAGTGGTTCGACCAGGTGGTGAAGGTCGACGTCACGAACGGTGAGGTCAAGACCTGGTCAGATGACGGCTGCTTCCCGGGCGAGGCGGTGTTCGTCGCCGCGCCCGACGCCAAGGCCGAGGACGACGGGGTCGTGCTCTCAGTGGTTCTCGACCCCGCGGCGGGCCGCTCCTTCCTCGCCGTCCTCGACGCGAGCTCGTTCGAGGAGCTGGGCCGAGCCGAGGCGCCGCACCACATCCCGCACGGCTTCCACGGCCAGTTCTTTCAAAGCGGCTAGTTCGGCGAGCGAACTAGCCGGTCGCGGGCGGGCCTAGCGGCCGTACCGGTCCGCTGACACTTCGAGTTGCTCGGGCAGCGGTGGCCGCGCGCGGGGCGCCGGGTCGGCGCGGACGGAAACCGTCTCGGCGACGTCGCGCTTGATCGTGTGGCGGCCCTCGCCGGAGACGACGACGATCTCGTCGTTCGAGCTCTCGATCGTTCCCTCGAGCTCGGGCGCGAGGCCGGTGTCCATCAGATAGTGCAGAAGCTCCTCCGCCTCGTTCTCGAATCGCAGCACGAGCACGTTCGCCCCCGGCTCGCAGTCTGCGAGCAGCACCCCCTGCTCGCGGTCTCCCTCGACCAGCGGGTGGCCGTGCGGGCAGGTCTTCGCATCGCCGATCGCGGCCATCATCCGCTCCTCGAGCACTGGAGACATCGCGTGCTCGATCCGCTCCGCCTCCTCGTGGACCTCGTCCCACGGGATCCCGAGCACGTCGGTGAGGAAGCGCTCGATCAACCGGTGACGGCGGACCATCGCGCTCGCCTCCTCGCGTCCCTGCTCGGTGAACACGAGCGAGCGGTCCTCAGCTCTGGTCACGTACCCGTCCTTCTCCAGGCGGCCGACCATCTCGTGCACGGTCGGCGGCGAGAGCTGCATCGCGCGGGCGACGTTCGCGCCGGTCATCGGAAGACCGGCCTCCTGAAGCCAGAACATCACCTCCAGGTACTCCTCCTCGGCCTGAGTTGCCGCGTGCGCCTCGATGCGACCGATACTAGTGGGCCACTGCGTGGCCGCGCATGGAAGGATTGGCTCGATGCGAATCGAGCCGGGAACCCGAGCGTTGGTCACCGGCGCATCGCGCGGGATCGGCCGCGCGACGGCGCAAGCGCTTGCCGCGCGCGGCACCAGGGTCGGCCTGCTCGCGCGCGGAAGCGCGGGCCTGGAGGAGGTCGCGGCCGAGCTCGGTGGCGAGCCGGTCGTGCTCCCGGCCGACATCGCCGACCGCGAGTCCGTCGCCGCCGCGGTCGAGAGCTTCGTCGAGGAGGCGGGCGGGATCGACCTGCTGATCGCGAACGCCGGGATCGCCCACTACGCGCCGTTCACCGAGCTCCCGATCGAGCGCGCCGAGGAGATGGTGCAGATCAACCTCCTCGGGATGCTGTACACGGTGAAGGCCGCGTTGCCCCACCTGCTCGACACGGCGGCGGGGCACATCGTCGTCGTCGCCTCGGGGGCCAGCCTGCGGGCCTTTCCGTGGGCCGCCACCTACGGCGCCACGAAGGCGGCGCAGGCTGCGTTCGCGGGCGCGCTGCGCCACGAGCTATCGGGCACGGGCGTCTCAGTGTCAACGGTGTTCCCGGGCGAGATCGCGACCGAGTTGCATGCCCACGAGCGCGAGCGGATGCCCGACTGGTACCGCTCCAATGAGGCGATCCCCCCGACCGAGGTCGCGGACGCGATCGTCACAGCGGTCGAGGAGGACGACCGGACCGCGTACGTGCCCCCGATCGTCAGACTGCTGGGCCTGAACGGGATCGCGCCGCGGCTCGCCGACCGCCTCCTGGCGACGATCCGGGGCGCGACCGCGGCTCCGCGCCGCGACTAACGGCGCGCGAGCGTCCCGACGACGGCCTCGTAGAAGCACTCCCCCTGCGCGCCCTCGGTCACGGTCACGTTGTCGCGCTCGCCGATCGCGCCGATCAGGCCCGCGTCCCGCTCCGGCCCGTTGGCGGGGACGAAGAACTGGCCGACGACGTCGGCGACGGCGAGGTCCTCGATCGAGTCGCCGATCGCGATGCACTCCTCGCGCGCGTACCCCCGCGCGCGCATGTGCGCCTCGACCGCGCCCGCCTTCGACGCCCCGCGCGGGACGAGGTGGTAGGCGTGGGTGATCTTCAGCTCGCCCATCGGTCGCCCGATCGCGCCGTTGTCGAGCAGGCGCAGGTGCTCGTGCCCGGCCTCGGCGAGCAGCGAGTTCGCCTCGGACACCTCGATCTTGCCGCGGAACAGGTGCGAGTACTCGCGCCCGCGGTGCCACGGGGAATGGAACTCGATCCGCTCCGGGTAGGCCTTGAACAGCAGCTCGGGAACGCCCGCGATCGTGATCTGCTCCGCGACAGTCACCTCGCCCTCGGGCTCCATCTCGCCCGTGAACAGGGTCCGCTCGCCGTCGATCACCATCGCGCACCCCGCTTCGAAGATGTAGGAGCTCTGGCCCATCAGCCGCGCGAGCTCCATCACCTGCGGCTCACGGCGGCCCGACTTGGGGACGATCTCCGCCCCGACCCGGTGGCACGCCTCGATCCCCCGCGCCTGCAACAGGGAGAAGTTGCCCTCGCCGTCGGCGAACAGCGAGCCGCGGCGCCCCAGCAAGGTGCCGTCGAGGTCGGTGTACACGCACCGCAGAGCCACGGCGCTACCGTAGCGGCGATGGCAAGCGGCCCCACCCGAGCTCGATCGGGAGCCGTGTGGCGGTTGCGCGACGCGACGCTCGGGTTTCCGCGCCCGCTCGCGGTCGGGATCGTGAACGTGACCGACGATTCCTTCTACTCCGGAGCGCGCAGCGGAACTCCGCACAACGCGATCCGCGACGGCCTGCGGCTCACCCGCGAGGGGTTCGACCTGCTCGACGTCGGCGCGGTCCCCGCCGCGGCCGGCCCTCCCGTCCCCGCCGCCGAGGAGGCCGAGCGGCTGGTTCCCGCGATCGAGGGACTGGCAGACGCGCGACGGGTCCCGGTGATGGCAGACACCTTCCTCCCCGAGGTCGCCCGCCGCGCTCTCGACGCCGGTGCGGCGGCGATCAACGACACAAGCGGAGCCCGCGATCCGGAGATGCTCGAGTTGGTCGCCGAGACGGGATGCGGGCTCGTCGTCATGCACACCGAGGGGCCGCCCCGCGAGCACCGCGAGCCGCGGTTCTACGACGACCCTGTCGACTACCTCGTCGAGTGGTTCTCCGAGCGGCTCGACGAGGCGCGATCGCGGGGCGTGGACGAGGCGCAGATCGCGATCGATCCCGGGTTCGACTTCGACCTCTCGCTCGACGACGACCTCGAGGTGCTGGCGCGGCTGGGCGAGCTTCGCGCGCTCGGCCGGCCGCTGTTCGTCGCGCTGTCGCGTAAGGACTTCCTCGGCGCCGTGGTGGGAGGGTCGTGGAAGCATCGGGTCCCGGCCGAGGATCGCGAGTGGGCGACCGCGGCCGCAGTGGCGCTCGCGACCGCGGCCGGCGCCGAGATGTTCCGACTCCACGACCAGAGCGCGGTCGACTCGATGACAGTTGCGCACCGGATCCTCGATGCGTGACGCGCTGGATCGGGTGCGGCCGGCGGAGCCGGTCGACGCCGCGTGGCGCGGCGCGATCGAGCCGGGGCGGGAGGACGGGCGGCTGGTCGCGGAGGCGAATGAGGAGGCACACCCGGCGCAAACAGCACCAATCCCCCGCTCACTGCACCCGGGGCTGACGAAGTCGCTGCGCGCCGTCGGTATCGAGACTCTGTACTCGCACCAGGTCGAGGCGCTCGAGGCTGCGGCTGGTGGGAACGTGATCGTCACCAGCGGCACCGCAAGCGGGAAGTCGCTGTGCTTCAACCTCCCGGTCCTCGACGGGCTCGCGCGCGAGGGCCGGCAGCGGGCGCTGTACCTGTACCCGACCAAGGCGCTGGCCCAGGATCAGGCGCGGGCGCTGTCCGCGCTCGACCCGCCGGGCCTGCGGCACGCGATCTACGACGGCGACACGCCGCGCGACGACCGCCCCGGGATCCGCCGCCGCTCCAACCTCGTGCTCACCAACCCCGACATGCTCAACGTCGGGATCCTCCCCCACCACAAGTCGTGGGGCGACTTCATCGCCAACCTCGAGTTCGTCGTCGTCGACGAGGCGCACGCCTACCGCGGCGTGTTCGGCTCCCACGTCGCCAACGTCCTGCGGCGGATACGGCGGGTGGCACGGCTGTACGGAGCCGAGCCCCGCTTTCTGCTCGCCTCGGCGACGATCGCGAACCCGGTCGAGCTCGCCGAGCGCCTGTGCGGCGGGGACTTCGAGCTGATCGACTCGGACGGCGCGCCACGCGCGCCGCGCCGGATCGGGATGTGGAACCCGCCGCTGCTCGACGAACGCTCGGGGACGCGGCGCTCGGCGCTGTCCGAGGGCGCCGACCTGCTCGCCGCGCTGGTGGCCCACGGTCTGCGCACGATCTGCTTTCTGAACAGCCGCCGCGGGATCGAGCTGATCCAGCGCTTCACCCGCGACCGCCTCGCGGAGATGGATATGGCCGAGCTCGGGAACTTGATCGCCCCGTACCGCGCCGGGTACACGCCCCAGCAACGGCGAGAGATCGAGGGCGCGCTGTCGCGCGGCGAGCTGCTCGCGGTCGTGGCGACCGACGCGCTCGAGCTCGGGATCGACGTCGGCGAGCTCGACGCCGCGATCTGCGTCACCTTCCCCGGCACGGTCGCGAGCCTGCGCCAGATGTGGGGCCGCGCGGGCCGCCGCCGCGAGGGCCTGGCGCTGTACCTCGCCGGCCAGGACGCCCTCGACCAGTTCTTCTGCCGCCACCCGGAGGAGTTCCTCGGCCGCCCGGTGGAGGCGGCGATCCTCGACCACGAGAACGAGCAGATCCAGCTCCAGCACCTGGTCGCGGCGGCGTACGAGTCGCCGCTCGGCGCCGAGGCGCAGGGCGTGCTCGGCGAGCCCGAGTGCGGCACCGACGACGAGCTGCTCGGCCCGCGGTGGCGCCGGCGCGCCGACGAGCTCGTCCGGCTCGGCAAGCTCCGCCGCGGGCGAGGCGGCCGCTACGTCGTCCGCAGCTCGCGGTTCCCGGCGGGGGAGATCGCGCTCCGCTCCTCCTCCTCCGACACCGTGGTCGTGGTCGAGGGCGCGTCCGGCGAGCTGCTCGGCGGCGTCGAGGCGGAACGCGCGTTCGGCACCGTCCACCCCGGCGCGATCTACCTCCATCTCGGGGTCTCCTACGAGGTGCGCGAGCTCGACGTCGACCAGCGCCGCGCGGTCGTGGAGCGGTTCGACGGCGACTGGTACACGCAGCCGAAGAAGGAGACCGAGACCTTCATCGAGGACATCGACGTCACCCGGACCGCCGCGGGGGTGGAGCTCTCGTTCGGGAACGTCTCCGTCACCGAGCAGGTGATCGCGTTCCAGCGCAAGCGGCTCACGGACCACGAGATCATCGACACGGTCGCGATCGAGCTCCCGGAGCAGAACTTCCTCACCCAGGCGCTGTGGTTCGTGATCCCCCGCGATCTCGCCGCCGCGCTCCCGATCGAGGTCCTGCTCGGCTCGCTGCACGCAACCGAGCACAGCCAGATCGCCGTCTTGCCGCTGCTCGCGATGTGCGACCGGTGGGACATCGGCGGCCTGTCCACCAACGTCCACTTCCAGACCGCGAGCCCGACGATCTTCATCTACGACGGGCACCCCGGCGGGATCGGGATCGCGCGCCGCGGGTACGACGAGTTCGAGCGCCTGCTGGGCGACGCGGCGCGGCTGATCGCCGAGTGCCACTGCGAGTCGGGATGCCCCTCCTGCGTCCAGAGCCCCAAGTGCGGGAACCTGAACGAGCCGCTGCACAAGGCCGGGGCGCTGGAGCTGATGGAGCTGATGCGGGGGCGGATATAGTCGTGGCGACCTGGATCCGGACGCGGAGGTGACGCGATGCTCAACCCTCTTACCCATCGCAAGGTCCTGAAGAAGGGGATGCCCGGGATGGCGACGATCGTCGAGATGGGAGTGATGGACCGCGACGCGACGAGCTCCAACATGCCAATGACGCTTCAGGTCCACGTCGAGGGGATCACCCCCTACGAGGTCGAGGGCCAGTGGATGGTGAAGGCCAAGGACACCGTGGGGCTGTCCGGAGCGATCCCGGTCAAGGTCGACCAGAACGACCACGACAAGGTGGCGATCGACTGGGACGGGGTCCGGGCGCAGTACGAGGAGCACAAGGCGCAGCGCCAGCAGGCGCTGGCGGGCGGCGGCGGGATGGGCGGCGCGGTGCAGGGAGCGACGCCGACGATCGACATGCGAAACGACCCCGAGCTGCGGGCGAAGATCGAGGGGGTGCTCGGCCACAAGCTGACGCCCGGTTCCACCGAGCAGGTGGCCGAGAACGACCCCGCGATGCAGATGAAGATCATGCAGGTCGTCCAGCAGCACATGGCCGAGAAGGCGGCCGGCGGCGGAGCAGCCGCGGTGCCGGCCGGCGGAGGCGGCGACGATCCGGTGGCGAAGCTCGAGCGGCTTGCGGCGCTGAAGGACAGCGGCGCGCTGACCGAGAAGGAGTTCGAGCGGGAGAAGAAGAAGCTGCTCGGCTCCTGACCCGATGGCCAGGGGGCGTCAGGTGGCGGTGTCGGGCGGGGCGATCGACCCGCCGGCCGAGGCGCTCGATGCGGCGGAGGAGGTCGGCGCGAGGCTGTCGCACGCCGGGCTGGTGCTCGTCTGCGGCGGCCTCGGGGGAGTGATGGAGGCGGCCGCCCGCGGTGCGGCTGAAGGCGGGGGCGTGGTGATCGGGGTCGTGCCGAGCGCCGATCCCGCGGACGCGAACCCGCACTGCACCCACATCGTCGCGACCGGGATCGGGTACGCCCGGAACCTGGCGGTGGTCGCCTCCGGCGAGGCGGTGATCGCGATCGGCGGGGAGTGGGGGACGCTGTCGGAGATCGCGTTCGCCCGCCAGCTGGGGCGGCCGGTGATCGCCCTGCAGACCTGGAACCTGAGTGGGATCGGGCCGATGGCGGACGCCCCCGGCGTCGAGGCGGTCGCCCATCCCGCGGCCGCGATCGAGGCGGTGGAGCGGGCGCTCGGCTAGCCGTTCGGAGGGGACGCCAGCCGCTCCGCCATGGTCTTGCTCAAGTTGCGGTGAAAGCCGAGCGCGACGTGATCCTCCCGGCGCTCGACCTTGCGAATCGCGGAGTCGCTCAGGCAGAGCACCCGTGCCCCGCCCTCCGCCGCGACGACGTCCATCGTGCGGCTCGTGTCGCGCAACGTGTAGGCAACCTCGCCGACCACTTCCCCCGGCCCCATCCCGCGAACCGCCGTCTCTCCCGAGATCGCCTCCAGGCCACCCCCCAGCACGACGTAGATGCCGTACATCCCCTGACCCCTCCGCATCAGCCGGTCTCCCGCGGCGAGCTCGTAGACGAGGCCTCCGGCCATCAGCTCCGCCGCCTCTTCCGCGCTGAGTCCGTCGAAAGGGCTGGCGCCGGGAGCATCGTCCAGCGTCTCGAAGATTCGATCGAACCCGATGTCTTCCGGAAGTCGCACGGGTGCGGACGCGGGCAGCAAGCGCCTGGCCCGCTCTGCGAGCTCCGAGGTGCCGTCCTCCTCGAGCCCGAGGCCGAACTGAAGCAGGGGCGAGGAGATCGCCCGGTGGTGCTCGATGTCGCGGACGATGTTGACGAGCGGCGGTGTCACGCCCTCCTCGGGGTCGTCGTAGAGTCGTCTGTACGGCCGAAACCCGAGCGACATGTAGACGCGACACAGGTGGGGCAGGCCGCGGACGAACGAGAGCTCGATCTTGTGCTCCAGCCCGAACCGAGCGGACTCCCGCATCAGCAGGAACGGCACCGGGCCCTTGCGCTGCTCGGGGTTGACCGCGAATCGTCCCTGAATCCCGCAGCGCTCCCAGGGCACGGCATCGAGGAAGTGCGAGATCGAGAACTTCTCCTCGAACGAGTCGAGCAAAGGCGTCTTCCCGCCGAGGTTCAGCTGCATCGTCCCGACCAGATCGCCGTCTACCTCCGCCAGCAGCAGGTCGGCGAACTCGTCGGCAGGGTCGACCGAGCGTCCGCGATCGTGGTCAGCGGCGCGACTGAAGACGCTCAGCTCCGTGTTGTACACCTGGTACCGAAGGCGAAATGCGCGCTCCCGATCCTCGTCGGACTCGGCGAAGCGGATGACGGGATCACTCATCGGCCCGAGCTTAGAGAAGCACACATCGGGTGAGCACGAGTCGGGCAGCGTCGCGCGTCTATCCTGACCCGCCGTGTGCCGTTTGCTGGCATCCCTGGGTGCTCGCGTCGACCTAGAGCCGATGCTCTTCGACGCCGAGCGCTCGCTCGTCAAGCAGTCGTACGACTCGAGGCTCACGTCCTCGAACGTCAACCTGGCCGGCTTCGGAATGGTCGCCTGGGACGCGCGACTGCGGAATCCGGCGGAGCCGCTCACCTACCGGACCACCAGCCTCCCGGTTTACGATCGCAACCTGCGCAGCATCGCGCGCAAGCTCTGTCCGAACAGCTTCGTCGGGCACGTCCGCGGCACCCGTCTCCTGGACGAGGAGGTCGTATCGACCCAGAACCTGCACCCGTTTCGCTACCCCGACACGACGGTCGCCCTGAGCCACAATGGCATCCTTCGCAGCTTTCCGGAGCTGCGTTTCGCGCTGGTCGACCACATGCGGGAGGAATGGGCGGCCGCGATAGAGGGGACAACGGACTCGGAGTGGATCTACGCGCTGATCCTCTCCCAGCTGCCGAGCGGCGAGACCCCGGATGCCGACGGGCTGGCGACCGCCGTACGCCGGGCGTTGGCGATCGTCCGCCGCTGCTGGAGCGAGCACGGGGTCGAGACGTCCTCTCCGCTCAACCTCGTGGTCGCAACCCCGTCCGCGCTCGCGGCGACGCGGTTCTCGCTCTTCTACGGCTGGCACGTGGACGACGACCCGCTGCTCGACATAGCCGGCCCCTACGCGAGCCTGTGGTACTCGCTCACCGACTCGTTCGCAGCCGATCGCGGTGGGCGCGACGGCGACGCTCGCGCATTCGTGCTCGCTTCGGAGCCGCTGACCGGGGACGACGGAGCCTGGTTCGAGGTCCCCGAATACTCGATGGTCACGGCGACCTACGACGCCGGCGAACTGACCGTCGCGGTCGAGGATCTTCTCGTTTGAGCTACACCGAAGGCTCCTCGAGTCTCCAGGCGATGGCCCCGGGCGCCGACGTCGACCCTGCGACGGCCCCCTTCTTTCGCGACCTCGACGAAGAGGCGCACGCCGGCCTTCGCGGCCTACTGCAGCGCGCGCGCTTCGACCCCGGAGAGATCCTCTGGCAACAGGGCGCCGCGGCCGACGGAGCGCACGTGATCGAGCGCGGAACCGTGGAGGTCTCGCGGCGCTTGCCGGACGGGGACTCCCAATCGCTCGCGACGGCGGGGGCAGGCGAGATTCTCGGCGAGCTCGGGCTGTTCGGGGAGGGCCGCCGGTCGGGCGAGGCTCGGGCCGTCGACAAGGTCGCCACGGTCTTCCTCAGTCGTGACGCCGTCAACATGCTCGCCTCGCATCCGTCGACGGCGATCACCTCGTTGCGCCGTCGATGCTGCCATGTGGGGGCGGCGCGGTTGAGGAGGCGCCACGCGGCGCTGGCCGAAACGCTCCCGGCAGGCGATCAGCCGCACCCTCCGCTGGCGACACCGAGCGTGGTCGACCTCTCGGCGGCGGCGTGGGATTCGTACGTCCCGAAGCTGTCGTTCTTCGCAGATTGGGGACCGGATGAGCTCGAGTCGTTGCGGGCGCGGGCGCGGATCGTCTCGGTCCCGCGGCAGACGTGGCTGTATCGCCGGGGCGACCTACCTGCGAGTTGCCACGTCGTCGTCAACGGGGTGCTCGTCGAAAGGATCGAGCGTGGTCCGAAGGCCGTGAAGACGGGTGTCGTCGGTCCGGGTCGCGCGTCCGGCTACGTCGGCATCGTCCTCGGCAGTGAGCATTCGGTGGCGGCCGTCGCGTACGAGCGAGCCGTTCTCATGGAGCTCCAGACGGAGGTCTTTGCGGAGCTATACGACGGTCGCAACCAGGTGTCGCGCCGATTCGTGGAGAGCTTTCATCGCGACGTGATGGTCGCGGTTCGCCAGGCGGAGAGACCGCACATCACCGTCGCCGCGGGGGTCGAGTAGGTGGCGAGCGGGAATCGAGCCCGCGCCTGTGCCGGCATGCACCCGATGACGGAAGGAGCGCGATGAGCGACGGCAAGCACGTCCTCTACGAGCAGGACGGACCCGTGACCGTGATCACGATCGACCGCCCCGAGCGCATGAACGCAATCGGGCCGCAGACCCATCGCGAGCTGGTCGCGGCCTGGAGCCGCTTCCGCGACGACGACGATGCGCTCGTCGCGGTTCTCACCGGCTCGGGCGACCAGGCCTTCTGCGCGGGCGGAGACCTGAAGGCGGCATTCGAGGGCGAGCCACCGCCCGTCCCGACCACTCCCGAGGAGATCGCCGCCCACAACCGCGGCGAGCGGCCAGGCATCCTCGGCCCGTCACGGTGGACCGACATCTACAAACCGACGATCGCCGCGGTCAACGGCGTCGCCTACGCCGGCGGGCTCGAATGGGCGTGCTGGACGGATATCGCGGTCGCCGACGAGCACGCCACGTTCGGCGTCACCTGCCGCCGCTGGAACATCGGCCTCGCCGACGGCGGAACCCAGCGGCTGCCGCGGATCGTCGGTCTGCGCCGCGCGATGGAGCTGATCATCACCGGCCGCGTGATCGATGCGGCCGAGGCAAGGGAGATCGGGCTCGTGAACAAGGTCGTTCCGTCAGGGAAGTGCCGCGAGCACGCTGTCGAGCTTGCCCACTCGATCGCCGCGCTCCCGCAGCCAGCGATCCGCACCGACAAGGAGGCCGCGGTGCGCGGGTTCGGCCTCCCGCTGGACGAGGGGCTCCGGATCGAGGCCCAGTGCTTCCACCGCTCCATCGCCAGCCCCGAGACCCTCGAGGGCCTGCGCCGGTTCAACGAGCGCGACCACCCCGACCGCCGTGCGGAGAGCGAGCCCTCCACCCCCGGCTTGGCTCGCCGACGCTAGCCTTTGCCGCCGCAGGCGAGGTAGCTCAGTTGGTAGAGCACACGACTGAAAATCGTGGTGTCGCCGGTTCGATTCCGGCCCTCGCCATCCAGGCCTAGCTGCGGTTTGTCAGCAGCTTCCGGTGCCGGATCAGCAACAGCAGCGACCGCCACACGCCGAGCTGACGCGGAATCTCCATCGTGTCGCTCGCGGCCCAGTCCTCGATGATCCGTCCGTCCTCGAACCGGCTGATCACGATTCCGCGGAGGGTCACGCTCCGACCGCGATGGGTGCCGTGCAGGGTCCAGCGCGATGCGACGCGGTCGCCCTCCGTTACCTGCTCATCGACGACGAAGCGGAGGTCGGGAAACAGCTCCAGGTAGAGCGCCACCGAACGGCGTGCGCCGTCGTGTCCGCGGTACTCGAGCGCGTTGACGTGGTCGACGAACTCAGGGTGGTAGACGTCCGGGATCCGGTCGAGGCTCCGGCCGGAGCACACATCCTCCAGCGCGTGGCGGGCGGTTTCGGCTTCGCCTGCGGCCACGCTGCTCACGCCGCCGATGACGGTCCGCGATCGGCGAGCACAACGCGATCGGCGAGCACAGTGCGGAGCCCGAGCCAGTAGGCACCGCAGGCGCTGATCAGCGAGCTCGCGAACCCGACGCTGAGCGTGTTGATGCCGGCGATGCAGCTTCCGGGGATCACGAAGCCGAACCCGATCACGATCGACGGGAGGACGAATCCGGCGAGCGGGGCGAAGTAGCGCGGCCTCATCGGTTCGCGCCCGCCGGCTTCCGCGCGGACACGAGCTCGACGTATCCCGCCTTGGAGCGCTTCACCTGCTCGATCTCGAATCCCTCCGCGCGCAGGTGGTCGAGCGGCTCGCGCAGGAGGTGATCGCCGCCAAGCCGGTGGGCGAGCGGATCGAGCAGGCGCTGGACCGTCCGCATCACCGGATTCGGGCTGCGGACGTGCTCCGCGAGCAGGATCCGCCCGCCGGGGCGCAGTACGCGCTTCGCCTCCCGCACCGCGGCGCGATCGTCCGGGATCGTGCACAGCCCGTACGTGCACACGACCGTGTCGAAGGAGTGGTCAGGGAAGTCAAGTGCCTCCGCGTCGCCGACCTGGAGGTCGATCTCGCGGCCCACCTCCGCCGCGTGGCGGCGACCGAGCTCCGCCATCTCGGGACTGAGCTCGATGCCCGTCAGCCTTGCCTCCGCCGGGTAGTGCTCCGCGTTGCGCGCCGTGCCCGCGGCGATCTCGAGCACGTCGCCCTTCGCCTGCGAGCACACCCACTCGCGAGTGCCCTTGAACAGCAGCCACTCGAACCGAGCCATCGTCCGGTCGTACTTCGGCGCTCCCTTGTCGAAGATCCGGCGGACGCGGTCGGTCTCGTTCGGGACCGGGCAGCTTCTCCTGCGAATCGTCGGCAGTCGCCGTCGGATCTCCATGATGTGCCTCCTGGCGAGTCGAATAACGTCCGTAATCTGGATAACGTACACTATCTGTATGGCCGTCGCCACCGTCCCCACCCGCAAGCAGCGCCAGCAGCAGACCCGCGAGCAGCTCGTCGCCGCCGCGGCTCGCGTGTTCGCGCGGCGCGGGTACCACAGGGCGACCGTGGAGGAGATCGCCGCCGAGGCGGGGTTCTCGACCGGTGCCGTGTACTCGAACTTCGACGGCAAGGAGGAGCTCTTCCTCGCGATCGCCGACCGCCAGGTCGAGGCTCGGGTGGCGGAGATCGAGGCGGTCGCCGACGCGGCCGAGGGGAAGGGCGACGCCGGG
>Ga0214473_10006440_pt1 | contig 14022 bp, 11 predicted proteins | sample RVTome_7_FD_203509 | JGI IMG/M metagenome (GOLD analysis project Ga0214473, IMG submission 203509) | Soil microbial communities from uranium-contaminated site in the Upper Colorado River Basin, Wyoming, United States - RVT98D197 | ecosystem: Environmental > Terrestrial > Soil > Contaminated >... | reverse complement strand
GAACGCCTAGTGGCGATCTACTCATCCCCTGTTGCCCCGTGGAGCCAACAACAAGTGGACGCCTCGAAGAACCCATGGTTTCTGAGAGCCGCTGAGCGCTGAGACCGAGACGGCGGGCGTTGTCGTCGATTTCGGTCTTTGACCCGATGGCTTTGGTGGTTGACGCCCCGCTGATCGGGGCATTTGGCCTCATGCGGACGCGCTTCGCCCCTTTTGCCATGCAAGGCGCGTGAAGTTGTAGGCGAGATTGGCCATGCCGATCTTGATCCTGGCCCGCTCGATGCCGACGGTGCGGATGAAGGGCTTCATGCGGAACTTCTGGCCGGCGAACACATGCTCGATCGCCGAACGCACCGCCGATCTGGCGGCATTAGCCTTGGCATGATGCCCGGGCAAGGGGTGCCCTTCGGGCTTGCGGAAGTGGATCATCGAGTGAGGTGGCGTATCGAACAGCTCCGCCATCGCCGCTCACAATTGGAGATAGCCAGGACCGCGGGCTTCGCCTCCCCGAATATGCTCTCAATGATCAAGGACGGTAAGTCCAAGCTGCCTATGGAGCGTGTTGCACCACTCGCGAAAGCCCTCGAGTGCGAGCCGACGGAACTCACCCTTCTGGCGCTCGAACAATTTTACGAGCAGCCGGTCGTGGACACGATCCTCGCCACCGCAACCAAGCGCGAAGTGGCTCGCGAGCTCGACGTCGTAGCCACCTGGGCAATTGTTCTGGCGGTGGAGGTGGGCGCCGCACTCCGGGACGCGAAGTTCGCCAGACAGTATGCGACGAGCGCAGCATTCCGCGCCGAGAAGCTCGGTAACCGGCTCGAGCGGATCAAGGTAGAGCTCAATGACCTATTTGTTGCAGCCCGAACACCAGGTGCGTTGCTGAAGGTGAAATGAGCACCGCTGGTTTGTCGACGCACAATCATCTGCCGCTGGGGGAATGGCTCGACCTCCAGCGGTGGATCCCCGCAGCATTGGTGGAGAATTTGCGGGCCACTTCCCAGGAACCAACAGCATCTAATCCTCGAAGTCCTAGGTAGCCCCAACCCTATCGAAGGGGATGGCTCGGGTGTCCACCGCGATCTGGCAGGCGCCACCGAGATCGCCGAAGAAGTAAGGCTCGACATTGGTGTCCTTCAGGCCTTCGAAGACGGTGCGGTTGGTCACCTGCTCCTGGCTATCGCCCTTGAGGTAGTCGCCATCGGCCATGGCCGACCGGCTGGGTAGCGCCAGCCCCTGCTCGAGTACCCATTGCTGGGCCTTTTCGCTCGTCAGCAGTTCGGCCAGCTTGTGGGCGCTGTCCTTGACCGCGGAGGCGGCATTGACGGTCCAGCCCACCGTGAAGATCAGGTTGCCGCTGCCGCCCGTCACCGGATCCTTGGGCAGCCGAACCGTGCCGTATTTCATGTTGGGCGCGGTGTCCTTGATGGCGCCGATCATCCAGGCGCCTTCAATGGCCACAGCACTGATCTCGGACGCGAGGCAACCACCCGTCCAGCCCTGCCCCACGTCCGCCGCGGGCACCGCCGCGCCGGCGGCGATGAGACCGGTGTAGAAGGAGAACGCCCGCTTGAAGTTGTCGTCGAGCACGGTCTTGCCATCGGCCCCGAACTGCTCCCAGCCGGTGCCCAGCGCGAACTCGGCGAAGCGGGCGTAGTCGGCGACCAGGCACAGCCCCTGCACGTCGGGCAGCGCCTTGTGCACGGCGACCAGCTTGGCCTGCAGCGTGTCCCAAGTCTCTTCGTTGGTGGGATAGGCGACACGGGCGTCGTCGAAGATGTCCTTGTTGAAGTGCAGTGCCAGCGTGTTGAAGTCCTTGGGCACCGACATGACCTTGCCGTCATAGGTGAAGGCGGCGACCAGGTTCGGGTCGAAGGCCGAAAGATCGGCGCCCACCAGATCGGCCTGACCGGCCGAGAAGATCGAGCGGGTCCAGAAGATGTCCGTATAGAACAAGTCGGGGGCCGTGCCGGCCGACAGGCCGTTGAGAATGAACTGGCTGAAATCGCCGTCCACGGGCTCGTAGGCGACCTCGATGCCGGCAGCCACGATCTCGTCCTTGAGCACGTCGGTGATGAGGCCGTTCACGATGGCCACCTCGGTGCCGCCCCAGCCGGATATCCGGACGGTCTCGGCCTGAGCCGCCGTGCTTATTGCCAGCAGCGATGCGCCGGCCAGCAGAATTGCTGCCTTCTTCATATATACTCCTCCCATGAGACCAGGCTTTGCCTAGGCCGTTTCGCGTTTGACCAAACTGACGGGCAGCAGCACTGCCCGCTCCGGATGTCCCCGCCTCGCCTCGTTCAGCAGGTCAATGGCTGCTTCGGCGAGACGCGGGATGTCCTGCCGCACGGTGGTCAGCCGTCCGGCGAATTCGGGAAGGTCGTCGAAACCGATCAGGGCCACGTCGCCAGGGACGCTGACGCCAGCGTCTTCCAACGCCGCGAGCGCGCCCACCGCCAGCTCGTCGGTTTCGCAAAAGAGGCCATCGAACCGCGCCCCGGTGGCAAGGCCCTTAGCGAGCCCCCGGTAGCCCTGCAGAGTCGGGGCGGTCGAAGCCTGCACGTCGAACAACACCGGCTCGACACCGGCGGCGCGAGCAGTCGCTAGGGCCGAGCGGATGCGCAGCGACAAATTTCCGGCAGCGTCGTAGGCCGCCAAGATCGCCAACCGGCGTCGGCCGGAGTCGAGCAGATGCCCCAGAGCGAGACTGGCACCGAGCACGTCGTCGGGTGCTACGCGGAAGCCCTTGGTATTGTGGCCCACTGAGACCACCGGGATGCCGCTGCCCTCCAAGGCCAGTAGTCTGGGATCGTTGGCCAGAACGCCGATCAGGATCAGGCCGCCCACGTCGAGCTCCCGATGGAAGTCATCGCGCCGAATGAGCTCTACCGACCAGCCGGATTGGGCAAACTGCCGCGAAAGTGCCTGGTGCATAAGCGCTACATAGTGCCCCGAGGCATAATCGCTGGCGCCGAGGCTCAGGCCGACCACCGCCTTGGTCCCCTGCTTCAACCGGCGGGCGGCAGGCGATGGCGAATACCCAAGTTCCTGGCAAACTTCGAGCACATGCTGGCGCGTTTCGGCGACCACCGAGGGATCGTCGTGAAGCGACCGGGAAACGGTTGCCACCGACACGCCCGCGCGTTGCGCCACGATGCTCAAAGTTGGTCGCATCACCGTTCCCCCAGGCTAGCTTTGGCGCCACGGCCCCATCGCTTTCGTGCAATGTAGTCGTTTACATTGTTATGTAGTCGTTTACATTGGAGTCAATGGCATTTCTTTGACCTGCTGCTCGCAGCCCCATGCGCCGTTCCCGTGGCGACCGCGTTGGCCAGTCATCGCTCCTTCGAGGTAGCATGCTTGCCGCTCGCCCCAACCGATGCCCATCGAGGGGATCAGCGTATTCATGACGATGATCATGACGCCGGCTATCACCGCGGCCATCGAACCCACTGATAAATCGAGCCCAGCCCTTGCGCAGATCGAAGGAGACATCCCGCACCCCGGCGGCCTCGAGGTTGCGCACCGACAGCACCCGCAGCGCGTCGACGTCGGGCTCGTTCTTGGGGGGATAGAGATTGGACAGTTCGCGACCGACCATCATTTGCGCGGCCGCTTCCCGGAGGCCGCGACAAGCCAGGGGTGGGCGATGCAGCAACTCCGGCTGGAAATGGCAGATGTATGCAATAGAGCCATTTCCTGATGCATCTGCCTATTCGTTAGGCATCGGTTTGACTGGGTGCTCAGCCGATTTTTTCGTAAGGCATTGATTTTTCTGCATTTCCCTCCTGGCATGCTTGTTGCAACCTCCCTTTGCGGTATGGCCAAGGGAGATAGGGATGTCCGGGATGACGACTTCGAGCTCCGAGGCACAGATCGCCGAGAACCGCCGGCGCTATGAGGCGCTGAAGGCCGCGGGTACCGGCACCGCGCCAAAGAAGATGCCACCGCCGACAGAGAGCGGTGCGTCGCCGGTCGATCCACAGGACATCGTGCGGACCGAAACCATCCCCGGCGGATGGTACGCGAACTACCGGCTCAAGGCGGGCGAACGCCTGCGCATTGAGAGTACCGAAGGCACGTCTGCAGTGGCGCTACTGGCCTGGAACTCTACCGACACCTCCGAGCGCCTCAACCACGCAGACACCGTCAAGATCCAATGGACGGCGGCGCTGCAGAAGGGCCGGTTGCTGTTCTCCGACATGGGCCGGGTGCTGTTCTCGATCCTCGAGGATACCAGCGGCGCCCACGACATTCTCGTGGGCGGCTCCAGCGCTGCGACCAACGTCATGCGCTACGGCGACGATCCGAGCCTGAGGAACACCCGGACAAACATGAACCTGGCGGCTGCCAAGTTCGGGCTGGGGCCGCGCGATATTCCACCGCTAGTCACGTTCTTCGCCCCCGTCTTCGTTACCGATAGCGGCTCGTTCGCCTGGCGGGAGGACGCCCGTGCAGCCGGTGACTTCATCGAACTGCGGGCCGAAATGGACCTGCTGGTCGCGCTCTCCAACTGCCCCCATCCGCTCGACCCGGCGCCCACCTATATCGCCGGTCCGATCAACGTGGCGATCCTGGAGGGCCTCCCCGCCGCGGGCGACGACTTCTGCCGCAGTGCCACCGTCGAGGCCGCGCGCGGCTTTCAAAACACCGATACCTATCTAGGAGCGCGGCCATGACAAAGGGCTTTTCCGCCACCCCCTATGCCGTAGCCGGCGACCTTGTGCTCAAACACGAGATCCCGGCGCGGCAACCCTGGTCGGGGACCATCCGCAAGGGCCAGCTCTTCCGCCTCATCGACACCTGCGGCCAGCAGGCGGTCGATACGCTCTTCTACAGGGCCGACGACCATGCCGAGCGCTACAGCGCACAGGACACGTTGCTGGCTCAGGGCAGCGCCTATATCTCGACCGGCACAAAGCTCGTCTCGAACGCGGGAAACGTCTTGCTGACGGTGGTCGCCGACAGCTGCGGGCGGCACGACACTTCGGCGGGCGCCTGCTCGTGCGAATCCAACACCGTGCGCTTCGGCCATCACACAAAGTTCGAGCATGCCTGCCGCGAGAATTTTGCCATCGAAGTGGCGCGCCACGGCATGACCAAGCGCGATATCGTCCCCAACATCAACTTCTTCATGAATGTGCCGATCGCGCCCAATGGCGACCTCGTCATCGACGACGGCATCTCGGCGCCCGGCGCCTATGTCGAGATGGTCGCGGAGATGGACGTGCTCTGCGTGATCTCCAACTGCCCGCAGATCAACAATCCCTGTAACGGATTCAATCCGACGCCGGTGGGCGTCGAGATCTACGAACCCCCGGCAAGCTGAGTTCCAAGGACAAGAATATGACACTGCCAATCGTTCTGGACTTCGCCTCCCTTCGGGCCCTCTACGCCGGCGGCACCACGCCGCTCGAGCTGGTCGACCAGTTGATCGCGCGCATGAATGCGGCAACCGACCCGGCCATCTTCATCGTGCGCACACCGGACGAGAGTCTGCGCGCCGCTGCCCAAGAGTTGATGGCGCGCGCGCCGCAGCCAAATTCCCTGCCGCTCTGGGGCATCCCATTCGCCGTCAAGGACAACATCGACGTCGCGGGCGCGCCGACGACCGCGGGCTGCCCCGAATTTGCCTATGAACCCGCGGTGGATGCCACCGTCGTGGCGCGGCTCAAGGCGGCGGGAGCGCTGGTCATCGGCAAGACCAACCTCGACCAGTTCGCCACCGGCCTCAACGGCACGCGCTCGCCCTATGGCGCGCCACGCTGCGTCTTCGACAGCGCCTATGTGTCAGGCGGCTCGAGTTCGGGCTCCTCCGTCACGGTGGCCGCAGGCCTCGCAGCCTTCGCACTGGGCACCGACACCGCCGGCTCGGGCCGCGTGCCTGCAGCCTTCAACAATATCGTCGGCATCAAGCCGACCCCGGGGCGCGTGTCCAATGCCGGCGTCGTGCCGGCCTGCCGCAGCGTCGACGTGGTGACCTTCTTCGCCAACGATGTCGCCGACGGCATCGCGGCGCGGGGGGTCGCTGAAGGCTACGATGCTGCCGATCCATTCTCGCGCACATTTGGCAACGAGCCGCTGCCCGCAAAACTGCGCGTCGGCGTGCTGGCCGCGAAGGATCGCAATTTCTACGGCAACGCCGCCTATGAAGCGCTCTATGCGGAGGCGGTCGAACGGGCACGCTCGCTGGGGGCCCAGGTCGTCGAATTCGACTATGCGCCGTTCCGCGACGCGGCCGCCCTGCTCTACCAGGGCCCTTGGGTGGCCGAGCGGCTGGCGGCGATCGAGAGCTTCTACGACGCTCATGCCGACGCCATGGATCCAACCGTGCGCACCATTGTCGGCGCCGCCAAGAAATACAGCGCGGTCGATGCCTTCAACGGCCGCTACGAACTCGAACGGCTCCGGCAGTTGACCCTGGTCGAATGGGCGAAGGCCGATGCGCTGCTACTGCCGACCTCGCCCGATATCCAGACGGTCGAGGCGATGCTGGCCGATCCGATCGCCCTCAACGCCCGTTTCGGGCTCTATACCAACTTCGCCAACCTGCTTTCGTGCAGCGCCATCGCCGTGCCCGCCGGCTTCACTGACAAGGGCCTCGCTTTTGGCGTGACGCTGGTGGCGCCGGCCGACCGCGACGACGCGCTCGCGCCCTTCGCCTCGGAACTGCATGCGGCGGCAAGAACCGGTAGCGGTATCGACCGGAAGGCGATCCCGCCCATCATCGTTTCGGAGGAAAACAGCCTGCAGATCGCCGTGGTCGGCGCACACCTCACGGGCATGGCGCTCAACCACGAGTTGGTCAGCCTGGGCGCGACCCTGCTCGAAGAGACCAGAACCGCGCCGCACTACCGGCTCTTCGCCCTCGGCGGCACGGTACCGCCAAAGCCCGGTCTACAGCGCGAGCCCGGCTTTGATGGCCCCGGCATCGTGCTTGAGATCTGGGAACTGCCTGCGGCCGGCCTTGGCCAGTTCGTCGCCAATATCCCGGCGCCGCTCGGGGTGGGCAAGATCGAGCTCGCTGACGGGCGGCATGTTACCGGATTCCTTTGCGAGGCAGCGGCGCTGGCGGACGCGCGCGACATCACCGAGTTCGGCGGCTGGCGTGCCTTCGTGAGCGAGAGCAAGCGGCTCGCCAGCTAGTCCAGCGCCAGCACGGCCTCGACGTTGCGCCGGCGCACCGGCTCGTATGACTCATTCGACCCAGCCGGTGGCCAGAGCGCGGACGCCGGGGATGCGGCCCGTCTTAGAAGGCGAGGACATTCGGGTATGGCCGCGCCATCTTCATGGTCGAGCCCAGTTCCACAGCCATCCGCTCTCTCCTTCCCTTCACGTTTCAGTCAGCCTTTGCATACATCTGTCGGAAGAACAGCCGCATTTTGTGCATGTCTGAAATTGTGCGGATAATTTGGTCAGTCCGCTCATTCTTTGACCGCCACTGTCCACCGAACCTGCAAAAACCGTCTGTATCCCAACGAATCCGGTTGGCATGGCACTTGCTAGTTCTGTTTGCAGAGTTTGGTGGCTAGGGTTCCGGCGTCAAGCGACGCGACAGGTCCGAGAGCTGCCACCGGTGCGGAGAGACATCCGCCCGGATGCACGGCGGGACAAAAGCCCGGGAGACCTCTGTGGCCAAGGGATTGGCGGCATGATGGTCCGCGCCAATCCCTTCTGTGAGAACCGAAGGGAAAATTGGATGCAGCTTCTACCCAGGATGATTTCGACGATCGGCGTGGCCGCGTTGCTGGCGGCAGGCGCGAGTTCCGTCGCCCAGGCGCAAACCAAGACCGACTTCAAGGTCGCATGGTCGATCTATGTGGGGTGGATGCCCTGGGGCTATGCCGCCGATACGGGCATCGTCAAGAAATGGGCCGACAAGTATGGCATCACTATCGAGGTGACCCAGTTCAACGACTACGTGGAGTCGATGAACCAGTACACCGCGGGCGCGTTCGACGCGGTGACGCTCACCAACATGGACGGGCTTTCGATTCCGGCTGCCGGCGGCGTCGATACCACCGCAGTCATCATCGGTGACTTCTCCAATGGCAACGATGCGGTGATCCTCAAGGACCAGCCGGACCTCGCTGCGATCAAGGGGCAGACCGTCAACCTGGTCGAGTTCTCGGTATCGCACTACCTCCTCGCCCGGGCACTCGACTCGGTCGGGCTGACCGAGCGCGACGTCAACGTCGTCAATACCTCCGACCCCGATATGGTCGGGGCCTTCCAGACGCCGGAGGTGACCGCCATGGTCACCTGGAACCCGATGGTCTCGGAAATCCTCGGCCTGCCCGGTGCCAACAACGTGTTCGACAGCTCGAAGATCCCCGGCGAGATCATCGACATGATGGTCGCCAACACCGAAGTGCTGAAGGCCAATCCCGATTTCGGCAAGGCCCTGGTAGGCATCTGGTACGACACCATGGCCGTGATGACCGCCGATACCGACGAGGGCAAAGCGGCTCGCGAAGCCATGGGTCAGGCGTCAGGCACCGACATGGCCGGCTTCGACGCACAGCTCGCGGCCACCAAGCTGTTCTCGACACCTGCCGATGCGGTCACTTTCACGACGTCGCCCGACCTCGCCAAGACCATGGACCTGGTCCGCACCTTCCTCTTCGACAAGGGGCTGCTCGGCAGCGGCGCGCCATCGGCAGATGTCATCGGCATCGAGCTGCCGGACGGCACGGTGCTGGGCGACAGCGGCAACGTGAAGCTGCGCTTCACGGCCGAGTACATGGCGGCGGCGGCCGACGGGGCACTGTAAGTCACAGCAGTGCTCGGTCGACCCCTCATCCGCCCTTCGGGCACCCTCTCCCTCAAGGGGAGAGGGGAATACCGAGCCGGCGGCACGCGCGGATGAGGGGTCGGGACCCGTACCACGGCTTCAGGAAAACAACCGCCATGCGCTGGATCAACACCAGACCGAACAAGGCGACGCAGCTGGCGCTGACGCTCTTGCCGTTTGTCCTGTTGCTGATCGCCTATGCGGCCGGCTCCAGCCTGCGGCTGGCCGAAAATCCCAACGACAAGCTGCTGCCGGGCTTGGCGGCGCTCGGCGATGCGCTCAACCGCATGGCACTCGTTCCCGACCCGCGAACCGGCGAGAACCTCTTCCTCGCGGACACCTTGTCCAGCCTTGGGCGGTTGCTTGCCGCTCTCGGCATCTCAACCATCGCCGCGCTGATCACCGGCATGGCGGTAGGCATGTTTCCCTATGTGCGATCGCTGTTCGCCCCGTTCATCGCCGTCGTCTCGATGGTGCCGCCGCTGGCGCTGCTGCCCATCCTGTTCATCGTCATGGGCCTTGGCGAAACCTCCAAGATCGCACTCATCGTCATCGGCGTGACGCCGGCGATGATGCGCGACATCACCTATCGCGTCATGGAACTGCCGCGCGAACAATTGACCAAGGCGCAGACACTGGGCGGCTCGTCCTGGCAGATCGCATTGCGGGTGGTGCTGCCGCAGACGCTGCCGCGGCTCCTAACCGGCCTCAAGCTGCAGCTCGGGCCCGCCTGGCTGTTCCTGATCGCGGCCGAAGCCATCTCGTCCGACTCCGGCCTCGGCTACCGCATCTTCCTGGTCCGCCGCTATCTCTCGATGGACATGATCTTCACCTATGTCGCCTGGATCACCATCCTCGCGGTGGTGATGACCTTCGCGCTCGACCGGCTGCGCATCGGCCTCTTCCCCTGGTCCATCGAGCGGCGGGACGCATGAGCGAGATCGTCATCGATGATGTCTGGAAGGAATACGGCGACCAGATCGTCCTGGAGAAGATTTCGCTGACCATCGCCTCCCGCTCTTTCGTCGCCCTGGTCGGCCCCTCCGGCTGCGGCAAGACCACTTTCCTGCGGCTGCTACTGGGCGAGGAGGCGCCGACCAGAGGCAAGATCACGCTCGACGGCCGGCCCCTCGTAGCCGAGCCCGACGCCGATCGCGGCGTGGTGTTCCAGCGCTATTCGGTCTTTCCGCATTTGACGGTCCTGGGCAACGTGCTGCTGGGCCGCGAATTCCAGCACAGCAAATTCAAGGCGCGCCTCATGGGCGCCAAGCGGCGCGTAGCGATCGAGGAAGCCCGGCGGCTCATCGCCGAAGTCGGCCTCGCCGGCACCGAGGACAAGTTCCCGGCCGCGCTCTCGGGCGGCATGCAGCAGCGGCTGGCGCTGGCGCAGGCGCTGATCATGCGGCCAAAAGTGCTGCTACTGGATGAACCGTTCGGGGCGCTCGACCCAGGCATCCGCGCCGAAATACATGAGCTGATGAAGCGGCTCTGGCACGAAACCAAGGTCACCGTGGTCATGGTCACCCACGACATGCGGGAAGCCTTCACCCTCGCCACCCGCGTCATCGCCTTCGAGCGGCCGCGCGACCGGCCAGAGGAGCGCGAGCGTTACGGGGCCACCCTGTCGCGCGACATCGATATCTGGCCGCCGCGCGTCGCCGGCGCCGCCATCAACCTGGACTGGGACGACCTGGTCTTCGAAACCGAACCCGGCCGGGACGACCCGGCGCTTGCCCTGCAGCCGGGAGACTAAGCATGTTCAAGAAGGTGCTGATCGCCAACCGCGGGGAAATCGCCGTGCGGGTGATCGGGACGTTGCGCAGGATGGGGATCGCCTCGGTTGCGGTCTACTCGGATGCCGATCGCTTCACCAAGGCTGTGGCCATCGCCGACGAAGCCGTGCGCCTGGGGCCGGCTCCGGCGATCGAGAGCTATCTCGACATCGACGCCGTGATCGCGGCCTGCCGCACAACCGGCGCCGAGGCCGTTCATCCCGGCTACGGCTTCCTCTCCGAGAACATCGCCTTTGCCGAGCGGCTGGCGGCGGAAGGCATCGCCTTCATCGGTCCGCGGCCTGAGCATTTGCGCGCCTTCGGGCTCAAGCACACCGCGCGCGAACTGGCCGAGCGGAGCGGCGTGCTGCTGCTCCCCGGTAGCGGACTGCTCGGAAGCGCCGAGGAGGCGGTCACAGCAGCGGTGGCCATCGGCTATCCCGTAATGCTCAAGAGTACCGCCGGGGGCGGCGGCATCGGCATGCAGCTCTGCGCCGATCCGGAGGCGCTGGTCCAGAGCTTTGAGAGCGTGCAGCGCACGGCACGCGCCAGCTTCGGCGATGCCCGGGTCTACATCGAGCGCTTTGTCGCCGATGCCCGCCATGTGGAGGTACAGATCTTCGGCGACGGCAAGGGGACGGTCATCGCGCTGGGCGAGCGCGATTGCTCGCTGCAGCGCCGCAACCAGAAGGTGGTTGAGGAAACGCCCGCCCCCGGCCTGACAGACGCAGTGCGCGCGCGGCTGCACAAGGCCGCGGTCGATCTCGGCGCGGCCGCCGCCTATGCTTCGGCCGGGACGGTCGAGTTCATCTACGATCCAGCACGCGAGGCGTTCTACTTCCTCGAGGTCAATACCCGCCTGCAGGTTGAGCACCCCGTCACCGAGGCCGTGTTCGGCATCGACCTCGTCGAGTGGATGGTGCGGCAGGCGGCGGGCGAGGACGTGCTGGGCGGCGCCGAAGCGCTGGTGCCGCGGGGCGCCGCCATCCAGGTGCGGCTCTATGCCGAAAAGCCCAACGCCAATTTCCAGCCCAGCGCGGGCCTTTTGACCGAGGTTGCATTCCCGCCCGGCGCGCGTGTCGACACCTGGATCGAAACCGGCACCGAGGTCACCACGTACTACGACCCGATGCTGGCCAAGATCATCGTCAAGGCCGACGACCGGCCGGCGGCGATCGCAGCGCTGCGATCCGAGCTGGAAGAAACTTCTGTATCGGGCATCGAAACCAACCTGGAGTATCTGCGCGCCATTGCTGCCTCCGACCTGCTCGCCTCCGGCAAGGTTGCGACGACCGCGCTGCGCGACTTCGTGTTTGTCGCCGACTCCATCGACGTGCTGCAGCCAGGCGCGCAATCGAGCCTGCAGGAACTGCCCGGCCGGCTGGGCCTCTGGCATGTCGGCGTGCCGCCGAGCGGCCCGATGGACGAGCGCTCGTTCCGCCACGCCAACCGGCTGGTCGGCAATTCCGATATGACTGCGGCGCTGGAACTCACCGTCTCCGGTCCAACGCTCCGCTTCCATGCATCCGCGCGCATTGCCCTCGCCGGAGCCCACATGCAGGCCAAGCTCGACGGCGAGCCGGTGCCGCACCATGCTGCAATCGACGTCGCAGCCGGACAGGTGCTGAGCATCGGCGCGATCGAGGGTGCCGGGCAGCGCAGCTATCTCGCGGTCGCTGGTGGCTTCGAGGCGCCCGTCGTGCTGGGCTCGCGGGCCACATTCGCACTTGGGGCTTTCGGCGGCCATGCCACGGGCACGCTCAAGGCCGGCGACGTTATGCATTTTGCGCGGCTGCCGGCGCCAGCCAGCCCCCTCCCCGCCGAAGAACCGGCGCCGCTGACGCGGGAATGGGACGTGGGCGTGGTCTATGGGCCGCATGGGGCGCCGGATTTCTTCCAGCTGGGCGACATCGACGATCTGTTCAACCAGACCTATGAAGTGCACTTCAACAGCGCCCGAACCGGCGTCAGGCTGATCGGCCCGGCGCCGCGCTGGGCGCGCAGCGACGGTGGCGAGGCGGGGCTGCATCCATCCAACCTTCACGACAATGCCTACGCCATCGGCGCCATCGACTTTACCGGCGACACGCCCATCATCCTCGGCCCGGACGGACCGAGCCTGGGCGGCTTCGCCTGTCCCGCCGTCATCGCCCGCGACGAACTGTGGAAGATGGGCCAGTTCAAACCCGGCGACACCATCCGCTTCTACCCGGTCGAACGCCCCGCGGATCCGATGGCCGGCCCGGCGGTCTATCTTCCCACCATCGAAGCGGGCTCGCCCATCCTAGGCCACCACATTGGTGGGCCAGTGGATGTGGTCTACCGCCGCCAGGGCGATGACAATCTCCTGGTCGAGTATGGGCCGATGGTGCTCGACATCGCGCTCCGGCTCCGCGTGCACCTTTTGATGCAGGCGGTCGCCGCGGCGAGGCTCCCCGGGCTCATCGATCTCACCCCCGGCATCCGCTCGCTGCAGATCCACTACGACGGCGCGGGACAGACCCGCGCGCGCCTATTGGGATTGCTCGCTGAAATCGAACAGGACCTGCCTGCCGTCGAGGACGTTACGGTGCCGAGCCGCATCGTCCACCTGCCGTTGTCGTGGAACGATCCGCAGGCGGAACTCGCCATGCGGAAATACCAGGAGCTGGTACGTCCGAACGCGCCGTGGTGCCCGTCCAACATCGAGTTCATCCGCCGCATCAACGGCCTTCGCGACGAGCAGGCGGTGCGCGATATCATTTTCGATGCCAGTTACCTCGTGCTCGGCCTGGGCGACGTCTATCTCGGCGCACCCGTGGCGACGCCGATCGATCCGCGCCACCGCCTGGTGACCACCAAATACAACCCCGCTCGCACCTGGACGCCGGAGAACGCGGTGGGCATCGGCGGCGCCTATATGTGCATCTACGGCATGGAGGGACCGGGCGGCTACCAGCTCTTCGGCCGCACCATCCAGGTGTGGAACACCTGGCGGACAACGCCGGTGTTTACGCCGGGCAAGCCCTGGCTGCTCGAGTTCTTCGACCAGATCCGCTTCTTCCCGGTGAGCCACGAGGAACTGATGGAGGCGCGCGCCGCCTTCCCGCATGGCGCCTACCCGATCAGGATCGAGGAGACGCAGTTCTCCTATCTCGACTACGCCAGAAAGCTCGCGGCCGACGCCGAGAGCATCGGCGCCTTCAAGGCGACGCAGCAGGCCGCGTTCGATGCCGAGCGGCAGCGCTGGAAGGATGAGGGGCTCGACAGCTTCATTGCCGACGACGCCGGAAACGGCGCCACCGAGGGCGAGATTCCCGCCAATTGCTTCGGCGTCTCGAGCTCGGTGCCCGGCAATATCTGGAAGATCCTGGTCGAGCACGGCGCCAGTGTCTCGGCGGGCGAGCCGGTGGCCATCATCGAGTCGATGAAGATGGAGATCGCCATCCACGCGCATGCCTCCGGCCGGGTGTG
>Ga0214473_10006439_pt1 | contig 14022 bp, 11 predicted proteins | sample RVTome_7_FD_203509 | JGI IMG/M metagenome (GOLD analysis project Ga0214473, IMG submission 203509) | Soil microbial communities from uranium-contaminated site in the Upper Colorado River Basin, Wyoming, United States - RVT98D197 | ecosystem: Environmental > Terrestrial > Soil > Contaminated >... | reverse complement strand
CCGTCCGCGCTGCACTACTACCCCCTCCCCGATGAAGCTTATGCAGGCAACTACGCAATCCCGCCAGGCCTGATTCGAGACCAGCAGCCCGAGTACCTGGTCAGCCTGGAGATCATGCTTCGGAACACCCTGATGCAAGATGAATGGTTTCTGTCGAACTATCGGCAGATCTGGTATGGGGCCACCGACGCCTTTGGCAGTCGTGGCCTGCTGGTCTTCGCTCGTCAGGATCTGGAGTGACGCAGGCGCAGAGGCGGGGCGGGCCCCGGCCTAATCCAGCCAGCGCTGCCCTTCGGCAGGCGGCAGTCTTAAATCGGTCGCACACACTGGTTTCGAACGCCCGTTCGCAAATCGGTAGCCCCTGGGAGCCTGGGACCATCGGCTGGGCCGCCATCTTGCACAACACGCCTAACTGAGTCATACTGTAAAAAGGAAGCCTGGACATGGCTGAGGTCTCTCTTCGCGGCTACATTCAGGATATCGACGAGCTGATTGAGCGTGAAAAGCTCGACGAAGCCATCGCGCATTGCCGCCACATCCTCCAAACCTACCCCAAGCATCTGGACACCTACCGCCTGCTGGGCAAGGCCTATCTGGAGGCCAAGCGCTACGGCGACGCGGCGGACATCTTCCAGCGGGTCCTGTCGGCCGTCCCCGATGATTTCGTATCCCACATCGGCATGGCCATCGTCCGCGAGGACGAGGGGAACCTGGATGCCTCCATCTGGCATATGGAGCGGGCCTTTGAGACCAATCCAGCCAATCCGGCCATCCAGCAGGAGCTGCGCCGGCTGATTGGCCGGCGTGACGGCCTGGAACCCCACAAGGTCCGCCTCACTCGCGGCGCCCTGGCGCGCATGTACGCCCACGGAGACCTCTTCCAACAAGCCATCACCGAGCTGCGTTCAGCCTTGCAGGAAGACCCCGAGCGGCCGGATCTGCAAGTCCTGCTGGCCGACATGTACTGGCGGACCGGACAGCAGAACGAAGCGGTGGCAGTCTGCAGCCGGGTCCTGGAGAAACTACCCAACTGCCTGGAAGCCAATCGGGTGCTGGCGGCCTCGCTGCGTGGGAAGGAGCGGATTGAGGAGGCCGCGGTGTACCATCGCCGCCTGGCCGGTCTGGATCCATACGCCTCCTTCCTGGAATCGCCGGAGGCCGACCCGCAGAACGTCGAGGCGACCGCGGTCACACTCACGAAACTGGAGTGGAAGCCGGGCCAGCCGATTCCGTCCGTGAGAGCGGAGCAGCCGGGCTGGGCCGCAACCCTCGGGATGGAGTTGCAGGAACGGCGGGCCGAGGAGGCTCAGCAATCGGTTTCCCGCCCCGGTACCGGCCCCCTTCCCTCCTGGCTGGAGCCGGGTGAGCCTCCACCGTTCCTTGAGGGAGGCGGCGAGGAGCCGCCCGCCAAGGAGACGATGTGGCAAGGCCCCGAGCCAAGCGGGTTCGAGGCGCCCTCGCCCACGCCGGAAGGCTCCGTCCAGGATGAGATGGCAGCTGTGCAGCCCTCGGGCGACGACATCCCGAGCTGGATGAGGGAGGCCGGCTGGGGGGAGTCCGCCGGTGAGGCCATAGACCAACCCCTCAGCTTCACGGATGACGAGCTGGGGGCGCTGGCTGCTGGTCAGTTGCCCCCGGTCAGCGCGCCGCGGGCCGACGACGCTTTGCGAGATCTCACGCCAGCCCAACTTCCGGATTGGATACGTGACATTGCCCCTTCTCAGCAGGAGCTGGCCGCCGAACCCATCGAGCCATCCACTCCCGAGGCGGAGCCCACCGGGGCCCCCTCCTGGCTTCAGCAGGTGGAGCCGGTGGAGGAGGGTGACGCAGCCGAGGAACTGGCGAAACGCATGGCTGAGGCGTCGGCCGGCCCCGAGACATCCGGTGGCGGGCGCCTGTTTGGGCAGGAGATTACGGCGGATTCACCCATTGAAGCTGCCTGGGAGCCCGAAGCGCCCTATGAATCGCCGGTGCCCGAGAGTGCAGTCGAGCCGATCGTTTCAGACACCGACAGCCGCGAGTGGCCGACCTGGATCGCCGATGAGCCTCCGGGAGCCACCGACACCATCGTCACCTGGCTAGACAGCCAGGGACGCAAGCCAGCGCTGCCCGAGCGGCAAGAAGTCCCTGACTGGATGTCCGACATCCCGGCAGCCACTGAAGAGCCGAGTCCGGTCGCCGCGGCGACCGGACTTGAGCCATCCAAACAAGTAACCCCCGCCCGCGGTACCGGGCGCAGGCCAACCGAGACGCCCTCCGTTCCCACCGGGACCACGTCCGAACCTGGCGCTCCAGGCTGGCTGGCCGCAGTGGCCGAAGCCGCCGCGCGCGAGGAGGCCTCGCCCGAGCCGGTGACGCCGCCAGTGCCGGAACTTGCCGAGGCCTATGCTGAAGCGGAGGAGCCCCAGGCCGCGGAACAGCCTCCGGACTGGATCTCGCAGCTGGCTCAGACCGAGGAAGAGGCGCCGGAGGCAGGCAGCGAGGCCGAGCTTCCGTTGGAGGCTCCCAGCTGGCTGCCGGAGCCGGTGTCACCGGAGCAGCCGCTGGCATCCTCAGTGGCGGACTGGACGCTGGAGGCGGAGCAGCCGGCCGAAGAGCAACTCGCCCAACCGGTAGCGAGAGCCGATGTCCCCGAATGGCTGCAGGGCCTGGCCGAGAGCGTGCGTGGCAGCGAACCCGCGGCGGCGCCCGAGTGGCCGGAGACCGTCGCGGAACTACCATCAGCCCCAGCGCAGGAAGGTGGCAGCGACACCCCCGACTGGCTCAGAGGATTGGCTGAGGAGGGACCTCCGACCGCCGCCGCCCCCGCCCCTGCCATGGATGCGCCCGATTGGCTCAGAGGCTTAGGCGAGCCCGGCACAGAGGCGGAAGAGCCTGTACCGGCTCAGGCCGAAGTGCCCGACTGGCTACGGCCTGCGGGGGAGGAGCCCCCAGCCGGCCCGGATTCCAAGACCCCGGCCTGGCTCAGCGGACTCGGCGAAGAGCGGCCCGAGGCCCCCAAGACGGCCGAGCCGGAATTGCCCCACCCGGAGGAGCAGGCGGCCGGGTGGCAGACGCCGGATTGGCTGGAGGCCGCCCAGGCCGATATTGAGGACCGGCTGTCGGAAGCAGCCGAGGAGCGACCAGAGCCGGCTCCAGAGCTGGCCCCCGCCGACGAGATGGACGACGAGCAGGTCATGGGCTGGCTGGAAGATCTTGCAGCCAAGCAGACCGGGCCGCGCGCCGAAGAACCCGAAGAGGAACAGACCAAGTGGCTTGAGATTACTTTCGGGGAGTCCTCCGCCGAGCCACTCATGGGGGAGCGCCGCTTGCCGGAGGAGCCGGAAGAAGGTCTGGAGTGGTTGGAACGCCTGGCTGAGCAGCGCGGACTGGACATCGACGTTGGGAGCGAGCCTGCCGCCCCGAAGGCCACAGCGGACGCTCCAGCCGAGCCCGAACCCGAGGAGCCTGTGCAGGCGCCGGACTGGCTTCAGCGCATGGCTGCTGCTCCCACCATTCCATTGCCGCGACCCGAAGCGGAACAGTGGGACGTGCCGCCCATCGAGGTTCCCTCTCCGGGGGACGAAACCCTCCCCAGCGGCTCGGCTGTGCAGCCAGGCCGCCAGCCGGGTGAGGAACGCCCACCCGAGGCCGAGGAGGTCCCGGCCTGGCAGCCCGCCCGGCCAACGGCCGAGCAGCCCCTCAGGGAGCCCGAGGAAGAGGTGCCGGAGTGGCTGGCCAGCTTCGCTGCTGACTGGACGCCCGCTCCCCGCCCCGTAGAGACCGAGGAACCGGTGACCACCTTCCCGGGGGCGGAGGCTCCGCGGGCTGAGCCTGCGCCGGCCACTCCACCCTCGGTTGAGTTCACTCAGCCGCCCACGCCCCCGCGGCCCGAGATCGTCGCCTCTCCGGCACCGGTGCAGGCTGCCCCTCCACCCACCCGGCCGCAGCCTGCGGCCATCGCGACGCCCATTCCCGCCCCGCCGGTGCAGGCTGCCCCTCCACCCACCCCGCCGCAGCCTGCGGCCATCGCGACGCCCATACCCACCCCGCCGGTGCAGGCCGCCCCCCCGCCCACCCCGCCGCAGCCTGCGGCCATCGCGACGCCCATTCCCGCCCCGCCGGTGCAGGCTGCCCCTCCGCCCACGCCGCCCCCTGCCAAGCCCGCCAAGCGAGTCGTGGACGACGTAGAGCTGCTCGATCGCTCCCGCCTGGCTCTGGCCAGCGGGGACTTTGTCGGCGCGGCCAAGTCCTACGGCCAGTTGATCAAGGGGCGCCGCTCGCTGGACAAGGTGATTGCAGATCTGCAGATTGCACTGGATCGCTCCCCGGAGAACGCCGGCCTCTGGCAGTGCCTTGGCGATGCCTACATGAAAGCCGATCAGGTCAGCGAGGCGATCGATGCTTATCGGCGTGGCATGGAGTCGGCCTAAGCCGGCATCCTGCCCGCACGGTCAGCTCGAGAACTCGGGGCAATCCCCGAGTTTCATTTTGTGGAGGTGAACTTGGAGAGGACCCTGGTTCTGCTGAAGCCGGACGCAGTTCAGCGCGGACTGATGGGCGAGGTGATCGGTCGCCTGGAGCGTCGCGGCCTGCGACTGGTGGGGGCCAAGTTTGTGCAGGTAGATGAAGACCTGGCCAGGCTGCACTACGCGGTGCACGAGGGCAAGCCGTTCTTTGATCCGCTCATCCGCTACATCACCGCCTCGCCGGTGATGGCCATGGTCTGGGAAGGCCCCCGGGCCGTCGCCATCGTGCGCCAGACCATGGGCGCCACCAGCCCGTCCGAGGCCGCCCCGGGGTCGGTGCGCCACGATTTCGGACTGGAGATCGGACGCAATCTGACCCACGCCTCCGATTCCGGCGACACGGCACGGCAAGAGATCGCGCTCTGGTTCCGTCCGGAGGAGTTGATCGATTGGACGAGGGAGCTGGATCGTTGGATCTTTGAGGATTAAGGCATTAGGAGATGCGCAGCAGTACCCTGCCGTCCTTCCAGAGCTCTTCCAATCGGTAGTAGGAGCGCAGCCGAGGTGAGAAGAGGTGCACGATCACCTGCCCGTAATCCAGCAGCACCCACCCGCTGGTGGCATCTCCCTCGACATGCAGAGGAGTTCGGTCCAGGCTGGCACGCAGGCGCTGTTCGATCTCGTCCGCCAGGGCGCGCAGCGTCCGTTCGCTGCCCCCGGTGCAGATCACAAACGCATCCGTGAAGGCCCCCGCGGCCCGCAGATCCAACAGCAAGATATCCTCCCCTTTCCGCTCGTCAAGCACCTCGATGACGGCGTGGGCCAGCTGGATCGGCTCGTCCTTCTGCATCTCGCTCATTGCGTCTCGCGTTGTTCCTGCTTCCCGATAGTCAATTCCCGGCGAACTCGACCAAGCTCAACCTGTTGTAGGAGGCGCCCCCTGCTCCCAACTGGCTGCGCATGAGCGACAGGTGGGTGATATCCAGCTGACCAAGTTCGCCAACACTCGTGCGATCCAGTTGCTCAGCGAGCTGGCGGAGCCCGGACGGGGAGGCTTCCCTGCGCACCCTGGCAAGCGTCAGGTGTGGATGAAAGGGGCGTTCATCCGAACGGTATCCCAGGTTGGCTATGCGCAGCTCAAGTTCCGCTTGGACCGCTGCCAGCCCTCCGGAAGACTCCTGAACCCCGATCCAGATCACCCGCGGACGCGAACCACCAGGAAATCGACCGAGACCCCCCACCTGCGCCGTCAGAGGCGGATGGCGCCCGCAGATCTGGGTCATGATCTCCCCAACTTCAATCAGCTTCTCCGGAGTCGATTCTCCCAGGAAGCACAGGGTCAGGTGAACCGCCTCGGGCCGCACCCAGCGTAAGGCAGAGTCGCCCAGGCTGGAGCGCAGATCGCCCATCTCGCGCAGCAAGGCCTGCCTTAGTGAGGGCGGCAACTCCACAGCAACAAAGGCACGAATCAGCTCGCTCGGCAAGTCTCGCAGCAGTCGGCCCGACCGGCCGGATCATACCATTTACCTGCCGTCGGCTCCCGGTTAGAATGGCATCATGCCGGAGGAGATATCGCGCCGGGAGTTCCTCTCGCTGGGTGCACTGGCCACCGGCGGCCTGGCCCTGCGCCCCGCACCGCCGGTCCAGGACCGGCAGATCGGCCTGGGGCGGGTGACGGTCGATTGGATTGGCCTGTACTCCGAACCCAGCTTGAGCTCGACCACCCTACATCGATTCACGCGTGACAGCCTGCTGAGCCTGCTGCAGCGCGAAACCTCCGACGACGGCCCTCGGCACAATCCTATCTGGTACCACATCGACCAGGGGTACGTGCACTCGGGTCACCTCCAACTCGTCCGCTGGGAACCGCAGATCCCGCAGCGGCATGTACTGCGCGAAGGCCAGCTCTTCGAGGTCTCCGTTCCGTTTACCCGATCCTACCGCAAAGCTGACCCGGCCTCCGGGCCGCTTTACCGGCTCTACTACCAGTCCACTGCCTGGGTGACCGCGGCGGTGGAGGGTGCCGATGGACGTCGCTGGTACCAGGTGCTGGACGAACTGTTGAAAATCCACTTCTACGTCCGGGCCGAGCACCTGCGCTTGGTCCCGGCCGCTGAAATGGAGCCGATCTCTCCGGAGACGCCGCTCCATCACAAGCGCATCGAAGTGGATCTGGCGCGGCAGGAGCTCTTCTGCTATGAGCGCGATCGGTTGGTGTTCCGGACGAGCATCTCCAGCGGTATCCCCGACGACCGGCCGCGTGACAACGGCATCCCCACCATCACCCCCACCGGCCGCTTCTTCGTGGAGCTCAAGACCCCCGTCCGGCATATGGGGGACGGCAACCTGACCTCCGATCTCAGCGCCTACGAGCTTCCGGGGGTCCCCTGGGTGTCGTTCTTCACGGCCACCGGAGTTGCCTTCCACGGCACCTACTGGCACAACGACTTCGGACGACCCAAGAGCCATGGCTGCGTAAATATGCGCACCGAAGAAGCCAGGTGGCTGTACCGCTGGACTCTGCCGGTGGTGTCGCCTGGTCAGATCCGGAGGATCGCCCGGGGCACTCCCATCCTCATCAGCTAGTCATTTGTCGGGGAAATAGTGGCAGAGCACGTTGCGCGGCCTCAGCCGCGCTCTTGCTTACGTCGAACTTCGTCTAGCAGCTGTGACAGCTTGCCGGTTTCGCTGTAGCCGGAGGCACCCCGATCGACTGCGGCCTTCCGGTCGGCCTCGCTGTAGGCCTCCGCCAGCACGAACACATCAATGTCCGCGCTCAGCTGCTTGAGCCCGCGCAGCAGCCAGTAGTCCCGGTCCTGCGCCATGCGGGCGCTGACCAGAGCCAGTTCGGGAGGAACGTGCTCGGCCAGCGCCAGGGCCTCCTCCGCAGCGGCCGCCTCGGTCACGCGGTAGCCATGGGCCTGGATCATCATGACCATGGTCTCGCGGGTTGCCTCATCCGCTTCAACCACCAACACCCTGCCGGCTGGGCTGATCCCGGACCCAAGTACAGCCCGGATGGTGGAAATCAGCGCACCGGTTCCGACCGGTCTCACCAGGAAGCTGGCCGCTCCCAGGCGCAGCCCGCCCGCCAGCGGATCCGGCATGGAAGTCAAGAAGAGCACCGGGATGTTGAGTGTGCTCCGGTCCTGCTTCAGCACGATGGCCACATCCAGAGCCGCCGGCTCGCGGGCCATCATGTCCAGCAGGACCAGATCCGGCCGCTCCTGCCGTGCCAGCCCCAGCACCTCTTCTCCGTGCCCGGTGCCCACCACCCGGTAACCGGCCTGGCCCAGATCCCGAGCCAGCAAGTCGCGCAGGCCGTCGTCCTCCGCCATCACCAGCAGCGTACGGGAAGGTTCTTCGCCCTCGGGCAGATGGGCTTCCACGATGCTGCGCAAGTCGGAAACGTCCGCCCTGAGCGACTGGGCCGCTTGCAAGGGCAGCGCATAGGCCAGGAGCAGCCCGTCCGCCGGCGCCGGCTCCAGCCATAGGTTGCCGCCGAATCCCACAATCGCCTGCCGACAGCTGGCCAGGTCGAGCTGGTGCCTGGCCGCCGGGTCGGCGGGACTCCCCCCCTCCAATTCCTTCATCAGCTTGTCCAACAGGCTCGGCCCCACCGATCCTGCCGGCAACGTCACGCTCAGTTGAGCCGAGGGAACTTCGCGCCCGGCCTCCGATCCGGCACCGGGGAAGCCGGAGGTGATTTCAGCCCTCACCCGCACCTCGCCCTCTCCAGCTGCGGCAATCGCCAGCTGCAACAGGCTGGTGGTTACCTGCACCAGCCGGGCATGCTCTCCCTGTACGGCCGGGAGGTGCGCCGGGTACTCGGCGACAACCGAAACCGATTGCTCCGCGGTGCGGCCGGAAGCCGCCTCCACGGCGTGTTCAACCACCAGCGGCAGATCGGTGGTGGCTAGGGATGACTCGGACAAGAGACCTCCCGAGGTCGGCAAGACGGATGGTTCCTTCGAATGTAGCCGATCGTAGCCCCGGCGGACCTTGCTGCCGCCTTACAAATTGGACAGGCTCCTGGCGCCGATGTAGAATGCCGCCGTGGAAGCAGCCGTGGCAGTCGCCAAAGTCGGCAAGTACGCCACCTCCGAGAGCGGCGATACGCTGGAGATGATCGAGCGTCCCGGTGGCGGAATCTCCTTCGTGCTCTCTGACGGACAGCAATCCGGTAAGCCCGCCAAGGCCATCTCAAACGTCGTCGCACGCAAGGCCATCAGCTTGCTGGCGGAAGGGGTGCGCGATGGAGCCGCAGCCCGGGCCGCCTCAGATTACCTCTTCACCTATCGATCTGGCAAGGTCTTGGCGACACTGAACATCCTCTCCATCGATCTGCAGAGCCAGACACTGGTTCTCACCCGCAACAACCCTGCGCCGGTGCTGGTGATCCGGGGCGAGGAGATTCGCCCGTTGAACGGACCGAGCTCCTCCATCGGATCGCGGCGCGGTATTCGGCCGGACATCTCCGAGATCCGGTTGGAGCCGGGCCTGGGCGTTGTGATCTTCACCGACGGCCTGCTGCACGCCGGCGAACGGACTGGCTCGGGCCTGGATGTGGTCGGCAGCCTCCGCGAGCTGCGGCAGTCGGCCGAACCGGAACCCGCGCGCTGGGCCGAGGACTTGCTGCAGCGGGCAGTGGGGCTGGATGAGGGGCGCCCGTCGGATGATATCACCGTGCTGGTGGCCATCATCCTGAAGAGGCAGGGGGACGACGTTCGGCGCCTGTCGCTGCGGATGGCCCTGTGAGGGGACCTGCCGCGGCCCCGGCCGGGCCCGGCTTGCGGGCTTGGCCCAAGATCGCCATAGTGGGTCCATGTGCATCCGGCAAGACCACCCTGGCGATGCGGCTCCAGCGAGAAGGCTACAGTGCCCGCCAAGTCGTGCAGGAGCACTCCTACGTCGCGGAGATGTGGAAGGTGCTCAGCATGCCGGATCTCTTGATCTTCCTGGACGCTTCCTTCGCCACCTGCAACCGGCGCAAGGCGCTGAACTGGCTGGAGCATGAGTACCTGGAACAGCGCCGTCGACTTCGGCATGCCAAGGAGCACTGTGACCTGTATATCGAGACCGATGCACTTACCTCAGATGAGGTGCTGCAGTCCGTGCTGCAGGCCCTCCAGGAACTTTCGCCGGGGGATCGGCCCCCGGCGACCGCCGGCAGGACTCACCCAACCCCCGAGAGCTAGGTAGGACATGTCCAGACTCTACACACATCGCCTGCTGCCCATCCTGCTGTTGATCGCCTTTACCGTGTGGATCGACCTGCCGCATCCCAAGCCCGTGCGGATTGGAAACGTGGAGCGCAACATCGATGTCGTGCGGGGTCTGGACCTGCAAGGCGGCCTACAGGTGCTCATGGAAGCTGACCTGCCGCCGGGCTCGATCGTCCGCGCTGAGGACCTGCAGACCGCTCGTAACGTCATTGAGAATCGGGTGAATGGCCTGGGGGTCAGCGAGCCGGTTGTGCTGGTGGCGGGCAACAACCGCATCCTGGTGGAGCTGCCGGGGATCGGTGACACGGAACAGGCCGTGGCCACGATCCGGCAGACCGCCCTGCTTGAGTTCGTCGAGTTGCAGCGAGGAGACCTGAGCCTGGTGGGAATCCCAGGTGCAATTCGAACCGATTTTGGCCTGGGGGCTACCGAAGTGGCGAGCGTGGCTGAGACGCCAACGACCACCCCCGCACCAGCTTCGCCCACCGGCGAGGCCGCGGCTGCAGGATCCACCCCAGAGAGCGCAGTGCCCACCGAACAACCCAGCGGCGTGTTCACCTCCGACCAGATCTTCCACACCGTCATGACCGGGGCTGACCTGGCGGATGCGCTGGTCGATCAGGACCAGGTGGGCAACCTGGGAGTCTCCTTCACACTGACTGAGCGTGGGACGCAAGTTTTCGGCGACTACACCAGCGCCCACGTGGGGGACCTGCTGGGTATCGTGTTGGACGGCACCCTGATTTCTGCTCCGGTCATTAACAGTCCGATCACCACCGGAAACGGGATCATCACCGGCCAGTTCACGCCTGAAGAGGCCAATAGTCTGGCGGTGCAGCTGCGCTTCGGGCGCCTGCCGGTCCCGCTGCGGATTGTGGAGAGCAAGACTGTCGGGCCGACCCTGGGCGAGGATTCGCTCCGAAAGAGCGCCCTGGCAGGGATTATCGGGCTGGCCGTGGTGACCTCCTTCATGGGCCTGTACTACCGACTGCCCGGGTTGATCGCCGACGCGGCCCTGCTGGTGTACGCCCTGCTGACCTTCGCCGTCTTCAAGCTCATCCCGGTAACCCTGACCCTCCCGGGGATTGCGGGCTTCGTGCTGTCGATCGGGGTGGCCGTGGACGCCAATGTACTGATCTTCGAACGCATGAAGGAGGAGCTGCGGAGTGGACGTACGGTGGAGCAGGCCATCGAGCTGGGCTTCTCCCGCGCCTGGCCGTCCATCCGGGACTCCAATCTCTCCACGTTGATCACCTGCGCAATCCTCTACTGGTTCGGCAGCGCTTTTGGGGCCAGCCTGGTCAAGGGGTTCTCACTTACGCTGGCCCTGGGGGTGATGGCGTCGCTCTTCACCGCCATCACGGTGACCCGGACCTTCCTGCATGTCGTGCTCGATAATCTCCGGCAGGCCGCCCGGCCGCGCTGGTTTGGGATCTAGGAGACAAGCGTGCTGAACATCGTCGGCAAGCGCTATTGGTTCTTCGGCCTCTCCCTGTTGCTGATCGTACCTGGAATAGCGGCCCTGGCCGTCTGGGGCCTGCCCCTGGCCATTGACTTCACCGGGGGAAGCCTTCTGGAAGTTCGCTTCGAGGGGGCGCAGGTTCCCGCGCCGGCGCAGGTGGTCGACCTTTATATGGAGCTGGGCTTCGGCGAACCTCTGGTGCAGAGTGCGGCTCAGGCTGAGATCATCGCCCGCAGCCGGACTCTGGACGAATCGGAGAGGGCCGAACTCGTGCGCGAGATGCAAAGTCAATTCGGGGGCACGGTGACGCTGCTGCGATTCGAATCGGTGGGTCCGGCCGTTGGCGCAGAGGTGACCCGGCGGGCTGCCGGGGCCGTGGGCCTGGCAGCTCTCGGCATCCTGGCCTACATCACCTATGCCTTCCGCAGCGTGCCGGGCGCCTACCGGTACGGCCTGGCGGCCATCGTGGCAATGCTGCACGACGTGGCCGTGGTGCTCGGTGTGGCGGCCATCCTAGGGCACTACTTTGGCTGGGAGGTCGACGCGCTCTTCCTGACCGCCCTGCTGACCATCATCGGGTTCTCGGTGCACGACACCATCGTGGTCTTCGATCGCATCCGCGAGAACCAGCGCCTGCATCGCCGCCTCCAGTACGAGCTGCTGGTCAATCACTCCATCGTACAGACTCTGGATCGCTCCATCAACACCCAGCTTACGGTGATGCTCACCCTGCTGGCGCTGCTGCTGTTCGGGGGTGTCACCACCCGCCGTTTCGTGACGATCTTGCTGATCGGCATCCTGAGCGGCACCTACTCCTCGATATTCAATGCGGCCCAGCTTCTGGTCGTTTGGCACAACCGCGAGTGGCGGCACTGGTTCGGGCGGCGCGCCTAGGCCCGGTCGCCCGGAACCCCGGCAGAAGCAACAGAGCCGGCCCAGGTGGCCGGCTCTGTGGTTTGAGACTCTCGCCTTCCGAGTTGCCGACTAGCAATCCACGCAGAGATCCTGTGTGGCGGTCGGGGCCGTGGTGGCCGTGTTGGTCGGCGGCGGCCCAGGAGGTGTCGGAGTCCGGGTGGGCGTCTTGGTGGCCGTCGGCCCGCCTCCGGTCGGCGTCTTGGTCGGGGTGTTGCTGGGGGTCTTGGTCGGCTTGGGCGTGTTGGTCTTGGTGGGTGTCGGCGACGGCCCAGGCGTGTTGGTGCGAGTTGGAGTGTTGGTGGGCACCGGCACCACGTTGATGCTGTCCACCACGGTGCAATTGCCCCAGCCCGGGTAGTTGAAGGTCAGTGTGACCTCGAAATACCCGATCATGTTGGCGTTGTTGAAATCGGCCTCCCACCAGTCGGCATTGCCGCCGCCAGCCATCGACAGCGAAGGCACCGCAACCGTAGTTGGCGAGGTGGAGGAATTCCCGTCATAGTAGGTGTTGCCGTTCCAGGTCGCCGAGTTGTAGTACATGCTGCCCTGCACGGGCCAGACCAGGCGGGAGTTGATCAGGTAGGCCGTGGCGACGTTGTTGTTCCGCACCCGGACTTCGAAGTCGTCCCCGTTCACATTGGCCTCGACCGGGAAGAGATTGCTGCAGCTAGGCGTGGGTGTGGGCGAGGGCGTGGGTGTGGGCGGCGGGTAGACATAGAACTGGACTTCCTCTTCGTCATACTCACCCTCGTCATCGTACCCGCGAGCGATCATGCGGTGCAGACCGGACATCATCATGGTGCCACCCGGCCAGTCGCCGCTGTTTACCGGGTGCGTGGTGCAGGGAGAGTTGCCTCCGAACCCACAGTAGGCCACCGCGCCTTCGGTATGGGTTTCCACGGTCTGCCAGCCGCTGCCGTTCCAGTACTGGAAGGTGAAGTCGACGTGGTCGATGCCGTCACCGTCCGGTCCGGCCAGGGCGCAATTGGCCGGATCGGAGTTGTCCGGATCATAGACCGAGGCCTGGGACGGGATGGATTGGCCTGCGGTGTAGCTTGCACCGGCCGGCGGATTCAGGATCGTAAGTATCGGCGGCACTTTGCAGGCCGTCGGGGTGGGGGTAAAGGTGGAAGTCGGAGTGGGCGTGTCCGAGGGCGTGGGGGTGATGGACGGCGTCCAGGTCGGGCCGGCCATGGTGGCCGGGAGCCCGACGACTCTGGCCGTGCGGAAGTTCTCCACGATGCCCTCGCGCTTGGCCGAGAGGTGCAGAGTGGGCCACCACGAGCTCAGGATGGGGGTGATCAAGGGATGGTCGAAGTCCACGCTCACCGACACCCGGTCGCCCGGGCCGCCGGCATCCTCTACCGGAAGGCAGTCGGCCGACACGGGAGTATCCGGATCGGAGGCCGTGTACCACACCCCGGTTTTGTTCGAGCACACGGTGACATTGAAGTACCCCGGGGTTCCGACGCTCAAGACAGAGTCGTTCCGTAGGATGGCCACCGCACCGGAGCGGACGGCATCCTCGATGGAGGGGATGCGCGCCCCGTCTTCTTCCGATTGATCCACGCATTCGTCCAGTGGATGGCCGTACATGGCGCAGTAGCTCGGGTCAAACTCCCCGGTGACGGCGAAGCGAACTCCATAGCGGGCGCCGTTCTCAATCGCCACCCAGGCATGCAGCACCCGGGCCAGCTCGATGACGACGAAGATGACCAAAATTAGGACGGGGAAGACAAGGGTGAATTCGACCAGACCCTGACCGCGGGGCCTTGGGGAACGAGATTGCCCATGGGGCATAGGAGGTACCTCCACGTCGGAGGCATTGACCCCCTCCTGATTGCCACCAAAGTCTATTCGAAGGGGAGCGCGAGTGACCTTACAGCCACCTTACGAGACGCCTCGGAAACTTGGTACTGCGGTCCGTCGCAGCCTCGTCTCAGGTTTGTCGCGCTACTGCAAGGCCTCCTTC
>Ga0214473_10006438_pt1 | contig 14024 bp, 9 predicted proteins | sample RVTome_7_FD_203509 | JGI IMG/M metagenome (GOLD analysis project Ga0214473, IMG submission 203509) | Soil microbial communities from uranium-contaminated site in the Upper Colorado River Basin, Wyoming, United States - RVT98D197 | ecosystem: Environmental > Terrestrial > Soil > Contaminated >... | reverse complement strand
GCAGGACCCCCTCGAGATCGGGCAGGATGCCCAGCTGGAGCACGCCAATGGCGCCGACGACGGCGATGATGGCGATGAAGATGACCGAGATCGCGGCCAGGCCGGCCACGAACTTTCCGTTGATCACGTCGTCGCGGTGAATGGGCTGCGATAGGAGCCGCGGCAGGGTCCCCTCCGAGCGCTCGCCGTTGACGCCGTCGAAGCCAAAGGCGATGCCAAGCACGGGCGCCAGCAGGGCGATGAAGAACACGAACGTTGGCACCTGCGCGCCCTCGGGGCTGTAGAAGAACAGGTACAGGAAGAGGTTTGGCGCGCCAGACGCACTGGACGCGACGTCCTTGAGATGGCCGGCCGCGGAGTAAACCGCCGCGGCTGCGGCGAGGGTCAGGATGACCGTCAGCACGAGGAAGCGGATGCTCGACACGTGGTCGGCGAACTCCTTGGCGGCAATCACCCGCCAGCCGGCGGGAACACCGGCCGGGCGCGCGGCGCGCGCCGCCGGCTGCGACTTGGCGGGCTGAGCGGGCTGCTGGTCGGAACGAAGGTTCTTGCGCTTGCGGCCGCGCGCGGCCGCACCAGGCACGGCCACGGAGCCGGATTGACCGCTCATGCAGCTCCCTCAGCCGAGTAATCGGCGAAATAGCGGCGATAGATCTCGTCGAGCTCGTCGCCCCGGCGGCGCAGGTGATACGGCGGAAGACCCGCCTCGACCAGCGCGCGGGCGAGATCGGTGCGGACGTCGCGCTTGGCCTTGACGACCCACATCTTCGGATCGCGCGGGTCCTTCTCGACCGAGACCACGCCGCTGACCTTGACCGCCGCGGCCTTGACGCCCTCGCTGGGCGGCGGTGCCGCGACCTCGATCTCGATCGGTCCTGTGCCGAGCTGGCCCGACAGCTTCTCCATCGCGCCGGAGGCGATCAGCTTGCCGGCGACGAAGATGCCCACCTCGTCGCACACCTGTTGCACCTGGTGCAATAGGTGGCTCGCCAGGAGCACCGCGGCGCCACCGCGCGCCAGCTCGCGCACCAGCTCGAGCACCTCGGTCACGCCGGCCGGGTCGATCGCGGTCGTCGGCTCGTCCAGGATGACGATCGACGGCCGCTTGACCAGCACGTCCGCCAGGCCGAGGCGCTGCTTCATGCCGCGCGAGTAGGTGTCGACGCGTGAGTTGGCAGCGTTGGTGAGGCCGACGCGCTCGAGCAGCTCGTCGATGTGCGACTCGGCGGCCTTGCGCGGAACACCGTTCAGGCGCGCCGTGTAGCGCAGGTTCTGGCGGCCGGTCAGTGCGCCATAGAAGCCGACCGCGTCGGGCAGGTAGCCGACCCGGCGCTTGACCGCGATCGGGTCACGCGCCGGATCCATTTCGAGCACCCGCGCCGTGCCCGATGTCGGCTCGGACAAGCCGAGCAGCATCAGGCTGGTCGTCGTCTTGCCCGCACCGTTGGGCCCAAGGAGGCCGAACACCTCGCCCGGGCGGATGCTCAGGTCGAGCTTATCGACCGCCGTGAAGTCGCCGTAGCGCTTGGTCAGGCCACGGGTCTTGATGGCCGGCGCGCCGGTGGCCGGTTTGGGAACGAGGGGATCAGCGACGGCCATAGCGCTGGAAGACGAAGAACAGGCCGACCGCGACGACAACCAGGATGCCGATGCCGATGAGCAGGCCGATGGGCGAGGTGTCGACCGTGGTCCGCACCTCGATGTTGTCGGTCGCGCTCGCCTCGTCGGTCGATGTCGCGCGGATGGTCAGCTGGTAGTCACCGGCGACCGCGTTGCCGGGCGGCTCGATGGTGACCACGACCGCAACCTGGGCGCTTGCCCCGGAGCCTGCCGGGATCTGGGCGATGTTCTCCTGGTCGAAGGTGATCTTCCAGCCGCGCGGCGGGGTCGCGGTCAGCTTGACATTGGTCAGCGGCGCGCTGCCGATGTTGGTGATGACCACGTTCATAGTGCTCGCCGCGCCCGCGGTCGCACTCGCGTTGAGGCGCTGGTCGCTGGTTTCGAGGCTGAGCAAGTACGAGCCGGTGATCTCGACCGTCAGGTTTGCCTCGACCGGTTCCGGCCCGCCCTGGGCGCGGACGACGATGTCATAGGTGCCGGCGGTTGCGTCGCCGGGCGGATTGACGGTCACCTGGATGGGCGCGGTGGCACCGGCATCGATGGTCGTCGTGGTCGCCTGCGTCGCGCCCGTCGGCTTGGCATCGACGGTCCAACCGGTAGGCCCTTCGGTCTCGAGGCCGAAGGTGAGCTGCTGGTTGGTGTCATTCTGGAGCGTCAGGTTGTAGCGGAAGTCGGTCGACGACGAGCCACGCAGGTTGGGGAAGTCGGTCGTTAGCGAGACAGCGCCGGCCGACTGCTCCTCGATCGTGAGGTCGAGCGTCAGCGCCGATGTGACGCCGACGGACGTGCGGCCCTGGACGACGATCTGGTTACTGCTCGCGGTGGCCTCCGCGGGGATCGCCACTTCGGCGGTGACGGCGGCTGAGATCTGGCCGACGATGTCCACGCTTGGCGCAGTCGTGACGGCGGCTACAGTCGAGCCACCACCACGAAGGATGACCTCCCAGCCGTCTGGCGCGCCGGTGACCGTCAGGTCCACCCGCCCGGCGACGTCAGTGATGACGGTGATGGGAAACCTGACCGTTGAGCCGGGATCGGCGATGACCGCCGGATAGGCGGTGGTCAGCTCGAGCGGGCCTTGGGCCAGCGCCACCGGCGCCAGCGTCAGCCCGATTAGCAGTGCGGCGGCACCCGCCCGCAGGACGCGCATCTTCAGCAGACTCCTCATGCGTTTTGTTGTGTGTTGGCGAATCTCGCCGGACGGCGGCCGGCAGGCTGGGCGACGCCTCCCTGACTCTCCTCGTCAGCTCGCAGCCTTTCGCGCCCGAGTATCTTCACTCGGCCACGGTTGACGACCGAGTAGGTGTCAGGTGGCATTTTCTTCATTTATGGCCAGTCGTGCACGGATGGCCATGCCGGACCTGCCCGGACGGCCGATTGGTGGTCACCCGACGCTCGCTCAGCTGCCCTTGGCCACTGTCGCCGCGAGCTCGACCAGGGTGCGCACCGCGGCGCCCTGCGGGCCCTTTGGCGAAAACGGCCGGTCCTCCTCGTACCAGGCAGTGCTGGCGATGTCGAGGTGGGCCCATTGCGTGTCCGGCTCGACCGAGGCGTCGATGAACGCCGCGCCCAGGATCGTGCCGCCGAGGCGGCTGCCTGAGCTGTTGCGAAGGTCGGCCACGTCGCTCTTCATCTCCTCGCGGTGCTCGTCGGCCAGTGGCAGCTGCCACAGCCGCTCGCCGCTCCGCTCACCGGCGCCACGAACCTCGTCAACAAATGCCTGCGGCCGACCCAGGACACCGGTGTACAGCCGGCCGAGCGCGACGCGCACGGCGCCGGTGAGCGTCGCCACGTCGACGACGCGCTTGGCACCCTCGCGTTGGGCGTAGGTGATGCCGTCGATCAGCACCAGCCGGCCCTCAGCATCAGTGTTGGTCACCTCGACCGTCTTGCCGCTCATGCTGGTCACCACATCGCCCGGCTTGGTGGCATGTCCGCCGGGCAGGTTCTCAGTGCACATGCCGACCGCGATCAGGTTGAGCGGCAGCTTCATCTGGGCGACGACGCCTGCCGCGGCCAACACTGACGCGGCGCCGCTCATGTCGTGCTTCATCAGATGCATCTCATCGGCCGGCTTGATCGAGATGCCGCCCGAGTCAAAGGTGATGCCCTTGCCGACGAGGCCCAGGTCGTAGCCCTCGCCGGCACGGCCGTGGTGGCGCAGCACGATCACCTGCGCCGGCTCGTCGCTGCCGCGCGCGACTGACAGGAAGCTGCCCATGCCCAGCGCGCGCGCCTCGTCCTCGCCCAGGACCTCGACCGTGATGCCCGTGGTGGCAGCCCATTCGCGCGCCGACTGGGCCATGTGCGTCGGCGTCATCAGGTTGGCCGGCTCGTTCGACAGGCCACGTGCCCAGTTGACCGCCTCGCCCACGACCTGGCCGCGACCAATCGCCGCCTCGTAGTCACTCGCTGGACCGGCGATGACCAGCAGCACCTCGTCGATCGGTGGCAGGTGGCGGTCGTCCTCGCCGGTGCGGTGGGTGTCGGGCCGCCACATCGCGTAGAGCACGCCCTCTACGGCGCTCTGAACCTGCTCCTGCGGATCGAGTGCTTCTGACTCGAGACAGATGGCGACGCGCGACGCGGTCGAATGCCACAGCGTGCGCACTCCGGCGCTGACGACCTGCCACGCGCGCTGGAGGTCGAGCTCAGCGCGCTTGCCGGCACCGACGACGACGAGGCGTGCGGAGCCGTTGCCTTCCGCCTGCTGGAAGTGGGTGATCGGGCCGTACAGCTTGTGCTCGCTGTTCTCTCGCGCCACCCATTCGGCGGTGCCACGCACGTCGGCCGGCGTGTTGCTGACCGCTGCGCCTTCCTTGAACACGGGCACGATCACGGCGTCGAGGGGTTCGCCCTCGAGGCTGGAAACCACGCGGAACTGCAAGTGTGACTGGCCTCCTCGTCGACAGGCTGGGAGCGTCAAGAGTATTAGAGTCAGCGCCACCATGCCGCGACGCGTCTATTCGTTCGACCGACCCGACCGCTTCATAGCCGGCGCCGTGGGCGCTCCCGGCCAGCGAAGCTTCTACATCCAGGCCAGCAAGGGCAGCCAGCTTGTCTCGGTGGCGCTGGAGAAGGCCCAGGTGGCGGTGCTCGCGGAGCGCATCGCGTCGCTCCTGCTGGCCCTGCGCGAGGGTGGCGTGGCCGTCGGCGACGAGCTGCCCGGCCCAGCGCCCCAACTGGCCGAGCCGGTGATCGAGCACTTCCGGGTCGGGGCGATGAGCCTGGGCTGGGATGGCGAGGCGGGGCGAGTGGTGATCGAGGCGCGCGAGATCGGCGAGGCCGACGAGGTCGACGAGGTCGACGAGGTCGACGAAGAGGACACCGACGAGGACGAAGCGGAGGCCGATTCAGCCGATGAGGAGGGCGGACAGCTGCGCTCACTGGCGGCCGACATCGACGACCCGCGCGACATCGTCCGGGTGGAGCTCGAGCCGCAGGATGCGCTGCGCTTCGCCAGTGGCGCGCTCGAGGTCGTCCGCGCCGGCCGGCCGCCCTGTCCGTTGTGCGGCGCGCCACTCGATCCGACGGGTCACTTCTGTGCGCGGCGCAACGGCCACGCCACCGAGCTCCTGAACTAGCCGCGCGGGGCCGGCGCTGGAACCTTCGCCGCTCCAGTCCGCGGGGACGCCCGGGCTGCCGTCGCTCGACCTGCTGCGCAGCGGCGAGCTGGCGATCGTCGGCCGCCTCGCGGACGCGACCAACGCCAGCTTCCTGTGCCGCGTGACGCCCGACGCGGCCGACGCTCCCGACGCGTGGCCGGAGGCGGAGAGCGCGGCCAGCCCGCTGTGCGTCTACAAGCCCACGCGCGGCGAGCGACCGCTGTCCGACTTCCCGCTGGGCACGCTGGCGCGGCGCGAGGTGGCCGCGTTCCTGTTGTCTGAAGCGACCGGCTGGGACGTCGTGCCACCGACCGTGTTGCGCGACGGGCCCTTCGGCGAGGGCGCGGTCCAGGCCTGGGTGGAGACGGACCCCGACGTGGACGTGGTCGAGCTGGTCGTCGGGGCGGATCCGCGGCTGCGACCGATGTGCGTCTTCGACCTGCTGGCCAACAACGCCGATCGCAAGGCCGGCCACATCCTGCCCCGTGCCGACGGATCGCTGATGGGCGTCGACCACGGCATCTGCTTCGCCGTCGAGCCGAAGTTGCGCACCATCCTGTGGGCGTGGCGCGGCGAGGAGCTGAGCGAGGTCGAGCTCGGCGTCGTGCGACGCGTGGCAGCCGCCCTGGATGGGCCGCTCGGCGCCGGGCTGGGCGAGCTGCTGTCGCGGCGCGAGGTTCGCGCCACCGCCCGCCGGACGGCCGCGCTGCTCGAGAGCGGCCGCTTCGCGGAGCCCGACCCCACCCGGCCGGCGCTGCCCTGGCCGCCCTTCTAGGCGGGCGAATCCTCCTCGTAGCGGCCCAGCACGAAGCCGAACTCGGCACCACCGGCGGGGCGCGCCGCGGCCCAGATGCGGCCGCCCATCGCCTCGACCAGCGCGCGGCACACGTACAGGCCGATGCCCGCGCCGCCGACCATCGCCGCGGTGTCGGGCGAGCGGTAGTAGAGCTCGAACAGCCGCTCGGCCTCCTCGGCCTTGACGCCCACGCCCGAGTCGAGCACGCGGGCGCGGACGCCCTCCGCGTCCTCATCGATCTCGACCTCGACCGTGCTGCCCGCCGGGCTGTACTTGGCGGCGTTGCTGAGCAGGTTGCGTGTCACCTGCTCGACATATGTCTCGTCGCCCCGGGCGGTGGGCACGGACGCGGCCTTGACGGCAAAGCGGACGCCCGGCCAGCGCGCCTGCTCTGAACGCGCGACGCGCTCGACGACGCGCGGCAGAGCGACCGGCTCGTCGGCGCGCTCAACGGTCCCGTACTCCGAGCGCGACAGCACGAGCAGGTCCTCGACCAGCCGATACAGCCGGTCTGCCTCCGCCTCCAGGTCGTCAATCAGCTCCTGGCGTGTTGTCTCGTCAAGCTCGCGGTTACGCCGGGCGAGCACCTTGGCGCCGCCGTAGATGGCGGTGATCGGGGTGCGCAGCTCATGCGACACGATCGAGTTGAAGGCGTCGCGCAGCTCGCTCTGTTGCTGCTCGCGGGTCACGCGGCGGCGCAGCTCGTCGCTCATCGTCGCCGCGCTCTCGAAGGCGCGGCGACGCTCGCCCGACTCGACCCGGGCGCGGTCGCGCTCCGTGCGCAGCCGATGCGACAGGTACGACACCGCCGCGCCGCCTGTGACGTATGCCGCCAGCCGGAGCTGGAGGTCGTCGATGTTGGCCTGCAGGATGGCCAGGGCAGGCACGAACAGAGCCGCGTCGGCGACGGCGCCGATCAGCGTTGCCGCGATGCCGCCAAGCAGGCCCCGGTACCACGCCACCACGGCCAATGCCGGGACGTAGATCACGAAACCTGCGTTGGCGTGGGCGAGGGCCAGGAGCAGGCTCTTGAGCGCGACCGCAGCAGCCATCACCACAAATGCCAGGACGAGCGTCGTCAGCGCGAAGCGAACGTCGCCAGCCCTGTCAGTTGAAACGCGGGGCGACTCGTCAGCCATCCGGGGCCGCGTGGGCGGCGTGGGCCGCTTGAGCGTCGAGCAGCTCGAGCAGGCCACGCAGCGGGATCGATACCCAGTCGGGACGGTTGTTGAGCTCGTAGGCGAGCTCGTACAGCACCTTCTGGAGCATCGACAGCTCGAGCAGCGCGACCTGCTCGGCGCGGTCGTGCGGCACGAAGGGCTGGCCCGCGGCGGCCTCGAAGTACGCGCCCAGGAATGCCGCGCCGACCGTCGCGTACCACGTCGTCGCCCATGGTTCGAGCCGGGCCACGTCCTCCGGCCGGACGGCCCCGCCGACGCGCGGATTGAGCAGCGTGCCGAAGGCCGCGTAATGGAATGAGCGCAGCATGCCCGCCACGTCGGCCAGTGCCGAGCGCTTGTGGCGCCGCTCCGACAGCGGCCTTCCGGGCTCGCCCTCGAAGTCGATGATGGCGACGTCACGCCCGGTCCAGAGCACCTGGCCCAGGTGGTAGTCGCCGTGGGTGCGGATGCGAACCGCCCCGAAGGGCGCCCTGGTCAGGTCGCGCACCCGGGCAAGAACCTGGTCCGACAGCGCGATCGCCCGCTGCGCGTCCGGGCGGGCGTCGTCAGGCAGGCCGTCGAGGCGCCGGCTCAACAGGGCCATGATCGCGGTCGCCTGGTTGCGCATCGTCTGGAAGACGCCGCGCTGGTAGAGCGCGCTGAACGGCTCAGACGCGAACGCGGGATCGTCGCGGCTGGCCAGGGCACCGTGCAGCTCAGCCGTGCGCTTGCCCAGCAGGCGTGCCACCACGAGGTACTCGCCGGCGCGTTCGGCGAGGGCGAGCGACGGCTCGCGGCCGATGGCATCGAGCATGTCGCCGACCGTCGTGCCTGGCACTTCCGCGGGCAGAGCCTCTCCCCCGCCGTCGCCCGCCGCGGCGCGCTCGTAGAACGAGCTCACGGCGTCGAGCGTGAACTCCCACGCGTCGCCCTCGTTGGCAACGTACTGCTGGAGGACGCCCAGCGCGGCCGGCTCGCGCCCGCCGCGGTAGGCGAGCCAGCCGCCCAGCGCCGGGGCGTGCTCGAAGCTCGCTTCTGTCAGCGCCTGGCCGATCTCGATCTCCGGGTTGGTGCCCGGCTCCAGGCAGCGGAACAGCTTCAGGATGAGCCGATCGCCGAAGGTGACGGAGGTGTTGCTCTGCTCGGCCCGGCTGACGTTCGGCGTCAGCAGCGTCGCGCGGCCGCCGCGCAGCGCGCGCAGGGCGCGCGTTGGCGACGCGGTCAACTCTCCGTGCCGGCCGCTCACGCGCCGCCGGCGGCCGATGGCGTCGAGCAGCGCGGTCGCGAACGCCGGCTCGTACAGCGCGTCGTAGAGCGTCCACGCCGGGCCGGCATCGCCCGCTGGCATGACCGTGGCGATGATCGCCGATGGTGTGGCGGCAAGCGTTGGATCGACGCGCTCGGCGCGCGCCAGTGCCAGCGGCAGCACGTACGCCTCCGGCTCGCCTTCCGTGTACTCGACGTCGAAAATGGCCAGGCGCGCCTGGCTCTCGCCGTCGCCCGCGCCCTCCCCCTCGAACGGGATGCGCAATGCCTCGCGCAGCGAGATGCCCTTGATGCGCCGCGCCTTCGAGCGGAACCAGCGCCGCGCGCGCATGTATCCCGGCAGGACGCCGGTGAGCGCCCGCGCGCCGAGCGCCAGCAGTCGGTCGAGGTCGGCCGGCCCGCTGATGGTCGGTGGCTTCTCCTCGATCGGTCGAACTTCAACCCCGCGGCCGCTCGGATCTGCCTCGAGCGTGAACCAGATGAACGAGTGCGGCCCCAGGGTCAGGAAGAGCGGCCGGTCCTCGACGCGCGGGAACTCCACCCGGCCGAACATCTCGACTGGGACCAGGCCGCGCCACGGCGACAGGTCGAGGTCGGCGTGCTGGACGAAGCGCGACATGTTGGCCACGACCAGGATCTGCTCGCCCTCGTGCTGGCGCACGAACGCGGCGATACGCCGGTTGTCCGGGTGGAGGAAGGTGAGCGAGCCGCGACCGAACGCCGGGTGCTGCTTGCGCAGCGCGATGAGCCGCTTCATCCACCACAGCAATGAGCTCGGGTTGGCCTGCTGGGCGGCCACGTTGACCGATTCGTAGGTGTACTCCGGGTCTGTCACCACCGGCAGGAAGAGCTGCTGGCGGTTCGCGGCGGAGAAGCCGGCGTTGCGGTCGGCGCTCCACTGCATCGGCGTGCGCACGCCGTTGCGATCGCCCAGATAGACGTTGTCGCCCATGCCGATCTCGTCGCCGTAGTACAGGACCGGCGTGCCTGGCAGCGCCATCAGCAGCCCGTTGAGCAGCTCGATCCGGCGCCGGTTGTTGCCAAGCAACGGCGCCAGCCGCCGGCGGATACCGAGATTGATGCGCATCTGCGGGTCACCGGCGTAGGAGCGGTACATGTAGTCGCGCTCCTCGTCGGTCACCATCTCGAGCGTCAGCTCGTCGTGGTTGCGCAGGAAGAGCGCCCACTGCGCGTTGTCCGGGATGGCCGGTGTCTGCTCGAGGATGTCGTAGATCGGGAAGCGATCCTCCTGGCGCAGCGCCATGTACAGGCGCGGCATGACCGGGAAATGGAAGCACATGTGGCACTCGTCGCCGGCGCCGAAGTACGCGACCGCGTCCTCCGGCCACTGGTTGGCCTCCGCGAGCAGCATCCGATCGGCGTAGTTGGCATCGACGTGGGCGCGCAGCTCGCGCAGGTAGGCGTGCGTCTCCGGCAGGTTCTCGCCGTTGGTGCCGTCGCGCTCGTATAGGTACGGAATGGCATCCAGGCGCAGCCCGTCGACGCCCAGCTCGAGCCAGAAATCGAGCGCCTTCTTGAGCTCGCTCCGCACACGCGGGTTGTCGAAGTTGAGGTCCGGCTGGTGGTGGTAGAAGCGGTGCCAGTAGTACGCGTTGGCGACCGAATCCCACGTCCAGTTGGAGCGCTCGAAGTCCTTGAAGATGACGCGCACGTCGGGGTAGCGCTCTGGCGTGTCGCTCCAGACGTAGAAGCCGCGATGGGCACTGCGGGCCGGCGCACGCCGGGCGCGCCTGAACCACGGGTGCTGGTCGGAGGTGTGGTTGCACACGAGCTCGGTGATGACCTTCAGGCCGCGCGCGTGCGCCTCACGGATGAACGCCTTGGCGTCGCGCAGTGTGCCGTAGTCGGGATTGACGCCGGTGTAGCTGGCGATGTCGTAGCCGTCGTCGCGCCCCGGCGATGGGTAGAACGGCAGCAGCCAGAGCGCGGTCACCCCAAGGTCGGCCAGGTAGTCGAGCCTGCTCGTCAGCCCGGCGAAGTCACCTATGCCGTCGCCGTTGCTGTCGGCGAACGAGCGCACGTGCAGCTCGTAGATGACCGCGTCCTTGTACCACTGCGGATCGCCGCTCACGCTCTCGACTGTAGTGCAATGCGATCGGGCCGGTCGCGGACTGGGCTCCTGCGCGATTTGCAGGCTGACGACACGTAGCGAGACCGGTTCGTCAGGTTCTTGAACTAAGTCACAGTCACGACGCAGACGGCATAGAACGGCCCTTGATCTCACGCACGCGGACGCGGCGCCTGCCGAAGGCGTTCTGGCTAACGGTCGGGAGTCTTGAGCTAGCCCAGAAAGACAGCGCTCTGATCGGGCCGGTAGGGCTGCGCAGCCAGCCGCGCATGACCCGGCCGTCGGCGGGAAAGGCCGCCCGCAATGCGGAACCGTGAGCAGTCACGCGTCGCCGGTTGGTCGCGCTATCAGCGAGAACGACCCAGCCGCTGACTGTCCTCGCGTGCCAGCCCCTTTCCCGGGCAATCGTCGCCGCATGGCGCAGCCGCACGTCCATGGTCGACAGCAGATCCTCGAGTCCGACGAGCTCAGTCTTGAGCTCGATCACCAGCAGGGAGCCCGTCGGCATGTGGAAGGCGAGGATGTCGATGATGCCGCGCTCCCGATAGATCGCGAACGAAACCTCAGGTAAGTGGAGCCAACCCGGCAGGCCCTGCAGGTGGCCGGCCAACGCCTCGTGGAGCGCGGCGTGGCCTGCATTGAGCAGCCGCTCCAGCTCGCCGTGAGGCAGCGTAAGCGAGATCTCGGCACGAATCTCGACCGCCCCCGCAACGCGTCGAAAGGCCGGCGTCGAAACGAGATCGAGGTGGCCGCGCTCAATCAGCGAAACGACACCAGCCGACACACGCGCTCGCTTGGCGACGTCCACCTGACGCCAGCCGCGCCGGACGCGGACGGCGCGGAACGCCGCTCCCACTCTCTGATCGGTCACAGCCCACAGGATCGGGCTGCCTGCTTATCTCGCGATTGACGGTGAATCGCCGCGCGATTACCTCGACGGTTGCGGCATCACGCGGCCTCTTGTCATGAGCGGCGCAGCCAGAGGAGGTGCGCGGCGCGGACCTCCGGGTCGAGCGAGACCCAGTTGCGCGGGCCGCGCCAGGTGTAGATGGCGCCGTCGAGCAGGTCGCGCGCCTCGTACGGCGCGTCGGCCGGCAGCCCCAGGGCCTCGAGGTCGAGCTCCAACGTCCCGGCGCGGACGGCGTGGTAGTCCAGGTTGACCACGGCGAGGATCACGTCGGCACCATCTGCAGAGCGTTTCGAGTAGGCCAACAGCCAGTCGCTGTTCACCTCATGGAAGACAAGCCGCTCGTTGGACTGCAGCGCCGGATGCTCCCGCCGCGCGGCGTTGATGCTGCTGATGAGCGGAGCGAGCGAGTCGGCGCGCTTCAAGTCCCACGTGCGCTGCTGGTACTTCTCAGAGTCGAGGTACTCCTCCGTCCCCGGCTCGCGCGGCGTGTGCTCCATCAGCTCGAAGGCCGGCCCGTAGATGCCGTAATTCGCCGACAGCGTGGCTGCCAGCACGAGGCGCGCCACGAAGGCCGCGCGGCCGCCGTTCTGGAGATCGGCATGGAGGATGTCGGGCGTGTTCGGCCAGAAGTTCGGCCGGAAGAAATCCGCCACCGGCGAGGCGGTGAGCTCGGTCAGGTAGGCGCGCAGCTCGGCCGCGGTATTGCGCCAGGTGAAGTAGGTGTACGACTGCGTAAAGCCGAGCTTGGCCAGCCGATACATCACCTTGGGCCGGGTGAACGCCTCCGCCAGGAAGATCGCCTCCGGGTGGTCGCGCTTGATGTCGCCGATGCACCACTCCCAGAACGCGAACGGCTTGGTGTGGGGGTTGTCGACGCGGAACGTGGCCACGCCGTGGCCGATCCAGAAGCGGAAGACGTCATTGAGCGCCTGCCACAGCCCGCGCCAGTCGCTCGATTCGAAGTCGAACGGGTAGATGTCCTGGTATTTCTTGGGCGGGTTCTCGGCGTACTGGATCGTGCCGTCCGGGCGCGCCTTGAACCAGGTCGGGTGCTCGGTTACCCACGGGTGGTCGGGCGAGGCCTGGAAGGCGATGTCGAGGGCGATCTCGATGTCCCTGGTGCGCGCCGCCGCGACGAGCGCGTCGAAGTCCTCGAGCGTGCCCAGGTCCGAATTGATGGCGGTGTGGCCGCCTTCGGGACCGCCAATCGCCCAGGGCACGCCGGGGTCGGCCGGGCTCGTCGACGGTTGGTTGTTCGGACCTTTGCGGAACTGCCGACCGATGGGATGGATCGGGGGCAGGTAAAGCACGTTGAAGCCCAGCTCGCTGACGTATTCGAGCCGCGCCATAACGTCCTTGAAGGTGCCATGACGCTTGGCATCCGGTGACGCCGAGCGGGGGAACAGCTCGTACCAGGCGCCGAAGCCGGCGAGCGCCGGGTCGACGACCACGGCGTAAGTCGCGCTCACGGTCTCGTGCGATCGATCCCGGTTGGCGGCCACCGTCGCCGCGAACGCGTCGCCGAGCGCCTGTTCCGTTGTCAGCGTGTGCGTCGCCGTGGGCATCACGCGCTGCGCCAATGCCGCCCCGATCTGCAGGTCGACGGTCACGTCCTGGCCGGCCTGGACCCGCTTGGCCAGGTCGTGGCGCCACGTCTGCCAGCGGTCCACCCAGCCGCTGACGTGGAACTCGTACCGGCCGACACGATCCAGCGGAAGCTGCGCGCCCCAACGGTCGCTGCCGAGCGGCGCCATCTCGATCTCGTGGCCATAGGGCTCGCTCTCGAAGCGCCCCCACAGGTTGGCGCGCACCTCGTCGTGGCCGTCGGCGAAGACGTCCGCCTCCACCGTGAGTGTGTCGCCGACGAGCCGCTTGACCGCGAAGCGACCACCGTCGATCTGCGGCGTGACGTTCTCGATGACGACGCGCCGCTGTCCGTCGTCGGGCGGCGAGCTCGAGCTTGGCGTCACTTTTCCTTGGTTCGAACGGGTCGCGCTGGTTTGGCGGGCCGGGCCGGGAGTGACTGGTCACGCTTGTTGGCCGAGCGGCCGCCGCGTGGCGCCGGGCGCGCCGGGCGGGTGGACGCCCACGTGGGCGGCTCGCCGAGCAGCTTCTGGAGCTCGTCGAGGCGATACCCGGCGCGCTCAGCCGCGCGAACGAGTCGTTCGACCGTGTCCATCGCTGCGGATTGGCGTCGCCACGAGTCGTCCTTCTCCAAGTCCGGCACAACGAGCCATTCGACTGTGCGGATGAACCGTTCTCGGTTGAACCAGATGGTGCCATCGTGCTCGTTGACGCCAATAGCAGCGGCCACGTCAGGATCATCTAGGGGCGACAGATCCAGCGGCCCTCCCTTTGAGCGCGGGACACCGAGATGGACTCCCCGCAGCAGCGCCCCGATCACGGACGGCATTAATTCTTCAAATCCGTCCTGCATCGACCCGAGGTTCATGTCGCGGATCACCGACGTTAACAAAGGCCTCATTCGCCACTTGTCGAGCCACTGGCCACTCGCTAGATCGCTGCGGGAAGCGACCGCTGCCTCGATAGCCTTCGAGAACAGCCACGCTCGATCGAG
>Ga0214473_10006437_pt1 | contig 14024 bp, 15 predicted proteins | sample RVTome_7_FD_203509 | JGI IMG/M metagenome (GOLD analysis project Ga0214473, IMG submission 203509) | Soil microbial communities from uranium-contaminated site in the Upper Colorado River Basin, Wyoming, United States - RVT98D197 | ecosystem: Environmental > Terrestrial > Soil > Contaminated >... | reverse complement strand
GGAATACTGGAAAATTGGAATATTGGGTTTAAATACGGATAAAAATTTCTGTACCCATCATTCCACTATTCCATCGTTCCATTGTTCCAAATTCTTTGTCCCATCATTCCACTATTCCATTATTCCTATTCCATTTTCATTCCCTTATTCGGTTTTTTTACCGGTATTGTATCAAAATTCTTTCCATCTGGTCCTTAAAGGCAAGCTTTTTCTTTTTGAGGATCTTTATCTCTATCTCATCCTGAGGCGTCACAAAAGGTCTTTTTTCCAGTTCTTCCAGTTGCTTTGCAAGCTCTCCGTGGGCTTGTTTCGCTTTTAGAAAATCTTCATTTTCCTTGATCAATCTCTCGATCAATGTCTCTTCATTCGTCATCATCCGAACCCCCCGCAATTATGTAGAAAATCGCATAGCGCATAGAGCATAGCGCATGGCGTCATACAGAAAACAACCACCATTTTCGTGATTCAAAGGTGTGCTCTGAACATAAGTTACTACGCCTCGTCCGGGACTTCGCCCGGAATCCCGCCCCTGGCGGGACTTCGGGGCATTTGTTTTCCGTGTAGGGTTGGCGTTCCCGCCGACCGGACATGGCAGGCGGGACGCCTGCCCTACATTTTAACGTCCCTTCCGCGATATCGACAATCTTTTGTCGATATCGATTCCCTAAGGGCCTATGTCTTCCTCCTTGAAGGAGGAGGAACGAACCCTCTCCGCGCACTCCACCAAAGTAGCCTCAAGCCACATAAGCCGGGCACCCGGGGACAGGGAGATCATCTATGGTTATTTTGCAGGCACTTGAAATCCCAACTGGTTTATCACGAAAGGATAATATAATTCCCTTCTCTTTGTCAATTAGGGGGCGTCTCTCGCGTCTCTTCGGGATGGGCCGCCTGCCACCTGACTTCAGCCTCCGAAGGGCGGACGTAGATGGGCCCAAAAGTGGCCAAGTCAAGATGGACTCCCCTCTGGAGAAGCTCAAGCCCCAGTTTGGCCACAAAAGATCCATGGGGGAAATTAATTGGAAAGGGAGGAAAGAGGGCCAGGGAGGCAAGGTGACTCTGCAGGAAGGTTCCGTAGGTTTTCACTCCATCTCCGATGAAGATCGTCTTCTCCTCCATTCTCCTCACCAGGTCTTCCGGTCTAACCGCCTCATAGGGCGATTCTCTTTTGAGGAAATCCCGTTCTCCGTACCGATAAAGTGCCGTATAAACCTCCTCTTTTCTCGCATCGAGGACCGGGCAGATCAGATAGGGAGTGGGAGAGATCTGGGAAGCCAGCACGTCGAGAGAGGAAATGCCTGCTACCGGTTTCCGCGTGGCGAAAGCCAATCCCTTCACCGTGCTCACACCAATTCTCAATCCTGTAAAAGAGCCCGGGCCGAGGGAGATCGCCCATCCATCCAGATCTCCAATAACACAGCGGGCCTCCCCAAGAACGAATCCGATAGCTCCCAAGAGCCTCTCGGAGTGAGTCACCGGGATATCGAGGATGTACTCGGAAATGAGCCTGCCGTCATCGACCAATCCAACGCTTCCACAGGACGTGGAGGTATCGATACCCAGGACCTTCATTTCAAATTCCAACCCCACCACAGTTGCATAAAAACATTTGAAGCTTTCCGGCCGCAGGCCGGGGGCTTCCCGGTAACGTAATTTCGTTTCTATTGTGCCCCTTGACCCCGCCTACAAGGCGACGCTTGCGGGGCACTTTCCGGTCAAAAAAGAAGCACACCCACCTGCCTTATCAAAACTTATACCCCTCGGGTGAGAACAGCCGGAGCAGATCGTTGTAAAAGGCAAAAATCATCAGAAGGATGATCAGCATCAGACCGACCTGCTGGGCGATCTCAATCTTCCTGATGCTGAGGGGTCTTCGGAGAATCGCCTCCATGACCAAAAAGAGAAGATGGCCGCCATCAAGAATAGGGATGGGAAGAAGATTAAGGAGTCCAAGGTTGACCCCCAGGAGGACCATGAGGCCCAACAAATAGGGCAATCCTTTACTCCCTTGCTTACCCGCCTGTCTGGCGATCTCGATCGGACCACCGATCATCTTCCTGGAGATCTCTCCCGTAATCATCTTTGCCATAACCACCACGGTGAATCGGGTGTAGAACCAGGTTTGAACAATTCCTTTCGAGATCGCTTCCCCCACGCCGACCTTTTCATAGCGGAATGTGAGTTCCTCAAGAGGGGCCATTATCCCGATGACATAGGGAGCTTTCTCCCCGGGCTTTATCTTTTCTTTTGACATCTCAGGATTGACCTTGAAATCAAGTGTCTTTTCGTCCCGCTTCACTTGGATGACAATTTCTTTCCCTTCACTTCTTCGAATGATATCTGACAATTCGTTCCATGTAGAGACCGTTCTCCCGTCAATCGAAATGACTGTATCTCCCTTCTTCAAACCCGCTTTCTCTGCAGGAAGGCCCTGGCTGATCCCACCGATCTTTGATGGAAGAGGTAACTCCTCTTGTGGAATGCCATAGGTGAGAAAAGTGAAGCATAAAAGGGCCAGGGCCAAAAACATGTTAAAAAAAGGGCCTGCACAGATGATCAAAACGCGCTTCCAAATGGGCTGAAAGGAAAACGACCTTTTCCGGTCCTCCTCTTTCAATTCCTCTCCTCGATCTTCGCCCAAGAGTTTGACGTATCCCCCTAAGGGGATCGCGGAGATTTGATACTGGGTTTCCCCGATCTTTCTTCCGATCAGCTTCGGCCCGAATCCCAAAGAGAAAGTCAGGACGCCCACGCCGAGTTTCTTGGCCAATAGAAAATGACCGAATTCGTGAATGAAGACCAGAACCCCCAAAACGATGATGAAGTACATGATAGAATAAATACTGGTGGTTAACACAACTTTCCCCTTCTTAAGATATCCTTCGATTTTTCCCTCGCCCAGCGATCTGCTCTCAGAATGTCTTCGACGGTATGAACCGATTTTACTTCGTGCTCTTCCATCACCCTCTGAATGAGCAGAGGGATTTCAGTGAATTTGATTAAGCCCTCCAAAAAGGCGCTTACCGCGATCTCATTAGCCCCGTTGAGAATGGCAGGCATCGTTTCCCCGATCTCAATTGATCTGTAGGCTAATTTGAGACAGGGAAATCTTTCCAGGTCGGGCGCGAAGAAGGTGAGCGCACCCCTTTCCGGGAGATCCAAGGGAGGGAGATTCAGGTTGAGTCGCTCGGGAAACGACAGGGCGTAGGAGATCGGGATTTTCATGTCGGCAATTCCCATCTGGGCGACGACAGAACCATCGATATATTCTACCATGGAATGGACGACACTCTGAGGATGAATTTGCACTGTAATCTTTTCAACCGGGATCTTGAAAAACCAGTGGGCCTCGATTACTTCCAGGCCCTTGTTCATGAGAGAAGCGGAGTCAACGGTAATCTTTTTTCCCATCTCCCAGTGAGGATGGCTCAGGGCCTCTTTTACGGTCACCTCCTGGAGCCTGGCAAGAGGAAGACGGAGGAAGGGACCTCCCGACGCGGTGAGGATCAGGCGGCGGACATCCCCTTTCTGATGCCCGAGCATGGCCTGGAAAATGGCGCTGTGTTCACTGTCCACCGGTAAAATCTGGGCATGATGCCGTTCAGCCTCTTCCATCACAATCTTTCCGGCCATGACCAGAGACTCTTTGTTGGCAAGGGCAACGGTCTTACCCGCCTTGACTGCCGAAAGGGTCGGGATGAGACCCACACCACCCACGATGGCAGAGACGACCTGGTCCACTTCCGGGTGGGTGGCGATCTGGATTAATCCTTCTACTCCATGGACAATTTCAACGGGAGAAGAGGAGAGTTCTTTCCGGAGGGCTTCTACTGACTCTCTACGGAGAACCGAGACTAACTTCGGTCGAAACTGCAGGATTTGCTCTTTGAGAAGCCGGATATTTAGACCGGCAGAAAGACCGATGACCCTAAATCGTTCCGGAAACTGGCGGACGATATTAAGGGCATTGACCCCAATCGAGCCCGTGGATCCCAGGATGGCCAGATGCTTCATGAGGTCTCCTTCAAGAGATGGAGGAGAGCGTAATGGAGAAAAGGGGCGGTGAAGAGGAAACTATCCAGGCGATCTAACATCCCTCCGTGACCGGGGATAAGAGATCCCGAATCCTTCACATGGGCGCTTCGCTTCAACATCGACTCGGTGAAATCCCCCAATTGGCCGAAGATCCCCAGGCCGAGACCTATGAGGATAGAGGCCCCTATTCCCAACCGGGGAATGAAGAGCAGGGCAAACGCCACTGCCACGATGATGGATCCGGCAATCGCCCCGGCCAATCCCTCAAAGGTCTTATTCGGACTGATCTTGGGGTAGAGTTTGTGCCTTCCAAAAAAAGAACCACTGAGAAAAGCAGAGGTGTCTCCCGCCCAGACGGTAGCAATGAGGAAGAGGACCCACTCCTTCCCTTCCGGCATCAGTCGAATGAGAGAGACATGGGAGAGAAGAAACCCAACATAGAGAACGCCCAAGACCGTGATTCCGAAACGGGGAATGGCCGATGACAGATCCTTTGATGTCCCCATAAAGAGAATCGAAAGAACGAGAAGAACAAGAACAAGAAAAGGGCCAGCAGCAGCCACCCCTCTCACGGGGACAAGGAGGGAGAAAAACAGTCCTAGACCTATGCCGACAAAGCGCTCGACGCCATCGATCTTGGGAACGGCAAGGTTGTAGAATTCCCGGAGCCCCAAAAAAGTGGCACCAAGGACCATGAGAAAAATAACAGCGGCTGGTCCAATGACGATGAGGAAAATGATGGGGGGTACGGCGAAGGCCCCTGTTTTGAACTTTTTCTTTTCTATAGTGCCCATCTTTTACCAAGTTCGGAGTTAGGAGTTCGGAGTTCGGAGACTTAAAAAGGAAAAACGAATTCTTTGAGTTTGGACTTAAAGTTCCGACCTACACAAAACGGAAATTGAATTCCGCCACGCATTCAAGTTCGAGATTCGGGTTGATCTTTAAGCTCCGAACTCTAAACTCCGAACTCCGAACTTATTAGAGTCCGTTTAATTGTTCGCTGGTCAGGCCGAATCTCCTCTCCCTGGACTGATAGTCAGCAATCGCCTTTAGGAGTTCCTTCCGGTCAAAATCCGGCCAAAGGGTTTCGGTCACATACAATTCCGTATAAGCGATCTGCCAGAGAAGGAAGTTGGAGATGCGGAATTCCCCGCTCGTCCGGATGAGAAGATCCGGGTCGGGAATCCCCCGGGTCCAGAGATAATCGGAGAAGCGCTGAGAGGTTATCTCTTCCGGCTTGATCTTTCCCTTCTCGAAATCGGAAATGATTCCCTGAACGGCATGGAGGATCTCCGAACGGCCACCATAGCTTAGGGCCAGATTGAGAATCATCGCGTCACATTTCGACGTCTTTCTGATTGTTTCCTGTAAGGTCTTTTGCACCTCAGAAGGAAGATCTTCCACCCTGCCAATGGCGGCAAGACGAATGTTCTTCTCAAGCATCTCCTCACCCTCTTTGAGGAGATATTTATTCAATAACCCCATTAATGCTGCCACTTCGTCCTTTGGCCTCCGCCAATTCTCGATGGAGAAGGCATAAAGAGTCAGGACTTTGACACCCAATTCTCTGCAGGCAGTGACAACTTCTCTCACAGCATCGACCCCTTTACTATGACCGCTGATCCGGTTCAAGGCCTTCTTCTTGGCCCAGCGGCCGTTTCCATCCATGATAATGGCGATATGCTGTGGGATCTTTTTCTTATCGATTTCTTTCATGATCGGGAATATAAAGTTCGGTGTTCGGTAACTCACGACCCCGAACTGAATGTATTAGTAAAAACTAGCACATTGTATGCTGATTTTCAATCAGTTATCGGCTGGGTTGGGAAAGGAGCGATGCGTAATGAGCAATGATCAATGATCAGTAAGTCATGTAAGCAATGCAAAAAAATCCTAAAAAAATGCAACCAATGAACATTAAGAACGGGTCATTGGCCATCGGTCATTGAAGAAGGGGTGGCGATCAAGTGAAAAGGAGATGAACCCAAAAGATGAAGGGGCAGGGATTTCAAACATTCTGTCCCCCTCCGTCCTATTTTTCAACGATCGCTTCGACGGGACATACCTCAAAGCAGCTCCCGCATTCCGTGCATTTCTCTTCGTTGATCACGTAGGGCTCTCCCTCTTCAATCGCTTCAGCAGGACACTCTTCGGAACATGTGCCGCAGGCCACGCATTCATCGGTAATCACATAAGCCACTGATCTCACCCCCTTTTACTGGAATAATGGAATATTGGAACAATGGGAAAAACAAGAAATTGGAATGAGAACAAAAGGGACTTTACTCATGCCTCAAACTCATTAGTCCAGTATTTTAACTTTTCACCCAACATTCCATTATTCCAATATTCCAATATCTTGGTCAGTCCACTTAACCGGTTTCGGTCATTTGCAGGCGTCGAAGCCACAATTCGGCTAAATCTCTAAAATCTCCTTCTCTTTGGCTGCGAGGACTTCATCCACTTTTTGGATATACTTATCGGTTGAGTCCTGAACCTTGTCCATCCATTGGCGAAGCTGATCTTGGGAAATCTTCTTATTCTTTTCCAAGCCTTTGAGTTGCTCGTTCGCGTCCCGGCGGACGTTCCGGACAGACACCTTGGTCCCTTCGGCCATCTTTTTCACCACTTTAACCAGTTCTTTTCGACGTTCTTCCGTAAGCCGCGGGATCGCTATCCGGATGACCTTACCGTTGCTTGCCGGGGCTACCCCGAGCTCCGATCTGTGAATGGCCTTCTCAATCTCACCGATGATACTCGTATCCCAGGGTTGAATGGTGATGAGCCGGGGTTCGGGAACAGATAACGTGGCCACCTGGCTAAGGGGCGTAGGGGTTCCGTAGTAATCGACCCGAATATCGTCGAAAAGGGCCAGAGAAGCCCTGCCCGTTCTCACCTTATTGAGATCCACTTTAAGGGAAGAAAGGGTTTTCTCCATCTTGGCTATGGCCTCTGTGACAGTTTTTTCTTCTTCCATGTTCATCCCCCTACTTTTGTCCCTATCTTTTCGCCCAGAACGACCTTTTTGACATTCCCTTTTTTCTTCAAACTGAAAACAATGATGGGAATGTGATGGTCCATACAGAGGGAGATTGCGGTGGCATCCATCACTTTTAGCTGTTTCTTCAGGACGTCGAGATAGGTGAGCTGATCATACTTCCGGGCCTTTTCGTTGGTAAGGGGGTCCGCATTATAGACGCCCTCGACCTTTGTGGCTTTCAGGATCACTTCGGCTCCGGTCTCCATCGCTCGAAGTGAAGCGGCTGTATCCGTGCTAAAATAAGGATTCCCCGTCCCTCCGGCAAAGATCACCACGCGACCCTTTTCCAGATGCCGGATCGCCCTCCGTCGGATATAGGGCTCAGCGATCTGGCGCATTTCAATAGCAGTCTGAACCCTGGTATGGACCCCGATCTTTTCCAGCGCGTCTTGAAGGGCAATGCCGTTCATAATGGTAGCCAGCATCCCTACGTAATCTGCGGAGGCACGTTCCATCCCCTTGGAGCTGGCCGCGATCCCCCGGAAGATATTCCCTCCTCCGATGACGACAGCCACCTCGACTCCTAAGTTCTTTACCTCCTTTATCTCCTGGGCGATCTGGCCGATCACCAAGGGATCGATCCCATATTCCCCTTCCCCCGTCAAAGCCTCACCGCTGATCTTTAGGAGAATTCTTCTATATTGGGCTTTCTTCATGGGGGGAATCTTTAGTCCCTTAGAAAGAGGGAATTATGCTCAATATGGCAACAAAATTGCTATAAGGAAGAGTCTGCTAAATCCGAAGCACGAAATCCCTGCCTTCGCCCCGCAAGGCGGGACTACGCGCAGGCAGGCGAAATTCAAAACAATTTCAAATGTCCCAAATACTAAAATTGAAACTTTTTCTGATTTTGACATTTGATGGTCTCGTAAAAAGTCGTCTCACCGGTGAAAACCGGTGTCCAGTGTTTTCATAACTATCTGAGATTATCCCGCTAAAAGCGGGACTTTCGCCGGAATGACAATCATTAGGCTTTTTCGACTTTTTACGAGTTCATCACATTTGAGAATTTGAGTTTTGGAGTTGGTTCCGGCTAAGCCGGATCAGGCACCTTCAGGTGTGGACCGTAACCCCTCGCCTAGCTGAAATCGGCAAAAGCGACGGATTGTGATATTCTCCCCGATTTTGCCGATCAGAGCATCAAGGACGTTTTTGATCGTCTGATCCGTATCCTTAACGTAAGTCTGCTCCAAAAGGCAGGCCTCGGAAAAAAACCGCTCGATCTTCCCTTCGACGATCTTGTCGATCACCTTCTCGGGTTTCTTCGAATCCGTTGCCTGGTCTCGATAGATCCTCTTCTCCCTTTCCAGCACCTCCGGCGGGACCTCTTCTCTCCTGAGGTACTGAGGATTGGCGGCCGCAATATGCATGGCGATATTCTTCACAAAACTTTGGAAATCTTCTGTCCGGGCCACGAAGTCGGTTTCGCAATTGATCTCGACCAGAACCCCCATCTTCCCTCCCCCGTGGATGTATGAGGAAACCAAACCATCGGCGGCAATTCTCCCTGCTTTCTTAGCCGCCGTGGCCAATCCTTTTCGCCTCAAGTATTCGATGGCTGCTTCCATGTCGCCCTTTGCTTCCTTAAGGGCGGTTTTGCAGTCCACGATACCCGCACCTGTTCTCTGCCTTAGGTCCTTTACCCATTCAACTGAAATCTCCATTCGGTCCTATCCCTCCTCGACTTCTTCGATCTCTTCTTTTTCCACCTTTATCTCTCCAGACCGTTCCGCAGGCTCGACCTCTTTTTCTTCTTTAGCTTCCTCGGTCTGGAGCTGTTTTTCATAGAGCTGCCTTCCCTCGGCGCACGCATCTGCGATTTTCGAGGTGAATAGATGGATGGCCCGGATCGCATCATCATTGCCCGGGATGATGTAATCCAGCTCTTCCGGATTACAGTTCGTATCCACAATCCCAATCGAGGGAACCCCGATCTTCCGCGCCTCCTTGACGGCAATCCTCTCCTTCTTCGGGTCTACCACGAAGATGGCCCCGGGCAGCCTATCCATGCTTTTGATCCCTCCCAAGGCTCTATCCAACCGGGCTCTCTCCTTTTCCAGCTCAAGGACTTCTTTCTTGGGAAGGAGGTTATAGATCTCTTCACTCTTCATCGCTTCGAGCTTATTCAGGCGATCGACCGATCGTTTTATGGTCTGGAAATTAGTCAACATCCCTCCCAGCCAGCGGTGATTGATATAGAACATTCCGCTGCGAGTCGCTTGTTCACGGATCGTCTCTTGAGCCTGTTTTTTCGTCCCGACGAAGAGAAGAAACTCTCCCTTGGAACAGACGTCTCGAACGAATTGATATACCTCTTTGAAGAGCTGGACGGTTTTCTGGAGATCAATGATATAAATCCCGTTCCGTGCCCCGAAGATATAAGGTTTCATTTTGGGGTCCCACCGTTTCGTTTCGTGGCCGAAGTGAACCCCGGCTTCCAGAAGCTCTTTCATCGTTACGACGGACATGGAACCCTCCGTTTCTTCTGCATTTTTTCCTCCGCGATTTGACACTCAGGCTAGATACAATTCCAAATATGTAACACACGATTACGGATTTTGCAAGAGAAAAAAATGGCCTCCGGTTTTGGAAGGTCTTGAAACAATAGAGGATTAGAGACTCGGAGTTTTGATCTAAGTCAAGGAAACCAATTCTGGAATAGTGCAAAATGGAATCAGAAAGGAGGAGAGCGATGAGATGCCCGGGACAAGATTTGAGGTTTTGGAAGCCAGACGATATTTTTGAAACCCAATGCCCAAAATGCGGGGGCAAGGTGGAGTTCTTTAAGGATGAGGTGAGGCGGAAATGCCGGTGCGGCCATGAGATCGTTAATCCCAAAATGAATTTCGGCTGTGCCCAGTGGTGTCAGTACGCAGAGCAGTGTGTAGGGGTCATGCCTGACGAAGTGAAGGCCAGGCAACAGGCAGAGCAAAAGGACCTGTTGAAGGAAAGAATCGCTCTGGAGATGAAGAAATACTTTGGTACGGACTTCAAGCGAATGCATCATGCCGTCAAAGTCGCTCGTTATGCGGAACAAATCCTGAAGATGGAAGGTGGAAATCCCCTTGTGGTTCAGGGGGCAGCCTATCTTCATGATATCGGGATTCATGAAGCAGAAAGAAAATACGGAAGCCCCTCAGGACAATATCAGGAAGTTGAGGGACCCCCCATCGCTCAAGAGATCTTAGAGAAATTGAGTGTCCAGAAAGAGATCATCGAAGAGGTCTGTGACATCATTTCCCATCATCACAGCCCAAAAAAGGAAGAGACGCTGAACTTCCAGATTCTTTACGAAGCCGATTGGCTGGTCAATATCGAGGAGGAAGGACTTTTGAAGGATCGGGAGAAGCTTCAGAACCTGATCGGAAAGGTCTTCAAGACCGTGACAGGAAAACAGTTAGCAGAAAAACTTTATCTTACGTAGAAATACGAATGGAACGAATGACAGCGAATGAATCAAATCTTGTCGAATATCGTTCACGGGAGTTTAATACAACTCCGACAGATACCCCATCCCCCTCCCCTGAATCCCGCCATCGGCGGGATTAGGTTCAGGACAAATCGTGCACCCTACGTGGTGCACGGCGTGGCGCAGGGCTGACCTCCCCCGTCCCACCACTGAGGATAATTATAGCCGCTTGTGCCGATTAGAATCATAATACATGAAGGGTCCAAGAGGTCTAGGGTTCAAGGGTTCAAGGGATCCAGGGCTCAAGGCAAGAATAGATTCAAAAATCAAAATCCCCGGAATGACGAAAAATTGGAAATCCTTCTTAATGGGCATATATTTATGACGCTTTGTATAGAACCCATGAACCCTTAATCCTTTTAGTCTCAGTGATAGTAGTTCCTGTCTCCGGGTCCTCGTTGGGACCACTTTCTCCTGTAGTATTCACGCCGGATCCTTTGCCGGATGGCCGGGTAGGACATGTAAATCAGTCCGAAGAGGAGCCCCCCCAGATGAGTAATATGAGAGATTCCTCCCCCGCCGCCCCTTGAAAAATAGATGAATTCGAGGAAGCCGAAGATGATCACGAAATACCTTGCTGGAATAGGAAAAAGAAAATAAATGTAAATCCGCCGCTCAGGGAAGAGCCAACCGAAGGCTAAGAGAAGACCATAAATTGCCCCGGAGGCGCCGATGATCGGAATGCCCAGATATCGAGGAGTAAAGAGCATGGTACAAATCACGGTCACCAACCCCGCCCCAACCCCGCAGAAAAAGAAATATTTGAGAAACTTCGACGATCCCCATAAGTTTTCCAATTCTCCCCCAAACATCCACAGGGCCAGAAGATTGAATAGAATGTGGGAGAGGTCCCCATGAAGAAAGATATAGGTCCCGAGCTGCCACAGAAAATATTTGTGCCAAACCAACCCAGGGACGAGTCCGAGGTAGACGACGATCATGTCGCTCACGAATTCCTGCAGAAGAAATACGGCTCCCATGAGAATGAGCAGTTTTTTAATCACAGGGGGCAGGCCATATCCAGAAGAGAAGCGGTATTGGTAGTAAGGCATTATTCTTTCTCCTCGCCGAAACGGATTTCATATTTCTTGATCTTATATCGAAGGACCCTCTCACTGATGCCGAGCTTCTCGGCTGACTTCGTCTGGACTCCTTGATGTTCGTGGAGGGCTTTGAGGATCAGGTCCCGCTCGATCTCTTCGAGAGATTCGGGGAGGCTCTTTCCCTTCCGGGATGCTTCCCACACCTCCGACTTCTCCTCTTTGAGATGAAAAGGGAGATCCTGGGTGGTAATCACCTCCCCTCGGCAAAGGACCACTGCCCTTTCAACAAGGTTCTCCAGCTCCCTGACATTTCCCGGGTAAGGATACCTGAGGAAAAGGGCCCTGGCCTCCTTCGAGATATCAGAAACCTTTTTCTGATTCTCTTTCGAATATTTTTTCAAAAAAGAGTCAATCAGAAGAGGGATGTCTTCCCTCCTCTCCCTCAAAGGAGGAAGATGGATTGAAATGACATCGAGCCGGTAATAAAGATCCTCTCTGAACTGCCCTTTCTTCATCGCCTCTTCAAGATTCCAATGGGTCGCAGCGAGGACCCGCACATCGGTCCTGAAGGTAGCGTTCGACCCCAGACGCTGAAATTCTTTCTCCTGAAGGACCCTGAGAAGTTTCACCTGAATGGAGGGAGAGAGATCGCCAATCTCGTCGAGAAAGATCGTTCCCCCATCAGCCTCTTCAAACCTGCCAATCCGCCTTTGTGCGGCTCCGGTAAAGGCACCCTTTTCGTGACCAAAAAGTTCGCTTTCAAGCAAGGCCTCGGGAATGGCAGAACAACTCACTTTGACCATGGGCTTCCCGGAACGTCCACTCGCATAATGGATCGCATTGGCGATCAATTCCTTTCCTGTCCCGCTCTCCCCCCGGATGAGAACTGTTGCCTGGCTTGGTGCTACACGGGCGACCAGCCCCATCACTTCCTCCATCCCGGGGCTTCCATAGACGATGTTTCCGGCAGTATAACGCTCTTGAAGCTGTGCCTTTAACTCTCTATTCTCCCGGATGAGATGGGATCTTTCCATCACCTTTTGAAGAATGAGAAGGAGTTCGTCCAGATCGATGGGCTTCGTGAGATAATCAATCGCTCCTTCCTTCATCGAGGCCACGGCGGTTTCCACTGTTCCGTAAGCAGTCATCATCACCGCAGGGAGATCCGGATAGAGCCTCCGGATCTCCTTGAGAGTTTGAAGTCCATCCAGTTTGGGCATCTTATAATCGAGGAGAATGATATCGGAGAAATCACCTTCAAGCCACTGAAGGGCTTCGCTGCCGTTGGCCGCAGCAGTGACGGAGAACCCCTCCTTCTTCAAAAAACCCTCCAGAAGGTCTCTCTGCGCCTTCTCATCCTCGGCAATCAGGATCTTTGCTTTTTCCATTTTGCTCTCGGAATACCTCTCCTACGAGTCTTTATTCAGGATGCTCAAAAATGCCCAGATACGAGGCGCCCCTGCCTGCGCCGAGGCTTCTGCAGGCAGGCGAAATCCTGAGGAGTGAGGCGTACCCGGGCGTACGCCGCAACAAGCCTGCCCCGTGCTTGACACGGGGAGGGATGAGGGGAACGAGATAGATGGGCGTTTTTCAACATCCTGTCATTCTTTTCCTTTCTTTTTCAGGAGGTCAAGAAGATCGAAATCCCCGGAAAGTCTTGAAGGCTCCTTCTCACGGATCATGTGCTTCTCAACCCAAAGATCGAGGGCTTTCACATCAAAAAGGACCCGTGCTCCGATCTTCAAATAAGGGAGCTTCCTCAGCGAGGCCAACTGGTAGACCGTATCCGTTGACAAGCTCAAATACTGGCTGGCTTCTTTGGCAGTGATCAACCTCCGAAGCTCGGGAATTTTCTTCATCCGGTCGTCCATACGCTCGAAATACTTCTCGGCCAGCAGGTCCGCCAGCATATCGAGAAATCCTTTAATAGGAACCCGCTGTTCCTCCTGGGCCATCTTCCCCTCCATTGAATCGCCAGCCTGTTTGACCTTTCAATTACCTAGAAAATAGAAAGATCGTCTCACGGCAACGGTATGGTTCGATCCCGCGCTTCGCGGGACTCACCACGAACGTCCTGAGCCTGTCGAAGGATCATTGTTCAGAACGGGCCTCGTAACCGTAACCTTAATCTCTATTTCCTTGCCCTTGTCTCTTCGTAAACCTTTCTCAAAAGCGTGATGTTTTCGGTGTGGCCGGTGAAATGGGCGGTCACTCTCCCGCGGACAGGACGGTTCAGGAGATAAAAATCTCCAATCAGATCCAGGACCTTATGTCGGGCGAATTCGTCCGAGAACCGGAGTTCTGTATTAACGACCTTCTCGTCGTCAACGAGGATGAAGTTGTGGAGCCTTCCTCCTTCCCCTAATCCCATTCGCTCAAGCATCTCCACGTCCTTGAGAAAACCGAATGTCCGTGCCGGGGCGATCTGATTCTTAAA
>Ga0214473_10006436_pt1 | contig 14024 bp, 11 predicted proteins | sample RVTome_7_FD_203509 | JGI IMG/M metagenome (GOLD analysis project Ga0214473, IMG submission 203509) | Soil microbial communities from uranium-contaminated site in the Upper Colorado River Basin, Wyoming, United States - RVT98D197 | ecosystem: Environmental > Terrestrial > Soil > Contaminated >... | reverse complement strand
CACGCGAAGGCCGTCGTTGCGATCGGCGAGTCAGCGGACAAGGTTGCGGGCGCCTTCGGGCCGGTTGTCCGGACGGTCCGGGCCCTCTCGCTGCAGGAAGCCGTTGACCGGGCCCGGGAGCTTGCGGCCGCCGGGGACGTGGTACTGCTCTCACCGGCGTGTGCCTCGTTCGACTGGTTCCGGGACTACGAACATCGGGGGAAGGCATTCAAGGAAATCGTCATGCGGATGCAGCCGTCGCACTGAACAGGGAATGAAACAGGAACGGAATCATATCGACCTTGCGGTCTTCGTCGCGGTTCTCACCCTGATGGTGTTGAGCCTCGGGGTCGTGTACAGCGCGAGTTCGACGTGGATGATGGAGAAATGGGGGGAGAGCGGACGCCTGCTGGGAAGTCATGCAGCCAAGGTGCTCACAGGCTTCGTCGCCATCTTTGTGTTCATGCAGATCGACTATCATAAGTATCGGAAGCTCACCAAGCCCGCGCTGCTTGCGGCCCTGGCGCTCCTGGTGGTCACCCTTGCCGCGGGGGGCGAAGTCAAGGGGGCGACGCGCTGGCTGCGCCTCGGCGGGTTCGGGTTTCAGCCGTCGGAGTTCGCAAAGTACGCCCTGGTGTTTCATCTGAGCGTGCTCTTCGCGGAAAAGAAGGACCGGATACGGGACTTCACCACAGGATTCCTCCCGGTGATGGTCTGGATCGGAGCGGTCGCCGCCCTGGTTCTGGTGCAGCCGAATTTCAGCACCGGCGCGATGATTGTCGTGATCAGCTTCGTCATGCTGGTCGCAGGAAGGGCACGGCTTTCGCACATCGGGTTGACCGCCTGCGCGCTCCTCCCCTTCCTGGCCGGGTACATGCTGCTGGCGGACTACCGGGTGCGGCGCGTCATGAGCTATTTCGACGGGAGCGGCGCACACACAAACCACCAGCTCACACAGGGGATCATCGGGTTCGGGAACGGCGGGCTGTTCGGGCTTGGGCCCGGGGGAAGCAGGCAGCGGGATCTCTTCCTTCCGGAATCGTACGGCGATTTCGTTTTTTCGATCGTGGGGGAGGAATACGGATTGATCGGCACGCTGTTCTTCGTGCTCCTCTTTCTGATCATCATGCTGCGCGGGATGAAAATCGGGAAACATGCGCGGGACGACCTTGGCAGTTCGCTCGCGCTGGGAATCACGGCCACGATCACCCTGTATGCGCTGATCAATGCGGGGGTGACGCTCGGCCTGTTGCCGACCACCGGGCTGCCGATGCCGTTCGTAAGCTATGGCGGGTCGGCAATGGTGTTCTCGGCGGCGGCCGTGGGGGTGCTGCTCAACATTTCCATGCAGACGGATCTGCATCCGCGCGCGGTAGGAGCGCCGGAGGGTGTGCGGCCGCTCGATCCGGTCCGGACGCCGGCGATCGGGAAGGTCTATTGAGCCGCGATGCGCCGACACTGATCTTCGCTGCCGGAGGAACGGGAGGTCACCTCTATCCCGCCATTGCAATTGCGGAGGAGGTCAGGCGCCGCCGGCCGGATGCGCGCATTACCTTCATCGGCTCGCGCGGAAGGATTGAAGAGCGCGTGGTACCCGCGCACGGGTTTCCGTTCGTGAGCATCCGGATCAGCGGGTTCCGGCGGCGGCTTTCGGTGCAGACGCTCCTGTTTCCGCTGATGCTGACGGCGGCCCTCTGCAGGTCGTTCGTTCTGATGCGAAAGCTGAAGCCCGGCACGGTCGTCGGGACCGGGGGGTACGTCTGCGGACCGGTGGTGATCATGGCACAGCTCCTCGGGATTCCGACCATCCTGCAGGAACAGAACAGCGTGCCCGGCGTGACCACGCGACTCCTCGCCCGGCGGGCCACGGAGGTCCATGTGACATTTGACGGGTCTCAACGGTATTTAAAGCGCCAGGATAACATCCATGTTTCCGGCAATCCGACCCGTGCCGCGCTCGGTGTGGCGGGACGGGCGGAGGGCGCGGCCTTCTTCGGCATTGACCCTGCCCGGAAAACGGTGCTGGTCTTCGGAGGAAGCCAGGGAGCAGCATCGCTTAACAGGGCGATGCTTCCCCTTGCACCCGCACTGGCGAACGAGGGGATTCAGATGATATGGCAGACGGGAACGGAGGATTTCGAAAGGATCCGGGATCTCATGCGCCCGGCAGAACCGATGGTCCGCGTGTATGCATTCATTGACAGGATGGAAATGGCCTACGCAGCCGTTGACCTTGCCGTCTGCCGCGCGGGCGCATCCACCATTGCGGAGTTGACCCGGCTGGGCATCCCCGCGGTGTTCGTGCCGTATCCCTTCGCTGCGGCGGACCATCAGACGGAGAACGCCCGTGCGGCTGCGGCGGCCGGCGCGGCGGTGGTGGTCGCGGACCGTGATGCGGCAGACCAGATCCCGGCGGTGATCAGGGAGCTCCTCGGAAACGGCCGGCACCTCCAATCCATGGCGGACGCCTCCCGGCGGCTAGGCAGGCCCGGCGCGACGGACGCCCTGGCCGATGCAGTGTTGCGCCATGCGCCCCGGGGGACACATGACTGAGCACGAAAAGGTTTTCCGCTACAAGCTCGATTTCTATTATCAGTCCGCGCTGATCTACCTGGTGACGCTCATCGCCTATGGAGGCATTCGGGGTAATTTTGTCGAACAGAAGTTTGAATATGTGCTCGGCGATCCGATCATCTACGTGATCATGTTCTTTGTGCTGATGTCCCTGGTGACCCTCGGGTTGAATGCGCTGCGCAACCGCCGGCTCATCATCACCCCCGACGCGATCGTGTTCAAGCACCGGTGGCACGAGCGGCGCGTCGCGCTGCCAGACATCGAGTGGCTCCACATCGGACGGGAAGCCCATGTGCAGACCGGCGGGCGGTTTCAGGTTATTGTGTTCAAGCTACAGAGTCGGCGGAGACTGTTCAGGATCCGCGTGGGGCGGTACGAACGGGAACGGGAACTGGTGGCGGAAATGACCCGCATCGCTGAAGGGGTGCCGAAGCGGAAGCAGAGACCGTGGCGGCGGCGAAAGTTTACGAACAGGTAACGACGATGTTTTCATCCATCAAAAAACTACACTTCGTCGGCATCGGCGGCATCGGCATGAGCGGCATCGCGGAGATCCTGCTCGATCAGGGATTTTCCGTTACCGGATCGGACCGTGCTCCCAGCGAAAACACCGAACGCCTCTCACAGCTGGGCGCCACGGTAAAGATCGGCCACGCCGCCGGCAATCTTGACGCCGACGTGGACGCGCTCGTCTACTCCTCGGCCGTCGGTCCCGACAATCCCGAGGTCGCGGAAGCACAGAGACGGAAGATCCCCGTCATTCGCAGGGCGGAAATGCTGGCGGAGGTGATGCGGCTGAAATACGGCATCGGCATCGCGGGGACACACGGGAAAACGACCACCACCTCGATGGTGAGCCTGGTCCTCATGGAAGGCGGGATCGATCCCACGGTGATCGTCGGCGGCAGGCTACGCGGGCTCGCGGGATCGAATGCGCGACTCGGCAAGGGCGAGTTTATCGTCGTGGAAGCGGATGAATTCGACAGATCGTTTCTCTCCATCACGCCGACGATTGCCGTGCTCACGACGCTGGAAACCGACCACCTCGACTGCTATCGCGATCTGGATGACATCAAGTCGGCGTTCGTGCAGTTCGCTGCGAAGGTTCCATTTTACGGTTTTGTGGTGCTCTGCATGGATGAGCCGGCATTGCAGGACATCATGCCGAAAATCAGGAACAAGATCATCACCTATGGGCTGAACAGTCAGGCGGACCTGCAGGCGGTGGACTTGGTCCACCGGAAGAACACCACGCGGTTTATCGTCGTCCGGGACGGGAAAGACCTCGGCGAAATCGAGCTGCAGATACCGGGCAAGCACAACGTGCAGAACGCCCTTGCGGCCATTGCCGTCGGGCTGGAACTCAACGTCCCGTTTGCGAGCGTGAAGGCGGGGATCGAGAAATTCACGGGCGTGTTCCGGCGCTGGGAGGTGAAGGCCGAGGTGAACGGCATTACGGTCGTGGACGATTATGCGCATCACCCGACGGAAATCAGGGCGACGCTCGCAGCGGCAAAGGCGGGCTGGCGGCGGCGCGTGATCGGCGTCTTCCAGCCCCACCTGTACTCCCGCACGCGCGACTTTTACGACGAATTCGGGCGCGCGTTCTTCAACGCCGACGTGCTGGTGCTGACGGACGTGTACCCCGCCCGGGAAGAACCGATCCAGGGCGTCAGCGGCGAGCTGATCGCCAATGCCGCCAGAGAGTTCGGGCACAAACAGGTCCGCTACATCCCGGAGAAAAAGAGCGTGCCGGGGTATCTAATGTCGATTGTGCAGCCGGGGGACATGGTGATCACGATGGGCGCGGGGGACATCTGGAAATTCGGCGAAGAGTTCGTCGGGAAACTGAAGGAGAAGCACAAGCGATGAGCGCCGGGACATCCGCGCGCGACGGCGGCGCACCCCGCCGGCGGTGGACGATGCTGCTGACGGCGCTGCTGGTCGTCGCGGCGGCACTGCTCGCCGCGGGCGCTCACGCCTGGAAGCGCGAGCTCCGCGTCACCCGCATCCGCACCGAAGGGAACAGGATTCTGTCCGAACGGGACATTGTGGGCCTCGCCGGCATCCCGAAGCAGGAACGGCTTTTCGCCCTGGACCTGAATGCCATCCGGCAACGGATCGAGCAGCATCCGTACGTGCGCTCCGCATCGGTGAACAGGGATGCGCCCGACGGCATCACCATCACCGTGGACGAGCGCATGCCGATCGCGGCGATCGCGCTGGACCGCATGCTGTACCTCGACGCGGAAGGCGTTGTCCTCCCACCCGGGGGTACCGCCGATGTCCTCGACCTCCCCGTGGTGACGGGGGATCTTCCGTCTGCGGGATGCGTTCCCGGGAAGCGCATCACGGCGGCAAACGTTCAGGAGGCGATCGAAATTCTGACGACGGCGCATGCGATCGGCGACGACCTGTATCATCTGATCTCGGAAGTCCACCTCGACGGAGGAAGGGACATCATGCTCATCACGGCAGAGGCGGGCGTCCCCGTTGCCTTCGGCCACGGTGACGCGGCCATGAAGCTGGTGACGCTGGACGGCTTCTGGAAAGAAATTGTCGGGGAGCGGGGAGCGGCGGAGCTCAGGACCGTGGACCTCCGGTTTGCGGACCAGGTGGTCGCCCGCTGGGAAAACGATAGTGACGTTGCGGCGCAGTAAGCGTGTTCCACTTTCACCAAAGGATAGAACATGGATAACATCATCGTGGGACTGGACATCGGGACGACCAAAGTCTGCGCCGTGGTGGCGGGAACTGACGAGCACGGCCGGGTCAACATCCTGGGCGTGGGACGGTCCCCATCAGACGGCATGACCCGCGGGGTGGTGACGCACATCGACCGGACGACCAACTCCATCGGGACGGCCGTGCAGGAAGCCCAGGCTTCGTCGGGCGTCATGATCAAGTCGGTCATCGTCGGCATCGCGGGCGACCACATTCAGAGTTTTCAGAGCCGCGGCGTCATCGGCATCAGCGGCGCGGACCATGAGGTGACGCAGGCGGACATTGACCGCCTGATTGAGGACACCAAGCGCGTCGCTCTCCCCTCCGACCGCAAGATCATCCATGTCATACCGCAGGAGTTCATCATCGACGGGCAGGACGGCGTGTACGACCCGCTCGGCATGTCCGGCGTGCGCATGGAAGCGAACGTGCATATCATCACGGGGCTCGTCAGTGCGGCGCAGAACATCTACAAGTGCGTACAGCGTGCGGGTCTCGAGGTGAGCGACATGGTCCTGGAGCCGCTTGCCTCCAGCTACGCGGTCCTGGATGACGAAGAGAAAGAGGTGGGCATCGCCCTGCTGGACGTGGGCGGCGGGACCACCGACCTGGCAGTGTTTGAAGAGCGGACCATCCGCCACACGGCGGTGATCGGCATCGCGGGGAAGAAAGTTACCGATGACATCCGCAAGGGCCTCGGCATTCTGAACGAGCAGGCGGAGAAATTGAAGAAGGAACACGGGTTCGCGTTCGTCCCCGCGGTGGTAGACAACGAGCCGATCGTGCTTCCGGGTGTCGGCGGGCGCGCCCCGATCGAGATTGACAAACGCCTGCTGGCACAGATCATCCAGCCCCGCATGGAAGAAATCCTGGAGATCGCCGCACTGGAAATCAAGCGGTCGGGATACTCTAAGCACCTCTCCGGGGGCGTCGTCCTGACCGGCGGCGGTGCGCTGATCAAGGGGACCGCGGATCTTGCACGGGAGGTTCTCGGCATGCCCGTGAAGATCGGGATCCCGACAGGCTTCTCCGGGGGCCTGGTGCGCGAAATTGAAAACCCCGCGTATGCAACGGCCGTGGGGCTGGTGTACCACGGGCTCAAGTACCGCGACAGCGCCCCGTCGGCCGGGGGGGGCGGAAAGAAGGAGAAGTCCGTCACGCGCATGGCACAGCGAATGAAGGAATGGTTTGATCAACTCTGACAGAACGACGAATTTACAACGACACTCTCTCATACACCAAAGGAGGACACACCGGTGATCGAACTCGACAATGGTCTCGATCGTGGAGCGCGCATCCGCGTGGTGGGGGTGGGAGGCGGAGGGGGCAACGCCATCAACAGCATGATCGATAAAGGTCTGCATGGCGTCGATTTCTTTGCCATCAACACCGACCTGCAGGCGCTGGAACGGAACAAGGCGCCGAACAAGATACAAATCGGCAAGAACCTTACCCGCGGGCTCGGTGCCGGGGCGGACCCGACCATCGGCCACCGCGCCGTGGAAGAGGACCGGGATGAAATAACGCGGGCCCTTTCCGGGACCGACATGGTGTTCATCACGGCCGGCATGGGGGGCGGGACGGGGACCGGCGGCGCACCCATGGTTGCCAACATCGCGAAGAGCCTCGGGGCGCTCGTCGTGGGCATCGTCACCCGGCCCTTTAATTGCGAGGGGAAGAAGAGGGCGGCACAGGCGGATACCGGCCTGGAAGAACTTAAGAAGCAGGTGGATACCCTGATCGTCATCCCGAATCAGAAGCTGCTCACGATCGTGGACCGGAACACGCCGCTCCGCGAAGCGTTTGACGTGGCCAATCAGGTGCTGTACGGCGCCACGCGCGGCATCTCCGAGCTCATCACGGTCCCGGGTCTCATCAACGTGGACTTTGCGGACGTGCGGACGGTCATGCGCGAGATGGGGGATGCCGTCATGGGATCGGGCGTTGCGACGGGGGAAAACCGCGCGGTGGAGGCTGCGCATCTCGCAATCTCGAGCCCCCTGCTGGAAGACGTGTCCATCGCGGGAGCGCAGGGTGTGCTCGTGAATATCACGGGCGGCACCAACATGACGCTCACCGAAGTGGAAGAAGCGACGGAGATCATCCACGAGGCGGCCGGCGAAGACGCCAACGTGATTCTCGGGGCGGTGGTGGATGAGGAAGTCGAGAACGAAGTGATGGTGACCGTCATCGCCACCGGGTTCAATCGCCGCGGCGGGTCGTCGATCACGTCGCGTGTCCCCCGGAACGTGAAACTCGTTGAGAAAATACCCTCGGGGCTCTCGGACCTGCAGAAGTACGATGAGCCGGCGTACATCCGCCGGGGCGTCGATTTACATGTGAGCCCGTTCCGCGGCGAGGAGGAGGGAAGCAAGGAGAAGATCGACAAATCGGATCCCGAGAAACCGGCGTTCCTGCGGAAGATCATGGACTGAACAATGTTCTTATGAGAGAGGCCATTGTCCGACAACGGCCCCGCCTTCGGGCGGGGCCGTTGCGCGTTTCGGGGTTCCGGGCCGGGTTGATTCTTCCTCGCTGGTTTGATACATTGACGCATGAAGGTGGCACTGACGGCTGCACTGCTCCTCTCCGCGGGATTCTCCGCGGGCGAGGCACAGACGCCGGGAAATACAAGCGCGTTCGGCATCGCGCGGCTGAAGTACGCGGGAGGCGGCGACTGGTACAACGACCCTTCCGCAGAAGTCAATCTTCTTTCCTTCGTGCAACGGACGACGGGAATTGAGACGGATCCCCGTTACCGGTTCGTCGATATCGCCGGCGACGACGTCTATTCCTCCCCGTTTCTCTTCCTCACGGGTCACGGCAACGTTTCCTTCTCGGATGCCGAAGCCCGGCGGCTCAGGTCCTACCTTGAAAACGGCGGGTTCCTGTTTGCTGACGATGACTACGGCATGGACAGGGCGTTCCGGAGGGAGATGAAGAAGGTCTTCCCCGCCCAGGACCTGGCGGAACTCCCCTTCAGCCACGGGCTGTATCACTGCCAGTATGCGTTCCCGAACGGCCCACCGAAAACGCACGAACATAACGACAAACCGCCGCAGGGGTTCGGGCTGTTTCATAATGGCAGGTTGGTCGTCTACTATGCGTACGAGGCCAATCCGAGCGACGGGTGGGCGGACCCTGACGTCCACAAGGATTCCGGGGAAAAGAGGGAGGAGGCCCTCCGGTTTGGCACCAATATCGTGGTCTGGGCGTTGACTCATTAGAGCCGTCCGTCGGGGAACGCGGAACATGACGAAACAGCGCGAGGGGGAGGCGATGAACGTGCGGGAATTCCATGCCGAGCTGACAGGCCGGCTGGCGGCGGTGAAACGAAAGGAGAACAGAGCAGCGCTGCTCAGCGGCGGTGCGTTCTCCGGCGTCGTGTTCATCATCGCGCTGGGCGGCGCGCTCCTCCTGGAGCATGCGTTGCACGCCGGCGTCACGGTGCGGACGGTCGTCGTCTGGCTTCTTGCCGCCGTTGCCGCCGGGCTCTTCGTGCGGCGGATTGCAGTTCCCCTGGGGCGGCTCACGGGCCTTATCGCCGACGAACCCGACAGCGTCACCGCCCGAACCGTGGGGAGGGCGTTGCCCGGCATCCGCGACCGGCTCCTGAATTCCCTCCAGCTCATCGGGGACCGCGACACCACCACGCTCGCCTCCCCTCTGCTGATTGATGCCGCGCTGGAAGACTTTCGCCGCGAAATTGCAGGAACGGATTTCACGGCCACGGTCAGTTACGCCGGTTCCCGCCGGATGGGGCGCACGCTGGCGGTTGCCGCGTCGGCCCTGGCGATCCTCTTCATGGTGTTCCCCTCCGGATTCTACGGCGCCGCGCACCGGCTGATCCATCACGGCGAAGCGTTCGCCGCTCCCGCACGGTTCCGCTTCATCGTCGAGCCGGGAGACCGCGAGGTCGTCAAGGGCGGGAATATCCCCATCCGCGTCCGCGTTGACGGCGCCTCCCTGGGGGAAGTCACGCTTGCGGTTCGACCGGAGGGGCAGGTCACAGATGATGAACGGGTCCTGGCCGCCGGCACCGACGGATCGTTCCGGCATGAATTTACCGCGCTGAAGTCGACGACGCAGTACGCCGTGAGGGGAGGAGGCGTTGAAAGCGAGCGATTTACGCTGAGTGTCATCGACCGCCCGCTGGTCAAGCTCCTTCGCGTGACGGTCATCCCCCCGGCGTACGCCCGCCTCCGGGAGCAGCAGCTTGATGACAATGTCGGCGATGTGACGGCGCTGCGGGGGACGAAGGTCACTCTGGCGCTCGAGGCCACCAGCGATTTGCGCGAGGCGTCGATGCTCTTCAGCGACAGCTCGGTGGTACCCCTGGCTGTCACCGGGCACCGGACTGCCGGGGGCGTCACGCTGATGAAGGAGCGCACATACCATCTCCTCCTGCGGGACAGCGCGGGGACGCCCAGCGCAGACCCCGTGGAGTACGCGATGCATATCATCCCGGACGCGTTCCCGACCGTTTCCATTGTCATGCCGGGGGAAAACCAGGACGTAACCGACAACACGGCCGTCCCGCTCCTCATCAGGGTGACGGACGACTACGGGTACAGCCGCCTCCGGCTGGCGTACAAACTGGTCCAGTCGAAATACGAAAAGCCGGCGGAGAGCTTCACTCACGTCGCGCTGCCGCTCCCGCCGCAAGTGGGAGGCGAAGCCCTCGTCTCCTATACCTGGGCAATCGCCGGCCTTCATCTGGTCCCCGAGGACGTGGTAAGCTACTATGTGGAGGTGTTCGACAATGACGTCGTTTCGGGTCCGAAATCCGCGATGAGCGAAATCTATTCGCTCCGGCTCCCATCGCTGGAAGAAGTGTTCGCGGACGCAGACAGAAAGCACGAGGCCGGGATCGCGCAGATGAGCGACGCCCTGAAGCAGGCGCAGGAAGCGCGGAAAGAACTGGAAGAACTGAAGCAGGAACTGAAAAGCGGCAAGGAAAAGCTCGACTGGCAGGACCGGACGAAGGCAGAGGAACTCCTTAAGAAGTACGAGGATGTCCACGCGGGCATGGAGGGAGTGACCCAGTCGATCGAGCAGATGACGGCGGATCTGCAGAAGAACCAGGTGCTCTCTAGGGAAACGCTCGAGAAATACGAGCAGCTCCAGCACATGATGCAGCAGCTCTCCTCGCCGGAGTTCGCCGAGGCCATGAAAAAGCTGCAGGAGGCCATGCAGCAACTGAGCCCGGAAGCCATGAAGCAGGCCCTGCAGCAATTCAGCTTCTCGGAGGAAAATTTCCGCCAGAGCATCGAACGGACGTTAAACCTCCTGAAGCGGATACAGATCGAACAGAAGGTGGACGAGGCGGTCCGCCGGAGTGAGGATCTCGCCCGGAAGCAGGAAGAGCTGCAGCAACGGACCGACCGCACGGCGCCGGACGACCGGCAACAGCTCGAGGACCTGGCGCGCGAACAGCGGGAGCTTGCACAGCAGCTTGAGGACCTCCAGCGGTCGCTGGAAGCTCTCCGCGAAAAAATGGAGGAGTTTCCGTCGGAGATGCCCCTCGCCGAGATGAACAAGGTGCAGCAGGACCTGCAGAAGAGCGGGATCGACACGCAGATGCAGGAAATTGCGAAAGACCTCGAGCGCAGACAGGGGCAGCAGGCATCCGCCCGGCAGCAACAGGCGCTGCAGTCGATGCGCAAGACATCGCAGCAGCTCCGGAGCATGCAGCAAACGATGCAGCAGAATCAGCAACGCCAGATCGTCAACGAAATGCGCAAAGCAATGCAGGATCTGCTTGAGCTGTCGGTGAGGGAGGAACAACTCAAAAACGAAACACAGGGGCTGGAACCAAACAGCCAGCGCTTCCGGGAGAACGCCCAGGAGCAGATGGAGGTCATGCGGGATCTCGGCGCGGTCACCGAGCGGCTTTCAAACCTCTCGCAGAAGACGTTCGGCATCACGCCGGAGCTGGGGAAATCCATCGGGAATTCCCTCCGCTCCATGAGCGACGCGATGCAGTCGCTCGAACAGCGGAACAAGCCGGGTGCAGCACAGCAGCAATCCGAGGCGATGGGATCATTGAACGAGGCGGCGCAGCAGCTCCAGGCGGCCATGAACGCCATGATGCAGGGCGGGGGCCAGGGGATGGGGATGGCGGGACTGATGCAGCGGCTGCAGCGGATGTCCGGCCAGCAGCAGGGAATCAACGACGGCACCAACAACCTCGGGGGTGTGACGCCGGAGCAGGCGGCAGCTATGGGAAAACTTGCCGCGGAGCAGGGCATGGTGCGCAAATCGCTCGAGCAGCTCGCCCGGGAAGCGGCGGCGTCGGGCGAACTGAGCAAGATGCTGGGTGACCTGAACCGGATCGCTCAGGAAATGCGGGAGGTGCAGACGGACCTCGCAGGCGGCAGCGTCTCGCCCGAGACCCGGCGCAAACAGGACCGGATACTCTCGCGCCTGCTCGATGCGCAGCGCTCGGCCCAGGAGCGCGATTTCGAGAACCAACGCACGTCCACCGCAGGCACGTCACCGGTGCGGCCCGGGCCGGCAGGCCTTGACCTGACAACGCAGGAAGGGCGTAACCGGCTGCGGCGGGATCTGCAGAAAGCCCTTGACGAAGGGTACGCACGCGACTACGAAGACGTCATCCGGAGGTACTTCGAAGTTCTGGAACGGTACGAGAACAGATCCGAGTAGGGCCATGACACCGAATGCGCTGGCGACACACCTCTTTTCGACGTACGAAGAATTCCGCGTCAACTACCTCCGGCCGTCCAATTGCCGGCACAAGGACATTGTCGCGGAACTGCGCGAGCGTGCGGAGCAAAGCAACGGACTGCTGACTGACCGGGAGATCGGGCGCTCGCTGGAGGGGCGCTCCATCCGGGTGGCGACGTTCGGCCGGGGGGAGAAGAAGATCCTCCTCTGGTCGCAGATGCACGGCGACGAGTCCACGGCCACGCTGGCCATCATGGACCTCGCGAATTACCTGGTGGAGACCGGCGGGGAAGAAACGTGGGCCACTGAAATGCTGGAGCAGACGACCGTCCACATCATTCCCATGCTGAACCCGGACGGCGCGGAACGCGTCCAGCGGCAGACGGCCGTCATGGTCGACATGAACCGTGATGCCCGGGAGCTCCGCACGCCGGAAGCGAGGATACTGCGCGAAGCGCAGCGCCAGCTCAAACCCGCCTACGGTTTTAATTTGCACGACCAGGGACTTGCCTCGGTCGGGACGACGACAAAAGTCGCCGCACTGGCGCTCCTTGCCCCGGCGCTGGACGAAAAACGGTCGACCCCGCCGGTGCGCCTCCGTGCGATGCGCATCGGCGCGCTGATCGCACGCGCGTTGAGCCAGTTTATCGGCGGGCACATCGCCACCTACGACGACGGGTTCGAACCGCGCGCCTTCGGCGACGGGATGCAGTCGTGGGGAACAAGCACCCTGCTCATCGAATCAGGGCACTGGCCGGGCGACCCGGAGAAACTCTTCATCCGGAAGCTGAATTATGTCGCCCTGCTGACGGCCCTCCGGGCGATCGGGAACGGATCGTATCAGGATACCGAGATGGACTGGTACCGCCAGCTGCTTCCGAACGGAAAGATGGTGTTCGACCTGATCATCCGCGGCGTGGAACTCCACGACGGCGCCGGGACATGGTCGGGCGGGGCGGACATCGGGATGATGTACGATCCGCCCCCGCACCGGCGGACGAACGGCATGCCGCCCACCGTCATGGTGAAGGAGGTGGGCGACCTGAGCTTTCACTCGGGCCTTGAAGAGATCGCTGCAGGGGGGAGGAGGCTGAAAGCGTCGCTGCTGAACATTGATACCGTTGTACCCCTGGCGGCCATCACCGACGCGCTCCAGCTCCCCTACGATCCCTCCCCGCGATAGGCACGCGTGGTTCTCGATTGAATCCGGACTGATTTTGTCGTAGTTTCGCAAAGTGACTGTTCTTCCCCATCCATGGCGACTCGGCGTACACCGATGAAGGTCCCTGCGGGCGAAAAGCCGCATGCATTTGAACAGGAGGCGCTCCCCCACGCGGACCTCCTGTACAATTTTGCCCTGCGCATGACAAACAACGAGGCCGACGCCGAGGATCTCGTGCAGGAGACGTACCTGAAGGCGTTCCGGTTCTGGGACAGCTACCAGCAGGGAACCAATATCCGCGCGTGGTTGTTCCGAATCATGAAGAACTCGTACATCAACCGCTACCGCAAGGAAGTGCGGGAACCGGAAAAGGTTGTGTACGACGACATCACCAGCCCCTACACCCGCACCGGCGATGACGCCGCCGATCCCCACGACGCGCACGAGTCAACATTCGGGAGCCTGCTCGACGACGAAATCGCGGGAGCGATTGCGTCGCTGCCGGCCGAATTCCGGACGGTCGTCATTCTCTGTGACATCGAAAGTCTGACGTACGAAGAGGTAGCTGATTTTATGGAATGTCCGCTGGGAACGGTGCGTTCCCGGCTTCATCGGGGCCGTAACCTCCTCCGGGCTTCACTGAGCGCGTATGCGCGGGCGCGGGGACTTGAACAGGACAAACAATAGGGAGCCCGGGCGTGGCGCTTGCTACAACCGCAGTTGCTCAGTGAATTGCAGAGAGTTCCAGGAGAGTATTACGTCTGCAGTTGACGCCCGCCTTGACGGACACGCCATGGCGCTGTTTCTGGATCACGCAGAGCGCTGCGCGTCCTGCCGTCAACACTATGACGGGGAACGCACCGTGGTTGCGCTGGTGCACGCGCGCCTCCGGCCGGTG
>Ga0214473_10006435_pt1 | contig 14025 bp, 14 predicted proteins | sample RVTome_7_FD_203509 | JGI IMG/M metagenome (GOLD analysis project Ga0214473, IMG submission 203509) | Soil microbial communities from uranium-contaminated site in the Upper Colorado River Basin, Wyoming, United States - RVT98D197 | ecosystem: Environmental > Terrestrial > Soil > Contaminated >... | reverse complement strand
CACATGCTGGGAGCAACAGTTAACGCTTAATCGTTAGGCCTGTAATCCGGTTTTCGGTGGCAATATATATTATGCCGTCTTTGGTTTGGGCGATGGCATTAATTGCTTGAAGATTTTCGGCGATAATCTTGTCTTGCGCTCTGTTTCCTTTAAGCGTCAGTCGGTGAACATCTCCATTGAGGTAATCGGTAAATACCAGCTTATTTGTTAAGTCTTTATATTTATTTCCGGTGTAAAAGATAATCCCGGTGGGAGCGATCGATTGCTCGTAAACAATCAACGGCTGTTTGAACTTTGAGCTAAATCCGGTTGTTTCGGGCCAGCCATAATTAGCGCCTTTGGTGATTTGGTTTACCTCATCATTGCTTTCGGGGCCGTTCTCGGTGACAAACAAATTTCCCTTGTTATCAAAGGCCATCCCGAAAATATTGCGATGCCCATAAGACCAGGTTTTGTTGTTGAAAGGGTTCCCTGGAGGCAAGGAGCCGTCCGGTTTTATTCGTAGAACCTTACCGTTTAGAGAATTCTTGTTCTGGGCCAGAAGCCCGTTGCCGCTCTCGCCTGTAGCGATGTATAAATTAGCATCTGGCCCGAAGGCCAGCTTGCCGCCGTTATGAATACTGCCGCCATTAATACCGTCGACAATGACCACCGGCTTTTTCTGAGGCTTACCGGCTTCGATACGGACGACTCTGTTAAAAAATTGAGCGTCCTTTTGGTAGGAATGATAAAGATATATCTGCTTATCGCTTTTGAAGCTTGGAGAGAGGGCAATACCCAGCAAACCAAGCTCGTTATAACCGATTAATTCAGGCACATCAACGCTAAGCAAAGTAGTTGGCTTTTCAGCACCTGCTTCGAGCATCTTTAACTTGCCGCCTTTTTCGGTAAAGAACAGCTTGTCATCGGTAAAGACCAGGCCGGTTGGAAAATCAGCTTCGACTTGTTCGGGGAATTGTTCCTTGCTAGTTGGCGGCTGCTCCTTAGTTGCCGGTACATGACAACCCGGTAAAAAAAGTAATTGCAAGCAAATCAAGAAACTAACAAATATTTTCGAAAGCTTATTTTGCAAACTAAGCATGGGTATCTATTACCCAGAGCTCACCACAAATCTAAGCAATTCCACTGTTACCAGTAGAATCGATAAAATTAATAAGCTAATAAGGAGCGTGATAAGGGGCACATTAAGAAATTTCTGAATAGCCGCGCCCCTTACGGCATGCAAGCCGAAAGCTTTTTGAACCGCCGGTTTCTCTGACAGACGTATTACTCAATGGCTTTTGTAGCTTCGGCTAAGTCCAGCTTAAAGACTCTTCGAATCGAGGGGATTTCGGACAGAAGCAAGACCAGCAGAATGCTTCCTACAACGTAAAAGTAAGTTTGCGGAAAGATAACTGCCTGAAAAGAATAAGCCTCTGTTGAAAGCGACTTAAACATGGCGTTAGTTGCTTGAATGCCCAGATAAATCCCAAGCGGAATGCCCACTACCGCCAAATACATATTTTCAAGTGTAATCGCAATGGCCAGATGCCAACCATCTTCGCCAATGGTACGCATAGTGGCAATCTCGCGCGTTCTCTCCAGAATATTCGTGGTGAAAGTATTGTAAGTAATTACAAAAGCAACCGCAAAAGCAAAGGCAAGCAGAATAGCAAATGTTGCCGTCGAAGATTCAAGTAACTTTTGTATGTTTTTGAGCAAATCTTTTTTAACCATTACTTGCGAGACGCCCGGTTGCTCGAACATCTTGTCAACGATTTCATTCGACTGCTTAGCTTCAACATTCAAATACATCACGCTATAAGTGTTTTGCTTGGTGTTAAGCAGCTTCTTGCCTTCCTTGTATCCCGTAAAAACCGGGGAGCCCAGAAGCTCATCGCTTATAGCCAACAGCTTAAGCTTTTTACTTTCTTTCAAGTACGGCGATTTAATCAAAAGAGTGTCCCCGATTTCCACTTTGAGCTTTTGGGCAACTCTCGGCGTCATTATAAGCCCGCCTTTTTTTAAGGCGGTTTTGGCGCTATCGCCTTCTATGATGTCGAAGCTATGAAAAGTTGCGTTTGGCTGTATTGCAGTTATAGTTGTTTCGCGACTTTGACTGCCTACGCTTATTTTTACCGGCACTACCGCCGCGGTTTGCACCTTCTCGACACCTTTAAAATCTTTAACTTTGTTAATTAGAGAGTCGTTAATATTTTGCTGAAAGCCCACCAGTATGTCCCACCTATCGACTTTATTGAACTGGGCATCAATTAAATAATCTATTGAATCAAAAGAGGCCCAAGTAGCAACGGTTAATATGAGGGCAAAAGCTATACCGATGATCGTATAGGCACTTCTTTTCTTAACCCTAAAAACATTCCTTAAAGGGATCTTAATTGTAAAAGGGAAGCGGATGAACCAAAAAGCGCGCTCTATTAACGGAGTTTTTGCTTTGACAATGGTTAAATTGGGGTCGCTTCTCATGGCAACAGCCGGCCTTATTCTTGAAGAGGCGTAAGCCGGAATAAGCCCGCCAAAAAGACAAGCGACGCCGCTTATAGCAACCGATATCCAAAATTGCTCCGGATAAAATAGGTGTTTTAAAAACGGTATGTGATAGTAAGTTAAATAAAGCTTAATTATCTGGATGGCAAAAAACTGCCCCAAGGCAAACCCAAGCAAAGAGCCAACAACAGCAATAAAGGCGGCAAAGACAAGATAATGAAAAAGCATTTTTAGGTTGCTGTATCCTAGCGCTTTGCTTAACCCGATTTCACCTCTTTGCGATTGGACAAGCCGCGAGAGGGCAATAAAAATGGATAGAGCCGATATTATAAGAATTAAACCGGGCATAAAATCGGAACTTTCTTTATTTTGCCTGATTTCCTCACTTACGCGGAAATTACTTGGCTGGTCCTCTTGTTTGACCGTCGTTAAAACTCTGTAAGGCTCAAGCTCATCCTCAACCGCATCGATAACCTTGCCTCTATTTGAGCCTTTTTCTGCAAGGACGGCGAAATCATTATAGGCAGCCGGGCTCTTAAAAAGCCTCTGAACTTCTTTTTGGGGCATGAAAACCGCTCCGAATTCACCGGAAAAAGCGAAATCTTCCTTGCTTCTGAACGGAAAGAGGTATTCGGGAGAAGATACGACGCCTACTATCTCGATTTTATGCTCTTGGCCGTTAATAATAGCGGTAATAGTGTCGCCGATTCTTAGTTTATGGGCACCAATAAAGTTTTCATCGACGAGCGCTTTGTTTTTGTCATTACTCTTAAGATACCTGCCTTTATTTAACTGAAGGTCGTCCACTTTTTGATGACGTACTGGGGGAGTGCCGATAATCCTAATCGTCCCTTCCTTGTTATTGGCAAGGCGGTAGCCGGTGTCAAAAATCAAGCGTCCCTCGGCAGCCTTAACACCTTTAACTTCTCGTACTTGTTTGAGGGAAGATTTTGGCGCGCTTGCAACAGAAACTGTGAAGTCGGCAAGTTTAAGTTTGTTTTTTGCAAAGTTATAGGAAACCGTAAGGTCTCGGTAACCGGAGGTTAGGGCTACGTAACTTGAAACTCCCAAAGCAACTAGAAGAATAAGGCTGGCAAACTGAGCTTTTTTGGCTTTGATATCCCGCCAATTTTTAAGTAATAACTTCTTCATGGTTCAATTGAAATTCGACACTCGAAACTCGACATTCAACATTCCCCGGTTACCAAGTAACCTCCTCTGGAGGTGTAGGCGCTTCATTTACTTCAATATTGGCAATTTGCCCATCATGAAGATAGATAACTCTATCAGCCACTTTAGATATCGGCGTGTTGTGAGTGACTATGATGACCGTTTTGCCTTCATTAACATTTAAGTCCTTTAATGTTTTTAAGACCAACTTCCCCATCCTGAAATCAAGATTTCCGGTGGGCTCGTCCCCTAAAATCAAGACCGGCTCTTTGGCAAGGGCTCTGGCAACAGCGACGCGTTGCTGCTCTCCGCCTGAGAGCTGGTAAGGAAAGTGGTTCACTCTCTCTTTTAAGCCAACGGAACTTAAGAGGGAAACCGCATCGTGTTCGTGCGGCGGGACTCTATCGCGGGAGGCAAGCTCGGTAGCATATTCGACGTTTTCCTTGGCCGTGAGTGTTGGAATCAAGTTAAAGAACTGGAAAACAAAGCCTATTTTTTCTCTTCTAAGCAAAGTTAATTTCCTTTGAGTGAAATGTGATATGTCCAGGTTATCAATATAGATTTTTCCGGATGAAGGAGTATCGATTCCGCCAAGCAGGTTAAGGAGCGTTGTTTTGCCACTTCCGCTTGGCCCAAGTACGGCAATAAATTCGCCTCTTTTGATTTGGAGATCGATATTTTTTAAAGCCGATATTTCAACTTCACCCATGCGGTAGATCTTGCTTACATTTTCAAACGACGCCGCTAAGTCTCCCTTGGCTTTTTCTTGAGTTTGGGCTGTCATACTTTCTCCTTAAGACCGTAAAGTTACATACTTACTATTCTTATCCTTTTTATATGATTTTGCCACTTCACTAAACAAAAAACTAAAGTCTTCATATTAGTTGCCGATACTCTAATAAGTAATCTTTTTTCAACTTAAGGAGTGATGTAAATGAAACGAAGACTAAGTATGTTATTGATTGCCTCGCTGCTCACGGCTGCTGCGGTATTTCCCTACCCGGCAACAGCATCGGTGATGGGCACGATTAGTCCTCAATTTCCGACAATGGGTTTGCCGGCAAGTCAGGAGGCGGGCTTTTACTCTGACGGCTGGCTTACCCAGACAACAGGCCAGGAAGCCACAATTACCTGGAGCGGGCTGGACACGACAAAGAACTACATGATAGTTGTTATCGGAGATGTTGATAATGCCACTGATGTAAATTACGGCGGAGAGACAATAACCATCAATGCTAAGTCCATCCCGCAATACAATCCCATGACCTTGGATCCCAATAACGCTCCGCCGGGAATAATTACCGGTATTGCCGACATGGCTCAGACTAACGGTCAAAAATCCGTTAAGGGAGAAGGACCGCCACCTGGCCAGGGACCGCCAGCCGAATCGAGAGGCATGTGGATTTCAACCAATTCGCCAATATGGCACTTAGAACCCGGTGAATTTGACGAGACAACCCATAAGCCGAAGAGCTTTAAAATTACTATCGAAGGACCGAGCGGAAAAACCGGTTTCTTCAGGTGGTACTGGCCAAAGGCATTGCTTGATTTCATGAATATGAAAGTTAGCGATTTGGCCGGTTTCATCGATAACGACCAGGTATCGGTAAATACTACCGAGTATGCCGATGGCGGTGGCCTTATTAGCTTGAACCTAAGCTATTCGGAGCACGTCATTAAAACGGCAAAGGCCCTTCCTGTCAGCTTAGCGACCAGCAAGAAATCCCTGAAAAAGAAGGGTAAAGTTAATCTTTATGGCTGGCTAGGCTCAAAAGCAGCCAAGAAAGTAGTTGAAGTTTACCGCAAAATCAAAGGCCAAAAGAAATACAGCAAGATAGGAAAAGTAAAAACCGGCGCTAAAGGCTATTACAAACGCTCAATTCCGGTTGCCAAAACAGCCAGCTTCTATACGAGAACTAAATCGGGAAGCAAATGGTTAAAGAGTCCGGTTAAATCAGTTAGCGTTAAGAAATAATAAAAGCTCATACTTTCATAAAAAGCGGGGATAGAAAAATCTGTCCCTGCTTTTTGTTTGGGAAAAAAGGTTAAGTTTGCTTGCTATTATGACGATATTATTAGTAGGAGATGTAGCAATGAAAATACAGAAATGTCCGAAATGTGGCCACCTTAATCTAGCGGATGAACCCAGCTGTAAACAATGTAACACAATCCTGATTTACCCGGCCTCGGTTTATCTGGCTGAGAAAAAAGCCAAGAATTCAAAAAAAGCCGGCTAGTGTCTGCTTCGTGGCACGCCCGGAGGGAGTCGAACCCCCAACCTTTGGATCCGTAATCCAACGCTCTATCCAATTGAGCTACGGGCGCATTTTAGATGTGTCAAATATATCACAACTTCTCGGCTCCGATTAAGACAAACTCTAAACCTAAAATTTAATCGTATTGGACAATATTCCGATAATTAATAGTGGTTAGCAAAGGTCCATTGAGGAAAAAATGAAAGCGGTTAATCGAACAACAAAAATCACAAATCAAGTGGAGTTTCTAGACACCGTTTTGAACAATATCCACGATATCATCATGGTCATTGACGCCCATAGCTACCGTATTCTTGGCGGCAACAAGGCTTTTCTTAAGAGTTTCGGATTGACTGAAACGCAGGCAAAGGAAAAGACTTGTTACGAAGTGACGCACCGCCAATCTTATCCTTGTAAGCCGCCTCATGATATTTGTCCTTTGGAGATTGCCAATGAAACCGGTAAGCCCTCAGTCGTTGAACATGTTCATTTCGGAAAAAAAGGAGAGGCGATTAATGTAGAGATTTCCGCCTTTCCCGTTAAAGATAAAACCGGAAAGGTTAAGCAAATCATCCATGTTTCCAGAGATATCACCGACCGCAAAAAAGTGGAAGAACAACTAAAGGATGCTCTGCAAAGCTTAAGAAAAGCTTTAGGCGGCACAATCGAAGTTATAGCCTTAACAGTCGAGATGAAGGACCCTTTTACGGCCGGTCATCAGAAACGAGTGGCTAATCTGGCCCGGGCTATAGCAACGGAGATGAAATTGCCGCCTGAGCAAATCGATGGAATACGAATAGCCGGCGCTATCCATGACATCGGAAAAATATCGGTTCCGAGCGAAATTCTCAGCAAGCCATCCCAGCTCAGTACTATTGAATTTGAGATAATCAGAAACCATCCGAGCGCCGGATACCAGATTTTAAAAGAGATAGATTTTCCCTGGCCGGTAGCCAAAATAATCCTTCAGCACCACGAAAGAATTAATGGAAGCGGCTATCCTGCCGGTATCACCGGTAAGGATATCGTTTTAGAAGCCAAAGTATTAGCCGTGGCCGACGTTGTTGAGGCAATGGCCTCACACAGGCCTTACCGGCCCGCTCTTGCAATCAATAAAGCCCTGAAGGAAGTTTCCCAAAATAAAGGGACTCTTTACGATGAGCAGGCAGTTAACGCTTGCTTAAGGCTTTTTACCAAGAAAAATTTTAAATTAGATTCCGCTTAATCTATTTTCCACTTTCCATTGCTCCAAAATTTGCTTTGCAAATTTTAGCGGAGGAGGAGAGATTCGAACTCTCGAAGCCCCTTTCAGAGCTTAACCGCTTAGCAGGCGGCTGCACTCAGCCACTATGCGACTCCTCCAAAAATATTCAAAATCTATTTTAAAGGATTTTTAAGATTTTTTCTTCCAATCTTATGAAAATAGAAAATGGAAAATTGACCGAATCGAGAACAACCCATTCTCTATTTTCTATTCTCGATTCTCCGCGCCGCTTTGCGGCGCAGCGGAGGGGGTGGGATTCGAACCCACGGTCCGCGTGAACGGACTGCGGTTTTCAAGACCGCCGCACTCGGCCGGACTATGCGACCCCTCCCAAAGGCAATTAATCTTTCCTTGAAGACAATTAATCCTTCCTAATATTATCGATAGTGCCTTTGACGCCTCTGCCTATTTCCCTGCCGACCTTTTTGCCGATCTTGCTGACTTTGCGGGTGACTTCATAACCTTTCTTGCCGGCTTCGACCCCTTTTTCTTCCATCTGCTTGCCGAATTCATAAGCAGCTCCAGCCGCTTTTTTGAATTTTTCTTTCACTTCTTCGTCTTGTAATCTGCTTCCGAAATACTTGGCGGAATCCGCTGCCGCTTTACCAAAATCTCTAGCTTTCTTTTTCAAATCCGGGTCGCTAAAAATTTCGGCGATTGCGCTACCAAACTGGATAAACATATCCGAAAAGTTCTCAAGGGCTTTTTTCTCCTTATCTTTTTCAACCATGCTTGCCTCCTTTTTCTTTTATATTACATCAATTTTAGAAAATTGCTCAAAATCCGATTTAAGTAGTATGACCGGATTTCTGAGAAAAGTTAAGGACAACATTACTATAAATGAGGCTAAAGATACCGCCGAAGCTGAGCTTTTGGCTGAGCGCAAAAGACGGATTCTCTTGGTTATTAAGGCCCGCTGGGCCATAATGGGAGCTTATCTTGCCTATGGAGCCGTCGCCGCCAGCTGGCTTTTTTATAAATTCGAAAGTTTTCCTTTACGCAGCTTGATTTTTTACGGAGGCGGGCTTCTTTGCCTGATTTCTTACAACGGGTTTTTGCATTATTCCTACGAGCGTCTAAGCAAGCTTAGGGGCCTCGCCCAACTTCAAATGTTTTTTGACATTCTGGCCGCCACCTTAATCATTCATTTTACAGGCGGTGCAGCCAGCTGGTTTTGGTCAACTTACCTTTTGATAGTATTGCAATCGGCTTTTCTTTTTGACCGTAAATTCCAAACGCTGGAAATTGCCGCCCTGGCCGGTTTGTCCTTTAGCCTGCTGGCAATCCTTCGGCACAATGGTATCATCGGCAATTTCTCGCTTAGCTTCCTAACCGAGCAGCAGACCGGTAATACGGCTTATGAAACCTTAAAAATCCTTTGGGTAATATTCTCGAGCTTTGCAGTAGCCATAATAGCCAGTTACCTGCTGGGAATGATACGGCAAAGAGAGAGCTACCTGGCTTATAAATCAATCACTGACGGTTTGACCGACCTTTACAACCATAGTTATTTCCACAAAAGATTAAGAAGCGAGATAGAAAGAGCCAAGCGTTATGACCGCGTATTTTCCCTGGCCCTTATCGATTTGGATGATTTTAAGCAGTATAACGACACATACGGTCATCAAGCTGGTGACGAGTTATTGCGTGATGTGGCTATCATCTTTAAGGAAAGTATTCGTTCCTTCGATGTCGATACCGTTTACCGCTACGGTGGAGACGAATTTGCAATTATGCTTCCGGAAACCGGCTCTCAAAAGCTGGCCAGCAAAGAATCCGGAGCTTTCTCTATTGCTCAGCGTATCCAGGAAAAAATTAAGAAGGAGCTGCCTATCAGTATAAGCATGGGAATAGCCAGTTATCCTCAACATGCAAATGATGCTTCAAGAGTATTTAAAGCCGCTGATATTGCATTGTACCGGGCTAAGGAAAAAGGTAAAAATAAAGTTGTCGTCGCTTCGCGGGATTTGATAATCCGAAAGCTCAAAGGCCTGCCCCTAAAAACACCAGCTAACGGCAAACCTTCTTGATGTCCAGGCTAATCTGCTAAAATAGCTCTGCAACATATTTGCACGATTCATTGGAGGGGTCGCATAGTCCGGCCTAGTGCACATGCTTGGAGAGCATGAGTCCCTGTAAGGGGACCGTGGGTTCGAATCCCACCCCCTCCGCTTAAAAAAAGTGGGATGAGAAGTTTATCCCCGAGGGGAATACGTGCGAGGGGGAATCCCACCCCCTCCGCTTAAAAAAAGTGGAGAGATGCCGGAGTCTGGCTGAACGGGACGGTCTCGAAAACCGTTGTGCCTTCGGGCACCGTGGGTTCAAATCCCACTCTCTCCGCCAGCGACGGTTGGTTATTCTAAAGTAATGGCGTCGACGGGGCATTCTTGGGCCGCTTCCTCACAGCAACCCGCTTGCGGACAAGCGTTTTCATTTATTACATAGGCCAAGTCGTCTTCTCTTAACTCAAAAACCTGAGGACACATTTCCGAACAAAGGCCGCAACCTATACACAGATCATGATCAACAACCGGTTTCATCTTTCATATCCTTTCAATTATCAAGAGAGTTTCTCCCTGCTCCAAGTCCTTAACCGACTTTAATTTCAGGCCTGCTTCCCGCAGCCACAGTTCGTATTGAGGCAAAGTCCAGGTGCCACCGCCAGCCGTATGTAAAAGCATATTAACGGCAAACATAGCCGCTCCTTTACTTTTACCCCTTATCAACTCGACTATGACCGCTATTCCATTATCAGCCAAACAACCGGCTGCCCGCTGAAAAAGATGGATTAACTTTTCCGGCTTATAAATATGAGTGATATTGCTAAGCAAAACGATATCGAACTCCCCTTCGGGAAGTGATTTCGTAAAATCGCCGGCTATTAACTTAATCCCCGTACCGCTAAGCTCTTTTTCGGCCAGTTCGATAGCAGCCGGTGTATCGATTAGAGTTACGTTAAGACCTTTGGCAACAAAATTTTTTGCAAATGTCCCCAAGGCGCCCCCTAAGTCCAGAATAGTTTTAGCTTGCGGATGCTCTTTCATGATAACTGAGACAACCTTTGGCGCAACATGGCAGCTATACTCATCCATTGACCGTAAAAATATTTCAAGTTCCCCGGGGCTTCTCCGCCTGGTTTGGGATTTGCCGGTCTTAATTGCCTGGTCTAATTTCAACCAATTCTCAATTAACCGGGCGTCGTGAAGAAGGCTGTTGGCAGCATAAGAAGGATGATTCTTGTCAACGTAAGGAGCAGCCGCCGGCCTTATCTCATAGTGAGCCCGGTCCTTGCCGACCAAGCCGAGCTCGTATAAAGCTTCCATTACGATTTCCGTTGCCCGCAAATCGTAATCATGCTTTGTAGCCAGCTCTTCAGCCGTTTGTTTTTCGGCCGCCACGCTTTGCAGCAAGCCGGTTTTTAAAGCGGCACTTTTTAAAAGTAACTCTCGCCAATCCATATTGTATAATTTTAGACTAAAAAGGATAAATGAAACTAACCTCCCCCAGTACCGTTATTAAAATGCTCCAAGAACATGGTATAAAGCTAACCAAGGTTTATGGCCAGCATTTTTTAATCGACGAAAATATTCGTCGCAAAATAATCCAGGCTGCCAATCTAAGCAAAAACGAAGTCGTGCTGGAAGTTGGACCGGGAATCGGTACTTTAAGCCAGGAAATTGCCCCTCAAGTTAAAAAACTCTGGCTGATAGAGCTCGAAAAACACTTTATTCCTATCTTAAATCAAACCTTATCGGGTAATGGCGGCATCGAAATAAAACAGGCCGATGCCTTAAGGATCGATTACCGGAGCCTTAAACCCTTACCAACCAAGATGGTTTCCAACCTGCCCTATAATATTGCCGCTCCTTTGATTATCAAGCTTCTTACGCAATGCCCCTCGATATCGACATACATTTTGATGATTCCCGAAGAGATGGGCAGGCGCTTAACCGCCAAACTAGGTAGCGCCCAGTACAGCGCCCTTACTATAAAAATCGCCTACCTGGCTGATGTAAAGGTTTTATTTAAGGTCTCCAATCAAGTATTTTTGCCAAAACCTAAGGTTAAATCAGTAGTAATCCAAATAAAAAAACTTCCGGACAAGCAGGAGGACAAGCCGCTGTTCGGAATTATGGAAAAAGCCTTTCGCTATCGCCGCAAAACCATTAGAAACGCCCTGCTCTCAGCCGGTTTTGATAGGAAACAGGTAGAATCGGCTCTTCAAAAAGCGCAAATTGAGCCACCGACAAGACCCCAGAATCTAACTCTCTCGGACTTTCAAAAGCTCGCCAAATTTATAAATAATCATACCCGTAACCATTGATTAGTAGCTTTCTTTAAGGTATAATTAATTACTTTAAGGAGAAAAAATGGCAACTGGAAGTCAACCTGACGTTGTTGATAAAATTAAAAATGATTTGGAAACGCTTGTAGGCTCAAAACTTAAGCTTCGGGCTAACATGGGCCGCAGCAAAATAATCGAGCGCGAAGGCGTTCTGGAAGAAACTCACCCTAATTTGTTTGTGGTAAACGTCAATGAAAAAAGAGGGCGGCGCCGGCGCATAAGTTACTCCTACGCCGATGTGCTCACCAAAACGGTTGAGCTCTCTCATCCGGATACAAAGGAAAACTTTCTCCCCTGGCTCTACAGCTGACCTCTTAAGAGGTCATCCTAAGGAGCAAAGCGACGTGAGGATCTCGCTAAAAGTCAAAGCTTACGCAAAAGTCAATCTAATCCTTCAAGTTCTTTCAAAACGTTCTGATGGTTTCCATAATGTTAATACCGTTCTGCAAAATATCAATCTTGCCGATACTCTGATATTCAAAGAAGCTCCGGACCTGGCCTTAGAATCCAACATCAACATCCCCGCCGAAGATAATTTAATTATAAAAGCGGCCCGCTTATTGCAGAGGCACACGAAAACCTCTAAAGGCGCTTCCATCTTCTTAGAGAAAAATATCCCTATTGAAGCCGGCCTCGGCGGAGGCAGTGCGGATGCGGGTGCTACTCTCATTGCTCTTAATAACCTGTGGCAATTAAATTTGGAGAGAAAAGAGCTCTATGAGCTGGGCGCCAGTCTGGGCGCGGATGTTAATTTCTTTTTAAGCGGAGGACTGGCTTTGGCCGGCGGCCGCGGGGAGGTAATCCAGCCCCTGGAAAAAGACCTGGATATGAACATGGTTATTGCTAAGCCTGACTTTGGTATAACAGCAAAGAAAGCATATTACGAATGGGATAAACAGCCTGAAAAAGAGGCAGCTGATTTGAATTATGTTGTGGAGAAGCTGAAAAAAGGCAAGTTTGCAGCGGCTGATTTATTTAACGATTTAGAAGCAAGCGTTTTGGCTTTTTATCCGCAAATGAAGCAGTGGTTTAGCGCCGGTTATAGGGCGGGAGCATCCAAGGTGATGCTAAGCGGCAGCGGTTCGGCTTTTTTTGCAATTGCCGGTGAAAAAGCGCAAGATAATGTTTATGCGGCTTGGCAAAAGGAAGGCTTAGCCGTTTTTAAAGTGAAAACCGTTAACAGGAGTGTTGAAATAAATGAAGGTTGATGCGGTCATTCTGGCCGGCGGCACACTCAAGGGAAGCAAGCAGAAAAAAGCTTTTGTAAAAATAGGCGAACAAACGCTCCTTGAAAAGTGTGTTCAAACTCTAGGGGAATGCTCCCCGGTTGCCCAGATTATAGTGGCATCGGATACCGGCGACCTGCTTCAAAATATCGTTAACGCCTTGGAAAAAGTTAAAAGCGAAAAAGCATTGCTGGTTGCTTCCGATATTCCTTTTGTTACAGCAGGGCATATCGACGAATTTCTGAATTCGTGTTCAAAAGTCAAAGCCGATATTTATTATCCGCTGGTTCCAAAAAGCTCTATGGGCGAATTTGGCGCCATGAAAAGAACCTATTTCAAGCTGGATAGAACAGATTTTACCGGCGGCAATATAATATTGGTTACAAAAAGCGTATTTTTGGCCAATATTGATTTAGCCAGAAAAATTTATGAAAACCGCAAAAGCCCCTTGAAATTGGCGCAGATAGTAGGCCTTTATTTTTTAATCAAGCTGGCCTTGGGAAGATTATCGGTTAGTGAAGCCGAGCAAAAAACCACCAAGATTATCGGCGGCCAAGTTAAAGGTATTATTATTCCGCGTCCTGAAATAGGCTCAGATATCGATAAAGAGGAAGATTTGCACTTTTTCAAAGCGCTCTACGAAGGTAGTAATAAATAAAACCGTTGTTTGCCGCTAATTGCCTCAGTTTAGTGGCTAACGACTTCCCAAGAAATCTCGTAATCTTTGAGCTCGTCTTTACATTTGCTGCAGATAGGATGGGCCTTTGGTGTGGTTACTAGTTGATTATTGCTGTAACTTAAGACTTTGACTTCTACGGAGTGTAAATATGGAGCTTTTTTGTGACACCAACTACATGTGTCTCCCATACCACTCACCTCTTGTTGTCAATTATATCACAACCAGGGGCTAAATGACAGCTAAATCTTGGACTTGATTACGGGAATCAATAATTATGCATTGAATTCGGGAAACAATGTCTATAAAATCTAGAAGACACATAAGTTGTTAGGTGGGAAATGGAAAATAGACCGAAGTAGAAAGCGGTTGATTGTCTAATTTCCACTTTCTATTTCTCCAGTTTTGTATTGTTGAGCAAAACTTGGGGCGTAGCCAAGCGGTAAGGCAACGGGTTTTGGTCTCGTGATCCCAGGTTCGAATCCTGGCGCCCCAGCAAGACAGGATGAGAAGTTTATGCCCGTACCATTTAACGGGTGAATCCTGGCGCCCCAGCAAGACAGGATGAGAAGTTTATGCCCGTACCATTTAACGGGTGAATC
>Ga0214473_10006434_pt1 | contig 14027 bp, 11 predicted proteins | sample RVTome_7_FD_203509 | JGI IMG/M metagenome (GOLD analysis project Ga0214473, IMG submission 203509) | Soil microbial communities from uranium-contaminated site in the Upper Colorado River Basin, Wyoming, United States - RVT98D197 | ecosystem: Environmental > Terrestrial > Soil > Contaminated >... | reverse complement strand
AATAACTAAAGCATTGGCAAATCGGTACAAGGAGGCTGGCTCGGTCAGTAAAACATTCGTATCTAGGATAAGTATTTTGTTCATCTGTTTAGTTCAGCAGTTGCGCTTACTTTTACTCTAGCTAGTTCTTTTAATGATTTCACTCTTTGAATTATAGCTGTTTTTTCGGCATCAAGCTCTATGTTAACTTCAACAGTTTTTCCTTCAATACTATAGCTTACTAGATTAACTCCCATGCTGGTAGCGGTTTCGCCGGCTTTATTCAAAGCGCTGCCAACCGAGGCCGATTGGTTGTATTCCAAGGCAAAGGTGCGGGCTACTTCAACTGCCTTATCTTCACCGTCATAGCGGGAATAAATATAGGCCGCCGTGTCGTTAATCAAAATGCCCGCAATAACAAATGCGACGACAACTTTTACTAAAGTTGATAATAACTCTCTCATCTAATCACTAATTAGGTTTTTTAAATAAATTTCTAACTAGTTTAATCTCCGGACTCTTTAATATACCAATTACGCTCAAGTAAGTTAAGGTGCTTAGGACAGCCGGGACACTAAAAAGCATAAGGCGGCTATATAAAGCGTTCACGCTAAAGATGGGCGTAATCATCTTAAGGCTAAAAAAAGCAACAACGCCCATAACAACCGAAGCCGTAAAGAATTTCAGATTGGATGTAAAAATGTGCTTGTCCAAACCTCCGATTTCGCGCTTTAGCATAAACCAGATTGCCAGAAAACTTAGAAAATATGTCAGGGAGCGTCCCAAGGCCAATCCTTTTACCGATAAATATCTGATTAAGACCAGGTCAACGGCGATATTAAAAACCATTCCCGCCAGGCTTATTGCGGCGGGAATAAATGTTTTTTGCCGGGCATAGAAAGCTCTTAACAAGAAGAAAAAGCTGGAAAAGAAAAAGAGACCAAAGGCAAAATAACTTAATACCCCGGCTGTTAGGTTAGCTTCTTGAAACGTAAATTCACCGCGCATTAATACCAAATATATTATCGGTTTACTTAATATGATAATCAAAACGGATGCCGGCAAGCTAATCATGCCGATTGTCCTTAGGCCTAAGGAGATATGTTTTTTAAACTCTTCCATATTTCCCTTGGCAATATTTTCCGAAAGCGACGGGAACAAAGCATTGGCTATCGAAACTACGAAAATACCGAAGGGCAGCTGAAAGAACGGCCAGGCTGATTGCAGGGCGGTAACGCCGGTTCGAAACCGCCAACTAAGGCCTACTTCTACTCCCATCGGAATGATGTTACCCAGCGCATATAAGAATAAGGCGAACGCTAAACCGGCGCTTTTCCTGATAGCCGGGTGTTTGAGATTAATGTGAGGGGTGTATTGGAAGCCTACTTTGAGAAGACTGGGTATTTGGACGGCAAATAAAATAAAAACACCCGCGGTTGTTCCTATTGCCAGGGACGTCAGGGCCAGCTGGGGATTGGTCTTGAAATTGGGGCCGTATATAAATACGACGGTGCTTATTACTATCACGTTATTGAGTATGGGGGCAAAGGTCGGCACGGCGAATCTTTTGTGGGAGTACAAGACCCCGGTAGCGATTGAAGCCAGGCTATAAAAAACCACCTGGATAGCGAAGAACCGGAAAAAGAAGACCGCCAAGCTGGTATTTTTGCTCCCCGAAATAGACGTTATCGCTTTTACCACTATCGAAGGCAAGAAGATTCCAAGCACGGCTATTGTTCCGAAGATAATCAGAGCCAGATTAAGAATGGTGCTGACGATTTCATAAGCTTCGTCTTTACTTTTATTTGTGAGGTAATCGATAAAGATTGGTATTACCAGTGAGCTAAGAATACCGCCCATAACCAGTTCGTAAATATAATTGGGAATTATGTTGGCCAGATTGTAGGAGTCGGCGATAAAGCCGCCGCCAACCACGGCCAGGATAGCGGTGATACGTAATAAACCGGTTATCCGGCTTATGGTGGTTAGAACCGACATCAAGAGGGTATTTTGGGCAAATGATTTTGCGCCAGGGTTAGCTTTGTTGTCTAGTTCGGCCGCGTCTTTCACGGACATAAAAGGCTCCTAATACTAGTAAGACTATTACAGTTAAAAATGCGGCTATATAATACCAAAAAACACTTGGCAAATTAGTCGATACATAAAAATATTTACTGTTAAGAACTGTGCCGTCTGCTTTTAATTGTACTAAAACTTTGTGGCGGCCGCCTTTTAAAGTGGCGACAGGAAGGCTAATCAGATTTTCTTTGGGGCTGATTAGTATATGTTTTTTATTGCCCCTAATTCTCAGGCCGTTTGTTTTGATATCAAGGTAAAGTTTAAATTTTGAATTGCTATTGTTGATAATTTTTATCGGCAGCTTTCCTTCCTGGCCGGTCAAGGTTAAAGGGCTTAATTTTAAAACGAGCTTATCCAGTTCCTGTCTTAAGAGATTGCTAGCATCATTAGCCAGCTGTCCGGCAACCTGGGCGTCGGTATTTTTATCCTCTGCCAGGTAGATTGCCATTTTAGCCTGGTTAAAAGCGGTGTTTTCAGACGCCAGCGCGTGTTTTAGCCGGTAATAGTTGGCTCTGGCTTGGGCTAAGCGGGAGTTACTTTTCTTTGATTTGGAAGTATCAACCTTAACTTCAGGGTTAGGCTTTAGTTGCAGCAAGTTTTTCAACCGTAGCCATTTCTGCTTTTTGGCGGTTTCAATGAAATAGTCGACGGTTTTCGGGCTGGCTTTGTTGACTGTTACCAAGACTATTTTCTTGGTTTTTTGGTTAAAGGCCTGAACTAAATAAGCCAGGGCCCGGATTGTGGCCGCTTGCTTTTCACCGGAGAGCAAGGGTGTAGTTGCCGAAAGGTAACGGGCGCGGCTCTTTTGGCCGGTAAATATTTTTTTGGAGTAAGTTGTATAGTGCTTAGACGTACCGGCATTTTGAAAAACGCTATTTATGATTTTCTTGCCTTCCGCCAGCTGATCACGCAAATCTTTATAGGGCAGTCTGGATGGATCGACTTGGCTGTAAGGCGCTAAAATTAGCTGGTTTGGAGCAGCTTTAAAGAAATTGCGGTAGCCCTCTATTATTTTAGAGACTTTAACCGAAGTTGGACTGCTGGGGGCGCTGGCTATAATTCCGAGACTTTCCGCAAGCAAAGGAGAGAAAATATAATTAACGAAGCCCGGACGCTTTGCACCCAATTGCAGGTACTTTTCCAAAAGAGGCAATAGCTTTCGTTGCACCTCCGTGTCGGTGACTTCTTTATTCATATTCAGATGAGGTTTATCGGCTATGTTGAGCGCCAAAGCCAATTGTAATTTCCCATCTATGTAACGTTTCTTTAAACCTAAATCGGTTCCAAATTTATAAACGGGCTTTTGCCTTTCAGTAATCTCTACAAGCACCGGATTGAGGCCGAATTCCAAACCGAAATTAGAGGCCCTGTTTTTGCTGAATTCAACTTTCTGTTTTTGGTCTTTCTTTAAGTTGCCCAAAAAATAAGTGCGGGCGAAGGAATACTTTTCATCGCTGCCGATTTTAAGAGAAACTCTCGCATCGGGTATGTCTCTGTTCGGACGGATTTCGACCGCAACGCTCATATCATCGGCCGGCTCATAAATAAGCTGATTAAACTTAACCGCAACATTCAGTTTAGGGGCCGCCTCGCTGATTGGCGTTTTGACAAAAATAAGGCCCGTGACCAGCAGTGCCAGGGCAATCAAATACAATCGTTTCATGCTATTAAGATACCAGACCTGCCCGCCGTTGCCTATATTCAGCTTGGCGTTGGCAGCAGTTACCAGGTGCCGGATACCAGAGAGGAGGGCTTTTCAAGTATTTTATATAAAAGTCGATAAACATCAGTAGGCACTGGAGGAGGATAGTTGGCCAAGAAGATAATAACGTCTGTGATACCAAAAGAACTACCGTTGATTCCACTAAGAAATTTGGTTGTTTTTCCTAACCTGGTAGTACCGCTTTTTGTTGGCAGGCAAAACTCGATAAAAGCCTTGGAATCGGCTATGAAGAGTGAGCACACTATTGCTTTAGTAGCCCAAAGGGGTCCGGAAAAGGAAAATCCCACCGAAAAGGACCTATATCCCATAGGCACGGTTGCCAATGTCATGCAGGAACTAAAACTGCCCGACGGCACGGCTAAAGCATTGGTTGAGGGCATAAGCCGCATAAGAATTAAAAGCTTCGTTTCCGACAAACCTTATTTCATGATCGAATACGAATTATTAAGAGACGAATATGAAAACGATATCGAGTTTGAAGCTTTAATGCGGACGGTGGTTTCTTTATTTGAAAAATGCGCCAGCCTGGGTAAGCCCATATCACAGGAAGCCCTGATGGCAGCGATGAATATCGAGGAAGCGGGAAGGCTTGCCGATTACGTATGTTTTAATCTTAATTTGAAGATAGAGGAAAAACAGCAAGTTTTAGCTACCCTCGAGCCCAAGGAGCGGTTGAAATTAACCAGCGGTTTTCTGGAGAGGGAAGTAAGGATATTGGAAATCGGGCAGAAAATCCAATCGCGGGTGAAGGATCAGATGAGCCGGACCCAGCGCGAGTATCTACTCAGGGAGCAGCTTAAAGCTATTCAAAATGAGCTGGGGGATATTGACGAGCAGGCTACCGAGGGCGAGGACTTGGCCAAGAAAATAAAAGCGGCCAAGATGCCGGCCGAAGTAGAGGAAAAGGCGCTGAAGGAACTCGAGCGCTACAACCGCACTTCGCCGGTCTCAGCGGAAAGTTCGGTTATCAGGACTTATCTTGAGTGGCTTATCGGGTTGCCTTGGAAAAGCAAGAGCGAGAAGGAAATAATTCTAAAAAAGGCTCTGGCTATCCTTAATAAAGACCACTATGGGCTGGATAAAGTTAAGCAGCGGGTACTGGAGCATCTGGCTGTCCGCAAACTCTCCAAAAAATTAAAGGGTCCTATTTTGTGTTTCGCCGGTCCGCCCGGTGTCGGTAAAACTTCCATCGGAAAATCTATTGCCGAGGCTTTGGGAAGGGAATTTATCCGGATATCTTTGGGCGGTGTCCGCGACGAAGCGGAAATCAGAGGTCACCGCCGCACCTATGTAGGCGCTTTACCGGGCCGTATTATTCAATCGATTAACCAGGCAAAGAGCGCAAGCCCGGTTTTTATGATGGATGAAATAGACAAGGTTGGTGCTGATTTCAGAGGAGATCCTACTTCGGCTCTTTTGGAAGTCTTAGACCCCGAACAGAATAATAGTTTCAGCGACCACTACCTGGAAGTGCCCTATGATTTAAGCGATGTTTTCTTTATTACGACCGCTAATATTTTAGATACTGTTCCGCCGGCGTTAAGGGACAGGATGGAAATTATTTACTTTCCCGGCTACACAGAAGAAGAAAAACTGAACATTGCCAAAGAGTTTTTGGTGCCTAAGCAACTGGATGCTCATGGTTTGACCGCGACTCAGCTTAGCTTTACCGATAAAGCCCTCTTGGAAGTTATCCGCAAATATACCCGCGAAGCCGGCGTAAGGCAATTGGAACGCTTGATTGCCACCATCTGCCGGCAAGTGGCCAGACGGGTGGTTGAAAAGAAAACAGCTATTGCCAAGGTGGGTGAGGCAAAAATAAGCTCTTTTCTGGGAACGGGCAAATACAACTATGGCGTTGTTGAGGAGAAAGACCAAGTCGGGGTGGCTACCGGATTGGCTTGGACTGAGGCCGGCGGCGACATCATAAAAGTCGAGGCCTCTGTCCTCAAAGGAAAAGGGAAATTAACCCTGACCGGCCATTTGGGAAAGGTTATGCAGGAGTCGGCCCAGGCGGCGTTAAGTTATACAAGGAGCCGCTCCTCATTTTTGAAAATTAAAACGGATTTTTATTACAAGAACGATTTGCATATTCACGTGCCGGCGGGCGCTATACCCAAGGATGGTCCCAGCGCCGGCGTTACAATGGCGAGCGCTTTGGTTTCGGCGTTAACCAAACAGAAAATGCGTAAAGACGTCTGTATGACCGGCGAGATTACGTTAAGAGGCCATGTTTTGCCGGTCGGCGGCATAAAAGAAAAACTTTTGGCGGCTCACCGGGCAGGCTTGAAAACGGTTATTTTGCCGCTGGAAAACAAGGCCGAGCTGGATGAAGTGCCCCAACACGTAATCAAAGAACTGGATGTTGTTTTTGTGAAGCACATGGACGAAGTTCTTGACGCTGCTCTAGTAAAATCAAACGTTAAAATGCACCGCGTGAAATAGTAAGCTCGGGGTCCTGTCGCTGCGGCATATTACTTTGCGTACCGGCTAACGCCAGGATACGCAAACCAACATGCGCTCCGCGCCACCCCTCGTTTTATATCTCGCTAAGGCTTATATTCTGATATCATTTTATTATGATTCCAAGAACTATGATGACGCAGCATCCCGATGCGGCATCAGGCTATGTACCTATACAACAAGAGCCCGCCGAGGCTATAGATGCTTTAATACCCCAGCCGAAAGGTTTGGGGCTCGACGAGGTGATGATCGACTTCGAAGGCAAACTTACCCCTTACCAGCAAACCGCTCAAATCGTTCTCGGTCTTTTGGAGCGGGGCGTGGCTGTCGGGAAAGATGTCCGCGTAACCCCTCGGATTCCGAGCGGCCGCGAGGAAGGCGTTTTCAGGCAGCTAATGGCTCTTATGAGTATTGTCGAGTCCAACTACAAATCTATGAAAGCAAGCAAAGAGCCCGTTATCCGGGAAGTGGTTTTGCCGATGACTCTTCAGGGAGAGGAGCTTGTAAATTTACAGCAGCGCATCATTGACGTAATCGAGCTGGCTCACAAGGAATTCGGTATGAGTCCGGACCCCGTTCAAATCAGGCCTATTCCTTTGGTGGAGAGTTTGCCGGCTATCCTAAACTTAAGCTCTATGCTTAATGAGTACCAGAAAGGCTTGGCCCGGATGGGATTGGATATCAAGCAGATGCGCCTGATGCTGGGACGCAGCGATTTGGCTTTGAGTTATGGACTGGCGGCTTCGGTACTTTCGATTGTCATAGCCCTATCGGATATCGCTGATTTAAGTGAAAAAGGCTTGGTGATTGCTCCTATTTTCGGCGGGGGAACGCTGCCTTTCCGGGGGCATTTAACTCTCGGTAATTTTCCTAATATATTAAAGCAATACCCGTCAGTAGAAACTTTTACCGTTCAATCGGCGATGCGCTATGACCACGGCCGGCAAAAAACCGCGCGCCTCGCCGCTCTGCTTAAAAAAGAAACCGGCCGAAACCGCTTGATTGGCTTATCTAATGAGGAGCGCGGGATATTACTTGGCTGCCTGGGAATATTTGCCAAGAATTATTTGCAAACCGTAAGCATGGAGTTGCCGTTAATCGTAAATATTTCCGACTTGATTCCCGAGCAACGGGACAGGCTGGCCCGCAAAAGCGAAGTGGGTTACGCCCGTCAGCTGCCCCAAACCAAGGCTTTGGCTGACTTGTTGAAGGACGAGGCGATATCCGCCGAGCTAAAAAAAATCAAATGGGCTAAGTTCGATTTACCGAGGGCTATTTCTTTTACCGCCGCTCTATATACCGTAGGCCTGCCGCCGGAGATAATAGGCACCGGCGGCTCATTACCAGAGATAAAGAAGCGTTACGGCCAAGAGGGGATTGACTTGTTAATGAAACACTACCCGGGCTTAAAGGCCGATATTGCCGCGGTGGTGCCTTTTACCGAGCTTGGCATAGCTTCCTCTTTTTTCAAAGCATCATTTATGAAAAAAATAAAGGATGATATCGCTCATCTAGAGGATTTTTTGACCGTCGATTTTAAGGCCGAAGATTCTTTTTACAAAACCGTCATGGAAACTCTAAAGCCGATGCTTAAACAGCTGGTAACCGGGAGCCAGGTTTTAAGTGAAGAGGGGTTGGAAAAAGAGCTGGTCAACGAACTCATTCTTAAACTCGGCAAACTCCGCAAAGCTCTGGGATAGAGAAACCTCGGGGTCCTGCCGCAGCGCCACCCCTCGGCAAATGTCTCACTTTTAGTTGCGGTGGATGCATTTGCCGTTGACCAACTTGTTGATCTGGTAGTGGGCGTGGTCGCCGGCTTCTTTGGAATAATCGGAGAGTTGCTGCTTAAAAACTTTGGAAAACTTCGTGATGCGCGCAACCGGTGTCAGTCCCACTACCACTCTGTCGCCCGCCTTAACTTTGATGTCGTATACATGAATAATAATTAAGTGCCGGTCTTTAAAGCCGTCGGGTAAAATGTGCACTTCAAAGTCGGGATAACGTCCGTAAAGTTTATACTTTCTTATCAACACAACCTTGCCGCCAACCGGCGAATAAGTCATAGTGCCGGCTTTAGCGCCAACGTCAACCGAGCTTCTAATCGGTCCGCTGCGGTTACTGCGCCACATCAGTGAGTAGATTAAAGTATTGTATTTGCTTTTTAGCGTCAAAAATCCCTTTAAGGTCTTCACGGCCCTTTTCGTATTGACTTCCTTGCCTTTAGGGGCGAGCATAACCGATTGGGGACTGAAAGCCTCATGATAGCCGATGGCCGTCAGTTTGCTTTGAGCGATAGGCAAATATAGCTTAAGGCCGGCTGAGGTTGCCATAACGATTTTTTCCGGCAAGTGATGAGACGGCGCGACTTTGGCCGGCGTTCCTATTTTGGCAATTGTCGGTTTGGAGATTAGAACGATAACCAGGGTAATAACAAACATCGCAATGGCGGCGGCGATGCCTATCTGTTTTATCTGGGATGCCTGTCTTTGCTTCTTTTTTTCGAGCCGCCGTTGCCTGTAAAACTCTAAGTCCGGTGTTTCCATAAGCGTTATTTTCCTCAAAAGCAGTATTTTATGCAAATCAAACGCTTGACATCCTGGCAACTATCGGCCAGAATGGTACTATTATAATCGTCTTAAGAGATTCTTTATGGCTTTGATAACTAAAAATTGTTGGGAAATTAAAGGCTGTCCAGCCAGTTTTTATCTGAACTGCAAGGCTTATGCTCAAAGAAAGAATTGCTGGGATATCAAGGATGGCTGTTTGTGTCATTTAAATGAAGGCTGCGAAAAGTGCTCCATATTTGAAGCCTATCTAAAACCCGGCCAAACTTCCGACAATTAAACCACCTTTGCTGTTAACTACATCAAATTTAAGTTAAAATGCTTTTTATGAAGCCAACTTTCGGCATTGAAGAAGAAGTTTTTATAGTCGAGCCTACCAAACCTTCAGTCCAGTCTTTGTACTACATGTCAAAGTTGGTTTGGAAGAATCCGAAACGTCATCTTAAACATACCGATTCCAATTTCAGCCGCCGCAAAGATATTTTTCAGGGTTTGATGAGCGGCGTGGAAATCTCCACCTTTGTTCATCAAAATACCGGCGAACTTATTGCTGACTTAGAACAGCGCCGCCGGGAATTAAGTAAGGCTAGCGAAGGCTTGATTGTTTGCCTGGGCAACCTGCTGAATTTTAACGCACCGACAAATACTTGCGCGTTGCAATTTCACATCGGCAACCTTGAAAATCCCGAACAGGTTTATGCCAATCTGGTGCACTTTTTACCGCTGCTTTTTCTGATGGCGGCTAATTCTCCGGCTGTTTCCGGGTGTTATTTCGGCAAGAGCTGGCGCTTGCTTAACTCCTATGCAATCGGTCCATTGAATGAAGACTGGACTTTTCGTTTCCAGGATATAATCTTTGCCAAGCGGACCGGCACCATAGAGCTGAGATGCTTCGATCCTATTTGGGACATGGGCAGGATCTTCAAACTAATGCAGGCCATCGAAGCGATTGTGAATTTGGCGCCGGCTCACGAGCTGGACATTGCGCGCTACAACCGTTTGCGCGAAGAGGTCGCTCTTAAAGGCTTTGTGCCGGAGCTGGAGGCTACTTATAAGGAATTGCAAGCGATCTGCCCGACTGATATAGAGTTGTTCAAGACGACACCGGCTGATATAGTCTGGAAGCATTACTTAGAGCACGGGCTCGAAGGTACTTACAGCGCTCTCGATTACGGTTATTGCCACAACAGTTTGAAGGTTAGCGATATTCCGCCGACCAAGAAGAATTTGGCTAAAATGGTGGCCGGCTTCACCGCCTATTATATTCCCAAGTTACCCTACGATATCTGGAAATACATGCAGGAAAAATGATTATTTTTCTAATTGCCTTGGCATTATTTTTATTGACAATTACGGGCATTCAAATCTATTTGAGGCGGGTTTGGTTTTACCGCGATCCGGCACGCACCCCTCCGCTTGAAAAAAATATTGTTATTTCGCCGGCTGACGGTCAGGTAATCTATATTAAGGAAGTCAACGCCCAAAATGTGATTTGCGAAAAACTGGGCGAGAAAATTCCCGTTAAGGAAATCAGCAAGAGCAATATCCAAATAGACGACGGTTACTTAATCGGTATCTATATGTCACCGCTGGATGTGCACTATAACTATGCGCCCATAAGCGGGGTTGTCGAATCCATCGAGCACTCCCAAGCCAAAATAAATTTAGCGATGGTCGATCTATGGGAATATATTAAAATCACGTACTTTAGGAGAGCGGTAGATTTATTTGCCAAAAAATTTCATTTTCAAAACGAGCGTAACACTTTGTTCATAAAGGGCGATATCCCTATAGCTATTGTTGAAATCGCCGATAAGTTTGTTAATAAGATAAATTGCTTTGTAAAAGCGGGACAAGCGGTTAATGCCGGGCAAAAACTGGCTTTCATCGAAAGAGGTTCGCAAGTGGACCTCTTTGTGCCGAGAGATTGCGATATTTGCATAGAAGTCGGCCAGCAAGTATTCGGAGGATTAACGCCTATAGGATTTATTCGCAATGGATAAGACGTTGTTGCTAAATGCCAGCACCGAGCCTCTTACATTTATTTCGGTAAAGCGGGCTGTGGTTCTTGTGCTAAAGCAAAAAGCCGAAATTATCGAGCATCACGCTCTAAAAAGAATTCGCTCGGAAAGAGCGGAATTTCCGTATCCTTTGGTCGTTCGCTTGTTAACATACATAGAGATCCCGAGAAGATTTAGAGGCATCGTAACCAACACCTTCCTATTTGCCCGTGACGACTATACTTGCCAGTATTGCGGCCGCCACCGTAACCGGCTTAAAAAGGGCGAAAAACTGACTAGGGAGCACGTTAAACCTATTTCCAGAGGAGGCGCTGATAGTTGGGAAAATGTAACTACGGCCTGCTCTACCTGTAATCACAAGAAAGGGAGCCGTTTGCCTTATGAAGTATCGATGTATCCCAAAAAGACACCTTTCGAGCCGCGTTATATTGCAATCGTTCTTATCGGCCAAACCGCCAATCCGCTCCAAAAGCGCTATATAGAACCGTTCGTAAAAGACCGTTTGCGCCTGTAGCTCAGAGGATAGAGCACTGGCCTCCGGAGCCAGGTGTCGCAGGTTCGACTCCTGCCAGGCGCGCAGCTATTTTGGCCAGATTTCACCGGCTCTTTTGAAGTGGAAGATTAACCGGCCGCCGTCATAATAAAAATTACGTTCCAGCCAACCATTAAGGTCTTTGGCGATAGGGCTGGCCGTTGCTATTGCTGAGGCTTTCTTTATAGACTCGTTTAATTTGTCGACTTCTTTGTTATAACTGTCGGTGTCATTCTTCGGAATACGGGCCATTTTTTTCAAAATAATATTAGCCTGGATATATTGGTCGACCATTAACTTAAGCTGACCGATATCTTGATTGCGCTCGTAATTCTGCACTTTAACTATGGCTTTCTTGGCATTATCCAGGACGGCTGTAATTTTTTCGCCGGCTTGGAGGGCCGGCCCGGTCTGGCCGTTGTTCACCTGAGTTATCGCTTGGTTTAGCATATCCAAGCCTTTGGCCTGTTCCTTAAAAGCCTCGTTGGTGTATTTAATTGTATTGGCGCCCCGCTCGGCTTCCTTAAGCCAATTCTTAAAATCTTTAGCGCCGGCTAGCACATTTTTAGCAGCCTCGATTTTTTTGCTTATCCGGTCTCTGTCGGGTTCATTTAGCGTCGCTGCTTTCAGCAGTAATTCATAGTCGTCCCCGGCCTCTTTTGCTTCAACTTCGGCACTTTGCGCTTCGGAGGCTTCCCGCTGCGTGGCTTTTGTCAGGCTGGTGGTACGGTCCTCTATTTGAGCGATAGTTGCGATGGGGCTCAGATATTCCTTGGCGATGTAGTAATGGTTATCGGCCGCTTTTTCCAGCCGCGATGCTCTGGCACTCGGACTTAAGAAAAGCAGATAAATAAGGGTAAAACTGCTTAGCAGTAAACTTGCTAATACAACTGATGCGATTGCTACAGCTTTTCTTGCTTTCGGCGACAACATAAGTATTGTCTCGGTTTTTTCGGTGATTTCCTTTAGTTTTCTTGCTTGTTAGGATATCATAATTCATTGTTGAATGACGAATGGAGATTATGGATTTAGAGAAAATCAGGGAAACCATAGAAACGGATTTTGCGGCCAAAAATGCGGCCAGGGAAAAAGCGCTTGTCCATTCAAGGAAGACAATACAGCTCTCGGGTAACGCTATTCGCTCGATTCACCGCGGCGAAATAGATAAAGCCAAAGATTTAATCGCCCAGGCCAGTAAGCAGCTAAGCGAAGCCAACGGAGTTTTGAAAAATTTTGCCGGTATCTATCATGCGGGCTTTATGCAAAACGCCGAAAAGGAATACGTTGAGGCTGAATCCACGCTCGCCCTGGTGACGGGCAAACCTTTTCCCGAGCCTGACAGTCTTGGTGTTGGTTATGCCCAGTACCTGAATGGTATTGGTGAAGCTATCGGAGAGCTCAGGCGTCATATTCTCGACTTAATACGTCACGCGCAACTTGAACAAGCCGACAGGCTGCTGGATCTAGCGGACGATATTTTCTATTTGATGGCTTCATTTGACTACCCGGACGCTATCACTTACAGTTTGCGCCGTACTCAGGACGTAGCCCGCTCGATTATGGAGAAAACGCGCGGCGATTTGACTACGGCCATAAGGCAGAAATCCCTCAAAGAAAGTATCGTTAGCCTCCAGAAAAAACTCGAAAGCTAGTGAGGCTTCGGGGGCCTGCCGCCTGCAGGTTTCCCGCCCGTACTCGGCTTGATAGGTAGCCTGCGCGCGGCTCGGGAGCCCTCCTTCCGGCGTCACCCCTTCGGCTACACTCTCCCCTAAAGCTTTCTCTATAAATAGCCGAATAATAATAGATAGCGGCAAGGAGGTCGGCTAGTGGAAGCCCAATCTAATTTTGAATATCAATTAAGGCAAATAGAGAAAAGGCGATGGCAGCTTTGGTTTTTGGCTTTTTTGCTTATTATTCTGTATGCTTCCACCGTGGTTGTTCTATCCTACTGGGGCGACCGTTTTCCCTCTACTTTTGCCGGATTAGCGAATTATAATGTAATCAGGTTTTCTCTTTTAATCATCTCGATTGCTTTTTGCATTTATATCGCCGAGCGGGAGAAGATATTCCGCCGGTTGAGCGGGCAATTACTTGAGGAGCAAGTCAAGACTTCCTGGCTAAATCAAAAGATAGAGCAAGTATCGGCTTTGCTTTCAACCGGCAAGGCCGTCAATTCGGTGCTTGATCTCAAAAAAGTGCTGGATGTCATTTTAAAAGCGGCTTTTGATTTGCTTGGGGCCTCTCAGGGTTCAATAATGCTGCTCAACGAAAAAACCAATCTCTTGGAAATCGTCAACGCCTATGGTTTAAAGCCCGAGATTGTAGCCAAAGCCCGCGTTAAAGTGGGCGAGAGTATTTCCGGTTGGGTGGTTCAAAGAGGCAAGCCGCTGCTTTTAGGTGGCGATATCGATTCCGGCAAGTACCGGAACTTTTCCAAAAAAGGGCGCTTTATTCAATCAGCCATCGTTGTCCCCTTAAAGGTTAAAGAAAAAAATATCGGTGTTCTTTCCCTGAGCGTCGGTAAAAGCAACAAGAAGTTTGACAAGTATGACCTTAATACCGCTCAAGTTTTTGCCGAGCAAGTTGCTACGGCCATCGCGAACTCCAAGCTTTATGAGCAAAGCCGCAAAAGTCAAAATAAGCTCAGTGTACTTAATAAAGAATTG
>Ga0214473_10006433_pt1 | contig 14028 bp, 11 predicted proteins | sample RVTome_7_FD_203509 | JGI IMG/M metagenome (GOLD analysis project Ga0214473, IMG submission 203509) | Soil microbial communities from uranium-contaminated site in the Upper Colorado River Basin, Wyoming, United States - RVT98D197 | ecosystem: Environmental > Terrestrial > Soil > Contaminated >... | reverse complement strand
AACGCGTTTCATTCGTTGCGCAGGGGATATCCAATTATTCCTTTCGGAAGGAAAATTAAATGCAGCGCTTGAGAAGGATCCAGAACGTTTGGGACCGGGTCAGTGGAGAGGTCAATAGAGTGACCTGCTGGGTTTGCATTACCTTGATCATTTTCATGACTGCCGAAGTTCTTTTGCACGTATTCTTTCGCTACGCCCTTGAGGCGCCGCTTCAATGGGGAGAGGAATTGGCTCGCCTGGCCATGGTTTGGGCTGGTCTACTGGGCATCAGCATTGCCCTTCGGGAAGGGGAGCATCTGGGGATTGAAGCTTTCATTAGCCAATTGTCAGGACAGGCACTTCTAATATGCAACCTGGTTTCCCACATTCTGATCGGGCTTTTCCTGCTGGTGGTGCTGATATGGGGCATTAGCATTACCATGGAATCACGGGTGAGTTTCCTCCCGGCTCTCCAAATCAGCTGGGCATGGTCCATTCTCGCTGTCCCGGTCAGTGCTGCGGTGCAATTGATTCAATTGATTTCTCTGTTGTTAAACGATGTCGTTTCCTTTACGCAACTCCGTGAGGGAGAGGCTGCCTAGGAAAACCGTGCAAGTGGGACCGCGACCCAAAATGCCGCAGTAGCGAATAACAAGGGAGAACAACATGTCATTCTTTCTGATCCTTTTGACCATCATCGTTCTCGCCATCGGCGTTCCCATCGGATATTGGCTGGGTATCGTATCGATACCAGGGCTTTGGGATATGGGAGGGTGGCCGTTTCTCCGAATCCTTGCCACGCGGTATCACTCCTCAGTAGAAGAATTTCTTCTGATTGCGGTGCCTTTCTTCATTCTCGCAGGAGACCTCATGAACAGGGCTGGTATGACCGACCGATTGCTTAAATGGGTTAACCTGCTGATCGGTCATTTCCCGGGAGGACTGTCTCATGTCACGATTGGTGGATCTATTATTTTCGCAGGGATGACCGGAGCGGCAGTCACCGATTGTGTGGCTATCGGGAACATCCTCATTCCAGGAATGAAAAAAGAGGGCTATCCACCGGCCTATGCCGCTGCCGTAACTGCTGCGGCATCCATTATAGGGCCTATCATACCTCCCTCTATCATCATGATCGTTTACGGCCATCTCACCGGTCTTTCCGTCATCGCCCTGTTTGCGGCCGGTTTTTTACCCGGTCTTGTGATGGGACTGTGTCTGATGATTTGGAGCGCCATAGCCGCGGTGCGTCATAAATTCCCCCGACGAGAAAGGCGGGCTGGCTTAAAGGAAATACTGAGTGGGACATGGTATGCATCGCTTGCACTAATTACCCCTGCGATCATCTTGGGTTCCGTGCTCACAGGAATTGCTACCGTAACGGAATCCGCATGCATCGCCGTCGGATATGTCTTTGCCGTTGGCATGGTTGTATTCAGGACACTTCGTTTCAGGGATCTGATCCCTGCAGCGCTTTTTACGGCTCGATTAACGGGAATGATCTTTCTACTTCTCGTAACGGCACATACTTTCGGCTGGTTCATTACCCGGTTAGGTGTTCCCATGAAGGTTAATGCTCTCATTCATGGCGTCACCAGCGACCCCTATATGATTCTTCTTTTGATCAACGTGTTTTTGCTCATCGTAGGCATGTTCATGGATATCCTGCCTGCCACAATGATCCTGGTACCGGTGCTGGCTCCCATGGCGATCAAAGCAGGAGTTGACCCGCTTCACTTCGCACTCGTTTTCATGGTGAATTTGAATATCGGCATGATCACTCCGCCCTACGGCATGACTCTCTTGACAGCGTCGCGTATTGCCGGTTGCACCTATGACGAAACGATTAGAGCCGTTGTTCCATTTCTTGCGGCAGAACTGGTTACCCTAGGGCTTATTACCTACTTCCCGTGGCTGATTATGGTGCTCCCAAAGGCCTTGAGGCTCTATGGATAACAATAAGAAGGGGAATCCTTTTCGATCAAAAAAGGAGGATATTATGAGTGAGGAACGAAAGGTATGGTTTAACGGAGAATTGATCCCATGGGAAAAAGCAACCGTTCACATTTTCTCCCACGCCTTCAGCCGTGGATCAGCACTTTTCGAAGTATTCGCTGTTTTTCCTTCCCCGGGTGGGCCGGTTGCTTTTCGGAGTGACCTGCATATGCGGCGTTTGTGGAACTCAGCGAAGTTCCTGGGCATGGAGCTTGCCCAGACCAGGGAAGAACTCGAAAAGGCAGTGGCAAAAACGGTTCAGGCAAATCGTCTGAATCAGGGCTACGTGAAAATCGTGGCATTCTGGGGCATTGAATCCTTCGCCAATCTGGTGCCGGACGTGAAATTGGATATGTCCATTTTTGCAGTACCGGCGACCGTGGACTATGGGGATGTGAGCAAGCCCATCGGTGCCTGTATCGTCAAATGGCGCAAGATTCATCCGGAATCGATGCCGGTCGAAGCGAAGGCGGCGGGGTACTACATTAATGCCATGCTGGCACGTCGGGAGGCCTATCAAAGGGGGTTTGACCAGGGTATCATGCTGGACACTCAAGGCTTTGTCGCTGAAGGCAGCGTGGAGGCAGTTTTTATGGTCAAGGATGGCGTGCTGATGACCCCTCCACTCGGGCGCATCCTGCCGAGTGTTTCCCGGCAGTCCGTGCTTGATGTGGCCAGGGTCATCGGGATTCCAGCCGTTGAAAAAGCGATCAGAGCCGAAGATCTGATGACGGCTGATGAGCTCTTCACCTCGTGCACCGTTGTGAGAGTCCTGCCCATCGGTCGATTTGAGAATCGAACGATGGAAAAGGCGCCGGGTCCGATCTCAAGCCGGCTGATCAAAGTGATCGATGAGATTGTTGCCGGCCGTGACGAGCGCTTTAAAGAGTGGCTTAAGCCGCTGTGATGCGGAAGCGATCACTGCTACTGAAGTGGCAGGAAAGCTTGGTACGATGATCTACAGGATCGTCACTTCTGCTGCACGGCGGATACCGCGTATTCATTTGCACTGATTCATCCAAGCGCACGCCAGGTTGGAGGAGGATATGAATCAAGCCATCGGCAAGCACAAGCTGGAACTGGACACTCCTTGCCTCGTTCTGGACATCGAAATTCTTGAAAAGAACCTGGCCACGATGCAGGAAGTCGCACGTCGCGCGGGCAAGAATTTGCGACCTCACGCCAAGACTCACAAGTGCTCCATCATTGCTCAAAAGCAAATCGAGGCGGGAGCTGTCGGGATGAGTGTCGCCAAAATCTCAGAAGCGGAGCGCCTCATCGAGATGGGTATCCGGGGGATTCTGGTCACAGCCCCCGTCGTTTCGCCTCCAAAGATCGAGCGCTTTCTCGGGTGCCTACAAAAAGACCCATCGGTGATGGTGGTCATCGATGACCTTGATAATGCCCGTAGTCTGGACCAGAGCCTGAAAGCGCGCGACTTGAGAGCCGGCGTTCTCATCGATATCGACGTCGGGCTTCAGAGAACAGGGATTGCTCCGGGTAGAGCCGTAGAGTTCACTTCTTCAATTTCCAGATTCACTTCCATCCACTTAAAGGGAATACAAGCCTACGCGGGGCAGGTTCAGCACATCATAGGCCACAAAGAGCGCATGGAGAAGTCCTTGCAGGAAATGCTGCCGGCATCTGAAGTTTTCACGCGACTGAAAAAGGCCTTGCCGGAGTGTCGAATCTTTTCGGGCGCAGGCACAGGCACTCATGATATTGATACAAGAATCCCTGAACTCACGGAACTTCAGACCGGCTCATACGCAGTCATGGATGCGGAATATCTGGCCATAGGATCCGCCGAGAACCCGACGCAGTTTGACGCTTTCCAGCCGGCACTTACCATCCTAACCACGGTGGTCAGCACGAACCAGAAAAGTTTTGTTACTGTCGATGCGGGTTTGAAAGCCATATACCGTGATGGGGCCAACCCCATTGTTCTCTCGCCCAAAAAAGAAGACATGACTTATGACTGGTTCGGGGATGAATATGGAAGGATCCGCTATGAAGAATCAGCGGGGACTCCGCGTCTAGGGTCCATCATTGAGCTGATCGTTTCCCATTGTGACCCAACCATTAACCTCTTTGATCGGTTCTACGTTACTCAAAACGGAAAGGTTATTGATGTGTGGGAGATAGATTTGCGCGGCAGGAGTCAATGACCTGAGTTGAGGGTGAGGTATGCACAAGACATCCTGGGACAAGATTCGTAAGGAAAAAATGAAGGACGGCGTGATGCGGCAAGTGCTGCATGGCAAGAATTCTACTCTAGTCGGTGTATCCCTCGAAAAGGGATCGCATGTGGAGCGCCATTCCCATCCGAGTGAACAATTCTCTCTCATTCTATCGGGTTCGTTGCGGATGATTTTTGATGACCGTGAGGAAATCCTCAACGCAGGTGAGATTATCTTTATCCCAGCCCATGAGCCCCATGCTGCCGAGGCGCTTGATGAAATTTGGGGTATCGACTTCTTTGCGCCCCGCCGGGCAGAATGGATTTCCAAGAACGAGTGATCTCCTATGCCCCTTTGCCAAAGGGGCAGTGGGGATAGATACACTCCTCGCAGTCACGGCACAGACCGCCGTGGCCGAGAAAGGCGAGTTCGGCCCTGGTCACATGTTCTCCGGCGAGAATCCTGGGCAGAACGAGATCCAGGATGGTGGTTTTATGGTAAAGGGCGCAAGCCGGCACGCCCAGGATGGGCAGATCGCCAATGTAAGCGACCAGGAACATGGCCCCCGGAAGAACGGCGGAGCCATAGTGGACCTCTGTTGCGCCGGCAAGGCGAATGCCGTGTCGTGTCACGTCGTCGGGATCAACGCTCATTCCTCCGCTGAGAAGCAGGAAATCGCAGCCCTTGCTCAAGTGGCTCCGAATGGCCTTGCTGATCATATCTGAATCATCGGCCGCGAAATCCAGACCCATGACCTCCGATCCCAGGGCCTTGATTTTTTCAGTGAGGATAGGGCCGAAACGATCCTTGATGCGTCCATGATAGACCTCATTGCCGGTGATGATCAGGCCGACCTTGGCCTTGCGCAGCGGCTTGATGGAGAGAGCCCCGCCGTTTTGTTTTGCAATCGCTGCGGCGCGGTCGATGGCGACGCGCTTCATGACCAGAGGAATGGCCCGGGTGGCGGCAACCATTTCGCCGGCTTTGACCAGAGTGTACCTGTGAAGGGTCGCGCACATGACCTCTTCGACCATGTTAAAAGCGGCCAGGGCGGCGGTGTCCACCATGAACAGCCCGTCTCTTTCCGCAAGGAGTCTCACCTTCCCCTCTTTCGGGGCTCTTTCAAAGGTCACTCCCTCACCGGCAAGCGCGTCACCGAGGATCAGGGCTGCGTCGTTCTCGTGGATTTCGTCTTGTTCGAGGTCGAGGACATAGAGATGATCTTTCCCGAGACGCTGGAGATGACAGATATCCCCGTCGCAGACGGTGTGATCTTTTCGGAAGGCAGGGCCTTTGAATTCACCGGGGCGTATTTCGGTGATATCGTGTGCGAGCTTGGTGCCCACAGCGTCTTGCACTTTGATTTTCTTGATCAACAGAGATCTCCTTTGTCAGACGAGCATCAAGGCTCAGGAGTCGTTGGCGTTTCCTTGCCCTTCAGTGAGGAGGGATTTCCGTGTAAGGATGAACCATCCTCCTCCCTTTCACCTCTACCCGATGTGGCAGATGCCGCTTGCGGTGAGGTGGATGGGAAAGGCCAGGAGAGGTGGGGGTCCAGTTCATGTCAGGCCATATGATTTCCTGGGCATCTTTGAAATAGGCTCCCTCTGCGCAGGGCTTGCAGAGAGGCTCTCCATGCACCACGGCTTCACGTTTGTCTCGCACGACCTGCCCACACCGGGAGCAAATTGCCTTGTAGCGGGTTGGCCCGGGCAGATCACAGTCTTTGACGGGGACTCGGACCCGCTGAACGCGAAATAGAACACTATCCGGCATGCGTTGATAGGCTTCGAGCTGCTGCGCGCCTTTTCCTCTGACACCGGGAGCGTAAAGCGCGACAAGGTCGCGGGCTTCTTCGGTGGAAAGGATTCGAAAGGAGGAACCGGTTTCCACGTTCACAAATGTGGCGGCCATGATTCCGTAATCCGTGAACTTGAGGGACCGGCGCCCCAGCTTGACGCCGGTGACATGAGCGATGGCGTCTGCTGCACACCGATCCATTTCAACGTAGACAAGGAGCTTCTTGATCTGACGGTGCTCAGTCGGATTTTCCAGCCCGATGAGACGGCACCCGAGCATGGCCATTCTCACGCCAACCGCCTGTCCCGGGCACAAATGACCGTGAGCTTTTGCAGAAGAAGCAAGAAGTTCTTCAAAATTCTCCATTTTCTAGCATCCCTATCCTTAGGTTAAAATTAACATAATACAAAAAATGCAACAGGGCAATTGCTTTGTCAAGGATTTACTCAGAGGCGTCCTTTTTTTTGAGTATTCGCAAAAATCGGCTGGTGGGAGACGGCGGCGTGTCCACCTTCAAGGACTAGATGTTCTACAAGCTCCTGAGCCTTTCAGGCCATTCTCCGGACGCCCTGAAGGACCTGATGATCGACGCCGGTGCAACAGCCTCTGCTCGTTTCAGCTCAGAAACCTTTTCCTGCATGAAGTGACGACAGCGAGTTCGTCACGCAGGACTCATGGCCCGTTTCCCAGTCACAGATCGCCTTCATCGCTTCTTCAGGAGTCCGGGAGGCCCTGAGATTCTGGAGAAGATGCCTGCTTTGAGCTGCGCGACTGGAAAGACCCAGAATCTGAACTTGTGCATCGGGGATTTGAGCCGGGGAAAGAATCAGGAAAACGATTTCAATGAGTTTCTCCGTGTTCACATCCTCGACGCCCCGTTTCGTTAATCCAACAGCGACTGCAGGAGCGGCCAGACGATCGATGCGCACATGGGGGAAGGCCACCCCTTCGTTGAAAAAGGTGGAACCCTGTTCCTCTCTTTTTATCACCTCTCTGAAGAATGCCTCGGGGTCGCCGATCTCGCTGTCTTTCCCGACCGCTTCCACGAGTGCCTTAAGAACAACCTCCTTTTGGACAGGCTGATCCCACATGACAATGCGACTGGGTGACAGCAGTCGGCTGAGCGCCAAAGCTTCTGGGGGCGCAGCTACAGGTTCTTGACTCGGTGCAGCGGGTACCGCGACTTCTGGAAGCTCCGGCATAGCCCGGGTGGCGAGGGGTTCCTCAGCGCGGGTATCCAGAACGATGATGGTCGCTCCCCTGGTATTCGCGATAAGACGCGTCACGATACCCCGATTCTTGCCAAACCTTTTCCAGAATGGTTTGTTGCCGGGTCTCCCGATGACAATATGCCCCACACGGTATTCCTTCGCAAACCTGAGAATCGTGTCTGCGATGTCTTCTCCCTTGTAGGTAAACACCATGGCGCCCAGTTGTTTTGCGAGAGTCAATGTGTCTGAGACGAAACGCTGGGTTTGAGCATCAATGACAGTGGCCTCCTCGGACTGAGTCTGAACATAGACAGCATACCAGTTGCGATTGAGTTTTCCCGCCAGGCGGGAAGCATAACGCAAGAGTTTCTCGCTGTTCGGGCCGCGCGAGCTCAGGCAGACCATCACCTGGTCCGCCGCAGCTCCGTTTTCATCCTCGGAGAGCTCACGTCTCCTCTGGTCAATCTGGGAGGCAAGCTCCCGAAGAGTGAGTTCACGAAGCTTCTCCAGGTTCGACGTCTTGAAGAAATGGTTTAGAGCCGCCTCGACCCGTTCATCCGGATAGATTTTGCCCTCCTCCAAGCGTTTTCGTAAGTCTTCCGTAGTCAGGTCCACGTCCACGATTTGATCCGCGTCAGCAAGGACGGAATCGGGCAGCCGCTCGCGCACCTTCACTCCCACGGCCCTCTCAACCATGTTGTAGAGGCTTTCCAGATGCTGAACGTTCATGGTGGTGACCACGTGTATCCCTGCGGCAAGAACGTCCTGGACATCTTGGTACCGTTTTGCGTTCCGGCTTCCCGGCACGTTGGTGTGGGCCAGTTCATCAATCAGGGCGACCTGGGGCTTGCGGGCCAAAAGGGCATCCGCGTCCATCTCTTCAACGCTGACGCCGTGGTACTCCTGGCGGCGCCTGGGAATGGCTTCCAGCCCCTCGGCGAGTTTGGCGATATCCGCACGGCCATGCGTTTCGAGCAGGCCGATGAGCACATCGATCCCTTCCGCCGTGAGCCGGTGACCTTCCTGCAGCATCTGATAGGTTTTCCCTACGCCGGCGCAGTAGCCAAGGTACACCTTCAATCGCCCACGCTGGGCTCGGCGGATCATTCTGAGAAACGTATTGGCTCTGTCCTCAACCATGGCTTCCCTCAATCATTCCCCAACGGATCTTTCCTGGATGACATGACGGCAATCTCAGGTGGCGTGCCATCCAGGGCCAGGTTCAGCATCAGAACATTCACCCGGGGTTCGCCCAGGATTCCCAGATCGCGGCCTTCGGTGTAACGTTTTATCTCTTTGAGGACAATGTCTTCGCTCAATCCCCGGGCTTTGGCTACGCGGGCAGCCTGTAACAGGGCATTTTTCAAACTGATGTGAGGATCCAGGCCGCTTGCCGATGCCGTGACCGCATCGATGGGGACGAGGGCATCGGGACGGAGGTTGTTTTCGCTCCTGTACTCATCAACCCGTTGTCGGACAGTCTCCACCAGCCTTTTTGAAGTGGGCCCAAGATTACTGCCCCCGGAACTGGTTGCATCATAGCCTTGACCGGCTGCCGATGGACGGGGATGAAAGTACTTCGGTGCCGTAAACCCCTGCGAGATGAGGCTTGACCCCAAGATCTTTCCATTCCCCATCACCAGCGAGCCGTTGGCCTTGGCCGGGAATAATCCCTGGGCGAGGAGCCAAACGGCCAGCGGATAGATGCCGCACAGGAGCACGGCCAGGAACAGGGTTGCCGTCAATGAAATCCGAAGTTGTGCGATCAAGTTCTTCATGTCTCCATGTCCTTCCTAAACTAGGCCAAGGGCATTCACAATCAAGTCCACCCCTTTGATCCCGGGAAACGGTGCGATCAGGCCCCCAAGTCCGTAAATCAAGAGATTGCGCTTGAGCAGGATGGCGGCGCCCAGAGGGCGGAAACGCACCCCGCGCAAGGCCAGAGGAATGAGCGCAATGATGATGAGAGCGTTGAAAATAACAGCGCTCAGGATGGCGCTCATGGGCGACTGGAGACCCATGATATTGAGAGGGGCGATGACCGGAAACACCGTCACCAGCATGGCCGGAATGATGGCAAAGTACTTGGCCACATCGTTGGCGATGCTGAAGGTCGTCAGCGCCCCTCGGGTAATGAGCATCTGTTTGCCGATCTCCACCACTTCAATCAGTTTCGTCGGGTTGGAGTCGAGGTCCACCATGTTACCGGCTTCCTTGGCCGCTTGTGTTCCGGTATTCATGGCAACCCCCACATCCGCCTGGGCCAGGGCAGGGGCGTCATTGGTCCCATCACCGGTCATGGCCACAAGGTGCCCGGCTGCCTGTTCCTTCCGAATGAGAGCCAGTTTATCTTCCGGTTTGGCTTCAGCGATGAAATCATCCACTCCCGCTTCTCTGGCTATGGCGGCCGCCGTGAGCCGATTGTCTCCGGTGATCATCACGGTTTTGATTCCCATGGCCCTGAATCGCTCAAAACGATCTTTGAGTCCGCCTTTCACAATGTCCTTCAGGTGCACGGCCCCCAGAATGCTCTCCCCGTCGGCCACAAGAAGAGGGGTTCCCCCGGACAGGGAGATGGAGTCCACCGCATCTTGAACCTCCACCGGCAAAGAGTGGCCGATGAAAGCTTGTATGGCGTCGGGCGCGCCCTTTCGAATCCGTCTGCGTTCGAGGTCCACACCGCTCATCCTTGTCTGTGCAGAAAAGGCAAGAAATCTTGCATTCGGTATCTCAGAAGAGGAGCGACCTCTGAGACCGTATTGCTTAGCGAGAACAACAATGCTTCTCCCCTCGGGAGTTTCGTCGGCCAGAGATGCAAGCTGCGCGGCATTGGCCAGCTCCTCGACCCGGATTCCTGCCGCAGGGAGAAACCTGGCGGCCTGGCGATCCCCCAGGGTGATGGTCCCCGTTTTATCAAGGAGCAGGACGTCCACGTCTCCTGCCGCTTCAACCGCGCGGCCGCTCATGGCCAGCACGTTCTTCTGGACCATGCGGTCGATTCCTGCGATCCCGATGGCGCTGAGCAACCCGCCGATGGTCGTTGGGATCAGGCAGACCAGCAACGCAACCAGTACGGGGATCGTCAAGGACATGCCCGAGTAAAGACCGAAGGGTTTGAGGGTGATGATGACGATCAGGAAGATGATCGTCATGGCTGAAAGGAGGATCGTCAGGGCGATCTCGTTTGGAGTTTTCTGTCGCCTTGCCCCTTCGACGAGACGGATCATGCGGTCCAGAAAGCTTTCCCCGGGATCGGCGGTGACACGAACCTTGATCTGATCGGACAGGACCCTCGTTCCCCCTGTCACCGCGCTTCGATCTCCACCCGCCTCCCGGATGACAGGCGCGGATTCGCCCGTGACGGCTGATTCATCCACCGTAGCCACCCCCTCGATGATTTCACCGTCTGCCGGGATGATTTCCCCGGAGGACACGAGGACGAGGTCTCCCTTCCGAAGCCTTTCGGCCTGGATCTTTTCAACAGTGCCACCGGCTTTTAAGCGATTTGCCAAGGTCTGGGTGCGCGTCTTCCGGAGTGCCTTGGCCTGCGCCTTACCCCGGCCCTCAGCCACGGCCTCCGCAAAGTTGGCAAAGAGCACCGTGAACCAGAGCCAGAGGGTTATCTGCACAACAAAGCCCAAGGGCTCGTTCTCCGATTTGAAGAAAAGTCCGACCGTAGTGAAAGCCGCTCCCACTTCCGTCACAAAAATGACCGGGTTTTTCAGCAACGACAGGGGATTGAGTTTCTTGAAAGAATCGACTACCGCCTGCGCAATGATTTCACGGTCAAAAAGGGAATGAGTTCTCGCAGCCACAGTTTTTCTCCTTAATAAAGAACATCCGACCCTGTCATCAGGAAATGTTCGACGATCGGGCCAAGAGCCAGAGCCGGAAGGAACGTGAGCGCTCCTACGATCAGGACAATTCCCACCAGCACAAGGGTAAAGGTGAAACCCCATACGGGGAAGCTCCCGCCGCTTGCGGGGATAAGTTTCTTTCTCGCTAGGCTTCCGGCCAGAGCCAACACAGGAACGATCATGGCAAAACGTCCGAAAAGCATGGCCAAGCCCAGGGTCGTGTTATACCAGGGAGTGTTTGTCGCAAGCCCGGCAAAAGCACTGCCGTTGTTTCCTGTGCCCGAGGAATAGGCATAGAGCATTTCGCTTAAACCGTGGGGACCGGCATTGTTCAACCCGGCCACTCCCCAATAGCTTATCGCGGCCCAGGCCGTAAACCCGAGGATGCTGAAGATCAGGATCAGCAGACTAAGGACGCTGACCTTCACATCATAGGGTTCGATCTTTTTCCCCAGGTATTCAGGAGTGCGGCCGACCATGAGGCCTGTGAGAAACACAGCCAGAATCACGAAGACGAGCATTCCGTATAACCCGGCACCTACACCGCCGAAAACCACTTCCCCCAGCTGGATGTTGAATAATGGAATCAAACCGCCCAGGGGAGTGAAAGAGTCGTGCATCGAATTCACGGCTCCACAGGAAGCAGCGGTCGTAATGGTGGCGAACAGGGCGGAATTGAAGATCCCGAAGCGGACCTCTTTCCCTTCCATATTTCCGTCTGCACCATCCACCCCTAGCACGTGTAACCGTGTGTTTCCGGCGCTTTCAGCCCACCAGCAGATCGTGAAAGCACTGAGGAAGAGGATCGTCATAGCGGCCCAGACTGCCCATCCGTGTTTCTGGTTCTTAACCATTCGGCCGAGGTAATAGGTGAGGCCGCTTGGAATAAGGAAGATGGACAGCATCTGGATGAAGTTCGACAGAGGGGTCGGGTTCTCATAAGGGTGGGAAGCATTGGCATTGAAAAAGCCGCCGCCGTTTGTTCCGAGCATTTTGACGGCGACCTGGGAGGCCACGGGACCCTGCGCGATCGTCTGAGTTTCAACCCTCCGCTGTTCCATCACCGCATTGCCCTCTCTGTCCTTGATTTCCTGACCGGTGGCATCCTTTTGAGGGACCTGGATGGTCACGGGCTCGATCAGCATCGCTTTCTCGTAGGGTTTGAAATTCTGGATCATCCCCTGGGAAACAAGAAAGACCGCGTACACGCAGCAAAGGGGCAAGAGCAGATAGAGGTTCACGCGGATGAGATCCACCCAGAAGTGACCGATGGTTTTGGACGTGTGCCGGGCAATCCCGCGGACCAGAGCCGCAGCAATGGCGATGCCTGCAGCGGCTGAGATGAAGTTGTGAAACACAAGGCCAACCATTTGGGAGAAGTGAGAGAGTGTCGACTCCCCTCCATAGCTCTGCCAATTGGTGTTGGTGGTGAAGCTGGCCGCCGTGTTGAAAGCAAGGTCTGGACTGACCGCGCCAAATCCTTGGGGGTTGAGAGGCAAGAGATTCTGAAGCCTGAGAATGGTGTAGGTGAATAATAGCCCCACGAAGCTGAATGCAAGCAGGGACAGGGTGTACTGCTTCCAGTCCTGCTCATTTTTCGGCTCCAGACGCAGCAAACGATACAACAACCGCTCGACCGGCTTTAGAGCAGGATCGAGAAAGGTCCTTCCATCCGCATCCAGAACACGGACCAGGAAGATCCCCATGGGCCTTGTGAGGAAGAGCAGTATGGCCACATAAAAAGCGAGTTGAATCCACCCGTAAACATCCACAGATCAATTCCTCCGTCAGAACTTCTCTGGTCGAAGAACGGAAGCGAGCAAATACCCGATCAAAACCAGCCCAGTGATGATTCCTAACATGTCAGCGATTTTTCAAAGCCTTTCACAAGCACGGGCATACAAGACGCACAGCCCGAAAAAAACGATGGAGATCAAGACAACCAGAAGATCCATCATGACGAAATCTCCTTTTTCAAGATTGGGTCGACCCTTCTGAGAGTAAATGAAAAGGTGCTACCTTTCCCTTCAATGCTATCCGCGCTCACCGTCCCTCCGTGGGCTTCTACAATCTCTTTGACAATGGCAAGTCCTAGCCCGGCCCCTGTCTGCGTGCCCTGGTCGGGGACCCGGAAGAATTGTTCGAAGATCCTCGGGAGATATTCAATCGGAATGCCTTTCCCCGTGTCGGTTATGGAAAACGCTACCCCGTTCTCCTCAGCCCTCGCGGAGACATTGACTTTGCCTCCGGCTGGAGTGTGCTTGAGGGCATTGGAGAGCAGGTTGGCGAAGACATGGCTGACCCTGGTCGTGTCCGCCCAGACTTCCGGCAAATCATCCGGCAATTCCAGGTCCAGGGTCACTCCCTGGTCCTTGGCGGCAATTCGAAAGGGTTCAATCGCTTCCACAGCCATCTCTTGAGGAGAGACGGAACGATATTCCATCTGAACCCTCCCGGATTCTATGCGGCTGATATCCAGCAGGTTATTGAGGATGTCATGGAGTCGGTCGCTATCTTCCCGCGCAGCGACCAACAACTCAGCCTGTTTTTCGGTCAGGGGGCCCACTTTTTCTTCAAGCAGCAAGTGGATCGCCATCCGCATGGAGGTCAAAGGCGTCTTCAGCTGGTGAGAGACGGTCGAGATGACTCCTCGCTTCAAGTCGTCTTGGTGTCGCTGCTCCGTCACATCTTTGAGAGTCATGACCACGCCGGTTGGTTGCTTCTCGGTGTCCAGGATCGGAACAACCATGGGCCGGAAGAACCGCTCCTCTCCCTTGTCGAAATGCTGAATCGCGGTCCCGTTGTGCTCAGGCCCCAGGGGGCGAGCGTGCCGGAGTACGTTGTCGTACAAATCCGCCAGCCACTTCAAAGGAAGGCTCTGCACCTGAATCCCCGGCTTGAGTCCGAATACCGTTTTAGCCGACTCGGTGGCGACCTCGACGCGTCCCTGCAAATCTAGCACGGCCACGGCATCCGGCAGGCTGTTGAACGTGTGCTGTGTGGAAT
>Ga0214473_10006432_pt1 | contig 14028 bp, 14 predicted proteins | sample RVTome_7_FD_203509 | JGI IMG/M metagenome (GOLD analysis project Ga0214473, IMG submission 203509) | Soil microbial communities from uranium-contaminated site in the Upper Colorado River Basin, Wyoming, United States - RVT98D197 | ecosystem: Environmental > Terrestrial > Soil > Contaminated >... | reverse complement strand
GGCTTCAGCGAGCCCCAACTTTTCCCATCTGACGGGCGGTGTGTACAAGACCCGAGAACGTATTCACGGCCGTATAGCTGACCGGCCATTACTAGCGATTCCTACTTCATGGGGGCGAGTTTCAGCCCCCAATCCGAACTGAGACGACTTTTGAGGATTAGCTCAGCGTTGCCGCTTCGCAACCCGTTGTGGTCGCCATTGTAGCATGTGTGTAGCCCAGGATATAAAGGCCATGCTGACTTGACGTCGTCCCCACCTTCCTCCCGGTTGCCCGGGCAGTCTCGCTAGACATAAATTAACTAGCAATAGGGGTTGCGTTCGTTATGGGACTTAACCATACAGCTCACGCCACGAACTGACGACAGCCATGCAACACCTGTGCAAGCTCCCTTGCGGGTCGGTCACCTTTCGGATTCCTACCACTTGCATGTCAAACCCTGGTGAGATTCTTCGGTTATCATCGAATTAAACCACATGCTCCACCGCTTGTGCGGGTCCCCGTCAATTCCTTTGAGTTTTAGCCTTGCGGCCGTACTCCCCAGGCGGGACACTTAACGCGTTAGCTTACGCCACCCAAAATTGGATAGCTAGTGTCCATCGTTTACGGCTAGGACTACACGGGTATCTAATCCGTTTCGCTCCCCTAGCTTTCGTATCTCAGTGTCAGGAAAGGCCCAGGTGGCTGCTTTCGCTTTCGGTGTTCCCTCGCAGATCATCGGATTTCACCCCTCCTTGCAAGGTTCCGCCACCCCCTACCTTCCTCAATTTCGGAAGTATCTCGACACGTTCCGCGGTTGAGCCGCGGGCTTTAAGCCAAGACTTCCCGAAACACCTACATACTCTTTAAGCCCAGTAAATCCGGACAACGCTCGCCCCCTACGTTTTACCGCTGCTGCTGGCACGTAGTTAGCCGGGGCTTAATCCTTTGCCTTACGGCAAATTAAGAAGTTTACAATCTTTCGACATTCATCCTTCACGCGGCGTCGCTGCATCAGACTTGCGTCCATTGTGCAAGATTCCCGATTGCTGCCACCCGTAGGCGTATGGCCCTTGTCTCAGTGCCATTGTGGGGGGCCATGCTCTCACACCCCCTACCCGTCGTAGCCTTGGTAGGCCGTTACCCTACCAACTAGCTGATGGGACGCGGGCCCATCTCCAAGCGATAAATCTTTACCCTTGCGGGACTATCGGTGATTGTCCCCGATTTCTCGGGGTTATCACTGACTTGGAGGTAGATTCCCACGCGTTACTCACCCGTCCGCCACGCCACTCCTTGCGGAGCGCGTTCGACTTGCATACCTTAGGCACGCCGCCAGCGTTCATCCTGAGCCAGGATCAAACTCTCAAAAAAGAGACGTTCCTTCCTTGCTCTTGCTCTTTACTTAAATTGAATTGATGTTTCTTAATTAAAAGAAACAGAATAGTGCTCCACAGTCTGCACTATTATCAGGATTATTTTGATGTCAAAGGGCGGGGGCATCGAAAAGGCCCCATGCGGGGCCCAAAAAGGGTTTAACAAGAAATTGTTTCTTATTCCCGCATACGCCCCCACTCTAACTTGACCGGCAACAAAAGTCAAGAGGTCCTCGCGTCCCTCCTGATCGGAAAATTTCGCTTTCCGACCGTTTCTCGCCAAAGCGGATTTTTACCGGATTGGGAGCGGCCAAAATCGGCTCAAAATCTGGCAGATTGTTTCCCGACACTGCTATTTTTCAAAATTTGCCCAAAATAAACCCTAAATCATCTTAAAAAGGGATACAAAAATATAATTTTTTCAAAATTCATCAAACCGGAAATTTAGAATAATTAACTTTTATATATCAGATAAAATTAACCTAAATCACCGATACAGTGGTGTATCGGGGATAACGATACCATCCGACTACAGGTTTTGTATCTTGCGGATTACGCCCCCACCCAAAACCTCGTTCCCTCGATAGAAAACAGCCGACTGCCCGGGCGCCACTCCAAAGATGGGCTCTTTGAGGGTGACTTTTGACCCAACCAGACGGACCGGCAGGATCTCGCCGAGGTGGCGGATCCGCACATTTTTAATATCCCCTAGTTTATCAATCCAATGCGGCTTTTCAATCTCAAATTGCTTCACTATTGCCTCTTCACCTCGGCCAACCGTCAGGATGTTTTTCTTCACATCCTTGCCGATAACGTAGAGCGGCAAGCCGGTTGTCTTAAAAAGCCGAAAACCGTGCCGCTGGCCCTCGGTGAAGAACCAAACGCCGTCGTGTTCACCGATGATCTCACCATTGGAATCCACCACCGGACCGGATTTTGCCGGAAGCCGTTCCCGCAGAAATTTTGCGACCGGAACCGGTCCAATGAAGCAGATTCCCTGGCTATCGGGGCGGGTTTTATTAGGGAGATTTAGCTCCTGGGCGATTTCCCTCACTTCCTTCTTGGTGTAGCCGCCGATTGGAAACATAATTTGTTCAAGCTGTTTTTGGGACAGTTGATAGAGGAAGTAACTCTGGTCCTTGCTCTCGTCCACTCCGCGCAGCAGGTGGAAGCCATCCTTATCCTCCTTGATGCGGGCGTAATGGCCGGTGGCGACATGGTCAACCTTAAGGTCTCGCAGGGCTTTTTCCATAAAAATCCCGAACTTGATCTCGCGGTTGCAGACGACATCGGGGTTGGGGGTTCGGCCGGCTTTATACTCGTCAAAGAAATATCTTATAACCTTGGAGCGGTATTGGCGGTGCAGATCCCAGACAAGGATCGGAATTTTCAGATGAGCCGCCACCCGCACCGCCATCTTGCGGTCCTCCGGCGCGGTGCAGTAGGGCCCCTCGTCGTAGCAGAAAAGATGCACCCCGATGACTTCGTAACCCTGTTTTTTCAATAGAGCGGCCGCCACCGCCGAATCCACCCCTCCTGAGAGGCCGACAGCAACGCGGATTGGCTTGGATTTTTTCATCAGTTGAATTTTAGCAAGCGCAAAAAAAGACCCTTGGGTTTCAAGGGTCCGTTAGGGACGGATTACTCCGGCTCAGATTCAAAACCTTCGGCCGAATCAGCTTCAATCTCATTGATGCTCGTGATGTCAACGGTCCCTGCTCGGGCGTACTTCCCGTCAACGATAGATTCGGCGGCCTCCCGGCTTTCGGCCCACACGGTCTCGTGAAACTTCCGGGTGTTGCCGACAAAGATCTCAACTAAGAACTTCCGCAGTTTTTTAGCGATCATCTCCGCCTCCCGTTTCGGATTGGATTTGCTGTCCCTACTATAAGGCGGAACTGGAAGGAAGTCAATCCGTTCGAACGTGATCAAACTTAAGCCGGTTCGATGCGCCCGTCGCGGATGCTGACGGTTCGGTCGGCTCTCTTGGCGATTTCGGGCTCGTGGGTGACAATCACCAGAGTCACTCCCTTTTCCTTGTTCAAGCGCAGAAGGAGATTGATGATCTCTTCTCCGGTTTTGGAGTCCAGATTGCCAGTCGGCTCATCCGCTAGGATCAGCTTGGGTTCGTGGATGAGCGCCCGGGCGATGGCGACGCGCTGCATTTCTCCTCCTGATAGCTGGGAGGGACGGTGCGGTAGGCGAGCGCCCAACCCCACCGATTCCAACAGTTCCCGGGCCCGTTCCTCAAACCGCCTCTCTCCCAAGGGGAGGGTGGGAGCCAAGACGTTTTCGAGCGCATTCAGAGTTGGGATGAGATGGAAGCTCTGGAAAATAAAACCAATCTTCTCGCGGCGCACCCGATAGAGCTGGTGCTCTGGAATCCGGCTAATTTCTTCTCCCTCCAGAAAAATCCTTCCCGAGGTCGGACGGTCCAATGCTCCCATCATATTCAAGAGGGTGGTCTTGCCGCTCCCGGAGTGCCCCACCACCGAAACTACCTCTCCCGACGCCACCTCCAAACTAACCCCATCCAACGCCGTCACCTGCGTTTCTCCCGTTCCGTAGATTTTGGTAACTTTTTCCAAATTCAAAATTTTCTCCATTTTATTCGCCCCGCAGAGTCTCGATCGGCGAAACCCGCGCCGCCGAAAGCGCCGGCAGAAGACCCCCGATCAAACCGGTAACAATCCCAATTCCCCCCGCCCAAAGGAACATCTCTGGAGAAAAGGCCACCAATCCCCGGCCGGTAACACTCTCCAGAATGCTCTGAGTTGCCAGGACCACTCCTGAACCTGTCAGGATCCCCGCCACCGCCCCCAGAAGGGCCAGGGTTAGGGAAGTAACCAACACTGAAGTAATGATATTGGAGTTGCTCCAACCGCCGGCTTTGAGGATGCCAAACTCCCGCCGGCGTTCAAAAACGGTTAGAAGCATCACCACCATCACCGCTGTCCCGCCCGCCGCCGCCGCGACCAGAGCGATCGCCAACAAGAAGATGTCAAAGATATCGGTAAAGGAAGAGAGAGAGGCAAAGAGATCCTGGGGAACACTGGCGCTGACGGGAGGATCGTCGCCGGCAAAGGCGGTTTCGATCCTCTGAGCGACCTCTTTGACAGCCTGGGGATCGCTGACGCGGACCTGCACCCCGCTGATCTGCTTTTTGCCGATATCCGCCAGCTTGCGGACCAGAGATACCGGGCCAAAAAGACCGTAGTTGGTCGTTTCCGAACCGGTTTCATACGTGCCGACGAGTTTGAGTTCCACCATCTCGCGGGTGTTGCCGATCGGGGCCGTGAAGGTGTCGCCAACGTTGATATCCACTTCGGCAAAGCGAGCGCTCTCCAAAAGACGGGCCCCCGCGATTACCTCGTTTCCTCCCGAAAAAGACCGGCCTTCTTTGATCTTTTCGTTGGGATTTTCGAAAAGCTCTCCTCCCTCGACGATCCCGGTCATTCCCACTCCAAACGCCCCGATCGTACCAAACTTTTCCGAGCGGACTTGGGCGGTCACGAAGGGGGCCGTCAGATCGACTCCCTCAACTTTCTTGATCCGAGCGGCGTAAGAATCGGGAAGCGGGTCACCCACCGTTCCCAGGAGGCGCCCGATGACCGTTCCGCCCTCGGCGGTGACGGAAATCGTCCCCGCCACCTCCTGAAAAGTGTTATTAAAACGGGACTCGATTCCGGCCGAGAGGGAGAGCAGCGTCATCAGCAACCCCGAACCAAGGGCGACGCCGACGATGGCTAGGAACGCGACTAAGCGGCGGCGGAATGCCGAGAGAATGGAAAATTTAAACACGTACTAGTTTACTAAAAATGGCAAATTTTCCTTTGCCCGGCGCATCTTCAGGAGAGAAACTGCACCGATCACCACCATTAAAGCTTTGGATGTCTCGCAGAGAAGGCAGATCGTTTTGAGGACAAAGACCTCGACGTAGCTCAAATAGAGTGAGAAAACCAGGGCGGCAACCGTAATCCCAAAAACCAAAGAGTAAAAAGACCTCTCCGCGCTCTTGCTAAAGGCCAACCCGCCCACCACAGCAAAGTAGAGAAACCCTAAGATAGACACTGGAATTCCGAAAAAATCGGCATAGATACTCCGGTTAACCGTTGAACAGGAGAAGCTCGCGTTGATGTCGCAGAAAGATAATCCACCAGAACTGAATTTGAGATAGGTGAGATAGGCCATGATGACCATCCCCAGGACCGAAGCGGCGATGATCACAAAATCGGCCTTTCCGAGCGGGGATTTTTGCTTGAGGTCGGCTGGCATTATCTTCCCTTAAATTATCCTGTCGACGAGGTACATTGAGAGGATACCCAATCCGAAAATAATGAGGTGGAGAACGGAGCGGACGCGGGAGGTGTCGTGGTGCGTTTCCGGAATGAGGTCCACCGCCGCGATGTAGATGAATCCGCCGCCGACCGCCAGAAGGAGCGGGCCCATCCAGGGATCGAGCCAGCCCCGCACGAGGTAGGTCGTCAGAGCCCCTAGGGGAGCGGCGATGGAGGAGGCGACCACGGCTATCCAGAGAAATCGCCGGCTGGCCGCTCCGGCCAGGAGCACGGCGAAGGAACCAAAACCGGATGGGATCTCGTGGAGAACAATTGCCACGGTGGCGATGATCCCCAACTGCCAGGAAACCAAAAATGAAATGGCGATGGTAACCCCATCCAGGAAATCGTGGATCGTGTCCCCGATCGCGATCAGGTAGGAACCAGCGTGGACATCACAGTTTTCATCCCGGCACTGGTGAATAATGATTCCCCTCTCAATCACAAAAAAGAGGCCAAAACCCGCCATCACCCAGAGAAGGTTCGCCCCCTCCGCCAAACCTTCGGGGATTATCTCCTGAAAAGACGCCGTTAGCAAAACCCCCGCCGCAAACGAGAGAATCAAATAGATGATTTTCCGTGAGCGGGCATAATCCCAGAAAAGGACCAGCCCTCCCAGGTCAACGATTGAGGCGATAGAGGCGGCGAGAAGAATGGTGAAAAGCATTTCTGAATTAGTCTATCTTAAAAGGTTTTATTAATGCTTTCCTCACTTCGTTCGGGTGCGTTGATGCGAAGCATCAATAAACTTCTTCCTTCTTCTCCCGGGCGAAGCTGATCCACTCTTCCAGAACTTCCAGGATCGTTTGGAAAGGCGCCTCCACCAACAGCGTGATGATCAGGACCAGCACGTTAAAGCGGGAGAGCCCGGCCGAAATAATGCTCCCCGCCCGAAGGAACGGGAGAGCGAAGAAGTCAAAGAGCACTTCCAAAACCGTTTCCTTCGTGCCGATAATCACCAGATCCCGGGAGGATTCCCGAACTTTGAGTCCAAAATAGGTCACGATCGAGGTGTAGAAGAGGAAGAGAGCGATCCCGAAGAGGGTAAAGCCCAGCTGGTGCAGCCCCCAACCCAGAGCGCCGAAGATCGCAAAAAAAGCGAGGAAGTAGATCAAGAAAAGGGTCAGCGCCAAACCACCGCCCCGCTTTTTAACCTCAACTCGGCTTTTCTCGGAAAAAATCCCGTCCCGCTGCCCATTCGAAGAAGAAACCGCTTCTTTGGCGGCGGCGATGATCCGTTCCTCGTTCTCCCGTCCCGGCAAGGACAGAGAGAGGGTCAGAAGAAAGAGCAGCAGCGGGGGAAAAAGGAAGTTAATCGCAAACGGCAGAGGGCGAACACTTCCGTAGATGAGATTCTCGGCCGGTAGCTCAAAGACGAAAGACAGCACCACCTTGGTCAAGAAAATATAGATCAGGGCCCGGGTGGTGGTCGTTGCCAGGCGCTCCCGCTCCCGGACAATCTTGCGGGCGTAGGAATTTGAAATCTCGGATGCCAGTGAAGCTTTGTCGCTCAAAATCTTCACCCCAACTCGCTCTAGCGCATCACGAAGGAGCACAAAAGGGGAAGCGTAGCGGCGGACCAAGGCCGAAAGCGCCCCCGCAAGATGATAACTCGAGAGCTTCTCGGTCGCCAGTTTGATCTGAGGAAAGTTGCCGATCACTTCTCCCAGGTGGGCCTCCCCGTTGGTCTTCCAATCGGGATAAAACATTTCGAAGATGTTGAACTCCAGCATCGCTCGGTCCAGCTTGAGGAGATTACGGTAGATCGCCAGCTGCAGCTGCACCAGCGAGTAGCGCTCATCCAGCTGGGGATCGGAAAGAATTACCGTTTTCTTCAGATTGATAAGCATCAGGCGCGCCAAGGCGTCTTCCCGAGCGGGGGGAGCGAAGAACTCCTCGATCTCGGAGGAAGCCCAGTGCACAACCAACGAAAAATCGCCGTTGGCGGTGGAGATTTCCCGGGCCTGCATAATCTGGCGATATTTCTCCAAAATCCGGGCAACCTCCGTGGTAATGCTCTCGGGATAAAAGTCGTTCTTGAGGTAACGGCCCCGGATCAGGTCCTTGAGGAGCCCTTCCGCCACCAGCTTGGAGTTTGATTCGGACCGCAGACGGCGGGAGAGGATCCGTTCGGTGGAGGCACGGCGAAAGAGATGGGGCTCGTTGTATTCCATCGCCTGACGAACCTTCTCGTAGAGAGAAGCCAGGGTGGCAACGGCATGGGGAACTTTTATTTTAGGACCCTCTCCTGAGATCTGGGGTTCCTCCAGCGAGTAAGCGGCCGCCAGGCTTTCAACCGCCTGTTGGTGCTCGGGATCAACGGGATTATTTTCCGGCATAACTGGTAAATATCATAACACGCAAGAGGAGAGTTTAGGGTTTGGGATCAGCACAGGGGAGATGCCTTTGAGGAACATCCCACAGGAGCGGAGGCGACGAGGGAGAAGCAAACTGTTCAGCAGACAGGGACGGTGTTTCCGAAAAGGCACTCCCCGAGCGGAAATCAGAGCCCGGCGCGGCGCTTAATCTCTTCCTCCACTTCTCCGGCGGGACGGGTGTATTTGGTGCGGGAGAGCTCTTTAATCCTTCCGGCTTTCTGCGGATCCCGGGGAAGCGCCTGGATCCTGGCCCAATCGGTTTTCATCGTGAAGGGAATCGAAGGGACCCCGCTGATCAGCAATCGAACGTAGGCCTGGCCAATGGCGGCGTTGAGAAGATCGCTCTTGGAAAAGTCCGGCTCGATCTCCTTCTCCAGAAATTCGGCGTCCTCCGCCCCCACCCGGAAGAGAACCTTGGTGCCGACGTTCCCGAAAACCGCCTTCTTGATCTCCTCGGCCAACTGGCCGATGAACTGGTTGGCGACGATCAGGTCCAGCCGGTACTTGCGGGCCTCCGAAAGGATCTGGACGAAGTCGGGGGTGGCGAAGTTCTGGAACTCGTCCACGTAGAGGTTGAAATCCGGCCGCTGCTCTTCGGGGGTGTCCACCCGGCTCATCGCCGCCGTCAGAATCCGAGGAACCAAGATCAATCCCAAGAAGTTGGAGTTCTCCTCGCCGATCTTACCCTTGGAAAGATTGACCAACAGAATCTTTTTCCGATCCATCACTTCCCGGAAATTGAAGGATGATTGGCCCTGGCCGATGATGTTGCGCATCAGCTTCTCGGTCACAAAGCGGTCGAACTTCGAAACAAAGTATCCCAGGGTTTCACTCTTGTGGAAATCGGAAGTCTGGGCCAGCTCGTCCGTCCAGTATTTCTTCACGATCGGGTCGGTGATCATCGGAATCTTGGCGGCGGCAAAATCGGGATCGGTCAGCAGGCGGAAAACCTCGATCAGGGTGTTCCCCTTTTCGCTCATCGCCGTCAGCATCACGTTCCGGACCGCCCGCTCCAACCGCGGTCCCATCACTCCGGTATGGTTAGGATCATAGAGCTTGTAGAGCAGGGAGATGAAGGAATTAACGACGAGATGTTTTCCTTCCTCGGTCTCAGCTTCCAGAATGTTGAGGGCCGGCGGCCGCTCCGGATCGCCGGGATCGAAATAGATCACATCCTCCAACCGTTCCTCCGGAATCATTTGCAGCAGATCCTCGACCGCGTCCCCGTGCGGATCAATAAAGCAGAGCCCCTCGCCGGCGAGAATGTCCTGGTAGGCCATAAACTTGAGCAGTTCGCTCTTTCCGGTACCGGTCTGCCCGATGATGTAGGTGTGGCGGCGGCGGTCGTCTTTCTGGAGATAAACCGGCATTTCGGCTCCCCGGGAAGAAGCCAACCCCAGATAGAGCCCGGAAGTTGGCAGGTCCAGGGGAACGGCCCCGGACTTTGCCCCCAACCACTTGATCGCAGGAGTGGTTACCACCTTATTGGGAAGGTGGAAAAGCGTCGCCAACTCTTCGCTCGAAAAAACCGTCCAGTGCAGGAATCGCGGCACATGCCGATAGAGGAAATCCACCATGAAGGATTTCTTGAACCAGGTTCGTTTGCGGGAGAAGGAAGCCAGCTGGGGTGAAGAGAATTGGCCCAGGCTGGTGATGATATTGGAAAGGTGCAGCTCCGCCGATTCTTTGGTGGGCGAAACCGTCACGATCCTAACTAGGGCGTGGAAGCCGGGCTTGTTGATCTTTCGCGAAATTGCCTCCTCGGATTCCTTGCTCAAAAGGATCTTTCTCTCTCCCTCGGGCTTCCGCTCCGCTTCTTTGGCTTTAAGAACGAAGGATTGGCCCTGTTTCTGCCAGCCGGAATCGGCCGGAGAAACCGCCAGCTGGATCACCGCCGCCTCGCCCGGGGCGAGCTTGGTTAGGGCCGAAGTGATCGTGTTGAGGGAATCGGTTTCCTCACCCAAATCCACGTAGGTCTTAATTGGGTAATATTTTGGTCCGGTTGTCACGATCTGGTCGAAGGCAACGTAGCCCTCTCGCTGAAAGATGTCGTAATCGGGAATTTCAAGGATTTCCGCCGTGGCGTAGGCCGCGTGCAGTTGCTTCTCCACCAGCGGCTGAAGATCCCGGGGAACCACGACAATAAAATGAATGTGTTCATGGTCGGCAACGATTTCGAAGCTCAAACCGGATTTGGATTTGAGTCCGGCGATCGCGGCAAAGAATTGGTCGGCGGCGTTGGCCTTGATCTCGCTGTCGCGGGGAACGGTTACCTCCAAGAGCACCAGCTCGGCGCCGCCTTTGCGGGTGGCGGGAGCGCCCGGCAGCTTCTGCAGATGACGGCTCCACCACTCTCCCAGCCAGCGCAGCTCCGCCGTCAGCGGCAGCTTCTGGGAGGCTTTTGCTTCTTGCGGAGATAGGGAAGGGGCGGATAGTTCCGGTTCAGGTCCGGTCGGGGAAGGAGTCAAAGGTAGAGGCTCTTCGGGAGTGGGAATGGGAAGAGAAACCGGAGGGACGGGAGGGAGAGGAGGCAAAGGCGGCGGGAGTGAGGGCGCGGACGGAGCGGGCTCCTCCGTACCTTTAACGGCCTCAGCCGCGGGAATATTTTCCGGAACAGGGAGCTCCGGAATTTGTCCAGAGAGCGGTTCTGATTCCACAGGCCTATTTTGCCATAAATCGACTGTAAAGGAGATTTAGTAGGTTCGGCGCGAGCCGAGCCGTCTAAAGGAGAGCACTCAAATCACTTGTTTCCCTTCTTCCAAACCCAGCGCACGGCCGCTACCAAAAGGGCTACCGTTAACCCCCAGACGACCAACCACTGCAGCTGCCAAAAGAAGCTGGAGCTTCCATATTGATACGATCCCATCATCGGCCACATCCAGTTATACATAAAGGTCACCCCCTCCCAAATTGTTACTTAAGCAATTCATCAATCACCTGCTGGAAAGAAGCAAATGGCTGAGCGCCGCTCACTACCTGACCGGTGAAGGTCCCGGAAGAATCGGTTTTGCCGACGATGAAAGTCGGGGTTCCAATTCCCTGGTCGAAAACGGTCGGGTTGTCCTGCGCCAGCTTCATCGCGTCCGCCAGGTCCTTCGCCACCTCGTCCTTGAACTGTTCGGAAGACAGGCAGCTAGAAAACCGGGTAAGGTCCAAACCAACCTTTTTAGCGGCGTCGTCGTAACCGCTAATTTTTCCGACATTTGGCAGGCCGGCGCCCTCCGTCCCGGTTCGGGCGAAGATCTCGTCGATATAGCCAAAGTACGCCGCGTCCCCTCCCTGGTCGTGAGCGCAGTCTGCCGCCAGAGCGTCTTGGGTAGCCGCCGGATCTTGAAATGAGAGGGGAAGATCCCGCACGACGAACCTCACCTTGCCCGTATCGATGTACTGGGATTTTAGCTGGGGAAAAGTTTCATCGTGGAAGATCTTGCAGAAGGGGCATTCGAAGCTCAAAAATTCGACGATTGTTACCGGGGCATCGGGATACCCCAGTCCGGGGTCGTTATCGACCGAAACCTGAACCTCGCCGCTAGGATTCTCATCGGCACCGGAGGTAACTCTACCCAACCCACCGGTGAAAACGATCGCCAGAGCAACTGCCAATCCTCCTAGGAAGATTGAAGCCGGGATAAAGAGGGACTGATATTTAAGCAGATCAAGGCGTTTGGTCATTAGGTTAGTGTATCAAAGTCAAAAGTCTGATTAAAGGTTGGTTAAAGATTAAAGAATATCTAATATAGTATACTATGTGTAAAGTAACAGTGGCTGGCTGATCAAAAATAAAAAACACTGATAAAAACGGCACAGGCAATTCCCCAAACTGCTAAGAAAACCCAATCCAACCAGTTCCTCCAAAGGTGATAACGCAAAGTCGTTGAACGCACTCCCAGCATCGCGTGGGTGAAGAAGGTCAGAACCAACACCGGAAAAATCAGCGGCACGGTCGGTAGTTGATTAACGAACAGCGGCAAAACGAAGCCGTAGCCGAAAGTCAAAATCAGCAACCAACCAGTCGCGTATTGAATCGAACTAAGCAAACGATCTTTATTCACCTCCGTGGTCCTCGATCTCCTCCTCGGCGTCCTCGACTTCGTCGCCATCATCGTCCGGGTCCTCGGCGTCTTCCACCTCATCGTTGTCGTCGTCAGAGTCCTCGGAATCCAGCGATCCATCATTGTCGTCGTCCTGGTCGATCTCGTTGTCCTGGCCGTCTTTGTCTAAGTCGTCCTCGAACTGATTCTCCTCAGTATCGACCTTGTTGTCGTTATCGTCGTCGACATCATCACCGTCATCAACTCCGTCGTTATCCTCGTCAAGATCGGAGTCGTCCTGTTCGTCCTCAATCCCGTCATTGTCGTCGTCGAGGTCCTCCGAATCGTCGGTGCCGTCGTTGTCGTGGTCCAAGCTGTGGTCTTCCTGGGCATCCACGTCTTCCGTGTCCAGAATCCCATCGTTATCGTCATCAGCGTCGACATCATCGGTAATTCCATCGTTGTCATTATCGGCGAAAACTGTCCCGACGGGAAGATATTTATTTGCGAAGTAACCGCCCAAACCGAAGACCAAGGCGATTACCAAAAAGGATAAAAATTTGCGCATGTTCATTGTTTAGTCACCGCCTTTCAAACAAAATGTTTATCTCCGAACTTGCGAGGAGACAAGATTCTCGAGCGCAAGCGAGAGATTCTTACTCAACCGTGAGTGTCCCCACCATTCCCGATTCCCTGTGGCCGGCGACGGCGCAGTAGATCTCGTAGGTTCCGGCTGCGGTCGCGTCGAACTCGATCGTCTTGCTCGAACCCGGCAAGATGGAACCGGTGTCGGCGTTCAGCCCGTCGATCGTCCAAGTGTGGATCGCGTTTCCGACATTCTTAAAGGTGAGTTTGACCGTCGCTCCCTTCTTGACCGTGATTGTATTGGGAGAAAAAGAGTATTCGCTTCCTTCCACCGTCATTTCGGTCACTCCCTCACCAACTACCGTTTCCGGCATATCTTCTTCGCCCGACGCTGGCGTACCGGTAGAATCCCTGGCTTCTTTCTCGGGAAAATAATCAGTGTTGTACCACCAAACGACGAAACCCACCGCGACCAGAACCAAAATCAAAATCGGAATAAGTTTCTTCATTTATTCACCAAATTAACCGGTTGCTTCCCCGCCAGAACATCCAGCACTGCTTGCGCCGCCAGCACCGCCATCGCTCCCCGCGCTTCGTGAGTTGCCGAAGCGGTGTGCGGGGTGAGAACGACGTTGGGAAGTTCCGCCAATCCAGGCGATAGGTTTGGTTCGTTCTCAAAAACGTCCAACGCTGCTCCTTTAATGGTGCTGTTCTTCAGTGCTTCGACCAGCGCCGCTTCGTCCACGATCGGCCCGCGGGAGGTATTGATGAGGTAGGCCGTCGGTTTCATCAGCGCCAGTTTCTCGGCGTTGAACAGGTGGCGGGTCGTCGGTAGGAGCGGGACATGGATCGAAACGAAATCGGCTTCCTTAAGGAGATCGTCGAGATTGGCTTTGTAAACGGCGCTGTATTCCTTCTCGAACTCCGCATCCTGCTTGGGGTCATGGTAGAGCACCTTCATTCCCATTCCCTTGTTCGCCATCTCCGCCACCCGCGAGCCGATCCGGCCCAACCCAACCACTCCCAGAGTTTTGCCCTGGAGTTCGGTTCCCAAGAGCAGCTCCGGCTCCCAACCCTTGTATTTTCCTTGGCGGGTGAATTGGTCGGACTCCGGAATCCGGCGGGAGATTGAGAGGAGCAGAGCGAAGGCGTGCTCGGCAACCGCTTCGGTCAGCACCCCAGGAGTGTTGGAGACGTAAATCTTGCGCTGGGTGGCGGCGGGAACGTCAACGTTGTCGTAGCCGACCGCGTAGTTGGAGATCAATTTGAGCTGGGAACCGGCGGCGTCCATCACTTCCCCGTCGATCTTGTCGGTCAGGAGGGAAAGGATTGCATCCATTCCCT
>Ga0214473_10006431_pt1 | contig 14032 bp, 2 predicted proteins | sample RVTome_7_FD_203509 | JGI IMG/M metagenome (GOLD analysis project Ga0214473, IMG submission 203509) | Soil microbial communities from uranium-contaminated site in the Upper Colorado River Basin, Wyoming, United States - RVT98D197 | ecosystem: Environmental > Terrestrial > Soil > Contaminated >... | reverse complement strand
GCTGTTATATATCTGGGCATCAAGATTGTTTCCGTTGTTCACAAGAATCACGTCAAGAGGATTTATCCCTGAACCAAATTGGACCTTATCGCTATTTCCCGCGGTCGTGTCATAGTCAGTAATCGTATCCTGCCCATCTCCTCGCATAAATGCATAGATATCATTTCCTGTCCCCCCTATGAGGGAGTCATTCCCTGCGCCACCACCCAAAGTGTCATTGCCGCCGCCACTGGTAAGAGTGTTCGCGGCACTATTACCGGTCAGATAGTTATCCAGAGTGTTCCCGGTGCCGTTGATGGCCGATGTTCCCGTCAAGGTCAGGTTTTCTACATTGTTGCCTAAGGTATAGGTAACAGAACTCTGGACCGTATCCGTGCCTTCACTCGCATTTTCGGTTACGACATCACCGGTATTGTCCCGGACATAGGTGTCATTGCCCAGGCCGCCGAGCATGGTATCCGCTCCCGTGCCGCCGCTTAAGGTATCATTGCCCGCGCCACCGGTAAGCGTGTTCGCGCCCGTATTGCCGGTCAGCGAGTTATCCAGCGTGTTCCCCGTGCCATTAATGGCTGTGCTTCCTGTAAGGGTTAAGTTCTCTACATTGTTCCCTAAGGTATAGGTAACAGAACTCTGGACCGTATCCGTGCCTTCACTCGCATTTTCGGTTACGACATCACCGGTGTTGTCCCGAACGTAGGTGTCGTCGCCCAGGCCACCGAGCATGCTGTCAGCGCCCGTGCCGCCGCTTAAGGTATCATTACCCGCGTCACCGGTAAGAGTGTTCACGCCGGTATTACCGGTCAGAGAGTTATCCAGCGTGTTCCCGGTGCCATTAATGGCTGTGCTTCCTGTAAGGGTTAAGTTCTCCACATTCGCAGTTAAAGTATAGGTAATGGAGCTCTGGACGGTATCCGTGCCTTCGTTGGCATTCTCAGTTACGACATCACCGGTGTTATCCACAACGTAGGTGTCATTGCCCAGGCCGCCGATCATCGTATCCGCTCCAGTGCCGCCGGAAAGGGTATTATTAGCACTATTGCCGGTAATCACATTATTTAATGTATTACCGGTGCCGTTGATTGCCGATGTTCCTGTCAAGGTCAGGTTTTCTACATTGCTGCCTAAGGTATAGGTGACAGAACTTAAAACTGTGTCCGTACCTTGACTGGCGCTCTCAGTAACGCTGTCGCCGGTATTGTCCCGAACATAGGTGTCATCGCCGGTACCGCCAGTCATGGTATCCGCTCCAGTGCCGCCGTTTAAGGTGTCATTACCCGCGCCACCGGTAAGAGAGTTCGCGGCGGTATTCCCGGTCAGAGAGTTATCCAGCGTGTTCCCGGTCCCGTTGATGGCCGATGTTCCCGTCAAGGTCAGGTTTTCTACATTGTTGCCTAACGTATAAGTGACAGAACTCTGGACGGTATCCGTGCCTTCACTCGCATTTTCGGTTACGACATCACCGGTATTGTCACGAACGTAGGTATCATTGCCCAGGCCGCCGATCATGGTATCCGCTCCCGTGCCGCCGCTTAAGGTATCATTGCCCGCGCCACCGGTAAGCGTGTTCGCGCCCGTATTGCCGGTCAGATTGTTATCCAGCGTGTTCCCGGTGCCGTTAATGGCTGTGCTTCCTGTAAGGGTTAGGTTCTCCATATTATCAGCCAATGTGTAAGTAACGGAGCTTTGTATGGTGTCTGCGCCTTCACTGGCATTCTCAGTTACGACATCACCGGTATTGTCCACAACGTAGGTGTCATTGCCCAGGCCGCCGATCATGGTATCCGCTCCAGTGCCGCCGCTTAAGGTATCGTTTCCGTCACCTCCGGTAAGAGTGTTCGCACCGGTATTACCGGTCAGAGAGTTATCCAGCGTGTTCCCGGTGCCATTGATGGCTGTGCTCCCGGTAAGCGTTAAGTTCTCTACATTCCCAGCCAATGTATAAGTAACGGAGCTTTGTATGGTGTCTGTGCCTTCATTGGCATTTTCGGTGACGACATCACCGGTATTTTCCACGACGTAGGTGTCATTGCCCAGGCCACCGATCATGGTATCCGCTCCAGTGCCGCCGGAGAGGGTATTATTAGCACTATTGCCGGTAATCACATTATCTAAGATATTACCCGTGCCGTTGATCGCCGAGGTTCCCGTCAAGGTCAGGTTTTCTACATTGTTGCCCAAGGTATAAGTCACAGAACTCTGGACGGTATCCGTGCCTTCATTGGCATTTTCGGTTACGATATCGCCGGTATTGTCCCGAACGTAGGTGTCGTCGCCCGGGCCACCATACATCCTATCCGCGCCAGCTCCGCCATCAAGATAGTCATCACCATCATATGGATCGTCGTCACCATAGCCGCCATACAGCGTGTCGTTACCGGCTCCGCCATATATTGTGTCGTTGCCATACGCGCCGTATAACTCATCATCCCCTCCTCGCCCATCGATGGTATCCGACGTCTCAAAACCATAGATAATATCCGCATTCTCCGTTCCTGTCAGGAACATCTGCTGCATGGTCTGAACATCCCATACTGTTCCGTTATCGAAAACGATTCTCTCTATTCTAAAGACATCACTATCCAGCCAGTTTATCAATGTTATTGTGTCACTGGACCCGGTAATGGATAGAACCAGGTCAATACCGTCAACCTGACTCAGATTAACCTCATCGGGAGTGATGCCGCTGCCAAGCATGACTGTATCTATATTCCCGGGCGTTGTATCATAGTCAAAGATAAAATCCTGACCAGAACCAAGACCGAAGATATACGTATCATTCCCCGGTCCGCCATCGAGGTCATCGTCGCCTGAGCCACCATCCATGAGGTCGTCACCACGAAACCCAAGCAGAAAATCAATCCCTCCGAGGCCCTGCAGCGTGTCGTCATTGTTAGAACCATACAATACATCATCACCCTCTGACGGCGGATCAGACAACATCTGGTTGACAGCCCCATAATCCCAGGTCGTACCGTCAAAAAACTCAATGGACTGTATACTGTTATCATTGCTAAACCAACTTGGAACCGTCAAAGTATCGGTGCTGCCGGTAATCGATAAAATGAGACCACTGTAACCCACATCACCGGCCACGGCCACATCTGTTGGTTGAATACTGCTATCTAAGAAAATGGTATCCACGTCACTCGTAGCGTCTAGAAAGTCCTCATAGCCTACCGTGTCCTGGCCATAACCCCGTCCAAATACATAGGTGTCATTGCCATCGCCACCTGCTAAAGAATCATTTTCCGTGCCCCCATCTAAAATAGTATTTCCGAAACCACTTGCTTGAAGGGTATCATTACCTGCGCCGCCGTAGATTGCGTCATTCCCCCCATAGCCTCCCGACAGAGAATCGTTGCCAGCAAGTCCATAGATCGTATCATTTCCGTACGTGCCTTGGATATTGTTGTTAGAATCCGTTCCACTGATCGTGAAATTTCGGTTTGCCTCCAACTGAATTGCGTCAATCATGGTACTGTCAGCAAATTTATACCACGGAATTCTGTAAGAGGTTGAATAGAAGTATGAAGCGATTGTTAACGAGTCCGTCGTACCATGGATATTGATCACAAGGTCCATATTACCGCCACTTGATACATCCAGGTCTGCAACTGTTATTCCTTCGCCAAACTGCACCGCGTCATTTGCACCAAGTACATCATAATTATTGATCGCGTCTCCCCCACTGCCCATGCCAAATAGATAGGTATCATCACCGGAGCCGCCTCCCAGCTCATCATTGCCCGCGCCGCCTTCTAATGTGTCATCACCGTCACTACCGCTAATCTGATCATTACCGGGTCCGCCGTCTAACGTATCATTACCGCCGTAACCACTCAACGTGTCGTTGCCGTCATAGCCAAAGAGCCTATCCGGCCCGCTCGCCCCTCTCAAATAATCATTCGCACTTGTGCCATCTATAATGAAACCGTTCGCTTCGATTTGCGCGGCGGTCATGACTGTGCCGTCAGCAAAGCGAAACTGATTTATATTATGTTGATTGTTGGTGTCAAAATGAGAATAGACGATGAGAGTATCCGTTGTGCCTTTAATGTCGATCTTCAGCCAATCCTGATTTATTATGGTTAGATCAAGATCCGCAAATGTTATCCCCTCACCAAATACAACGGTATCTACCGCGTACGAATAATCAAACTCATCAATTTCGTCAACGCCGTCACCTCTGCCAAACAAATAAGTGTCATCCCCGTATGTGCCCTGAAGATAATCATTCCCTGCACCGCCGGATAACGTATCATTTCCTGCGCCGCTATAGATGCGATCATCCCCTGAGCCGCCGGATAATAGATCATTCCCTGTACCGGTATAGACATCATCGCCAACCAGGGTATCATTACCGGCGCCGCCGTCTATTTGATCATTTCCGTCATAGCCTCTGATAGAATCGTTGCCGTCGCCGCCGGATAGTGTATCATTACCTGCTTGGCCGTAAAGTGTATTAGCAGCGCTATTGCCGATGATGTAATTATCCAGGGCATTGCCGAAGCCGTTGATTGCCGCATCGCCGGTTAAGGTCAGGTTTTCTACATTCTCGTTGCCTACGGCGTTTAAGGAATAAGCAATTGAGCTCTCGACTGTGTCCGTGCCTTCATTGGCGTTCTCTGTGATAACATCCCCTGTATCCACAATGTAAGTATCATGACCAATGCCACCGATCATGCTGTCAGCTCCAGTGCCGCCGGATATTGTGTCATCCCCTTCACCACCGATAAGAGTGTTAACGGCGCTATTGCCGGTCAGATAGTTATCCAATGTGTTTCCAGTGCCGTTGATGGCCGATGTGCCCATCAAGGTCAGGTTTTCTACATTGTTTCCTAAGGTATAAGTAAGAGAACTCTGGACGGTATCCGTGCCTTCGCTGGCATTCTCAGTTACGACATCACCGGTGTTGTCCACAACGTAGGCATCATCGCCGGTGCCGCCGATCATGCTGTCAGCTCCAGTGCCGCCGGATAATGTATCATCCCCTGCAAGCCCATAGAGGGTATCATTGCCGTCCAATCCGTAGAGGATATTGTTATGCAGCGTCCCCATGAGGTTATCATCATTTTGCGTTCCCATAATAACACTGGTCTGCACCTCTAAATTAAAGGAGGTGGATACACTCGCACCGGCGTTGTCCACGGCAGTTACCTTTATGGAATTTGTACCTATACCAACCGCCGTACCGCTGAAGGTCATGGTCCCAGGATCAAAGGTCAGCCACGAAGGAAGCGCCGATCCGTCAGCCAATGTCGCGCTGTAAGTCAGGGTATCGCCTAAATCGACATCCGCGAAGGTGTTGCCCGGCACGGTAAAGCTGAATACTGCATCTTCCATGGTGGTCTGATCAACGATCGGATTCGCAACCACCGGGGGATCATTGACGTTTGTCACCGTCACATTGAACTCATCGGATACGCTTAGTCCGAATGTATCGGTGGCGGTTACTTTGAGCGGCAGTATCCCCACGTTGTCATTGGTCGGCGTGCCGCTGAAGGTCATGGTCCCAGGATCAAAGGCCAGCCAGGAGGGAAGGGCCGAGCCATCAGCCAATGTCGCGCTGTAGGTCAGGGTATCGCCTAAATCGACATCAGCAAAGGTGTTGCCCGGAACAGTAAAGTTAAATACCGCGTCTTCCGTGGCATTCTGATCATCTATCGGATTGGCAATAACCGGAGGATTGTCCTCTCTAACGTTGAAGTCATCCGATACGCTGGCTCCGGCTATATCGGTAGCCGTCACCCTCAGAGACAGACCTTCCAGATCACCACTCGCCGGTGTACCGCTGAAGGTCATGGTCCCGGGATCAAAGGCCAGCCAGGAGGGAAGCGCCGAGCCATCAGCCAATGTCGCGCTGTAAGTCAGGGTATCGCCCGGATCCGCGTCAGAAAAAGTGTTGCTCGGAACGATGAAGTTAAATGGCGTATCTTCCTTGCCGATCTGATCGGCTATCGGGTGGGCGACAAACGGGGCATCGTTTACATCATTTGTCACCGTAATATCGAATTCATCCGATACACTCGCCCCGGCTGCATCGGTAGCTGTCACTTTCACTGATAGGTTTCCCGCATCGCCCGGCGTGCCGCTGAAGGTCATGGTCCCGGAATCAAAGGCCAGCCACGAAGGAAGCGCCGATCCGTCTGACTTTGTCGCGCTATAAGTCAGCGTGTCGTTTATATCGAAATCATAGAACGTATATTCAGGAACGGTAAAGCTGAATGGTGCCTCTTCCGCGGCGGTCTGATCGGCTATCGGATCTAAAACAACCGGAGCACGAAGATTCATAAAATCCGTAGGAGCGAGTGCAGTGCCGTCTGTAAACTGTAAGGTACTGGCAACAAGAGAACCGGCGATTTCATTTTCATCAAAGTTGAGCAGATTGATGGCATCACCACCACTGCCGACATTGATGGTTAACGTAGTTCCATTTTTTACAACTGATATATCGCCGGGCGTGATTCCCTCGCCAAAATAGATTGCGTTGCCTTCAGCGAGTGTAGATACATCCTCGATGGTATCCACACCATCGCCGATATTAAACACATAGGCGTCATTGCCTGCGCCGCCGGCCAAGGCATCATCCCCCACGCCCCCTGTTAACACGTCGTTCCCATCACCCGCGGAGAGATTGTCATTGCCCGCATCCCCATAAATTGCATCGATGCCAGTTCCGCCGGAAAGTGTGTCGTTGCCAGTTGTCCCATCGATCGTATTGGCGATCTTCTCTTCTACCTGTGCAGGAGTCAGAACGGTCCCGTCAGAAAAGATGATTTGATCCACCTGACGAGTAGGATCGCTCCCCCAATCCCAAATCAGTAACGAGTCGTCCGTTCCATTGATGCTGATGCGCAAATCGAGGTAAGGGGCTTCCAAGACCATGGTCACATCATTGATGCCTGCATTGATTTGTATGGTATCTATTGCGGTAGCATAGTCAGCACCATTGTTATTAATCATGTCGGCGCCATCACCCCGGCCAAAGATGTAAGTGTCGCTGCCGTCGTATCCCTGCATGTAGTCATTACCCATTCCACCATAAAGGGTATCATCGCCGGCCTGGCCTAACAGAGTGTCCGCTCCGGCGCCGCCATCCAGATAATCGTTGCCAATAAGAACGCCCACGTCGCCTTGAATCGTATCATTGCCGTCACCGCCGTATAGCGTATCATCTCCCCCTGCACCGATGATGTTGTCATCCCCCGCCTCGCCATCGACAAAATCAGCCCCATCGAACTCATTCCCGTCATCTGCGTATATTCCATCATTCCCGGCGCCGCCATAGATGGCATCCGCACCGGCGCCGCCCCAGATTTGATCATTGCCCACCCCGGTATAGATGACATCGTCTCCGTCCTGACCCTGGGCAATGTTATTGCCATCCCCGCCATCGATGGTATCGGAACTACTGCCACCGGTAATCTGATCATCGCCTGTTCCGGCATAGATCTCATTATTGCCTCCCCCGGCAACGATGACGTTTGCCCCGTCTCCCGCGTCGATGTAATCATCACCGTCATCACCGCTAATCGAATCATTACCATCACCACCATAAAGGGTATTATTGCCGGCGTAACCCCAGATCGAATCATCCCCGGCGCCACCTTCGATATAGTCATCGCCCTGTTCGCCCAGGGGGGTATCGGAGGCGTCGCCGTGAAGTGAATCGTTGCCCCCTCCGCCATAGATTACATCCGCGCCAGCCTCGCCGATGATCAAATCACTATCATTGCCGCCTTCCATAAAGTCATTGCCGGCCCCACCGTAAAGTGTATTCAATCCCGCTTCGCCATTCAGATAATCATCGCCTTCGCCCCCGGCAAGCGTATCATTGTCGGCCCCTCCGAAGAGCTCATCGTCTCCGCCATCCCCCTGGACTAAATCGTTTCCCGCTCCGCCATCGATATAATCATTTCCGTTAAATTCAAGTAGATCGTTCTGACCATTATCTCCAATGAGTGTATCATCACCCTCGCCGCCTTCGATAAAGTCCTGGCCGCCCTCACCAAACATCGTGTCATTGCCAGTGCCACCATAGATCTCATCATCGCCACCACCGGCCAGCACAAAATCACTTCCCGTGCCTCCATAAATTACGTCATCGTCACCAGCGCCCGGAGCGGTGTAATCAGAAAAGGATATCCCAGAAATAACTGCCGTATATCGGTTATCCGTCCCGACTTCGATCGTATATGCCCATGTATCTCGAGCATCATTTGCGAATATCAGTCCATCGAAGTCCCCCAAAATTAGATCGTCCCCTCCCCCGCCAACCATCAATCCTTGACCTATATTATTAATTAAAACATCACGTCCGTTGGATCCGTAAATATAACCAGTGGAGGATTCCTGTCCAATATCATATAAATAATAATCGGAAAGAAAGTCACCGCGCTGACCGGAATCCGGAGCTACTTCCCCATCGGCAATATGCGTCGCCATAATGGTCGCTGTGTCGCCCTCTCCCCGGCTGTCGCCAAATATTTGATTGCTTATCTTATAGTGAGCCAGAATTATTTCACTTCCCGGCCCGCCCTCAATGATGGAATTGAAGAGTTGACCTTGGTAAAATTCTTGATGTGCAATCACATCATTCCCTTCACCACCCTTAATCCAATCATCGCCACCACTGTAGTAATATATCTCATCGTTACCGTCGCCACCCTCCACCAGATTGTTACCGCTCGCTTCAATGTTTATATAATCATCACCAGCCCCTCCCTCTACCAGATGGTTTCCGCTCGCTACTATGGATATAGTATCATCGCCGTCGCCGCCTAACACCCAATCTCCACCACTACTTCCACGACTTACAATAATAGTATCGTCGCCGCCCTTGCCCTCGATTTTATCAATGGCGGTCGTATCGTAAAGGACATCGTCTCTTCCTGGTGATGGGGCCTCGGGATCGACAATCACATTCCCCCATGGGTCATACTGCATTTGAATTCCCTCTTCAACCGGATCAAAATCCACAGGCGCCAAATCGCCAACGATGGTATTCGATATCTCAGGCTCCGGAAGTTCAGAGATATCATCCGGCAGGTCAACCAGGGTGATGCCGAAATTCTCCGGTGTACAACCTTCGCCTAACTCGATGACAGTGCCGTCATCAAATACTATCTGCCACGGTGAATTGTGGGTAAGAGTTGCTTTTCCATCAGCCGTTATGTTTGAACCGCTTGACGAAGTATAAAAATTATCAATTATCCGTTCTTTACCATTGATATCCTTATAAATAATCTTGTTTCTACCTTGTGTATCGATAATCTTATCGGTACCCTCGCCATAGTTGATGATATAAGTATCGTCATTTTCACCACCGATTAGAATATCGTTACCTGTGCCACCAATAAGAATGTCATTGCCTTCTCCACCATAGATGACATCATTGCCGCCCCAACCGTACAATTCATCATTACCTTTTTCTCCGAAAATCAGATCATTGTGACCCGAATCGTAATTCCATTCAAGATTATTATCATTCCAGAACCCTTTTTCTATATAGTTATTAGAATCAAGGCCTTTGCCAACAATTACAGAACCATCGATTGTGTTGCCCATTGCAAACTGGGCAACAAGGAGATCACTTGCTGGTTTAATCGTTTCAGAAATATCTTTTATGTTTGCCGGTGGCTTGTATGTCAATTCATATTGTTTCAGCCCTGTACCACTCCAGTTTAATACTTCATAACGTGTAAACATTCGCATGATCTCTTTAGCTTCTGCGGTTTCTCGCTCGGGTGTTGCCTCATAGTCCCATAGACCGAACAGATCGGCTTCCTTGTAGCGGCGATCGGCATGTATTCCAGCGGCATTTGACCCATATCTGATCTCATACCAAGCTTCGGCGCGGTTGTCGTTAATAAGTGCGTTTGTCAAATTGGGACCAAGAAGAGTGGGCAAGCCTATGTCATTCCATGAAGTACTAGGTTGATTCTTATCAAATACGCGACTATTGAAAGCAAGGGAAAGCAGTGCTAAACGCTCCTGGCTGTTGTGAACGAGAAGACCCGGCTGTATTCCGCCAACTCCTGTTCTATTGAGCCATGTATCCAAAACTTGCTCATAGCCTCCCTTATTATTACCTGTTCCAGGCTCTATGTATCCATCCATGGCGAGGTTAAAAAGATTTTCGCTAACAGTTGTCGACGGTGCTGGTAAATTAAAAGTCCGATACTTGAAACTCTGTGTATTACGAAATGCTGTATATGCTGCAAGGCTGACAAAGTTTTGCTGATTGGCATAAACAGGATCTTTTGCTCGGTCTACGAGAACAGCATTCAAAGCAGCCCATGCTTGGTTGTTTTGTTTGTTATTCGGAGTATATGACTTCCAAAATAATCCTTTCTTATTGTTGTTAATATTCTCGACAAATTGTTTTATATATTTTTGCTCAGCTTGTAGCGCTGCACCAACGAGCTGTGTTCCTGCGACATCAAATCCCAAAGCCTGCAACACCAGCATACCGTGCACTTGTAAATTGAGACCAATTCCAATTGTAGCAATACCTTCAGTATCGGCATATGCATAAGGTTCATTGCCTTCATACCCTTCCAAAATCCTCAATCGCTCATCGTTATAATTGCTGATATTATGTAGTTCCATGGCATCCTCCATATATATGAATATGGTTAAAAACTATTTATAACTTGTCCGGAAATATCTATATCTGCATATTTCCGAGGTGGTTTTTTTCTCAACAATAAACACATGCAAATGATTAGCAAATGGGTAATAGTTCTCTGCGCCGGAATCATTGGGATCACTTCCGCCCCATACATCAAAGTAAGTCTTGCCTTTATAAACAAATACTCCATAGGATAGGGTAGACGCATCCCCGGTCGCTATTTTACCATACTTACACAATGGGTACCCCTCTTTTTGCTCCCTTTCCGTACAATCTCTAAGATCCTTCCATCCTGCCTCTTTACGACTGGGATGCACCATCACAAGCTTTGTCTTTTCGTAGTCGATGTCGGTATAATCATGTTTGAGAATTATTAGTGGGCCACCTTTCCCTGTCTGGTATAAGTCGTCTAAATAAACTGGTTCGGGCTTACCATCATTATCAATGTCAATTTCCGCAATAAGGTGGCCGCGGATAACTTTACCTGACTCGTGCCGTAAAAACATATAGCGCTTGTAAGCGGCAGCTTTTTGCTCTTTTGTACCTCGCCATTTTGACACGTCGGAAACCGTTACGTATTCCACTGGATTAACGTCGCGGTTCCAAATGAACTTGCTGATACGAATTAGAATATCGCTTTCTCTTGGAAATTTTAGGATACCGCCATCAAATATACGTTCCCACTTTGGACTGCTGAAGTCTTTCATCGCAGGATCAAGTTTACGAATCCACCAATGTGCCATAGGTAATAATTTCATACTGTAAGAGTTTAAATTTTTCTTATACGCTTCGCATACATCTATCCCCTCGCCTTTAACCAGAACATATTCATCTGCAAAACTGACTGAAGCTAAAAAAATGAAAAATAATATTAATAGAGACGTTCTTTTCATGCCGCCCTCCTTAAGTTTCCAAATCCTCCGTCATCTACCGTTATAGAAGGTTTTCGCAAAAGCAGTTAGCACCCTCAAAAGTTCTCGTCGTCCGCCGTAACGGACTCCTACGTTCCCAGTACGCATGGATAACGGCTCCATATCGCTCATGAGCCAATTCAGGATAGGATAGATAATTTCCTCTGTCTCGGTTGCCCTGAAATACTGCGTCTCCAGCCTGAGAACAACAAAGCCCCGGCAGTTCAAACCCTCCGGCCCACGGCAGGCGGCTAGAACCACAAGTAGAGAACAGAGGGGTCAGACCGCAACATTCAACAAGCCCTCCTTCTCTATGTTAGTTAGAACTTTCCTCAATTCCTGATTCCCCTTTAGCGTTTCCCCAAATCTCCTGCTCAACTGGCTGATCGCACTCCTCTGCATCCCAAAATACTCTCCAATCTCCCTAAGATTCAAACCACTGCGCTGATAGCTCAGATAAATGCAGATTTTCCTAAAAAGTGGATGGCCTCCCCCCACTATCTTCATGACAGCTCTCTCTATTGACTCCGGAGATGGCCCCATTAGAATCTTCTTTAACGCCGGAAGGTCACGCCTGTCTATCTCCTTTCCTTCCAGATATTCCAGCTTGATTCTCTCGATAAATTCTCTGCCACCTAAAAATGTCGACGCAATCACTTTTTTGAGAGGATTAGAGAGTTCCTTGTTTTCTACTCGCTCTACATATTCCCTGTATTTCCTAAACCCTCTCCGTCCCTCACTCCCAAAGTCCCCAAGAACAAATTCTGTTGTTAACCATTTTGGTTTCTTGTCTCTTCCCACATAGTACCGGTAGCTTGACCATGGATATTCCAAAGGAGCCTTCACTATGCCCGCTCTTACAGGGTTGAGGTGAACATAACGAGATAGCTCTTTACAGTATTCATCTTTATCAACCAGTATCCCCTTATACCGCCCCTGAAAAAGATGCCCGGATCGACCCCGTTTGATATTGAAGTAGGTGGTGTATGCTCCATTGATATAATGAAGAATCTTTGAAAGATTCCCCCTTGGGGTCTCCAACAGAAGATGGTAGTGATTTCCCATCAAACAGTATACATGGATAACGGCCCCATATCGTTCATGGGCCGATTCAAGATAGGATAGATATTTTTCTCTATCCCGGTTGCTTTGGAATACCGTCCTTCTTTCGTTTCCCCGGGAGGTCACATGATAAAAGCCTCCCGGATATTCAATTCTCAGTGGCCTCGACACTCCTACTCCCTCTCTGTCTTACCACCTTGTCTCATGTTGCGGCCTGACCCCTATTTTCTTTGCCCTGCTATAAAGGGTATCATTGCCGCCGTAACCCTGGATCAAATTATCACCGGCGCCGCCGTCGATATAGTCGTCGCCCTGATCGCTCAGGGGAACATCGGTTCCGTCTCCGTGCAGTTCATCGTTGCCCCCTCCGCCATAAATCACATCCGCGCCGCTCTCGCCGATGGCCACATTCCCGTCATCACCGCCAAAGAGAACATCATTGCCGGCGCCACCGTAAAGCGTATTTAATCCGGCTCCACCATCCAGATAATCGTCGCCTTCGCCCCCGGCGAGCGTATCATTGTCAGCCCCTCCGAAGAGCTCATCGTCTCCGCCGTCACCCTGGACTAAATCGTTTCCCGCTCCGCCATCGATATAGTCGTTTCCGTTGAATTCAAGCGGTAGGTACGGACCATTATCTCCAACGAGTATATCGTCATCATCACCGCCTTGGATAAAGTCATTTCCTTCATAACCAACGATCGTATCGTTGCCTGTCCCTCCGTATACCTCGTCATCGCCGCCGCCTGCGTCAACAAAATCATTCCCCGTTCCGACATAGATAAGATCATCATTATCGATTGAAGAGTCCGTATCATACCATGTTAGACCGGTAATCACGGGAGTATATGTACTTCCATCGAATTCTATGTGGAATGACCAAGTATAAAGATCTTCAAAATAGGCAAACATACCACCGCCATCACCAATAATTAAATCGTTCCCACCGCCGGCAACAATGACATCCTTTCCCTTGAAACCAAACATAATGTCATAACCATTAGAACCAAAAAGAAAATTACTATTCTCCCCATCAGCAGCAACAATATCGCCCTTTGTCCCGCTATCCACTGCCGTCTCTCCTGCAGCAATAAGGTCAGCCATTTCCCCGTAGCTGTCGCCAAACAACTGGTTATTGCCGTCTACTCCTCCAATGATGATGTCACTGTCTGGGCCACCTTCAATAATAGAATTATTAAGCCGTTCCCCGTCAATAATGTCGAGTCCTTCACCGCCATACAGCCATCCACTACCATTTGAATCCGTCGTAATCACATCATCGCCGTCGTCGCCGTAAATGCGGGCATTAAGATTAGCTGCGGTTGTGTAGATGTCATCATTGCCGCTTCCTCCCTCCACCAGAATGTTGCTGCCCGCATTTATGGTTATATAATCATTACCATAGCCTCCCAGCACCCAATCCCCA
>Ga0214473_10006430_pt1 | contig 14032 bp, 13 predicted proteins | sample RVTome_7_FD_203509 | JGI IMG/M metagenome (GOLD analysis project Ga0214473, IMG submission 203509) | Soil microbial communities from uranium-contaminated site in the Upper Colorado River Basin, Wyoming, United States - RVT98D197 | ecosystem: Environmental > Terrestrial > Soil > Contaminated >... | reverse complement strand
TGTGAGGAGCGCGGTGTGCTGCGCCTCCGTCAAGGCGACCCCTATGCCCACGAGGGAAAGGAGCTTCGCGTAGCTCGCGAGACAAGCGGGACAGAAGGCGCAAGCGATGACCGGGGCGAGGGTCGAGATGGCCGAAAGCCCACGCGGTGGTTCGCGCGCCATGGCCCGCCTATCGCCGTGGGGCTCACCGCAGCCGCACGCGGTCCCATGCGAGCACGCAGAAGCGTCGTCCGGTGTGACATCCGAGAGCATGGCCCCCCCTGCCTGCGGCAGTGCTCCGCCGCTCGGGTTCAACTACGCCCCGATCGCAGCGCGTGCGCGGTGGGCCAGCTCAGGAACAACGATCGCAGACACCCCGGATCTGGATCTCGAGGGCGCGCGTGGCGGACCGGGGAATGCCCTTGCCCTGGGCGATGCGGACGCTCGCCTCGGACAGGCATGCGATCTCGCCGCACTCGACGCAGGTGAAGTGTGGGTGTTCGGCGTGGCCGCTCTTGCTCTGCGCGCTCTCGAACCGCCAGACGTGGTCGCCCAGATCGGCGCGCCTGACCAAGCCGACCTGGGTCAGGTCGGTTAGGTTGCGGTAGAGCGTCACTCGGTCGATACCGCCGTCCGCGAGCGCCTCCACCAGATCCGCGTGGCTCACCGGCCGGGGTGCCGATTCGAGGAAGCTCAGCACCGCGAGACGGGCAGGCGTGGCGCGCAGCCCCGATGCCCGCAGGCGGCTCCGGAGCGCCGCCACCTTGGACTGGACGGGAGTGGGGTGTCGTCCTTTCACGGCCGCGATCATACCTGGTTCTCATGTCTTTTTGTCCTTCTCCGCGTCAGCGGTCGTCGAGGGAGACGAGGGAGATGTTCCCGCTTCGGTCGGCGAAGGCGGCGGCCACGCCGCCGGGTGCGACTGCCAGTCGATCGAGCGGCAGCCGCCCCTCCCAGACGATCTCTCCGCGATCGGATGACGCCGGCCACGACCGCAGGGTCCCGTCCTCCGAGACGGAGAGGACCCGGTGTCCGGCCCACCCGACCGCGGTCACGGTGCCAGCGTGCCCCTCGAGCACCTTGGGCGTGCGTCCGACCGGCCCTGCGCCGCTGAAGTCCCAGAGCGTGACCTCCGCGCCTCCCGCCGCCACCAGGGTGGAGCCGTCCCCCGAGAACACGAGCGCCTTCACCTTCGTGGGGTAGCCGGACATGGCGAACTCGGCAGCGCAGTCCACCTTCCAGATGCGTAACGATCCGTCCTGGTTCCCGGACGCGAGCCACTTGCCGTCTGGGCTCGGCGCCAGGGCGAGGATGGAGCCAGTGTACTCGAGGAAGTGCGGAGTGCCCGGCTTGCCGAACTCCAGCAACTGCACGCCGCCGTAGCACGCGGTCACGAGCCGGCGCCCCATCCAGCAGAGGGCGCTGATCGTGCTCCCGTGCCCTCCCTGGTCTGCCAGGAGCTGCCCGGATCGATCGTAGACGCGTGCCATCCGGCCAGCGCCCACGGCGAGCTTCAGCCCGTCCGGTGAGAAGGCCATGTGCTCGATCCACGCACGCCCTGACGGAGTCTCGAAGACGGGTTCTCCCCCGGGGCGGCAGACCCGCACCCGTCCGTCCTGCCCCCCGGTGGCGAACAGGGATCCATCGGGCGACCAGGCCAGGGAGAGCGTCCCCCCTGGATGGCCTTTCGGCTCGGACAGCAGCTCGCCGGTCGATGCATCGAGGACGGCCACTGTTCCCGCGAGCGTGGCAGCGGCGAGCACTCGTCCACCGGGAGCGAAGCGCAGGTCGGCCGCATGATCAGCGAGCTGGCGTGACCACACGCTCGCGAGCTGGCCCGGCATCACGCGAGGCACCGCCGAAAGCCCTTGTCGATCCCCGCGACATCGAGCCCGCGCCCGATGAGCACGATCTTGCTCCGGCGTGGCGCTCGTCCCCAGGGGCGTCCCTCGCTCGACTCGAAGAGCATGTGCACCCCTTGGAACACGAGCTGCCGATCGGATCCGGCCACGCTCAACACGCCCTTCATGCGAAAGATGTCGGCGCCACGCTCGGCGAGGAGCTTGCGGAGCCACTTCTCCAGCCGCCCGGCGTGGACGTCTCCGGGGAGGTCGATGCCCACCGAGCTCACCGAGGTGTCGTGCTCATGTGTGGTGTCGGAGAGGATGCCCGGGTCCACCTCCTGCGCGCGCCCGAGGTCGAAGGCGCGGATCCCGAGGACGTTGTCTAGCGGCACCTCGCAGCGGACGGTGTGATGGCAGCGCGCCCACCGGTTCATGGCCGAGACTCGCGTCGCGAGCGCGCACAGCTCCTGGGCGGAGACCAGGTCGGCCTTGTTGAGCAGGACGACGTCGGCGAAGGCGATCTGCTCCTGGCACTCGCTGCTCTGGTCGAGGTGGAGGGCCACGTGGCAGGCATCCACGACCGTGACCACCGCGTCCAGCTCGAGCTGTGCCTTCAGCTCGTCATCCACGAAGAAGGTCTGGACCACGGGTGCCGGATCGGCGAGGCCAGTGGTCTCGATCAGCACGTGGTCGAAGCGATCCCTCCTTCGCATGAGGGTGCCGAGGATGCGAATGAGATCGCCCCGCACCGTGCAGCAGATACACCCATTGTTCATCTCGAAGATCTCCTCGTCCGCGGAGACGACGAGGTCGTTGTCGATGCCTATCTCGCCGAACTCGTTCTCGATGACGGCGATCCGCTTGCCGTGGTTCTCGCTCAGGATGCGGTTCAGGAGCGTGGTCTTGCCCGAGCCCAGAAACCCGGTGAGGATGGTGACAGGAACGCGATCGGGGGTCGTGACGCTCATACGGGACTCCTGGCAGCGCCCGCCAGCAGGGGCGGGCCGTGGGATAGGTCGGGCTCGAGCAGCCCGGCGGCTTCGAGATGGGAGGGCGCGAGGGCGAGGGCGCGCGGCGCATCGAGCACGACCCGCCCGGCGTTGACGAGGACGACCCGCCTTGCGCGCGCGGGGAGGCTGGCGAGATCGTGCGTGACCCAGATCACGGCCATCGGCCGAGCCTCCGCCGCCGCCTCGAGCGCGCGCACGAGCCGCCTCGCCGCGACCGGATCGAGCCCGCTCGTCACCTCGTCGCAGAGCAGGAGCTGCGGCTCGCAGACCAGCGCAGCGGCCAGCGCCACGCGCTGCCGCTGGCCGAATGACAGGTGAGCCAGCGGCACCGAGGCCATCGGGCCGAGCCCGAGGAGGTCGAGCATCGCCGCGGCGCGGGCGCTCCCATCGGCGCTGGCCACGGCGCGGCGGCACAGTCCCCACGCGACGTCGTCGAGCGGCGTCGCTCCAATGAGCTGGTCGTCCGGGTTCTGGAGCACGAGGGCGACGCGCCGATCGAGCCGACCGGCGAGCGGTCCCGGTCGCAGCGGCATGCCCAGGCGGGAGAGCTCGCCCTCGATCGGCGGCAGCAGTCCGGCTGCAGCCCGCAAGAGCGTGCTCTTCCCCGAACCGCTCGGGCCGGCCACGGCGATCCACTCGCCCGGTGCGAGATCGAGCAAAGGTACGATCAGGCGCGGTGTGCCGTCAGCATACGCCAGGGACACCTCGCGCATGCGGAGCGCGGGGCCGGCGCAAGTGCATGGCGTCTCCCCATGTGCGCGAAGCGCGCGGGCCTCGCCGAGCCGCCTCGCGCGGTCCATCGCCTCGGCGAAGCCGCCCGCCAGCACCGGTCCGATCCTGCTCAGCGCGGCGCTCCGGGAGCGCCGCCCGTCGCGCAGCGCCATGACTTCATTCCGGCGTTCGAGCGAGCGGAGCAGAAGGGTGCCGTGGGCGAGCGCCGCGTCCGCCAGCTCCGCGACCGCGTCGAGCGCCGCGCTTCCTTGCACGAGCCGGCGGACGTCGCGCCACTCGACGGCAGCGGCGAGCCAGGCCATCCAGGCGATGCCCGCTGCGGGCCGCGCCGCCACGGCCAGGGCGGCTGGAAGGGGAAGCCCGCCTAGCTGGACGGGCGCGAGCCCGAAGCCGACGACGGTGAGCCAGTGCGTGAACGGCTGCTGGCGCGCCAAGGCGGCGGCGAGCGCCACCGCATCGACCGCGTAGATGGCGAGGTGGCCCAGCGCGCAGGCGAGGAAGACAGCCAGCGGTCCGCGGAGGCGGATCCAGCCGAGGAGCGTCGCCGCCGATGACGCCGCCGCGGGGCCGACGAGGCCGAGCGTCAGGACGTTCACGCCAAGCGTCGTGAGACCACCGTGGCCGAAGAGCAGCGCCTGGGCTGCGAGGACCACCGTCGCCGGGATGACGAGCGCGGATCGCCCGAGCAGGAGGCCGAGCACCGGTGTTGCGCAGAGATGGGAGGACATCCCGGCGATGGGGATCGGCACCGGCACGAGCGTCACCGCGAAGGTGACCGCCCCTGCCATGGCCGCCAGGGCGCGGTCCATTTCCGTGGCGCGGCGGAGACGGGCGATGCCGGCAGCGAGCCACGGAACCGCCACAGCGGTCCAGACGGCGGCATGGGTGAGCGGGAGCGTTCCTTCGGCCAGGTGCACAGTGAGAACCTAATGTGCCCGAACCACACATGCAACTCTGTTGCAACAAAATGCCGTCGGCGTCCGCGGGGGATCCAACCTTGGACGTCGAGCGTAGATGGTGGACAAGGGTCGACCGCATTCTGTTCGGCCGTCCGTGATCGTTCGGATCGCTGATCGTGCCCTCCGTCACCTGAAGCAGCGGTGGCTGATCTCTTCGGAGTTGGTCGCCGCCTGGACGCACGCCAGCGCTGTGCGCGGGATCCGCTGGCCCTCGCAGGCGGCGAGCTCTGCGGCGTGAGCCGCTTCCGCCTGTGCGCGCCAGCGCGACGCCAGCGCAGGATCGCGGAAGCCCCGCTCCTGGAGTTCGAGATCGACGAGGCGGTCGAGGATCTGGCGGCAGTCCTCGCGCGTCGCCCGCCTGCCACCGCATGCCATCGCCGAGGCGAAGAGCAAGAGCAACGCAACGAGCGTGATCGTTCGCTTGGACATGGAAGTCATCGCGTGAACCGGACGCGGATGGGTGGGGACTCGGTCTCGATGGGCCGACCGGTTGGATCGGCGGCCGGCGTGAAGCGCGTCCGGAGCGCGCACTCCACGGCGGCGGCGCCGAAGCCGTGGCCGGGATCGCGCACGACCCGAGCGGAGACGGCGGTCCCGTCGGCGCGGACGACCACCTTGACGACCGCGGCCTGCTCGTCGATCTGTTCCGCCTCGGCGTCGCGCGGCCAGGGACAGCGCCAGTCCTCGTCCGCGAGCGCGACCTGGTGCGAACGGTCGGGCTCGCCAGGCGGCGCCTTCGGGTCCACGTCGCGCGTCTCGACGGGGTTCGGATTCGTGCCGGTCGGAGATGTCACGCCGCCCGCGTATGCCCCCGCCGTGCCTGTGACGAAGGTATTCCCGGTGAGATCGAGAGGGGCGCGAGGTCCCTCCTTCTGGGCGACGATGCGTCCAGCCTGCGCGGGCGGTGGCGGTCGCGAATCTGCACGCCGGGGTAGATGCGCAGCTCTGGCGGGGGGCTGGCGCGGCGGCGGAATCTGCGGTGGAGCAGGTAGCGGCGGCGGAGGTGGCGGTGGCGAGAGCTCGACGACGCGCTCCCGTCCGAGCTCCTCGTGAAGTCGCGTGGCGAGCTGTGCGCTCCAAGTCTCCAGCGAGGACCCCGAGGCCGTGGCCAACGCGAGGAGTCCGAGGTGGACGGATATCGCGAGCGCGGTGGCCAGCGAGGATCGGCCCAGGGGGCGATCGATGCGTCCCGCCAGCACCACATCCACGATCCGCGGAGAAGCCGCACCCGTGGGCAGAGCTGGTACGGGTGAGCCGCTCAAGGCTGCCCCCCCTCCTCAGGCAGCGCCCCGAATGCCACCCGCGTGATGCCGGCTCGCTTGAGCAGGTCGAGCGTGTGGATGACATCGCGGTGTGCCACGGCGCCGTCGGCATTGATGACCGCCCGGAGCTCGGGGTCGCGGGCGACCGATTCCTGCGCGCGCGAGAGCAGGGCGCGGTCATCCGGAACGGGCTCGCCATTCAGGAGCGTGCCGCCGCGCGCCGGGAGCACGACCGAAAAGATGACCTGCAGCTCCTCGCTCTTGCTCGCCTTGGGCAGGTCGAGCGGCACGGCGGGCGAGACCACGATCTTGGCTGTGACGATGAAGACGATGAGGAGCACGAGGACGATGTCCACGAGCGGCGTCACGTTGATGGCGACGATGGGGCTACCGTTGTCCTGGGACGCTCCCGCCATGGCTCTAGCTGGCCTCCGAAGCAGGAAGGGGCGAGGGCGCGAGGCTCTCCTGCTCGCGCCCTCGCCGATCCTCGCCACCGCCAGGTGGTCGCGGCTTTCCCGAGAGGTAGGCCAGCACCAGGCTCGAGAGCGCCTCCGACTCGCAGAGCAGCGTCGCGACCCGGCGCTGCAGGTAGTTGTAGAGAGCGATGGCCGGCAGGGCTACCGCGATGCCGACCGCCGTCGTCACGAGCGCCTCCGCCACGGCCGTCATCACACCCTGAGAGGCGATCTGTGCGGCGGCGCTCGGTCCGCCGGCATGGCCGGGCGCCGCGTGGCCCAGCTCCTCGAAGGCGTGGATCACGCCGACCACGGTCCCGAAGAGCCCCACGAACGGCGCGTTGTTGCCCAGGGTCCCGAGATACACGAGCCTCCGCTCGAGCAGGTTCCGCTCCAGCGCGGTGGCGCTCTCCATGGCCTTCGCCACCGCATCAGGGCCGAGACGCGCCAGGCGCAGCCCCGCAGCGGCGATGGACGCCGCCACGGCGCGCGAGCGACCGAGGTTGGCGATGGCTCCCTCGATGTCGCCCTTCGTGAGGCGCAGGTCGAGGTCCTGCGCCAGCGCTGTGACGGAGCCGTCCCTGGTTCGATAGAAGAGCCACCGTTCCAGGGCAATGGCGAGGCTCGCGACCGAGAGCGCCGCGAGGAACCAGAGGACCCAGGCCGCTCCCGAACCGATGAGGACCTGCTTCACTGCTTCGACTGCGTTCATGTTCCTTCCTTCCAGGCCAGCTTGTCACAGCGCTACCCGGTTGAGCTGATCCCGTAGGGCGGGACCTTGTGCCCGCCGCCATGCGCACACGGCGGGGGACGAGCCCCCGCCCTACGGAAACGGGGCGCCATGCGCCCACGGCGGAGGACGAACCCCGCCCTGCGGACACGGGCGCCATGCGCCTACGGCGGGGGACTAGCCCCCGCCCTACGCCTATTTCGTGGGTTCTGGATGCTCCGCGAGCATCTTCTCGTGCTCTGCCTTGAGCTTCTCATGCTCCTTCGTGAGCGTCGCATGCTCACGCTCCATCGCCTTGTGTTCCTTCCCCATCTTGAGATGGTCGGCGCGGATCTTCTTCGGGTCGCCCCCCGCTTCGTGTTCCGACTCCAGAGCGGCATGCCGGGCCACCAGGTCCGCGTGCTTCTTCACCACGGCTGCGTGCTTCTCGAGGAGCTTGGCGTGAGCGGCCTCGAGGGCGTCGTGCTTCGCGTCGGGAGCCGATCCCTTTCGAGCGTCGTGCTCCTCCTTCCAGCGAGCATGATCCCGCTCCATCTGCTGGTGCTCTTCCTCCATCGCCTTCTCGCGCTCCTGGAACTTCTGGTGCTCAGCAGCCAGCTCCTCATGCAAGGGTTCCGCGCCGAGCGCGGGACCGGCGACAACTCCCATCGCGAACGGGATCAAGATCAACGCTTTCATGCTTCCCTCCGTATTGCTTCGAGTTGCACTCCGCCCAGTGCGGAGTGAGATCGCGTCTCGCCGTCACCGGGGCGAATCGTAGTTGCGCTTCACGAAGCAGAGGCCGTCGGCGTTGAGGTGCCCCATGGTGCTCTCGCTGTACGTCACGGCGTCACTGTAGTTCCGCAGGGCCTGATCCGGCGTGGCCGCGGGGTTCACCGCGACCGTCCCAGGGTCGAAGCGCATCTGTGGATCAGTCGGCAGCGGGAAGATGCTGGAATCGACACAAGACCGCCACGGCAGCGCCGCGCCGAGCCTGTCGGTGAACCCGGTGCTGAAGTTCGTCACGTTCGCCATGTCCGCCAGGGTGGCGGTGGGTGAGGCGACGCCCACGTACTGCGCCGCGATCTGATCGAAGTGCGCGGGCGAGTCGTGCACGAAGTTCTCCCAGAACGCGTGATCGGTGTGGAAGGTGGCCTGCGCGATGGTGGTCGCGTTCTGCTTCAGCGCCACGCCACGGATGGACTCCTCGCCCTCGAACGTCGCGGCTCCGTTGTCGGGGTTCTGGCAATTGATGTTCGTCACGGGCGACTTGAAGCCGAAGCGGAAATTCACCACGGTCGGGAGCTGGTTGAAGTCATAGGGCGCGCTCTGGGTACAGCCCGTCCCCGCGAAGGTGGCGGTTCCCACGAAGAGGACGGTGTAGCCGTTGCTGATCATGTCCTGGTAGTCCGCCAGGTCGGCTGCATCGAGGTTCACGTTCTGGGCCGATGCCGTCGCGGGGATGATGTCGAAGCCGAAGGCGTAGCGCTCGGTCGAGTCGAAGGCGGCGTTCCCGTTCTTGTTCTCCCCGGTGAACGCGGTGATGGCGACCGCTTGCTCGTCCGAACCGCCCTTGCCCAGGAGGGGCCCGCCCTTGTGCAGCTCGACCGCCCACGGGCCGTCTGACTGCGCGACGAGGGCGTCGGTCTGCGACTGGTCGCCCGGGTTCTTGTCGGGGTTCCTGGAGAGCTTCACGTGATCGAAGGTGGCGAGCACCTTCGTGAACTTGACCTCCCAGCCGTCCACGAACACCGGGTCGTCGGGCGTCGCGGGAGGAAAGCCGTACCCGTTGAGCGCCAGGACCTCGCCCGAGGCCGTCACCAGGATGGCGTTGCCGCCCTGGTCTTCACATGGCGCGGTGAATGGTTGGAGAACCCCGAGGCCGTCGGTCGGGGAACCGCAGGTCTTGATGGGTTGAGGGTTGCCGCTGCTGCTCGACGAGCCGCAAGCCGACAGGGCTGCGGCGGCGGCACAAGCCGCAAAGACCGTGATCTGCGAACCGAGTTTCATGTCCGTACTCCCGTGCAAGGCAGGACCGTCGCGAGCACCTGCTCGCTCAAGGTGACTGCCAGTTGAATAGGTAGGTGCCACTCGCCGCGCGCAGGCCGCCGTAGAAGGCGAGGTCGGGCTGGCCCTGGGACCGATCGAGGAACCTCCGCTGGGCCGGATTGCTGGGATCCGCGGCCAGCTGGGCAAAGTCCACGCTCCCGAACCACGCGCGTGGGTCGATGCGCACGAGGAGCGTGCCGCCCTGGGCAAGGGCGAAGTCCACGGAGATGGGTGTGATGATGCGCTGCTTGCAGAGCGGACTCGAGCCCGGGAGCGCCGGGTTGCCGACGGCGACGGCACGGTTCTGGCCGATGGTGAACTTTCCCGTGAACGCGATCGCGGTGCCGGCTCCCTGTACCGCCGTCCCGGCGACGTCCGCGAGAACGGTGGGGTCGTCGGTGGCGTTCACGTCGGTCCCGAAGAGCCAGATCTCGCCCGTCTGCGAGAGATCGGTGGTCCCCTCCCCGTCTGCCGGGAACGGCTGCGGCTCGGGGGAGATGACGTCCACGTCGAGCGGACTCGTCACCTCCCCGGAGTAGATGCCGGGGAGGACGCAGCTCGTCGCCTGGGCGCCCGACGACGGCACCGAGCGGTTGAGATAGATGCCGCCGATGTGCAGGCGAGCCCTGGTGAGCGTCACCTGATAGCCGAGCGCGTTCGTGAAGACGAGCGGCTGTCCGCTCAGGGAGTCGGCGGGGCCCGCGGCCGCCGCGTGGAACGTGACCAGCTTGCCGCCGGTGCCACCGCACGCGCAGAGCGCGAGGACGAGGAGCATCCGAGCAGGCATCATGAGCCACCTCCCAGCAGGACTTCGAGCGTGAGCATGAGCTGGCGCGGTGCGCCCGCAGTGAAGTGGCGCACCGGCACCAGCGTGGGAGCGGCCTGGCTACGGAAATCGGAGGCGTAGTTGAACTCGCCGAGCCGGTACTGCGCGTCGAGGACGTTCGTGGCGGCGAGCGCGAGCTTGACCGGTCGCCGCGCCAGGGAGACCGAGGCGTCGACCGTGAAGACACGGTCGCTGCGGTCGCCGAACGGGAGGGGTCGGCGGCCGACGAAGGTGACCCCGATGCCGGTGCTCGCGACGAGGGGCACGCCTCCGGGACTCCACGGCAAGCGGTGCCAGACGGAGGTGTCGCTCCTGACCACCAGGTCGGGGACGTACGGGATGAGGAGACCCGTGTCGTCGAAGGTGGCGCGGACGAGCGTCACGTTGAGCGACTCGTCGAGGAAGCCGCCGGTGAGGCGCGCCGCGGCGAGCAAGCCGCGCCGGGTGCTGCTGCCGCCGAGCACGTTGCGCCCGGCGCTCTCGCTGAAGATGAGGTCCTTGTCGACCTTGGTCTCGAAGACGCCCGCGCGGAGAGCCAGCGCGGTGCCGGCCAGATCACGCGTGTAGGAGGCGCCGAGGTCGATGGAGCGCGCGCTCGCGAAGGGCGTCTTCACGTCCTGCGTGACGAACTGGGGGTCGGTGGAGCGGACGCCCTTCCCGTAGCTCCCGGAGAAGGTCAAATGGGTGACCGGGGTGACGAGCGCGGAGACGCGCGGCAGGAAGGCCATGCTCGAGGTGGTGGCGGGCTGGACCGGCTCGCGGTGAGCCCCGAAGCTCTCCTGGTCGATGCAACTCGCGTCCAGGGGAGGGTTCGTCAGCGATGGATGCGCGACGCTCTGCACGGCGCAACGGTTCAGGATGTCGAAGGTGAAGAGGTCGAGGCGCGCCCCTCCCCGGAGCGTGAGCCACGAGAGCGGGTTCAGCGAGACGTCTCCGTAAATGCCGATGTCGGCGATCTGTGAATGCAGATCGAGGTCCACGTGATAGGGAGCATTCGTCGCCGCCTCGATGCGGTACTGGGTGCCGTCCGTCACGTCGTAGCGCGCGAAGTAGCCGAGCTCCGCCTCGTGGCGGCGCCCGAGCGCGTCGAGGGACGTCCTCGCGAATCCCCGGATTCCCACCGTGGTGGCCGACGTGCTTTGGTCGACGAGATCCCCTCGCTGAGGATGGAGCGTCTGCTGCGGCTCCTGCACGTCGAGGAGGAAGCCGGTGAAGTCCTCGCGGAGCCGGGCGCCGGAGAGGATCGCGAAGACCTGGTTGCGGTAGACGACCGATCCCGAGCGGCTCTCGATCTCGCCCGAGACGGAGAAGCGGGTGGCGTTTCCACCCTGGCCGAAGTCGTAGGTGTCGAAGAATCCCTTCCGGCCCGCCTCGAGGTCGTCCTCGCGGATCACACCCGCGGAGTGCCAGCGGGCCGAGTACCCCTGCAGCGTGAGCCGGTACGTGGTTTCGCCGCCCAGGTGGCCCTCGTACTGGCCGATGGCGGATCCACGCGTCGCGTCGCGGTTCTTGCCGAACCCGTCGGTCTCGTAGAACTCGGCGGCGCCGAAGGTGCGGCTGGAGGCTCCGGGCGGTCCCCACAGCGCGAGGACGCGTCGCGTCGCGTAGCTGCCATAGCCGACCTGGAGCCCGACCCCGCGCTCGTCGAGGCCCAGCTCGTACTCGGCGCTCCCCGCCACCGCGAAGTTGCCCTGTCGTGGGTCGTAGGGCCCCTCCAGCACACGCAGCGACGAGACGACCTCGGGGATGACGAAGTTGAGGTCGGCGTAGCCGTTGCCGTGCAGGTTGCCGACCTGGTTGACCGGCACGCCCGCGACCGAGAACTCGACGTCCTGGCCCTCGCGGGCATCGAATCCGCGGAGGAAGACCTGGTTCGCGTGCCCCTCGCCGCCCTCGTTGGAGAGGAGAATACCCGGGGCGAGCTTCAAGAGCTCGGCAGCGGTCTTGCGCGGCACGAGCGAGAGCTGACCCACGGTGACGTCGTAGTCGGAGGCTCCGCGGCTCCTCGGCCGCGCGCGGCCCCTCACCGTGGCCTCGAGCTCCTCTTCCTTCCCTTCCTTCCCTTCCTCCTTGGCCGAAGTCCCGACGGGCGGACGCTCCACGGCGGCCTCACCCTGGGCCGGCGGTTGCGCGGTCGGTGGCGGGCCCGGCGGCGTCGCCAGCTCCGGTGGTGGGAGCGGCGGGAAGCGGAACGCGAACGGTATGCGGATCCGGGCAGCGACGGGCTTTCCGCTCTCCTCGGCGGGCGTGAAGACCCACTGGCTCACGGCAGCCAGCGCCGCGTCGTCGAACTCCTTCCCACCCGACTCGAAGACCTTGGGATCGCTCACGTGCCCCGAGGCGTCCACCGTGACCTCGAGCGTCACGCTGGCCTCTCGGCGCTCCGCCAGCGCGGCGGGGGGATAGATCGCCTCGGAGCGCTGGACGACTTGCGGGGGGCGGAGGGCCTCCTGGGTCTCGGCTTGGGCCATGGCGCGTGTCGGCGCGGCCAGCTGCGCGGCCACCAGGACGATCGCCAGATGGCGAGCAGCTGGACGCATCGTCGGTTCGTGAAACGATCTCTCCAAGGACGGACCTCCAGCACGGATCTGCAGAACGGCAGGCGCGAGCCACACGCACGAAGCGCGCGGCCTCGCCCCGGATGCTCCGGGACGAACGAGTCGCTACCGTGTCGCTACCGGTGATTGACAGTGATTGACGGAGCTACGCCTCCGTCGCTGGCGCTCGCAGCTACGCGAGGGCGCCGATCCAGCGCGCGCGCCTCGACGACGCGCACACGAGGAGCGACAGAGTGGTGAGCTCCGATGCGAGGCGAACTAGGCGGGGGGTGATTGCTTCGGCGCGAGCCGATGGAGCGCGAGGCGGCCCGCAGTCGGTGCGCCGTCAGGCGGGAGCGTCGCGAGGATCGCGCGCGGAGGGGTATGGAGCGCTACGACCCGGTCGTGGAGGACCGCGCGATCGCGACGCTGCGAGGCCAGGACGCAGTGCTCGTGCCCGTGATGCGCTTCAGGCACGTCGGTGGCAGCGATCCCCGGCAGGCGTTCGTTCCGGGCGTGGGCCCGGGCATGGTCATGCCCGGCGGCGGCCTCCGGATGGACGAGCTCACCGTCGAGAGGGCAGACCGCGTGCCGGACCAGCAGGAGATGGGACGCGCCCGCGAGCTGTCCGGCGACGAGCAGCGAGGCCAGGACCGCGACAGGGCGGCCCCACGCTCTCGTCGCTGCTCGCTGCACACGCGTTACCATCCGCCTCTTCATCTCCTTCCAATAGCGCTCCATCCATAGACTGGCCCCGCAATCGGGGCAAGCCCCTTCCTTGGACGACAGCGAAAGTCACGGGTTTCACGGCGCTGGTCAGTGGAACCGATGTAGTAGTCGATCCGAGAATGGGGCTCAGTTCAAGCGATAACCGCGATCAGTCACGCCGAGCGCCTGCCGCCAGCGTCACACCCGATCGACCGCCACCTCGAGGACGGTACCACCGGGGTCCCAGGCGCAGCTGGGACTCGAGCGACCCGTCATTCCAGAGCGACGACAACCGTGACCTGCCGCCCAGACGATCACCGCGAGGCCACGCGTGGTGCGCTCGGTTGACCTGGCCGTTAGGTGACTCGCCGAGACGCGGCACGACGGTGGGGCACCGTGGCCCCTGCACCAGAATGGAGGGTTGCAATGAAAACGTTCGTGACGGGAGCAACGGGCCTGCTTGGAAGCAACCTCGTCCGCGCACTGCGAGCGGAGGGGCACCAGGTCCGCGCCCTGGTCCGCTCCGAGGAGAAGGCGCGGCGCCTGCTGGGAGACACGGGCGCCGAGCTGGTGGTCGGCGACATGGGAAACGTGAAGGGTTTTGCCGACGCGCTCCCGGGCTGCGAGGTGGTGTTCCACACCGCCGCCTATTTCCGCGAGTACTACGGCACCGGCGACCACTGGCCGAAGCTCGAGGCGATCAACGTGCGGGGCACGCTGGCGCTGGCCGATGCGGCACGTGTGCGCGGGGTGAGGCGTTTCGTCGAAACGAGCTCATCGGGCACGATCGGCATGAGGGCCACCGGTGAACCCGGTGACGAGGATACTCCCCCCACGGCGATCGCCGCGCGCAACCTGTACCTCAAGAGCAAGGTGGTCGGCGGTACGCGGCTCCGCGCCTTCGCGCAGCGCACCGGGTTCGACCTGGTTCAGGTCCTCCCCGTGTGGATGTTCGGCCCGTG
>Ga0214473_10006429_pt1 | contig 14032 bp, 13 predicted proteins | sample RVTome_7_FD_203509 | JGI IMG/M metagenome (GOLD analysis project Ga0214473, IMG submission 203509) | Soil microbial communities from uranium-contaminated site in the Upper Colorado River Basin, Wyoming, United States - RVT98D197 | ecosystem: Environmental > Terrestrial > Soil > Contaminated >... | reverse complement strand
CAACATCTTTACCGAGTACGCATATTTCTCCTCGTACTCGACCTCGTGGCGTCAGCATGCCAAGGCCTATACTGAGAAGATGGGCAAGCGATTCGGCCTCGATGGACACAGCCTCGTCGTGGAGATTGGCAGCAACGACGGGTACCTCTTGGAGTACTTCGTCCAGGCCGGTGTACCTGTCCTGGGGATAGAGCCCGCGGCCAATGTGGCGGAATCGGCGGTGGCCAAGGGTATCCCAACCCTCGTGAAATTCTTCGGCCGAAAGACCGCATGCGAAGTTGCTGCCAAGGGCCGACGACCCGATCTCTTGCTGGGGAATAATGTGCTGGCACAAATCCCGGATCTCAACGACTGCGTCGCCGGAATGAAGATTCTGCTCAAGCCCGCCGGAGTCATCACCATCGAGTTTCCCCACCTCCTGCGGCTAATCGAGGAAAACCAGTTCGATACAATATACCACGAGCATTTCTACTACTTCTCCTTCAGCGCTGCAGAGCGAATCTTTGGCGCGCACGGTCTGACGCTCTTCGACGTTGAAGAGCTTCCCACGCACGGCGGCTCCCTGCGGATCTTTGCGAAGCACATCGAAGATCACAGCAAGGTCATTACAGACCGGGTCAAGGAACTCAAGGCCCGGGAGAAGTCTGCCGGAATCACCGAAACCGACTACTATCGATCATTTGCGGAACAGGTGTATGAGACGAAGCGTCGCCTACTCGAATTCCTGATCGAGGCGAGGCGGAAGCGGAAATCCATTGTCGGTTACGGCGCCCCAGGAAAGGGCAACACCCTTCTGAATTACTGCGGAATACGGACGGACTTCCTAGACTATACTGTTGACCGAAACCCGTACAAGCAGGGCAAATTCCTCCCTGGTACCCACATTCCGATCTGCCATCCTGACCGGATCGCCCAGACCAAACCGGATTACCTCCTCATTCTTCCCTGGAACATCAAGGATGAGATCATGGAACAGATGGCAAGTATCCGTGAGTGGGGGGGGCAGTTTGTCGTCCCAATCCCCAGCGTCCATATATACTCATAATCTGTTCCTGTCCATGCGTAGCGTGTGTTTCCGCTCCATGTGTTTGCCTGAAATGTCCTAAACCCGTCGCGTATCGAACGCTCTTCGTGATTCACGATCACGTTGGGGAGGTAGATCAATGAAAGTGGTCCTCTTCTGCGGGGGTATGGGAACCCGCCTCGGCGAACATTCGGAGAGAATCCCAAAGCCTCTTGTTCGTATCGGATACCGTCCCATCCTCTGGCACGTCATGAAGTACTATGCGCACTATGGTCACAAGGACTTCATCCTTTGTCTGGGATTTATGGCGGATAAGATAAAAGAGTACTTCCTGAACTACAATGAATACCTCTCCAACGACTTCACAATGACCAACGGTGGGAGAGACATCCATCTAAAGAATAGGGACATTCTCGACTGGAAGATCACATTTGTTGACACGGGCCTCAACGCAAACATCGGGCAGCGGCTGCGAGCGGTTCAGAGTCATTTGCAAGACCAGGATATGTTCCTCGCGAATTACGCTGACGGCCTCACCACTCTGTACCTTCCCGATTATATCGACTTTTTCACAAAGAGCGGGAGGATCGGCTGTTTTATCTGCGTGAGACCTCCGCAGACGTTTCATGTCGTATCGACCGGCCCCGACACCCTCGTTCAGGACATTCGCCATGTTCAGCATACCGATATCCGGATTAATGGCGGCTACTTCGTATTTCGCAGGGACATTTTTCGATACATAGAAGACGGCGAGGAACTTATCGAGCAGCCTTTCCAGAGGCTCATACAGGGGGGGCAGTTAATCGCGTTTCCCCAGAATCAATTCTGGTGCATGGACACCTTCAAGGATTACCAGCAGTTGTCCGATATGTACGCACGCGGCGAGGCCCCGTGGGAGGTGTGGAGAGATTCCACCCTGCACCTCGCAGGTGTCATTTGAGTAGATGCCATGCTTTCTTTTGGCTTCTCCGCAGACCACCCTTCTCCGCTCAAGATCCTCTGTCTAGGTGCTCACAGTGACGACATCGAGATTGGTTGTGGCGGAACCATCCTCCGGCTCACTAGGGAGATCCCTGAACTCGAGGTGCGCTGGATCGTCCTCGGCGCGGCCGGTCCGCGCAAGACCGAAGCCATCAAGAGCGCACAGTTGTTTCTACGCCACGCCCCAAAGAACCGAATCCTTGTGCGTAGCTTCCGAGATGGCTTCCTACCGTATCTCGGATACAAGGTAAAGGACTACTTCGAACGCGTAAAACGCTCCTACGCCCCTGATCTGATCTTCACCCACTACCGTCGGGACCTCCACCAGGATCACCGTATAGTCTCCGAGCTGACGTGGAACACATTCCGTGATCACTTGATTCTAGAGTATGAAGTCATGAAATACGATGGCGACCTCGGGTCCCCCAACTTCTTCGTCCATCTCGACAAGGACATCTGCAAGGAGAAAGTCCGGGTGCTTCGGACTGTTTTCCGCACACAGAACCATCGCCCCTGGTTCACTGAAGATACCTTCCTTTCCCTCATGCGACTCCGCGGCGTAGAGTCGAACGCACCAACCCGCTATGCCGAGGCCTTTTACTGCCCCAAGATCGTGTTCTAAGGGGTCTGGCTCATTGCGCGTTCATGCTCATGTTCCCGCTGTTTCTGGGAGTGCGCTCCCTCCTCACACGTGGGGAAATCCCGGCGTGCCATCGCTCATAACATCGGCTTCTCCAGCCCGCTCGCTTTGGACACTAACCGACCGCTTGATCAGCGTTACCAGAGGGGAAAGTGGAGCGACTTCAGCCACACCAGATAGGTAAACCCTTCGCCGAGGGATATGTTGGAGGGCAGATGTTCGCGCTAATCCGCGAACTCTTTCCTCTCTGTCGCAGTATCACCGGTGACGGTGTTCGACAGACCTTGCGGATACTTGAACGATTCATCCCCCTGCAGGTGCACGAGGTCCCCACCGGGACGCAGGTATTCGACTGGAGCGTACCAAGGGAGTGGAACATTCGGGATGCATATGTCAAGAACTCCCAGGGAGAAAGAATTATTGACTTTCGACGCAGCAATCTCCACGTGGTCGGGTACAGCACGCGCATAAATCAACGGATGGATCTGTCTGAGCTTTGTCCCCACCTCTATTCTTCCCCTGAACACCCCGACTGGATTCCATACCGAACGTCCTTCTATCAGGAACACTGGGGCTTCTGCATTACCCACAATCAATTCCTGTCACTAAAGAACGATGTCTATGAGGTGTGCATCGACTCCTCACTCGAGCCCGGTTTCCTCACCTACGGGGAATACTTTCTCCCTGGCGAGTCGAGCGAAGAGGTGCTGATCTCGACCCACGTGTGCCATCCATCTCTGTGCAATGATAACCTGTCTGGCGTTGCCGTCTCAGTCTTCCTCGCCTCACACCTCTCCGGCTGGCACCATCGGCGGTTTTCTTACCGCTTTCTCTTTATACCTTCAACAATCGGATCCATAACCTGGTTGGCACGCAATGGGGATGTAGTCCCCCGCATTCGACATGGCCTCGTGCTTGCCTGCCTCGGCGACCCCGGCTGGCTAACTTACAAGAGAAGTCGTCGCGGCACCGCCCCTATTGACCGGGCCGCTGTGTTTGTCTTACAACGATCAGGAGCGCCACATGAGGTGCTTGAATTTTCACCCGTTGGCTATGACGAGCGGCAATTCTGTTCACCCGGATTTGACCTGCCATTTGGATGCTTGATGCGTACACCCAATGGTCGCTATCCTGAGTATCACACGTCGGCGGATAACCTCGATTTCCTCCGGCCGGTAGCCCTCTTAGACTCGCTAGAGAAGGCGCTGAATATACTTGCACTGCTTGAAGAGAACGATGTGTGTGTCAATCTGAATCCCATGTGCGAACCGCAATTGGGCAGGCGCGGTCTGTATCAAGGTACGCGCGGACAGTCGAGTCCTTCGGATTATGAAGCGGCGCTCCTTTGGGTTCTCAACGGCTCGACGGGCTCTGAGAGTCTCCTGGACATTGCAGAGCGGTCCCGTTTGGACTTCCACCTCATTCGGCGGGCGGCGGACGCGCTGCAGTCACACGGTTTATTGAGCGGTCGAACCAACAACCGGGGCACCCGATGAATGCCAACAGCCGACCGCCTCGCATCGGCATCTTCGGTCACTACGGGCATGAAAATCTTGGCGATGAAGCCATCACCGTAGCGGTCATCCAGAACATTCGGCGGCGGCGGCGAGATACAGTTATTCATCTCTTCTCGATGAATCCACGCGACAGTGCGGTTCGATACGGCCTGCCAGTCCATCCGATCCGCCGGAGCTCGAATGAGACCTGGCCGGCCCATCCAGCCCAGCCAGATGCACCTAAGAGAGGCGTAGCTCACCGGATCGAACAGAGCTTGCGTGCCTTACTTCGACGCTGGCCAGTTGTTTCTTTATCCCTGCGATTGCTCCGCGTTATTGTGCGAGGCCTGAGAGGACTGGTTCGGGAAGCCCTGTTTTTGCGGCAGGCCTACAGCCGACTGCGTCACATTGACCTCCTTCTCTTCGCTGGGTCTAATCAGTTCCTCGACAACTTTGGTGGCCCCTGGGGATACCCTTATACCCTCCTCAAGTGGTCCGCACTGGCAAAGCTTGCCGGCATCAAGGTTGCCTATGCCAGCGTAGGTGCCGGGCCGCTGGACGCCTGGCTGAGTAAGCGGCTAATTCGCGCCGCTCTTCGATTCGCCGATACTGTCTCATTCCGCGATCAAGGCTCAGCACAAATGATTCGAGCACTCGGATACGCAGGACCCGGCATCGTGTGTCCTGACCTCGCCCACAGCCTCTCCTTCGACGGCCCTGTTACCACTTCTTCCCCAGCCTCACGCGACCCGCGTCGACCGATCGTCGCTGTCAACCCGATGCCGATGTACGACCGACGTTACTGGTGCGCCCCGGATGCATCACGGTACGACTCGTACATTTCCCGCTTCGCGGCGTTCTGCGACTCGCTCGCCCATGACAGGTATTCCCTCGTCTTCTTCGGCACCCAGACCAGCGACTACAACGTCATCACCGACGTGATGCATCGCATGCGGAGCCTCAATGGAAGATTCCAACCTGACGTCCGGGTCGAACGCCTGCAGTCCGTCGACGAGCTGATTCGGTTCCTGACCACCGCACACATCGTTGTCGCGACCAGATTTCACGGAACGCTGCTCGCGCTTTTTTCCGGCACTCCCGTTCTTGCAATATGCTACTATCGCAAGGCCCGAGAGCTCATGCGGGATATGGGCCAGGAGGACTACGCCGTTGACCTCGACGATTTCACCGTTTCCGACGCCCTCCGTCGCTTCAGATCCCTCGAGGTCAACCGCCGAGACCATGTCGCGCAGATCGAACGACGCAACCAAGAGTACCGTCACATCCTGGACTGCCAGTACGACGCCGTCCTGGGGCTAGTTACGAGCCCTTAGGCGAATTCGCCCTTCCCGCGATACACACATCACACGGTCTCTATGCACACCGAACCTCACTACACCTATTACGCATCATCCGCGCCTCTCGGTCCTCGCCACATCGAGGATGCGTTGGCCCTCAGCCGCAAGAGGCTTCACCCCGCGCTCTCTGATGAAGACTACCTCATCCTTTGCGAGCGCCGACGATTGTTCATCGAAGCGCTACGCAGGTGCCCTTCGCGTCCACTGAGGGTTCTCGACGTTGGCGGTCGCCTTCAACCCTATCGGGAATTACTGGCAGACCGTTCGATCTGGTATGTGGCGATAGACCCGATCTTGGATGGCCTGACAGACATCGTCGGTATCGGCGAATACCTGCCCTTTCGAAGCGAGTCTTTCGACCTCACAATCTGCGCTCAAGTACTCACGTACGCCACCAACCCCTCCTTACTCGTCGCGGAAATTTACAGAGTCCTCCGGCCTCGCGGCGTTCTCTTTCTTAGCGCCCCCGCCTTCTTCCCTCGGCACCATGATGAGCGCTGGCGATTCCTACCTGATGGTTTACGCATCCTGATGCTCGGATTTTCCTCGACGGACATTCATCCAGAGGGAAACTCCTTCTCCGGCATCTGCCGCACAGCAAACGTCTGCCTTCGCCTCTGCCTGCAAGACTACCCGTCCCTGTGGCGCATCGCGAGTATTATGGTGATCCCGCTCGTCAACCTGCTAGGCCGAATGCTCGATAGGCCAAGTCCATCCAACAATCATTGTACCGCCAACTACAGCGTCATAGCCGTGAAATGAGCTAACGCTTGTCCTGACTGTGCCGACTGTATGCACCCACATCCGATCGGATAAGCCACTTGTCAGTGTCGTCATCCCCCTTCGCACTTTCGAGAGGCGTCGGAAATCCTCCCAACATCCTCATGAACCGATTCAGCGTTGAGCCTCCTTCCTGGCTCTCCAGTGCGACGGATGCTTGAGCCCACCATGGTTGGGAGAGGCTCAGCTTCCACCGGTAATCTGGGAAAGCAAGATGCGCGTTAGAACCTCACCGCCACGCGTGACAGTTGGTGTTCCAGTCTACAACGGAGAGCGCTATCTGGCGACGACTTTGGATTCATTGCTCAACCAGACCTTTGAGGACTTCGTCATCCTCATTGGCGACAACGCTTCCACGGATGGTACCGAGGAGATTGCTCGCCACATTGCGCAACTCGATGCCCGCGTCAGCTATGTCCGGCATACCCAGAATCTGGGAGCCGCTGCGAACTACAACCGCCTCTTCGAGGCGACCTCGACGGAGTATTTTCGCTGGTCAGCCGCGGACGATATGTCGGCCCCACGCTTTCTCGAGGCATGTGTCCAAGTCCTGGATGCGGATGCCTCGGTAGCGCTCGCTTACCCCCGGGTCATGCTCGTGGACGAACATGGCAACACACTGTCTGAGTATGACGAGAATCTGCACCTGTCTCACGACCGGCCAAGCGATCGATTCACGGCCCTTCTCCAACAGGTCCGCCTATGTAGCGCCATATATGGCGTCATGCGTACAACCACTGTGCGCCGAACGCGACTGTTGGGATCATACCGAGGGTCGGATATTCCCTTTCAGGCTGAGTTGAGTCTCCACGGCAAGTTCATCGAGATACCGGAGGTGTTGTTCTATCGTCGGATGCATCAGGCGTCCTTCACCGCGATGCGTCCGCAACAGCAGCGGGAGTTCTTCAATCCCGGCCGGAGCCATCGCACGGAATTCTATTACTGGCGGAACCTCTTTGAAAATATCGTATCAGTGCTGCGAACGCCGATCGAGAATCGAGAGCGTATACTCTTGCTCCTCAGGCTTGCACGCTGGGTGGTTTGGGACCGTAAACGCTATGCCAGGGAGATAGTCGAAGCAGGTAAGTACCTGCTGTCTAAGCAGCAGGAGAACTGAACGTGCGCCGCCGATCAGCACATCCAAGAATGCATCGATGGCCCCGAAGCAATTCCGGTGACTGCGATGTGTTGCCAATGGAATCCCTGATTTCCGGCCGCCCCGGCAGAGGCTCGGGTGGACCTTTCACTTCCTGCGGCCCACCCCGGCCCAGATGTGGTTCACACGGCAGTTATACTGTTGGTGAACGACTTCGGCACCACGCGGACATCGAGCGCTGGGACAGCAATATCCGTGCTTTCCTCGCACCGCACTTCACAGTGCTGGCACATTTAGCTGCCAAGGACGGGCCGATCCCTTGGACCGCTTTATGCCACGGGCCGCGTCATACTTGTCAATCCGTCCAATGGCCACCAGTTTAGCATGACGCGGCACAAGTTCGCACCGAGCATCGCCTGGAGCGCCGTGGCTAATTGGACGGCGTTCCTCGTCGTCGCTCTCGTCAGCTTTTTTCTCTCGCCATTTATCGTCCACCATCTGGGGAACACTGCCTTTGGCGTCTGGGTGCTCCTCGGGTCTCTCGTCGGCTACCTCGGCCTGCTCGATTTCGGCGTGCGCGGCGCGGTCACCCGCTACGTGGCGCACTTCTACGCCGCAGCCGATCACAAGCAGTGTTCCCGTATCGCATCTACGAGCATTACGCTCTTTGTCATCTCAGGCTTCGCTGCCGTCTTGATCTCCGTGGGCGCAGCCTTCCTAATCGACCGGCTGTTCACGGTCCCGGTGGAACTCTTGTACGAGGCGCGCACCGTCATCCTTCTCGGTGGCCTGACCGTCTCCGCCTCATTGATCGGCGGCGTCTATGGGGGGATCGTTACCGGCCTCCAGCGGTTCGACCTCGATAGCGCGCTCGAGATTGTCTTGACAGCGTTTCGCGCGGTGGCCATCGTGTCTGCGCTTTTCCTCGGCTTCGGCCTTGTCGCGTTGGCAGCGATTCACCTTGCGGCCGCTGTGTTCCGCGCACTCGCATTGACGGCCATCGTGCGCCGGCTCTATCCGCAGCTCCAGGTGACGTTCCGTGCCCAACTCGAGCATGTCCGCATGCTCCTGTCCTTCAGCGTATTCTCGAGCCTGATTCACCTCTCGAGCAAGGTGATCTACTACACCGATTCGGTCGTAATCGCTTCATTTCTGCAAGTGGAGCTTGTCACATTCTTCGCCATCGCCGCCAGCCTCATCGATTACGCGCGGGAGATCTCCGGATCCCTGTCCCGTATCGTTACTCCCAGGGCAAGTATGGTTCAGGCGACCGAAAGTGATGTTGCGGTGGGTGAAATGGTCCTAAACGTTGGCCGTGTCGCCACACTCATAGCGCTGCCAATTACACTCACCTTCTGGCTCCGAGGACACTCCATCATCTCGCTCTGGATGGGGCAAGAGTATGCGGTGCAGTCTGGACACATCCTCTCGCTCCTGGCGATCATGGTCTGGTTCGGAGGAGCGAGGTCGGCGATTGCCGCCACAATGCTCGGCCTGAATAAACATCGCCCCCTCGCGCTTGTATTCATGCTAGAAGCAGTGGGCAACGTGGGCTTGAGTGTTGCTCTTGTCAAACCGCTCGGGCTCATGGGAGTCGCCCTCGGCACGGTCATTCCCAATGTCCTCGTCAGTCTTGCCCTGCCGTGGTATCTCCGGGTTACCCTCGGTGTTTCACCACTTGCGTTTTATTGTCGCGCCTTGCTTCTGCCAAGTCTCGCATGTCTCCCGTTTGCATGCGCGTCGTTGATTCTCGAACGGGCATACCCTGTCGAGAGCCTATTGGCTTTTTGTGGCCAGATTGTGCTGATCCTGCCCCTCGTTCCCGCCTGTGCATTTGTGTTGACTACGACGCGTACCGAACGCCACCTCATCCACGCATTCCTCCGAAATCCGGCATCGCGCCTCCTGCTGCGAGCACGGGCGCGCCAGACTACGACACCCACTGCCCTGCCGCCCTCAGGCGCCGCTGGCTTGGACTGAACCTCGCACCCCGCTGGACTTCTAGGAGCACGGACACCTGTGTGTGGAATCGTTGCTCTGCTTGATACGACCGGCAAGCCAGCTGATATCACGCTGGTACGACGAATGGTCGAGGCCCTGATGCACCGAGGGCCGGACGACAGTGGCGATTTCGTCGCCGACGCGATCGGCCTCGGTTTCCGCCGTCTGTCCATCATTGACCTCACGAACACCGGCCATCAGCCGATGCTCAGTCCAGATGGGAAGGTCGCGCTTGTGTTCAACGGAGAGATTTTCAACTATCTCGAGTTGCGCGAGGAGCTGCGACAGCGCGGGCATTCGTTCCGCTCCTCCAGCGATACGGAGGTCCTGCTCCTCGCGTATCTCGAATGGGGAACTGCTTGTGTCGAGCGCTTCAATGGCGAGTGGGCGTTTATCATCTACGACGGACGGCGACGGGTCGTCTTCGGCTCTCGTGATCGGTTTGGCATCAAGCCCCTCTATCAGTTCCGTAGCGGACACTGCGTAGCATGGGCGTCGGAAATCAAGGCAGTGCTCAGAGTGCCTGCGTATTCCTCGGCGATTAACTGGAGGGTGGCGGGTGCGTACCTGCGGGAAGGACGTCTCGACTTCTCGGAAGACACCTTCTTCCGTGATATCGAAGCGGTCCCTGCCGGCACAGCTTTCGAAGTCAACCTGGGTGGGCAGGAACAGCGCTGGAAGTATTGGTCGCTCCCCTCGCCGGGTGCGAGCGAGGCTCCGGTCAATCCCCCTGAGGCCTTCGCCCACCTGTTGGAGGATGCCGTACGGATCCGCCTGCGCAGCGATGTCCCAGTCGGCGTATGCCTCTCCGGTGGCTTGGATTCCACTTCAATTATCTGCCTGATGCGAGGGCTCCTTGGAGACAACGGTAGGAGTCGTCCGATCCTTGCCTTCTCCTATCAGCATCCCGCCTATGACGAACAACGTTATATAGCCGCGACGATTGAGCAGACCGGAGCCAGGCTTCATCGCTTGGCGCTAGACCATCGCGAACTCTGGAGGCTGACAGAGGAAGTCATCATCGCTCACGATGAGCCGGTGCATACGCTCACGGCTATGGTTGGCTTCGAACTTATGCGAATGATCGCAGCGGCAGGAGTGAGGGTTATCCTGAACGGGCAGGGTGCGGACGAGACTCTCGCAGGATATGACAGCTACTTCCGGGATGCCTGGTACACATCCCTCCGCCGCGGCAGAGCCTTCGCCACCTATCGGGCGATGCAGGCATTCGCTCGCGCTCACCATCGGCGGCTGGAGCCCATGATGATTGACCTGGTGCGCCACATGGTAAAAACGGCCATGCGGGGTACGGCCGGTTACCGTTGGCTTGCCCACCTCAAGCACCGGTCTGAACTTGCCCGGAACGGCTGGATAACAGGCCCTTTGGTTCCTGGCCCTTGGGACACTCCTGCCTTCGAGCCCCTCGATCTCGACTCAGTACTGCATCGTGCGACGACCTGCGAGCCGCTCCCCTTGTACCTTCGCATTGAGGATCGGAACTCGATGGCTCACTCGGTCGAGACGCGACTTCCGTTTCTCGACTATCGGATCGTTGAACTGGTAGCTTCACTTGACGTCTCATGGAAGATTCGCGACGAGTGGAATAAGTTCATGCTTCGGGAGGCGATGGCGAGCCGCATCCCGGAGATCGTGCGCACTCGGGTCGACAAGATGGGGTTCCCGTCGCCCACGGCGCGCCTGCTGCAGGAACCCGTATTCGGAGCCCTGCTCGAGTTGATCACCTCACAGCGCGCGCGGGAACGGGGAATTTACAACATGAGGACCATGCTCGATGACCTGGAGCAATATCGTGGCACGTCAGACCAGTCCACTGCTCTCCGGTTATTCCGGGTAGCCCAGTTTGAAACGTGGGCGCGTATCCACGGCCTCTAGGACAGCGTGCTCTGGGAACATACACCCTCGCGTGGAATCTTGTACGACGCTACCTGCTCCGTGTGACCGAGGTTTTGGCCCTGGTCACGATTCCTATGGTCTGGGGCTTGGTGCTCGTTGCCCATATGTTCGTGACCCTGCAGGTTTCTGGCTTGGCAGCAGTTGGGGGACAATCGCTATTGCCGTTGCTTGGCTGTTGATTTATCCATTCTGGGTCCTACCACTGTATTGACTGGTTTTTCGGCGAATCGAGTTAGCGGTTCCACAGCATCCTCGCGTCCTTAGGGGGGCAGTCAGCGCATCCCTGGCGATGGCAGCCGCCCTGTGGGCGCTTAGATGGTTCCTGCCCGAGCAGCTTCCCCTTCTACAAAGATTCTGTCTCGAGCTCTCCGCCGGCACTGCGACGTTCTGCCTCATAATGCTGATCTTCCATCGGCAACGATTGCAAGCGCTTCGCCAATTCTTGGACAGCATGCGCGCCGCCTTTCCCTCCCAATGAGGGCCTGCAAGCTGACCGTACCCCTGGACATGATGAGCGGCATCCTCTTGTCTCTCTTGAACGGAAGAGAGCGAGCCGACCTTCGCCTGATAAGCCTTGCCTTCGGCTCGTTGCCCATGACCTCGGCGTCCATGGTTGGTTCAAGGTGGGATCTTACGGGTCTCAGCCTGGCATGGGTGGCTGCCTACCCTTTCTTTTTCCGTATAAACGTTTGCTGCTCGTCTCACGTCCTCGGGACAGCCGCGTCGGCCATAGCGTCGAAAATGTCCCGATCCATGGCAAGCTTCCATGCCAGTCGTTCGCCGAGGAGGCCCAGGACGACCAAGACCTCGGACAGCAAAACACCCGGGCTGTAGAAGGATAACCCCATGAAGGGGATGCAGGTCTGCCGACTCATAGGGCTGGGAGGGGTCGTCCTCTTCCTCGCCAGCGCCTTCACCCCGGTCGCCCATCTCTTGGATATTTGGCTGAACGCCCCAGCGGAACTCGCACCGTCGGACGCCATCGTCGTCCTCGGTCAAGGCGTCTCGCGGGGAGTGTTGAGCGGAGACTCTGCGACTCGTGCCTCGCATGGAATCGCGCTTTACCAGAGGGGCTTGGCCCCGCTTCTGGTCTTTTCCGGCGGGACCAGCGACGCTGGTCCGACGGAAGCCGCGGCTCGGGCGGAATTCGCGCGCGCGCGCGGAGTCCCGCAGCATGCCATTCTCATCGAGACTAAAGCCCGTACCACCCGCGAAGAGGCACAGCGCGAAAAAGCCCTCCTCCAGCCGAAAGGCGTACGGACGATTCTCTTGGTGACGGACTCACTGCACCTGCTCCGCGCGCGGCCACTTTTCGAGCAGGCCGGTTTCGAGGTGCGCTCGGCGCCATCGGATACCTTTTTCGATCCGGATACCCCCGAGGAGCGTCTTGGGCTCATGCGCGGAGTGCTGGGAGAAATCGTCGCGCTTTTGTATTACCGCATGGCCGGATTTATTTGACCGCTGGAGGAATGAACTTGGAACCAATCTTGATCTTGATTCTGGTAGGGCTCACGTCCCTCTGTTCGTATCTCTTTGGCCTAAAGAGGCTCATGTGGTCCAGTCGACATGTCGCCGCGGCGCTAAACAAGATGCTCGAATGTATTGGAATGACGCTCATCTTCTTCGCCTTGAATCTCCTCACTGCCGTGAGTGTTGTTCTCGCCGTGCGCGAGATCGCGGGGGTCTTCGTATCAGTTTACACGATCGGCGACCCGGCGTGGCTGGCGCTGTCCTTTCTCCAGGGCCTAATATTCCAGTGGTGGCGAGAACTCTCATCGGAACGGCAGAGCCAGGGCTCCCAGACGGCCGGCCATTAGCCCCGTAGCGCGTTTGGAATCGATGGGCACCAGGGTGATAATCGAAGCAGTGGACATCCGGGAGCTAGTACTGCTGGGGGTAGTTGTATCGGTACAATCGTTCGAGTTCGCGGCACTGTTAAACGTGCCGAAGCAGCGAGGGCTAAGCACGCGTGGTGAGGTGCTGGGGGAGATCAGGGGGCTAATAGGGGGATCGAGTATGGAACCCAACTCCTCACGCCAGGACGACAGCAGGGATGGTGACGATCTCTCCCAGCAACCCAAGCTGCTTGAGTTACAGGGAATTCGTCGATCAGCAGGTGATAAGGCCGAAGGCGCGAAAGATTCACTTGGCTTTCCTCAGGTGCGCATTCACCTCCAGGCACCCTACCCGGCCGAGCTCCACAGGGATTTGAATACGTCTTTCCCGTGGAAATGATGATCGAACTGGCCCGGGCGATTCAGGCAGTTTCAGCACCCCTCGCCGCGGCACCATCCTGTCTGGCGTCTATCGGTCGCCAGCCTTCCTTCCGTAAGTTGCCAGTGATCGTGGGCTCGTCCACCCATACCCCAAAACTGCATCCGACACGGAGGAAATATCCAGAACAGTTGTTCTTTAGAGTCGGGGAAATCAAGAAATCACTGGGATTGGAAACGCACAAGGCGGGATCTCTTTCCGAAGCGGACCCTCCCGCGGGGGCACCCGATGCTCCTTGAAGAAATGGTGAGGACCATGGGTGAGCGATTTTACTGCCCCCGCTGCTGCTATGGACGCCCACTCAAGTCGGGGGAGGATGGGTTCCGGATCTACCTCATCCACGAAGAGAGATGCAACCCCGTCTGCGGGCGGCAGCTCTGGTTGCCCTGTATTACGGAAGATGATCTTGACTTCGTTCCGGCAGATGCGAAGGGGGCTCTGGTCCCACTCTTTCGCCTCAGCCAGCAG